>WNFG01016567.1_pt1 | contig 11379 bp, 10 predicted proteins | sample 5400431 | NCBI WGS metagenome assembly WNFG01 (sample SAMN13153346, study PRJNA577476) | soil metagenome | isolation source: 120 cm saprolite under Douglas fir tree site 2 hole 3 replicate 2 | place: USA:California | collected 2015-04-18
CGCGTGATCATTGAACTGGCCGACGCCCGTAGCCGTTGCGCCAGCCGGGTTCGGCCCGCAGCTTGAGCGCGTTCCCTTAGGTGGCGCCACACAGGTCGATGTCTTGCCGGCTTCTCTTTCTTGCCCTCTTGGTCATGGGCGCGTGTTCACGTCCGCCGCGCCCGAGAGCTCCCGCCCGTGTTGCCACCTGTCGCCTTGGCCCACTCTCCGATTCCGCTGTAGCGGGCCTACCGGTCGGCGCCGCCGTCAGCTCGGTCAAAGAACATTGCCGCGTCCTCGTGGACACGACGTGGCCTGGTGAGGAAGCGCTACCGGAACACGTGCTACTCGTCCAGATCGGCTCTGACACGCTGGTCGCGGTGATCGACAGCGATCGCGTGTGGCGCATAGAGGTCGCGTCGCCGCAGTTTCGGACGCGAGACTCGCTGGGTGTTGGGAGCCGATTGTCCGCGCTCCTTCGCAACAGCGGCGCGCAGGCGTTGAATGGGGAAGGGAGCTACTATGTACGCGTGCGTTCGCACTGCGGGCTCAGCTTCCAGCTCCCCTACATCGCGTTTCCGAATGATGGGGACCTTGATGAAGCCGCGCTGCGCGCGCTTCCCGACACGCTCCGCGTTCAGGAAGTCCTGGTTTTCGGCTGCGATTATCGTAGGCGCCACCTAACAACCCTTGAAGCTGGCGGACCCCCGCCGGACAGAGTCAGTAACAGAGTCAATTTGGGCGTCGCGAGCCGTCGCCAGTCGTTGACCCGCGTCCGTAAGTTGTTGCGAAAACAACGGCCGGCGCCGACGAGCGCCGGCCGTTGCCGCCTAAGGGGATGACGCCCCGCTCGCGAGCGGCGATATTGCGGCCATGCGCACGCGCTCGCTCCTCGCCCTGCCGGCCCTCGCGGGCCTCGCCCTCCTCGCCACGCGCCTCTCCCCCGGCCCACAGCCTGATGGCACCACGCTCTTGCCGTCGGGCTGGCGGATTCGACCGGCCGGCCGGGTCGTCGGCGTCGGCACGCTGCCGTTGAACCTCGTGACGCTCTCCGACGGCTCGCTGCTCGTGAGCAACGACGGCTACGGCGCGAACGGCCTCATGCGGATCGATCCGGTGACGGGCGAGGTCGTGTGGCGGACCGCGCTGCACGCGGCGTGGCTCGGGCTCGTACGCACGGGGCGTGATTGGCGCGACACGGTGTGGGTGAGCGGCGCCGGGACGAACCGCGTGTATCGCCTCGCCTGGCAAGGCGGGATGACGTGGACGTTCGACAGCGTCGCATTGGCCGACACGAGCGCGCACTTGTATCCAGCGGGCATCGCGAACGTCGCCAGCCAAGGCTTGGTGGCCGTGGTCGGCAACTTGAGCGACTCCGTGTATCTGATTGACGCCGCCAGCTTGACGCGCCGGGGCGCCGCGGCAGTGGGCCACCGCCCCTACACCGTAGTGGCGGACTCGACCCACCTGTACGTGAGCAACTGGGCGGACTCGACGGTGTCGGTCGTCGCCCTGGGCGGGCCGGGCGTGCAGGCGTCCGACCCGACCACCATCTTCGTCGGTCCTCATCCCTCGGCACTGGCACTCTCGGGCTCTGACCTGTACGTCGCGCTCGCCGGCGCGAACAGCGTGGCACGGGTGGACCTGCGCGGGGGAAGCGTTGCCGAACAGGTGACCCTGGCGCTCGCCCCCCACGCCCCCACCGGCAGTGACCCCAATGCGCTCGCCATCACCTCTGACGGGCGCACGATGTACGTCGCCCTGGCCGGCTCGAACGCGGTCGCGGTGCTGCACCGCTCACGGACCGGGCTCCGCGTCGCGGGGTTCATTCCCGCCGGCTGGTATCCGACCGCCGTCACCCTCTCGGCCGACGGGCGCACGCTGTTCGTAGCGAACGGCAAGGGCGGCGGGTCGCACGCCAACCCTGACGGCAGCTACATCGGTAACGTCATCACCGGATCCGTGGCGATCGTGCCGGTGCCCGACTCCGCCGCGCTCGCACGGTACACGCGCCAAGTGTACGCCCTGAGCCCGTACTCGAACCCCCGCGCGCGGAGTGTCCCGCCGGACCGTCTGGACCCCAGCCCGCCGGTCCACCACGTCGTCTACATCGTGCGAGAGAACCGCACCTACGATCAAGTGTTCGGCGACGTAGCCGGCGCGAATGGCGACCCGAGCCTCGCCCTGTTCAACGACTCCATCACACCCAACGCGCATGCTCTGGCGCGCCGCTTTGTGTTGTTCGACAACTTCTATTGTAGCGGCGAGGTGTCGGCGGACGGGCACGAGTGGACCGATCGCGCCTTCGCCGGCGACTACAACGAGAAAACCTGGCCCCAGATCTACTCGAACCGGCGCCACTGGGATGTCGACGACGGCGACGACCTGGCCAACCCCCATGGGGCGTATCTGTGGGACGCGGCCCGCAAGAAGGGGCTCTGGGTCGTGAACTTCGGGGAGCGCAGCGAAACGGACTCCGGGCCCGCCGGGTGGGGGCCCACCCACACGCCGTTCGCGGGCCTTTCAGATATCACGGTCGCCGGCTATCCCGCGTTCCGGCTCCAGATCGCGGACACCACGCGGGCCCGCCTGTTCGGCGACTCGATCGCGAGCTGGGACGCGCAGGGCCGGTTCCCCGACCTGGTGCTGTTATGGCTGCCACGCGACCACACCTATGGCCGCTCGGCGGGTAAGCCGACCCCGCGCTCCATGGTCGCCGACAATGACCTGGCGCTCGGACAGATCGTCGAGCGGCTGTCGCAGTCGCCGGCCTGGGCGTCGCTCGCCGTGTTCGTGCTCGAGGACGACGCGCAGAATGGCCCCGATCACGTGGACGCGCACCGCTCGGTCTTACTCGTCGCCTCGCCCTATGCGAAGACCGGAGCGGTGGACAGCACCTTCTACACCACGGCCTCCGTGGTGCGCTCGATCGGCCTAGTGCTCGGGCTCGCGCCCCTGAGCCAGTACGACGCCGCCGCGACGCCCCTGTGGCGCGCGTTCGCGCGGCGCCCTGACGCGACGCCGTTCACTCACCTGCCCAATCGCTGGCCGCTCGACCAGCTCAACCCGCACGCCGCGCGGTCGGCGATTCCGCCGAGCGACTTCGCCGTCGCGGACCGCGCGGACGAGGTGGTCCTCAATCGCGAGATTTGGCAGAGTGTGCACCCCGGGGCGCCGGTCCCGGCGGTGCGGCACGGGTGGGTCTCGGGCGGCGCGCACGCGCGCGCACCCTGAGGCAATCGCGGCGCGAGACCGCGCCAGCGCGCTACCGCGCGAGCCCGGCTACGTCCTCGGGCCGCGCGAGGTGGACGTGGGCCACGCGGCGCCCGCGCTCGAGCAGCGCGCGGATATCCCCGCGTGCCTGCGCGTGCTTGAGCTTTGCGAAGCTCGTCCCCAGCTCGGGAATCTCGGCATCCTCGGCGTCGTCGGCCGTGACCACTAAGAACAGCCCCGTGTTCGGACCGCCCTTGTGGAGTTGTCCGGTCGAGTGGAGGTAGCGCGGCCCGAACCCGAGCGTGGTCGCCACGCCCAGGGCGCGAGCCCAGCTGGCCCGGACCGCTTGCAGCCGCGCGGCGATCTCGGGGCTCGGAGGCAGGTACGCGAGCAGCGCTAGGTAGTCGCCCGACCGCGCGGCCTGGGCGAGCGCGTCGGGCGTGAGCGTCTTGACGGGCGTGCCCTTCGCGCCCCGCTCCTGGAGCTCGGCGCGCGCCAGCGCCTTGGCTGCATCGACGTCCGGTTGATCGAACGGGTTCACTCCGAGCCGGGTCGAGAGCTCCCCCGTGGTGTATTCCCAGCCGAGGAACTCGGCGCCCAGCGCGAGCGGCGCGGCCGCGAACTCGTTCGCGATCTCGCTGTCGGCGCGCGGGGCGAGGTCAGGGTCGTCGACGATGGGGACGACTCCCTTGCCCTGTTTGCCCGTGCTCTCCGCGACGAGCTGCTCGATCCAGTCCGCGAGTCGCGCCACGGCCTCGGGCAGCTGCAGGACGAGCTTATCCCGCCCGGCGAGCGCCGCCGCGGCGAGGCGCGCGCCGCGCCCGCGGGCGGCCGCCGGGTCGACGGCGAGCGCCTGTTCGAGCAGGGCGCGACCGTCCAACCCCATGAGCGCCGCCGGCAGCATCCCGACCACGGTCAAGGCGGCGTAGCGGCCGCCCACGTCGGCTGGGTGGTGGAATACCGCCCGGAAGCGGCGCTCGCGTGCCAAGGCTTCGAGCGGGGAGCCCGGGTCGGTGATGGCCACGAACTGCGCCGCCCGGGCGCGGGCTGCGAGATAATGGTAGCAGGCGAGCGTCTCGACCGTGCTGCCGGACTTGCTCGTGACGAGGAACAGCGTCCGGTCAACGTCCGGGGCGCGCGCCACCGCGAGCACGGCGGCCGGGTCGGTGGTGTCGAGCACGGACAGATTCCGAGCTGCGAAGCTCGCCGCCAGCACCTGGGGCGCGAGACTCGATCCGCCCATGCCGCACACGACGGTGCGCGTCAAGCCGTCGCCCCGCGCCTGTCGCGCGAAGCGCACCAAGTCGTCCCACTGCGTCAGTGAGACGCGCGGCGCCACCTGCCACCCGAGCCGGTCCATTGGGCCGCAAAACATAACCAACCCTCGCGACCCTTGGCGTCCGCCGTTACGTTTGCGCCGAGATCGAGTGTGCCGTCCTTCAGCCGTTCCACACGCCTGCTGGTAGCGATCGCGGTCGCCTCGTTCGTTGCGATCGGGCTGGCCTATCTCCTCGCCCCCACAGATCGCTGGACGCGGGCGTACCTCGCCGATCTGTCCTGGACCTGGACGAGCGCCTACGCCCTGGTGTGCGCGGCCCTCGCGGCGCGGCGCCACCCCGATCCCGAGCAGCGCCGCGCCTGGGTCTGGATCGGGGCGGGCTGTCTGTCGTTTCTCGGCGGTCAGCTCGTGTGGAACGAGGCGGAGCTCCTGCGCCGCGTCACGCCGCCCTATCCGTCGCTCGCCGACGTGGGCTTTGTCGGGGTCTTCGTCTGCTTCTTGGTGGCGGTAGCGAAGCTCGGGCGGGCGCAGCCGCGCCGCGTGGACCTCGAGCTGCTCCTCGACACGATGCTCGTCACGCTCACGGTGGGCGCGCTGGCGTACACGTTCCTCTTGACGCCGCTGTTCGCGGCGGGGGGCACGCGCGCCGCACGCATCACGAGCATCGCCTGGTCGATCGGCGGCGTCGCGGTGCTCTGGCTCATCCTCGTGCGGCTCGTGCGCGCGACCGCGATCCCGCTCGCGACCACGGGGGGGGTGATCGCCAGCGTGACCGTGTTGTGCATCTCGAACGTGATCTACGCGGGGCTGGCGCTGCGCGGCGGCTTCCGCTCAGGCGGCGCGCTCGACCTCGGCTGGGACGCCGGGTTCTTGTTGCTCGGCGCCACGGCGGCCGTGGCCCCCAGCCGGTCGGCCGCTCCGGCGGACGGTCTGCCGACTATCTCCGGCCACGCCGCCCGGGTCACGGCCGTCGTGATTGGGCTCGCGGGCATCGCGGCGGTTGGCGTGGCCGCGGCGCTCATGTCAATCTCCGACCCCGCGCGCGCCGTGCTGATCGGCAGCGGCCTCGCCATCATCGGCGCCCGGATCGTGTACTCGCTGCGCGCCGACCGCCGCTATACCGCGCTGCTCGAAAACGAGGTCGCGAGCCAGACCCGCACGCTGATGGAGTCGCTCGGCGCCACCGCCGCCGCCGAGCGCAACCTGCGTCTCGTGATGGACGCCGTGCCTGACGCGATCGTCCTCGCCGACGCGGCGGGCCGGATTGTGGAATCGAACGAGCCGGCGCGCGCGATCGGGGCCGTGCCCGGAGCAGACAGCCAGACGGTCTTCGCCGGGGTCACGCTCGAGGCCGCCGCGCTGGTCCGCGACACGCTCGCCGCGGCGTTTCGGGGCGAGGTGCAGCGCCTCGAGATCCCGCTCCTCCGCGCCGACGGCAGCCAAGGGGTTGGCGCGCTGTTGTGCGCGCCCGTGCGCGAAGGGGGCCACATCACCCGCATGCTGGTCCTGGTGCGCGACATCACCGAGCAGAAACGCAGCGAGTCGCAGTACCAGCAGGCCGAGAAGCTCGCGGCCATGGGTCAGCTGGTGAGCGGCGTGGCGCACGAGATCAACAATCCCGCCGCCATCATTTCGGGGTTCGCCCAGACGCTCCTGTTGGACGACTTGAAGCACGAGCACCGCGAGATGCTCCAGATGATGTACGACGAGGCCACCCGGATCGGGCGGATCACGGCGAACCTGTTGGCATTCGCGCGCGCCGGCGGCACGCACCGCGCCTTGGTGGACGTGAACGATCTCGCCCGTCGCACGTTCGCGCTGCGCTCCTACCATCTCACGACCCTGAACATCACCGTCTCGCTCGACTTGGACCCCGCCGCCCCGCACCATCTCCGTGCGCACCCGGGCCGACGAGCGCGAGGCCCGGCTCGAGATCGCCGACTCGGGCCCCGGCATCGCGCCGGCGATCCGCGCCAAGGTCTTCGACCCCTTCTTCACCACCAAGCCCGAGGGGGTCGGGACGGGGCTCGGCCTCTCGATCTGTTACGGTATCGCCCGCGAGCACGGCGGCCGCATCTGGGTCGAGTCCGAGCCCGGCAGCGGGGCCCGCTTCTGTGTGCTGTTACCGCGCGACCAGCGCGCCGAGACGCGCCCGTCGCCGCCGGCCGCACTGCCGGCGAGCGCCAGCGGCCGGCTGGCGGTACTCGTGGTGGACGACGAAACCGCGCTCCGCAACGCGTTGCTCCGCTTCCTGAATCGCCGCGGCATCCAAGGGGAAGGCGTCGCCGACGGCGCGGAGGCGTTGCGCGTGCTCCACCAGCGCGACTTCGATGTGATCATCTCCGACGTGCGGATGCCGGGCATGAGCGGACGGGAGTTCCTCGAGCGGTTGCGGCGCGAGCATGGCGATCTCGTGGGACGGGTGGTGTTTGCGACCGGGGACACCTTCGCTGCTGACACCGCGGCGCTGCTCCAGGAGTCCGGCCTCCCCACGATCACCAAGCCGCTCGACTTCGCCGCGCTCGAGCACGTGATCCGGCAGGTCGCGGGGCGGGCCGCGGGCCGCGTAGCCTAGGGCTTCGGCCGGAGCTCGAGCTCGAGGTCCGACGCCCCCAGGCCTGTGGCGGTGGGGGCGAGCGTGAACCGCCGCGGCTCGGCGCTCGCCCTGAGCGCCGCCAGGGTGCCCGGGTCAACGCTCAGCTCGTAGTCGCCCGGCTTCACGCCGAAGGTGTAGAACGCTCCGTCCGAGAACGTCGTCATCGTCCGCCGCGCGCCGCTCCTGCGCTCGGTCAGCACCACGGTCGCGCCCGCCACGCCCGCGCGGTCCTTCCCCAGGCCCCGCGTCACGCGGCCTTCGACCACGGCCCCGCGCACCACGGGGATGTTCAGGCCGCGGAATCGGTTCGGGCCCGGCTCCAACAGGGCGCTCCCGAACGCCGGCACGGTGAGCGGTGAGGGCAGGGACGACGAGTCGACCTGGACACTCACCGGCTCGAACGGCACGATGTCCCACACGCGGAACGCGCCGTTGGCGTCCGACACAGCGGTGCTCGTCCCCACCCGCACCCGGACGCCCGCGAGCCCCGGCTCGCCCGGATCCTGGATGCCGTTGCCGTTCTCGTCGAGGAACACCCGGCCCGACACCCCCGAACGCTCGAGCGAGGGGCCGGGCGCGGTGGCGAGTCGGCCCGTGGCGCGATCCCACAGGAGCGACCCCTGGATGAACTGGCTGCCGCTCGCGACGCCGCCCACCGGTGCCGTGAGCGTTGTGTACGACCGCAGGCCGGACAAGTAGGTCGTGAGCGACAGCGACAGCGTTGGCCCGGGCGTGCCACGGAGCCAGCTCACGCCCGTTTCGACCCGCAGGCCGGATCCCAGCGGGCGCGCCACGAGCAGCGAGTAGGCCGCCAGGCGGACCGGACCGTCCAGCTCGAGCTCCGTCCCGGTCCGCAGCCAGAGCGGTCCCAGCACAGGGCCGAGCGTCGGATGGGGCAGCACGAAGCCGTTCACGCCGAGGAACGAGCGGGTCGCGCTCGGGCCCACGGCGGGGGCGTTCTGCTCCACGCGCACGAACGGCAGCGCGCGGAGCGCCTGGCCCTGGGTCGAGGTCTCCAGGCGCACGACCGTGGTCCGGCCGCTGACGCTGGTCATGCGGTCGAGCGTGCCGTCAAAATAGAAGAACCCCGCCTGGGGCAGCGGCCGCAGGAAGCCGACCACGATCAGCCGCGAGCGCGCACCCGCGGGAGTGAGGATCGGCGCCACGGTGCTCGCCGCGTAGCGCGTGTAATCCGCGCTCAGCCGCACGTCGATGGAGGGCTCGTAGCGCAGGCCGCCGTGCGCCAGCGCCGCCCCGACGGCATCCGCCGTCACGGTCCATGTGTTCGACAGGCTGCCGGCAACCGAGGCGTAGGGGTGCGCGAGGTCGGGGAGTGTGTCGCGCCAAAACTGCTCCAGGCCCCCCTCCACGGTCCACCGCTCGGTGACGCCGTAATGCAGATCGAGGTTGCCGGTGGCGCGGCACTGGAACGACCGGCACGAGCCGGCGGAGAGGCCGTATTCGAAGCGGTGCGCGGGCAGGAGCTCCCCCTGCACGCGGAAGGTCTGGTTGAAGGAGCGGATCTCACCGAGCGGACCGTAGGCGACGAAATCCACCGGATTCTCCCCGTAGCGCACCGGCAGCTCGAATCGGAAGCGGCCGGCCGCGTCAACCGAGTCGAATCCGATGAGCTCACCCGCCCGGTACGCCTCGAGCGACCACCCGCTCCCCTCCAGCGCTCCGGCGTAGCGCTCCAACCCGATGACAGAGGGTCGGATGAACGGGGCGTTCGTGAGCGCCACGCCGCGCAGCGCGCGCGGCGCGGGGCCGGTGGACACGCCGTCGCCGAGCCGGAGCTGCTTGAGCCAGCGCTGGTCGCGCCACACCCCGGTCCATGACCCGTCGATGCGGACGATGCCGTCAGCCGCCCGGCCGACACTCGAGGCGCCGAGCTCGAGCGACCCGCCCAACGCGTCCGCTCCCAGCGCGCCCGCGTATCCGCCGCTCGCGAGCGGCTGGCTGCTCGGTGCCAGCACGGAGTAGTCGAACACCAAGCCATCCCAGCGCGGCCGCTCCGCGCCGAGCAGGACATCGGGGTGCGACGCCTCCGGCCCTCGCAAGAGTGCCGCGCGCGCCGCGGCGCGCCAGGCGCGACGGCCGGCGGGCAGATCGCTCGGATCGGCCAGCGTCACCGTGAGCTCGGTGAAATCGACGACGAACGGGGACCCGAGCAGGTTCCCGAGCCGCTCGGCGCCGACGTACAGCTCGCCCTCCTCGAACAGCCTGAGTTTCGGGTCGAGGCGCACCCGCTGCGCACCATACCGCATGGTGTCGCTGGTTGCGTCGATCACGAGCTGCCGTCGGCCCGGATCCACCGTCGCCTCGAGGCGACCGTCCGGACTCAAGCGATAGCCAATCTCGGCCAGCTGCAGCACCTGGGTGAGCGGCACCAGGACCTCGGTGCCCACCTGGTAGGCGCGAACGGTCCGGGTCGCGAGGTGGCCGAGTCGGAGCTCCACGAGGATCGGCCGCGCCGAATCCGCTGGAGCGGTGGTCGTGATTGGGGCCGGGTGCTGGGCGACGCCGCGCGCCGTGCCGGTCCCGAGGGCGAGCCAGAGCGCGCCTAGCGCCCCCCGGTACGCCGTGGACATGAAGCTAGCGGTCGGCGATCGAGCGGAACCGGGCGCAGCGGGCCCGCGGCCGAGCAGGGCCCCTCGTGCCGGCCGCACGATGCTCCGCCCGCTGGCCGCGCGGCGCGCGCGCGCTCCGGTGGCCGCTCACGGAATGCGCACCTCGACCGAGTCGCGCACGCTCGGACTCGACAGCAGGAGCTCGGGGGCCAGATCCTCTCGGTCGGTCGAGAGCTCCAGCTGCAAGCGGTAGTGGCCGGGCGGCAGCGCGCCTAGGGGGAGCGCGTAGCGCGGCGCCATCGTGTAGTAGACCCCGATCGGCGCCTTGAGCTCGCTCACCACCCGACCCGTCGCGTCGCTGAGCACGGCGTGCGCCGTGCCGATATAGGCAGCATTCCCCTGCTGGGTGAGGCGACACCATACGGCGAGCGAGTCGCCCACGCGGGCGGTGCGCAAGTCCGCAAGGGCCACACCAGTATGCACCGAGCCGCTGCGGTAGAACACGCCGATGATCGTGCGCACCTCGAGCGTCAGCCCGACCCGCACCCTGGCTGTATCGGCGCCCGTGACCGGGAGCGGTCCGCCCTTGGCCGAGATCGCGAGCCGCGCCCAATACTCGCCGTCGCCGAGCGCTCCGGGCGGCGTCACCAAGAGTCGGATCGTCTGGCGCTCGAGCGGGGGGATGGTGAGCCGCCGCGGGAATGCCTGAATCCAGTTCGCCGCCGAGCGACTCGTCGAGTCGGGATGATCGACTGTCTGCACGACGACCCGTCCCAGCGAGTCCGTCACCGGATACCCGTAGAAGAACGAAATCGCCACTTCGACGGGCTGAGCGTTGGGGTTGTACAGCAGCACCGCGCCGCTCCGCGTGCGAGCGTCTATGAACACCGCGTGCGGCGCAATGACGACGCCCTGCGCGCCGAGCGACGCGGCCATGAGGAGCAGGACAGGCACAAGGCTGGTCGGCTTCATGGAAACGTCGCGACGTTGAGGGTGATGGTGCCCGCGTAAGTGCCGGCCCGCTGGCCGGGGCCCGGGCGGGCGGTCCCGCCGAGGAACACTGACCCCCGCCCCTGCTGGCTGAAGGCGACGACGAAGGGTTGCGTGGGATCGAACCCCACCTGGCTGCCGATGTTCTGCGTCTGCGAGTACCCAGCGTCACCGCCGCCGAAGACGAGCGGCAGGGTGGCGCCTGCGGGTCCCGTCATCACGCTCGGCAGCGTGAACGTGAGCTGCGCCTGGGTGCCGTGCGGCCCAGTGATAGTGAATTGACCGCTGTTCACCGGATCGGTGCGCGCCACCGTGGCCGGCACGCCGGGCAGCAGCGTGCCGAAGCCGAGCGTCTGCACTCCCGTAACCGTGATGGGGCGCTGCCCCGCCAACGGCGAGGTCGCCAGCCCCAGGAGCGCCACCGCGTGCCAGAAACGTCGCATGGTCGAGGCCGTCCGTTGTCACAGCGCCGGCAGAGGCACGTGCGAACCTCTGCCGGCGCGTCGCCAGCAAACTTACTTGGAACGCCGGTTTAGTACGACACGGTCAAGGTCACCGTGCCGGCGTAGGCACCCGACGCCTGCGTCGGGGCGGGAGTCACCGTCGCTCCGACGAAGAGGAATAGCGCGCCGCTGCCGCTCAAGGTCGCCGTAACGGGCGTCCCTGAGGGCGTGATCGCCGAGCCACCGCTCGTCGAATTTAGGGTGTTCACATACCCCAGCCAGCTCCCGATCGGCAGGTTGTTACCGCCG
>WNFG01004784.1_pt1 | contig 11378 bp, 8 predicted proteins | sample 5400431 | NCBI WGS metagenome assembly WNFG01 (sample SAMN13153346, study PRJNA577476) | soil metagenome | isolation source: 120 cm saprolite under Douglas fir tree site 2 hole 3 replicate 2 | place: USA:California | collected 2015-04-18
AGGAGCTTGCTGAAGCGTTTGTCGCGCTCACACCTACGTTGTAAGAGCCATCGGCGGTACCCACAGGCGAGGTCACGGTCAGCGTCGCAGAGCTGCTTTTGCCCGGAGATAGGGACAGCGCCGCAGTGCTCCACACGCCTGCCCAGCCGGACGGCAGCGCATCACTTAAATTAAACGTCGCAGGCGCACATGAGGAGCTATCGTTGTCGGTTACTGTGGCGGTGAAACTCACTGCGGTGCCGGAGGTCACATACTGGCTCTGAGACGGCGAAACACTGACACTTGGATTCGAGGCAGCGCAAGCCGATCCATTTCCATTTATCGTGATTTGCACCGTCGCGCCCGTGCTGCCCACTGCCGTCGGCGCAAAGGTCACGCCCGCTGTGGAATCCTGGAAGCTTTGGCCGACCACAAGGGACATATCGAGCCAGCCGGTCAATGTCGGAGTCGCAGGCGTCATGTCGAGCAGGTCGCTGCTGTTCCCATTCCCATCGGTGCCGAGATGGAACAGTACGCCCGTCGTTTCGTTCTGGGTATAGTAAAAACTATCCGTGAGAAACGCGTCGAAGCCAATCGCCTGGCGCTGCTCGAGGTAATACCACGTCTTCGCACCAGTCGTGGGATCGGTGGACTTCAAGATCTTTAGTCCGTTCGGTCCGGAGCCGCCGAGTTCATAGGGATTGATCGTATATGTACCACTGGCGGTTACGGTCTGAATTGACGGCGAGGCCCTGTAATTGACCCAGCCGAGCCGCTCCTTTTGGTAAGCGTTGTAGTGCGCAGACGCCGTTTGCGGGATACCCATCACGTCCATAGGGTCACCGTACTCGACGATAGTGGGGCTTGAGCATATAGTGGCGCTCGTGCCGCAATCGAATAGATGGGCGTGCCAAAGGCCAAAGGCATGGCCCAGCTCGTGGTTGATAACATAGGGAGCTAGGGTGCTGTTGATCCAGCTCTGTGAAGGGTTCCCGCCGACCTGCGACGCACCCGAAAAGCCGCAAGCATTATTCTGCGGAAAAAAGTACACGTAACGAGTGTAGCTTGATAAATTTACACCTGCTGCTGTGGCGGCATTTTGGGCGGCGGTAGCGATTTGAGAGATGTCACACATCGTGACACTGACCGGGATCGTGTACCAGCCAACCACGTTTCCCGTAAGCGAAGTCTGCCCATAAGAGTTTTCCATGATGAAGCTGTTGGCCGCGGTGAAGAACGCATTCTGCACATCGGCGACCGCGTACGGTTGGATAGCATCATCTTGAAAATTGACGAGAATGACCAACGTGTATTGGGCTCCCAGAGTGTAGGGCACCGGAATTGACGACGTTGTAGTCCCCGTCGCGTCGCCTGCCCTTGAAGTCGTGGTCGTTTTCGTAAGGCTCGTGCTCCCCGAATAGAGGATCAAAGTTCCGCCCGATAGCTGACCGTTGGCGCGGACGTGGTCTCCGGTAAGAAGATGTGTCGGTGGCTCCTTGACGAATTGGAGCGGGACCCGAGTGCCGTCGGACCGCTTCAAAGAGTACAAAAGTCGGTGGTGGCCATCTTTGAAATCCTGATACACGATTTCGAGCTCGCCTTCGAGTTGAACCCCTTGGTCCGGCCCAACTTGCGATTGAGCTGCGCGCGGGTCTTGACCACCCTCTGATCTAGTCTGAGCGAAGCTTGTTTTCGGTACGGATACGAAGATGAGACACGCAACCGCTGACACCAAGACACGAAGTGTTCGCCCTTTGACCCAGCACATTCTAGGCATGTTCGGCATATCTCCCCCTTGCCAGGCATCATCAAGGTAAGACAGAGGGGGGTCCTAGGACTACTGACCTCAGGGCTAGTTTTGTGGCTGGAACTGAAGCTGAACTTAGGCTGCCCAAAATGGCAATGCGGACACTGCCCTCAATTAAGTCCAAGCACGAGAATCAGTTATGGACGGAACTGTTCTGGGCGGATCGCTGATTTCCGCTATTGAGAGGAGGGCTTGTTCTGGCCCGCGGTTAGCGCTTCTTGGATGGTTTTTTCAAAGGCGGCCTCAGGCTGCGCCCCGTTCAAAAAAATGCCATTGATGAAAAACCCGGGTGTTCCGCTCACCCCCGCACGCGCTCCATCCTGGGAATCCTGCTGAATCTGTGGCTTGTATTTCTCGCTGGAAAGGCAGGAGTCGAATTGCTTCTCATCAAGTTTCAACGTGCGGGCCTGCTCGAGCAATCCATTGCGGTCGAGCTTGTTTTGGTTCGCAAAAAGCAGATCGTGATATTCCCAGAATTTCCCTTGTTCGGCCGCGCAACGCGCAGCCTCTGCCGCACCCTCCGCTTGCGCGTGAATTTGTCTCAACGGCAGATCACGGAACGCGATTGCCACCTGGCCCTCGTGCTTTGCGAGGACGTTCTTCAACGTCCCTTCCACTGCTTGGCAATACGGACACTGGAAATCAGAAAACTCCACGATCATCACCTTCGCCTTGGGATTTCCGCGAACGCGTGCGGGATCAAAACCTACCTCCGTTCGCGGTGGGCTAAGCAGGATCGACACCTTGGCCTGTTCACGAAGCCGCAACGAATATTCCTGCCGGGCCTGCTGAATCTTCGCCCTCTTCAGTGTCTGCTGCAGTTGCGCCTTCACTTCCTCGAACGGCCGGTTCAGCTGCTCTTTCTGAACAGCATAGACGGCATTCAACTCCACATCGGTCGGCTCAGCAACCTTGGCATCAACTTCCTGCTCAAGCAGCTTGTCAGTGGTGAGTCCCCTTTTTTTCGCTTCAGCTTCAACCGTTCGTTGAGTAATTAACGTATCCAGAGCCCTTTTCTTGATCTGATATTCCTGTTCGCGAAGCGGCCTGAGCTGGCCTTGCACGTAAGGCGTAAGATCCTCCTCCGTAATCGGCTGGCCGCCTACCACTGCGATCGGGTCCTTGGTTTTCGAGGGAGACTGAGACTGGGAGCGCGAAACCGGCGCGAGAAGTAAACACGCGACAGTCAAGATCGAGAGCGTGGCGAGCTTGATTGGCATGGCTGTAACTGGCGAGAGTATCGCACATTCTCTGGGTGAAGTCTACGATTTCCAGATCTTGGGGCGGCGGTGCTACTCCCCCTTGCCAGACATCAGGGTAGGAGGCAGGGGGTTTTTGGACTACTGGTCACAAGGCTAATTTTGGGGGCTAGAACGGAGGCAGTTTCAAAACGCGCTGGCTCCTGTCCCGACACCTGCACCAATCGGCGGGTCGCAGAACGCGCGGGGAAATCTAGGGGGTCGTCAGCGCGGGGAGAATTCCCATGTTCGCCGCGGCAACGTTGTCGCGGTTCGTATTCTTCACCAGGTACATCGCTTCGTCCGCGAGGTGCAGCAGTTCCACCTTGGTCTTCGAATCCACGGGGTACGACGCCACGCCCACGCTCGCCGTGATGGTAATGTTCAGCCCGTCGGCCACCAGCCACAGCGCTTCGCGGATCATCTTATGCAGCCGCCGCGCGACGATGCAGGCGTTGTCCTTCGAGGTCTGCGGCAGCAGGATCACAAACTCGTCCCCTCCGTAGCGGAACGCAAAATCAATCAGCCGGCACCCGTCCTTCAGCATTTGGCCGATTTCCGCCAGCAGTTTCGAGCCCATCAGGTGCCCGTGCGTGTCGTTGACTTGCTTGAAGTGGTCCAGGTCAATGAACACCAGCGAAAACTCGTAGCCGTATCGCTGCGACCGGTAAATCTCCGTCTCCAGAATAAAATTCAGGTGCCGCGCGTTGTACAGGCTCGTGCAGTCGTCGGTAATCGTCAGTTCGTGGATGCGCTGCACGTGCCGCGCGTTTTCCAGCGCGATGGCCGCAAAATCCGACAGAGCCTCCAGCAGCGCCAGGTCCCGCTGATGGAATCCCTCCGACCCGACGCAATTGACCAGCTCGATGACGCCCAGGCAGCGGTCGCGGATGCGCACCGGCACGGCCACAATCGAGTGTGTTTCCAGCTTGGTTTTCTCATCCACTTTCGAAAAGAATCGCGTGTCCAGGCTGACGTCGGGCACAATCACGGCCTCGCCGTGCTGCGCCACCCATCCGGCGATGCCTTGCCCGAGCTTGATGCGCACGTCCTTGAGCGCCTGCGATCCCTTCCCCACCGCCAGCTCGAAGTACAAATCTTGTTTGGCCTCGTCGATCAGCAGCAGCGACCACGTGTCCGGCCGCAGGAACTCGTCAATTTTTTCCATGATGGTCCGCAGGACTTGGTCGAGCTGCAGCGACGACGTCAGCGCCTTGCCGAGCTCGTGAAACACGGCGACTTCACCGGCCTCGCGCTGCCCCACCATCAGCGATGGACCTCTGCGCCGCTCAACAGCGGGGAAGTTTTTGGTCTCTTCCATTCCGTTCCTGCACCTGGATAAAAAAATACAGCTCGCCCGCAGCGCCGAGGCAACCCCCTGCCCCGGAGAACCACTCGCGCCGACAATGCTGCGAGATTATAGGCATCGTTTTCCGCGCCGCGCAATGTTCACGTCAAACGGGCGTTTCCAGTGAGGTATCCTCTCCGGTGGCCACGCGCCACCCTCCTCCGTTTTTCCACAGCACCCCTCAAACCGCACATTTCCAGCCTTTGACAGCTTTATCGCTCCCGCCTATAGTCGCATTCAGCCAGTTCGGCAGGGTCGGCGAGACCGGCGCCCGCCTCGGAAACCCGGCCGGCTCGATTTCCATGTCCAAGGGCACGTTTGGCGAATGCCTGAAGCGCGAGCGGGAGATGCGCGAAGTCTCGCTCCAAGAGGTCTGCGCTGCGACGCGTATCAGCACGCGCTTCCTTCAGGCCATGGAAAACGAAGACTGGGAGAAACTTCCCGGCGGCGTCTTTAATCGCGGGTTCGTTCGCTCCGTCTCGCGCTACCTCGGCCTCGACGAAGAGAACATGCTGGCCGAGTACGACGTTGCCTTCTCGGAGCGTGCCGGCGCGGCGGCTCCCGTTCTTCCGCCGCAACCTATCCCGCGCTCGTTCCCCGGCTGGTTTCCTTTCCTGATTCTCCTTTTGTTTGCGGGCATCCTCTCCGGGGGCATTTACGGTTGGCGCCGCCTGTCGCTTTGGCGGCGCGTGCAAAATGTGCCTTCTGCGTCTTCACAGCCAAGAGAATCTGCTCCCCTTATTGTGGCTTCTGCACCCATCCGCGCGGCTTCCCGTGCCAATGATCCCGAAGCCTCGGCCTCCGACCCGAAGGCCCCGCCGCCTTCGACTAGCCCTTCCGGCCGTTCCTCCGCGCTCGCTCTCTCCGTCGCCATCGCCATCTCCACCAGGGTCCGCGTCACCGCCGACGGCCATGTTCTCCTCGACCGCAAGCTCAACGCCGGCGAAACCCGCCATTTCCGGGCCCGCAGTCAATTTGTGGTTTCCGCGGGAGACTCCGGCGGGGTGTTGCTGGAATTGAACGGCCAGACCATGCCGCCGCTCGGCCCGCCGGGCTCTCCGGGTAAAATATCGTTGAGCTGGAAAGACCTGAAGAAGGAGCCCGGTGGAACCCATTAGTCCTGAACTTCTGCAAGAGTTACGCGCGGGCCGCACGACGCGCGAGCGGAAGATTGCCGTCTGCTCCGGCGGTTTGCACCTCGCTCCCGCGGACCGTGCGGAAGTCCTCGTCGTCTTGGTCAGTGACCACGATGTAATGATTGCCCAGCGCGCCGCCGACGCCCTTCTTTCCGTCCCCCTGGAAGCCTTCCTCGAAGCGATTCAGCGCGAGAATGCGCTCCCAGCCCTGTTTTCCTACTGCACCCACAACCTCGCTGACAAGCCGGGAGTGGCCGATGCCCTGGCCCGGAACCCGCATTGTGGCGCCGATCATTTAATCCCCGTCGCGCGTTTCCTTACTTCCTCCGGGATTCAATCGCTCATGGAAGAGCTCGACCGCGTCAGCGCGTCTCACGCCCTGGCGGCGGCCCTCGAGCACTCCGCCGCCGCAAGCCCCGAGCATAAGTACCTGCTCCACGAGTTGCGAGGAGCCACGCACGATTCCGCGGCCATTGAAGAAGCTGCTGCAATCGCCGAGCCGGACCCGGTCCGGCGCCAGACGCTCATCCAGCGGCTGGCCACGATGAACGTCTCGCAGAAGGTCCAGCTCGCTCTCAAGGGAGGCTCGGAAGAACGCCGCACCCTCATTCGCGATGCCAATAAAGTCGTTCAGCGCGCCGTTTTGGCCTCTCCCCGCCTGAGCGAACGCGAAGTCGAAGCCTTCTCCGCCATGGCCAACCTCACGGATGAAATCCTCCGCGTAATTGCCAACAACCGTGCTTTCCGCAAGAACTACACCGTGGTCCGCAATCTGATGAACAACCCCAAAACCCCCTTGGACGTTTCCCTGCACATGCTTCCGCTTGTCAACCCCATGGACCTCAAGCTCCTCACCACCAACAAGAATATTCCCGAAACTCTCCGCACCACGGCCTTCAAACTCGCCCGCCAGCGCAAAGAAGCCCGCGAAAAAAAGTAATCGGCCCAGCCCATTCTTATTGCAAAGACTCCGCCACCTTCTTCCCGTATTCTCTGGCTTTTTCAATTACTTTGGCCTCATCCAGCGTCAGAACGCGCCGTTCCCTCATCACCGCCTTTCCGCCGATCACCACCGTCTCGACGTCGCTGGCTTTCAACGCATAGACGATCTGCGCGTACACCTCGAACATCGGCACGGCGTGAGGCGCATCGAGCCCCAGGACAATAAAGTCCGCTTTCTTGCCTGGTTCCAGCGAACCGATCTCCTTTTCCAGGTGCAGCGCTCGCGCGCCTTCGATCGTCGCCATTTCCACGGCGTCTCGGGCGCCCAGCGCGCGCGGGTCCATCCGCGTCACCTTCTGCAGCTTCGCCGCCAGGTCCATCTCTTCCATCATGTTCAGGTCGTTGTTGCTTCCCGCCGTTCCGTCTGTCCCCAGTCCCAGCCGTACCCCCGCCGCGCGCAACTCCGCCACGGGCGCCACGCCGCTTGCCAGCATCATGTTGCTCGAAGGGTTGTGCACGCAGCCCACGTCCCGCGCAGCCAGTAATTTGCGGTCGTCCGCGTCCACCCACACGCAGTGCGCCGCGAGCACGTCCGGCCCCAGCACGCCGAGCTTGTCGAGATAGGCCACCGGCGAAAGCCCGTTTTTTGCCTCGCTCTCCTCCCGTTCTCTTTTTGTCTCCGCCACGTGAATCAGGATCGGCGCGCCATATTTCCGCGCCAGCGCCGCGGAATCCCGCAGCGTCTTCTCCGAAGTCGTGTAGATCGAGTGGGGCGCAACCGCGGCATGAATCTGCGCATCGCCCTTCCACTTTTTGAGGAAGCCCTCGGTGTAGGCAAGCGTCTGCTGCGGCGACTTGCTGTCCGGAACGGGAAAATCAATCACCGTCTCCCCGAGCACGCCGCGCATGCCGGCCGCTTTGGTTTCTTCCGCAATGGCGTCCTCGAAGTAATACATGTCCGCATAGGTCGTCGTGCCGCCGCGGATCATCTCCAGCGCCGCCAGGCGCGTTCCCCAGCGCACGAAGTCCTCGGTGACGTTCTTGGCCTCCGCCGGAAAAATATATTTCGTCAGCCATTCTTCCAGCGTGACGTCGTCCTTCAGCCCACGCAGCAGAGTCATCGGCGCGTGCGTGTGCCCGTTGATCAGTCCCGGAAGAATCAGCTTTCCCTGTGCCTGGATCCGCCGCGGCGCTGTGTACTTCGCTTCAATTTCTGCGCGCTTGCCGACCGCCACAATCGCATCGCCCTTTACCGCGATGGCGCCGTCCTCGATGATTCGCCTCTCGCCATCCATCGTCACAACCGTTCCCCCGGCGGCAATCAAATCCGCGCGCTCTTTTGCCGAGGTTTTCTGTCCGCGGGCCGGCCCGCCGGAAAGAAAAGACAAAACTGAAATCAGGAAAATACTCATCCACTTGATTGGTTTCTTCATGGTCTGTGTTCCCCTTGATGGATTGCGCGTGGACTCACAAGTGGGAGGAATCAAACGGTTTCGGAAACAGCGCGGACATCCGGTGTACTTCCTGCTTCCCTTTCAGGTTCGCCAGAATCACTTCCGCATCGCCGCAGAACTCCCAAAGGAGTTGCCGGCAGGCCCCGCACGGCGGAGTCAGCGTATCCGCATCGGTCACCACCGCAATGGCGTCGAACCCGCGTTCGCCCTCCGACATCGCTTTGAAAATCGCCACCCGCTCGGCGCACACCGTCAGCCCATAGGTGGAATTCTCCACGTTGCACCCGCCGAAAATCCGGCCGGACTTCGCGCGCAGCGCCGCGCCGACGCGGAAATTCGAATACGGCGCATGCGCATTCTCGCGCGCCCTCCGCGCCGCCTCGATCAGAGTTTCCTGCGCGCCGCGCTCGCTCATTTCACCTCCTCGGCGATCCGTGGAATCACCGCGCGCAGCAGCGCGATAAACTGGCCCTTCACCCGCTCGCCGGTCTCCAGCACTTCCTTGTGGTCCAAAGGCTTGTCCAGAATCCCCGCCGCGGGATTCGTCACGCACGAAATCCCCAGCACCTGGATTCCCATGTGCCGCGCGGCAATGGCCTCCGGTACGGTGGACATCCCCACCAGGTCCGCGCCGATGGTCCGCAGGTAGCGAATCTCCGCCGGAGTCTCATAACTCGGCCCCGCGACCGCCGCATACACGCCTTCGTGGATCGCAATCCCCAGCCGCTTCCCTTCCGCCACGGCCGCTTCGCGGAATGTTTTCGCATAGGTGTGAGTCATGTCGGGAAAGCGCTGCCCAAATCGTTCGTCGTTTGCCCCGGAAAGCGGATTCGCCCCTTGCAGGTTGATGTGGTCGCGCAACACCACCAGGCATCCTTGCGCAAACTCGCGGTTGATCCCGCCTGCCGCATTGGTCAGGATCACCGCGCGGATTCCCATCCGCCCCATCACCCGCATCGGAAACGCCGCTTCCCTCGCCGAGTATCCCTCATACAGGTGCACGCGCCCCTGCATTCCCGCCACGGCTATCCCGTCCACTTTTCCAACCACCAGTTTTCCCGCATGGCCGATTGCCGTCGAGCGCGGGAAGTGCGGAATTTTCTCGTACGCAATCCGCGCCGCGTCGGAAAACTCGTCTGCGAACGCGCCCAGCCCTGAACCAAGCACCAGCCCGACTCGCGGCCGCAGCTTCGTCTTCGACAAAATGAACTTCGCCGCGCGCTCGGCCCGCGCAAAATCGTCGCCTGCGCTGTTGGCCTTCGTCTTCATCCCGTGTACAGCATCCCCACAATCGAAGCGGACATCAGGTTCGCCATCGTTCCTGCAAGCATCGCGCGGATTCCAAACCGGGCGAGCTGCCCGCGTTGCCCCGGCGCGAGTGCGCCGATGCCCCCGATCTGGATCCCGATGGAGCTGAAATTTGCAAACCCGCACAGCGCGAACGTGGCAATCGTGAAGGACCGCGGATCGAGCGCTCCGCGCATCGCTCCCAGGTCGTGGAAAGCCACCAGTTCGTTTACCACCATTCGTGTTCCCAGCAGATTCCCGACACTCGCGCAATCGTGCCACGGGATTCCGATGACAAACGCAATCGGAGAAAACACCCAGCCGAACACCTGCTGGAGGCTCGAAGGAAACCAGTGCACCCAGCCGTGAAGCCACCCAAAGCAGTAGTTCACCAGCGCCAGCATCGCCAGAAACGAGATCAACATAGCCGCCACGTTGATCGCCAGGCTCAGACCATCGCTTGTGCCGCGCGCGATCGCTCCCAAAGCGTTGGCGTCCTTTTCCATCTCCGGCATCTCCACCCGCCCCGCCGTAAGCGGCTGCTCGGTTTCCGGCACGATCATCTTGGCCATCAGCAGCGTTCCCGGCGCGGTCATGATGACCGCGGTCAGCAAATGCTTCGGCTCGATCCCGAAGGCAATGTACGCCGCCATGATTCCGCCGGAGACGTGCGCCATCCCGCTGGTCATCACGGTCATCAGCTCCGACTTGGTCAGCTTCTCGAGAAACGGCCGGATGGTTAGCGGCGCCTCCGTCTGCCCCATGAAAATGCTCGCCGCCACGTTCAGCGATTCCGCTCCGCTCGCCCCCATCACCCGCGTCATGATCCACGCGGCAATCTTGATGATGATTTGCATGATGCCCAGGTGATAGAGCAGCGCGAAGAACGCGGCGATGAAAATAATCGTGGGCAGCACCTGGAAGGCGAAGTAAAACCCGTAGGACGAAAGCTTTTTCCCGAGTTCGCCGAACACAAACTCCGACCCGGCAAACGAGAAACCGAGCAGGCCGTTCACGATCTTGCCCAAAAACTCAAACAGGCTGCGTCCCGCCTCGAATCGCAGCACGAAAAAGGCGAAGGTGAGCTGCAGGCCCAGTCCCCAGGCCACCGTTTTCAGCTTGATGGCCCGGCGGTTCGTGGACATCGCGTACGCCAGCCCCAGCATCGTCAGCAACCCGAGTATTCCGGTCAGGCGTCCCATGCGCGCTCCTTTGTGGTTCGTCGCATCATGCCGGTGATCACCGCGAGCGGCAAAGTCAAGGCAGTCCCTCCGCGCCGATGATTCGGCGGACAAGGGCTCTCTTTCCTTTGGGTGCTTCCGCTTCAATGCGGTAACTCTGTTCCACTAACTTCTTCGCTTCTTCGAGACGGTTTTCCGCGTTGTAGTGCAGCGTACAGAGCGCTTCGCCCTTCTCTACACGATCGCCGATTTTCTTGTGGAACACCAAACCTACCGCAGGGTCAATGGTGTCTTCTTTTCTTTCGCGCCCTCCGCCCAATACGGCGCAAGCCACTCCCAATTGCTCGCACTGCGTCCCGGCCACAAATCCCGCCTTCCCGCTCACGACATCCACTTTCCCTTTCGCCTTCGGCAAACGCCCCGGCTCGTCTATCACGCGCGCATCGCCGCCTTGCAATCGCACCACTTCGCGAAACTTGGCCTTCGCTTTTCCGCTCGCAATCATTTCCGCCGCGAGCCGCCGCCCCTCCTGGACGGAAGCGGATCGTCCGCCGAGAAAAAACATCCACGCCGAAAGCTCCACGCTCAATTCCCGCAAGTCTTCCGGTCCCGCGCCGCTCAGCGCTTCCACGCACTCGATTACCTCGAGCGAATGTCCTGCGGCCCGTCCCAGCGGCTGCTCCATGTCCGTAATCAGCGCGACCACCTTCTTCCCCATGCGCCGCCCCGTCTCGACCATCAACTCCGCCAGGTGCGCGGCATCTTCTTCCTTCTTCATAAATGCGCCCGAGCCGGTCTTCACATCCAGCACCAGCGCGTCAATGCCCTCGGCCAGCTTCTTGCTCATGATGGACGCGCAGATCAGATTCGGGCTCTCAATCGTCGCCGTGACATCGCGGAGCGCATAGATTTTCTTGTCCGCCGGCGCGATTTCGGCGGTCTGTCCGATGAGCGCGAGGCCGCATTCCCGGAGCACGCGGCGAAACTCTCCGGCCGAAAGATTCAC
>WNFG01004786.1_pt1 | contig 11376 bp, 9 predicted proteins | sample 5400431 | NCBI WGS metagenome assembly WNFG01 (sample SAMN13153346, study PRJNA577476) | soil metagenome | isolation source: 120 cm saprolite under Douglas fir tree site 2 hole 3 replicate 2 | place: USA:California | collected 2015-04-18
TGCTCGGCGCATGAACCGCAACATCGAAACAATCCCGGCAAAAACCATGGAAGTGTTCACGAACTATTCCTGGCCAGGAAATGTTCGGGAGTTGCAGAACTTCATTGAGCGAGCGGTGATTCTTTCTCCCGGAACCTCGCTGCGTGCTCCTCTCGACGAATTGACGGAAGCTAGTTCACGAACAGACTTGAGCACACTCGAAGAGATGGAACGTGAACACGTGCTGCGCGCCCTCCGCGAATCGAACTGGGTCACCGGAGGACCTAACGGCGCGGCCGTCCGGCTTGGTATGAAACGGACGACACTGGCCTACCGGATTCGCAAGTTGGGGATTCCGGTCCGGCCGCAATGATGGATGGAATAATTTGAACGGGAAAAGTGTCAATGACTCAGAGAGGTTTTTATGTGGCGCATTGAATACAAAGGCCTGACATTTCAGGAGATATTGATCATGGCTTACATGAACAGCCTGCAAGCAGTGTCACTCGCGGCGGCTTCGTAAGAATCCTGTGGACATGCCGGCAACGAACTCGCTTCGACAAGCACAGATCGCCTGCCCCTTAGATCTGGATAATTCCCCGCTGCATCGCGATCGTAACCGCCTGCGTGCGATCGTTGGCACCCAGTTTTTCCATGATGTGCTTGATGTGGGCTTTCACTGTCTCTTCGGAGATGAAGAGGCGTTCGGCGATGTCCCGATTTCGATTTCCTCCCATGACGCGTTGTAGCACCTCCACTTCACGTTCAGACAACGCTTCATCCCCGAGATGCTCAGCGAGCCGCGCTGCCACTTCCTGTGGAATACGCTTCTTTCCTGCGTGGACTTGGCGGATAGTGTCAGTCAGGTCATTGGGTAGCATACTTTTGAGTACGTAAGAGCGTGCACCTGCCGCCAATGCCCGCCGGATTTCCGTATCGCGTACGAAAGTCGTGAACATGATGATGCGTGCTTCAGGAAAGTTTTCCCGAATTGCGATCATGGCATCGATGCCGCTCATGTCCGGAAGCCTAAGATCCATAAGGGTGACATCGGGTATATGTTCACCGAAATGCTGGATTGCCTCGCGTGCGTTGGAAGCGTGCGCAACTACCCGCATATCCGGCTGGCCATTTATGACAGTGGCAATTCCCTCGCGCATCAACGGATGCTCGTTAACGCTGAGGACGCGTATCTGGTTTGTGATTGCTGCCCCGTCCTGCCTATCAAACATCGCCTCTTCGCCAATTGTGTCCATGGTTTCTCTCATAACAGCTCCATTCACAAATCTTCCTCGGCTGGCGTACCGCGAGTGTCTAAATGAAGTGTTCAGCGGTGGTTTATCCGAATAGCGCCCCAGCCCGTAATGACTCGCATCATGCCTCCTCGCTGTCCTGGCTTGCCCCTGTTCCTTGGCTTGCATTTTTGTTTGCCCCCTCTCTCGTCACCCATTCACGGATATAGGCCGGGCAATTTCGGAGCTCGGTTCCGTTCAATTCGCAGGCCGCCAGGAATCTCACCGCTTCGCGGTCGGCCAGAAGGACTTGCTTTAGATCGATGGCCAGCGGGCTGCTTTCGTGTTCAAGCACGGCCCGAATGATATCCACATCACGTCCTGTAATCCGTCCGCTGACGCGATAGATCACAGGAGTCCTGCTAACAATGCGGTCGATTTTGCAGGTCATTGTAAGTTTTCAGGTGCGATTACCTAGGGGCAAGCCTTGCGCCACTCGCAACTTCATGAAAAGAAATGGATAGCCTCTAAGAATCTGTCAAAAATCAGCTGAATTTTGGTGAAGCTGGTGATTTTGGAGAATATGGTGAATCGAGCGGCTTCATAGAAACTTGAATTGTTTCTTATTAATTTTCAAGGCTTTGATTCTGTGGTCGAGCGTCGATGGTGGAATGCCAAGCTTAGCTGCCGCCCCTGAAGATCCGGAAACCCGCCCTCTGGTTTCCGCCAGCGCCGCCTCGATAATTACCCGCTCGGTGCGCGGCTCGACTTCCCCGTGCAAGGGCCGCAAAGCTTCAACCCGAGATGCCGACCGCGATTTTTCTTGGGGAAGCCACAATTCGTCAACTGAAAAGACCTCGCCCGAGCTCAGAATCACTGACCTCTCAATGACGTTCTGTAACTCGCGGATATTGCCTGGCCAGTCGTAGCCCTGCAACAGATCTAATGTCTTCTTGTCGATCAAGTGAACATTCTTGCCCGCCCTGCTGGCGTAGCGCTGCACGAAATATTCGACCAGGATGAGGATGTCTTCCTTCCGCTCTCGGAGGGCCGGCACCTCGATGGGAAAAACATTCAACCGGTAAAAGAGGTCTTGGCGGAAGGTCCCAGTGGCTACTGCTGCTGTCAGATCACGATTCGTGGCAGCGATGACGCGAACATCAACACGGATGGGCTGCCCTCCCCCCACCCGCTCAAGCTCCCGTTCCTGAAGCACTCTCAGAAGCGCGACCTGTGTGTCGGGCGGGAGTTCGCCCACCTCGTCGAGGAAAATTGTTCCGCCGTCGGCCAGTTCGAAGCGTCCGAGCCGGCGTTGCGTAGCTCCAGTAAAGGCACCCTTCTCATGGCCGAACAACTCCGAGGCGATCAGATCACGGGGAATCGCGGCACAGTTCACACTCACGAATGGCCGCGACATTCGAGGTGATCGTCGATGGATGGCACGCGCAATAAGCTCCTTGCCTGTTCCCGTTTCACCCGTGACGAGGACCGTAGAATCGCTTGGCGCAACTTTAGAGACGCGCGCGAGCACAGCTTGTAAAGCAGGGGAGGTGCCAATAATCTCCTCAAACATTGAGGTTTGGTCGACTTCTTCGCGGAGGGTGATGTTTTCCTGCTGTAGTTTCTCCTCAGCCCGCTTGCGGTCTTCAATGTCGGTACACGCAACATACCAACGCATGATCTTTTCCTGTTCGTCGCGCAACGGGTTATAACGCGTCAAGAGCCAGCGATAACTTCCATCACCTTTGCGTAGTCGAAAGTCCAACTCGTAAGCAGTTCCAGTAGCAAGAGCGTCGCGGGAGAAAGCGCGCACCCGTGCCCTGTCATCAGGGTGAACGAACTCTCCCAGATCAGCCGTCTGTCGCCACCTTTCAAGACTAACGCCCAGGTAGTCGAGCGCAACGCGGTTAGCGTAAAGCTGCTCGCGATTTGGTCCGAATACCGCGACAAGTTGAGGTGTGAGGTCCAGAATCTGTCGGACCTCCATTTCACTTTTGCGCAGTTCTTCGGTCAATTGCTCTTGTTCGGTGACATCGATCCCGGTTCCAACGAACCCGTGAAAATTTTCACAGTCTGCCACCGGAACGCCCACACTACGTACGTGACGAACCTTTCCATCAGGACGCAAAATCCGTTTCGTGAAGTCGAATCCGCGATGGTCCGCCAACATCTTCTGGATTTTTTGCAGGACGAACTCCCGATCTTCGGGATGTACGAGCCCCAAGTATTCTTCTACTGTTGGCGGCTTGCTGCTCGGATCAAGGCCATAGATCTGGAACAACTCGGAAGACCAGTAATCGAACCCGGCAGGGTTGAATGCCCAGCTACCCACGTGCGAAAGTCGCTGTCCCTCTGCAAGGAAGAACTCCGTTTGTTTGCGCTCATCAATGTCGATACTCGATCCATACCATTTGACGATAACGCCGGCCTCATCGCGCACGGCTACTTTGCGATGCAGCATCCAGCGATAGTTTCCGTCCGCTCGCCGCACACGCGCTTCATGCAGGAAAGGCTCCCCGCTTGCTAAGGAAGAGCGCCACTTGTTCACGATGGCTTCGAGGTCTTCAGAGTGTATGACCGCCGTCCATTTCCAGCCCATGAGGTCTTCTAGTGGAAGTCCTACATATTCCAGCCAGAATTGATTGAAGTAGTCGAGGTAGCCGTCAGGCCTGGCAGTGTGAATCAGCGAAGGGATCGAATCGATCACCCCGAGGAGGTGCTTCAATTCGGATTCATGAACTGGCGGGGCCATGGCGGGCATCATACACCCGCAGAATCCGGGTATACGAGAGATGGAGGGCATTCCGTGGACGCGTTTCCCTCTGCCTTTGGCCGGTCGCCTACGGCAACGATCGAAGCAACTGGCTCACCCCGTTCCACACGATCTGCACACCGATGCAAACCAGCAGAAACGAAGTGAGTTTCACAATGACATTCGTTCCTGTCGGGCCCAGCAGGAGGGCTAGGCGATCTGCAAAGGCGTAGCAGAGATAAATAGTTGCTGCTACGAAGGCGGAACCGATCGCAGCTGCAACAATCAACAGGATGCTTCCTCCCAGGGTGTGGGGTTCATTTGCTCCTAGAGTGATGGCAACTGAGATCGATCCCGGACCGACCGTTAAGGGGAGCGTGAGCGGGTAAAATGCATCTCGCAGAACGTCTGTACCGCTTACCCTTCGCTCGACCGCATCACGCTCGTTTCCGTCCTTTTGCTTCAGCAGGGCCCAACCTGAGGCGACCACGATCATCCCGCCTCCCACCTGGACGACCGGCAGCGAGATCCCGAAAAACGAGAGCACATGTGATCCTATGGCGTAGGACGCCAACATTAATATGAAACTGTTTATCGCGATGCGACGGGCGAGCAGTCGTCGCGTGTCCCTGTCGTAGTTCAGCGTAAGGGAAAGGAACACCGGCGCTCCGCCGATAGGATCCACAATAGGGAAGAGCGCGCTCACGACCAGGAGAATGCTTTTGGCAGCTTCGATGAACACGCCCACCCCTCCAGGGGAAATAGCCATGACTATGACGAGTCTTCGCCTCCCGAGATTCGGGAGCTCCGATTCTAGACTTGAAAGGGGACTGCTCGCACTGAATCGTCACGTTCAAGCGCTGTGTGTTGAACGTTTATTTCTGAACGCGTGCGCTTCGATGTTTCCGTCAACTCCTGCAACCACCGAAACGCGCCTACCGAGAGTTTTTCTTCCGGGCAGCGCCAACCCCAGTTTCCCCCTGCACGACCGGGCACATTCATCCGGCTCTCTGCTCCCAGGTTGAGGAGATCCTGCAACGGAGCAATGGTCAGCGCCGCCTTCGATGACCATGCCAGTTGCATGAGCGCCGCAGCGGCTTCGCCACTCCCCTCCGGCGAGCGCTTCATGTAATTCCACAAGTTTTGCCGCTGGTAGTCGGCTAACTCTTCGTACCATTGCCGAGTCGGTGCGTTGTCGTGGGTCCCGGTATAGGCGACCGTGTTGGGGACAAAGTTGTGGGGCAGATATGGATTGTCTGCATGACCGTCAAAGGCGAATTGCAGAACTCGAGTTCCCGGAAGTTGAAATTGGTCACGCAGCGCCTGAACATCCGGAGTGATAATTCCCAGATCCTCGACAATGAACGGGAGGTGACCAAGTTCTCTTTGCACTGCTCCGAAAAAGCCGTCGCCCGCTCCGGTCACCCATTGTCCCGACTGAGCTGTTGGCGCACCCGCGGGAACGTGCCACGCCGCTGCGAATCCGCGAAAGTGATCCAGGCGAATCGCATCTACGTGAGAGAGCAGAGCCCGCAGCCGGTCACTCGACCACCGATAGCCGGTTGCGCGGAGCGCATCCCAGTTGTAAACCGGATTTCCCCACAGCTGTCCCTGCGCGCTGAAATAGTCAGGCGGCACACCGGCAACGAAGCGCGGGCGGCGATTCTCGTCGAGGAGAAATAATTCCGGGTTCGCCCAGACGTCGCTCGAATCCGGCGAAACAAAGAAAGGCAGGTCGCCGACCAGTCTCACACCTTTTGCATGAGCGTATTCCTTGAGTTGATCGCCCTGGCGGAACAGCAGAAATTGCGCAAAGCGGGCCTGGTCGATCTGATCGGACAACTCTCGTCGGGCACTTGCTAGAGCATCCGGCTTGCGCCGAATCAGTTCTGCCGGCCACTCGAGGTAATACGCCCCGTCATACTTCGCTTTCAACGCCCGGAACAGCGCGTAGTCTTCCAGCCAGTGTTTCTGCTGAGCGCAGAACTCATCGAATGCAAGACGCAGGTCCTTGCGCTCGCCAGCCTTGAACTTTGTCCACGCTGTTTCGAGCAGGCGGTTCTTGAAGGGAATCACCGCGTCGTAGTCAACCATGTCCGAAGGAAAGTTGGACTCGCAATCTTTCGCGTCGAGCAGCCCGTCTGAAATCAGGCTGGCGGGGCTGATCAGCATTGCGTTTCCAGCAAACGACGACATTGCCTGATACGGAGAATTTCCGTAGCCGGTCGGACCAAGCGGCAAGGCCTGCCACCACCTCTGACCGGCATCGTGGAGACGATCTACCCACGAGAACGCCGACGGCCCCAGATCGCCGATGCCGTATGGCGAGGGCAGAGACGTGACGTGCATCAGCAAACCGGAAGCACGGTACTCGGCGGGAAACGGGGGAACACTTGCGGGCCCGCCGGCATTGCTCATTGCCGGACCCCTGAATCTAGTGCCTTGTTCACCATCTCCTCTGCCTCGCGCACGATGGCATTCAAGTGTGACTCATTCTTGAAGCTCTCGGCGTAAATTTTGTAAATGTTCTCTGTGCCGGAGGGCCGAGCCGCAAACCAGCCACTGGCCGCCACGACTTTCAAGCCGCCGATGGCAGCATTATTTCCCGGAGCTTTAGTCAGCTTGGCGGTGATACGCTCTCCCGCCAGGTCCGACTCCTTGACCGCATCAGGCGAGAGCTTTTGCAATTTTGCTTTCTGCTCGGGCGTGGCCGGCGCGTCGATCCGCGTGTAATAAGGTGCGCCGAATTCTGCCGTCAGTTCGCGGTAATGCTCTCCGGGGTCTTTTCCAGTAATGGCTGTGATCTCGGCGGCGAGCAAATCCATGATTGGCCCATCCTTGTCGGTGGTCCACACCGTTCCATCCAGGCGGAGGAAACTTGCTCCCGCGCTCTCTTCTCCACCAAAACAACACGACCCATCGATAAGTCCTGACACAAACCACTTGAAGCCTACGGGCACCTCGCGCAGCTGACGGCCGAGCTTTTGGGCAACCCGGTCAATCATGCTGCTGCTCACCAAGGTTTTTCCAACCGCTGAATCGTGAGGCCACTGTGGGCGATGAGTGAGCAAATATTGGATCGCGACCGCGAGGTAGTGGTTCGGATTCATCAGCCCGGCAACGGGGGTGACAACTCCGTGCCGGTCGGAGTCGGGATCATTGGCGAAAGCCAAGTCGTACTGGTCTTTGAGCTGTACGAGTCTGGCCATAGCATACGGACTGGAACAATCCATGCGGATTTTGCCGTCGTGGTCCACCGTCATGAATGAGAAGGTCGGGTCAATGGTTGGATTTGTGACAACGACATCCAGCCCGTAAATGGAGTTGATCGGCTCCCAGTATGGCCGCGCGGCTCCGCCCAGCGGATCCACGCCAAGCTTGAGCTTGGCACCGCGAATGGCGTCGATATCCACGACATTCTTAAGATCGCGAACGTAGGGTAGGACGAAATCTTCCTGATGCGTGGTGGCGGCTCGAATCGCTTTGTCGAACGGAACGCGCTTTACGTCCGCATTTCCTGTGCGCAACAAGTCATTCGCCCGGTTCTGGATCCAGCCTGTCACGTCGGTGTCAGCCGGACCGCCGTTGGGTGGGTTGTACTTGAAGCCTCCATCCTCCGGCGGATTGTGGGATGGCGTGATCACGATGCCATCGGCGAAGTGTTCCTTGCGTCCGCGGTTATAGACCAGAATGGCGCGTGAAATTACGGGCGTAGGAGTGACGCCGTCGTTTTCCTGGATGATGGTCTCGACGCCATTCGCCGCCAGCACTTCGAGAGCCGTGCGCTGTGCCGGAACCGAGAGCGCATGGGTGTCTTTCCCCATATATAAAGGACCATCGATCCCCTGGCCGCGCCGATACTCGCAGATCGCCTGGGTGATCGCGAGAATATGGGCTTCGTTGAACGCTCCGTGGAGGGAAGATCCTCTGTGTCCGCTGGTGCCAAAGGCAACCAGTTGGTTGCGATCGCTCACATCGGGTTTGCGCTCGAAGTACTCTGCCTCCAGGCGAGCCACGTCAATCAACATTTCCTTCGGGGCAGGTTTGCCGGCGAGCGGCGAGAGTGCCGGGCCCGCTTGTGTTTCTAGGGTATGGGGCATGGTTCCACCTTCCAGATTTCGGTTGCGTATTCGTGAATGGTGCGGTCGCTGGAAAACTTTCCTGAACTTGCCACGTTCAGAATCGCCTTACGCGCCCATTCTCCGGGATTTGCATAAAGGTTGCCGAGGCGGTCTTGGGCTTGAGTGTAAGAAGTGAGGTCTGCCAAATGCATGTAGTGATCGCCATGAGTAAGCAGCGTATCGCGTAACCCAGCGAACGCACCCGGTTCGTTACGGCTGAAGTAGTCGGAAAAAATCAGGTCTAGCGCCGAGCGCGTCTCGGGTTCATGTTCGTAGTGCCAATGCGGGTTATACCAGGCTTGGCTGTTTTGTACCTGCTCTACCGTGAGCCCGAACAGGAACATGTTTTCCTCGCCGGCTTCTTCGGCCATCTCGATGGTCGCGCCGTCGCGTGTGCCGACCGTCAGGGCTCCGTTCATCATGAACTTCATGTTACTCGTGCCGCTGGCTTCATAGCCCGCGGTCGAAATCTGGTTGGAGACGTCGCTGGCCGGGAGCAGCCGCTCTGCCAGCGAGACGTTGTACTCGGGAAGAAAAACTACTTTCATCCTGCCGCGCACAGTCGGATCGCCGTCAATCGTACCTGCCAGATTGTTGATGAATTTAATGATGAGTTTGGCCAGCTGATAAGCGGGCGCAGCTTTGCCGGCAAAGAAAAACGTGCGCGGCACCACATCCAGGTTGGGATTCTCTCTCAGCCGGTTGTAACAAACAATGATGCGCAGCGCGTTCAGCAGTTGCCGCTTATATTCGTGGATGCGTTTGATCTGGCAATCGAAAATGGTGTCAGGATCGACAATCTGTCCAGAAGTGGCTTTGAGCCAATTGGTGAATTGTACTTTGGCTTCGCGCTTCGACTTGTGGAACGCGTCTTGAAGGCCAGAATCCCCCGCTAACGATTTGAGATTGCTGAGCTGGCCCAGGTCGGTGATCCATTTATCGCCGATAGCTTCTGTGATTGCACTCGACAGTTCGGGATTCGCTTCCAGCAGCCAACGTCGCGGCGTAACTCCGTTGGTCTTGTTGCTGAAACGCTCGGGGAACATTTCGGCAAGGTCCTTAACGGTTGTCGTTCGTAGCAGCTTCGAGTGGACAGCGGCAACTCCGTTGGTGCTGTGCGAGCCGACGATCGCCAGATTGGCCATGCGGATTTTGCGCGATGGTTTTTCTTCCACGAGGCTGACGCGTTCAACGCGGCCCTCGTCCCCCGGAAAACGCACGCGAACTTCGTCGAGCAGCCGGCGGTTGACCTCGTAAATGATCTCCAGTTGCCGCGGAAGAAGAACTTCGAACCATGCCGCCGGCCATTTCTCCAGGGCCTCAGGCAAAAGTGTGTGGTTGGTGTACGCCAGCGTTTTCCTGGTCAGGTCCCAAGCTGTGTCCCACCCGAGGTGCGCGTCGTCCAGCAGGATACGCATCAATTCAGCCACCGACATAGAAGGGTGCGTGTCATTGAGTTGGATGGCGACCTTCTCGGGCAGCTTTTCCCAATCTGTGTTGTGGCGTAGAAAGCGTCGCACTAGATCAGCCAGTGAACAAGCGACGAGAAAATATTCCTGCATGAAGCGCAGCTCTTGTCCGGCGGTAGTGGAGTCATCTGGATACAACACCCGAGTCAGCGATTCGGCTTCGAGAGTTCCGCCCAGTGCGCCTACGAAATCTCCTGTGCCGAATTCCTGAAAATCGAAGTAATCTGGAGCAGCCGCAGCCCAGAGCCGTAGGGTGTTGATCGTTTTACCTCCGTAGCCCACCACTGGACGATCGAAGGGTATGCCGAACAGGCTCGAGGGTCGATTCGGAATCACTTCGACACGTCCGTCCCGCAACTTGAAAGTACAGTTAAGCTTGATCTCCACTTTCTCATGAGAGCGGGCAATCTCCCATGGATCACCGTCGCGCAACCAGTTGTCCGGCTCCTCCCTCTGCCAACCATTCACAAACGACTGCCGAAACATGCCGTACTCGTAGCGCAGACCATAACCTGTAGCTGGAAGTTGCATGGTGGCCATCGAGTCGAGGAAGCACGCTGCGAGGCGCCCCAGACCTCCGTTTCCCAAGCCCGCATCCGGTTCCTGCTCGATCAATTCAAGCCAATCGATGCCTTTCTCTCGGATCGCATGCTGGGCTACGGGATCAAGCAGGAGGTTCGTAAGGTTGTTAGCCAGCGAACGCCCGAGGAGAAATTCCATTGAAAGGTAGTAAACGCGTTTGGCATTCTGTTGCTCATAGGTGCTCTTCGTCAGCACCCAGCGCTGTGCCAGGATGTCACGCACAGAACTGGAGAACGCCTCGAAGCGCTCCCGCGCGCTCGCTGCCTTCGGGTCGATCGCCCGGTCAAAAACCAAGTGCCGTTCGTAGAGCGCGTCTTCCTTTCCGACAAACGGAATGGCGCCGGACCCGTACTGTCGGAGAAGGTCGGAAATATTGGCTGTCTTGGTCGTCATCGGAACAACCTTCGCGGAGTCGGGGCGCACCACACTTTTTGTGCTCATTTGGGATCCTTGTAATCCGATTTGTCGGAAACTGGTTATTGTTTAAGATCAATAGACTATCGTCCTCACCGAACCATTTCGTTGATTCATGCCGCCACGTGATGATCGTCATTCCACAGCCGAATCACTGGCCGTGAGAGATTGTGTTCATAACTAAGAGCGCTTAGGCTTGCGGGGTTCAACAGGAAGTACCTGCCACCAACTCCGGGACCAAGCGCCAACCAGCGGGCGGTCAACACCCGAATGAAATGTCCACTAGAAAAGATCAGTACGTCTCCCCCAACATTACGGACGCGCTCGACTACACGGTCGGCGCGTTCGCCGATTTGTTCCGGCGATTCTCCTCCCGGGGCGCCGTCGCGGAACAAATCCCAGCTTGGATTCTGTTTCAGGATTTCGGCTGAGGTCAGTCCTTCATATTTTCCGTAGTCCCACTCCACCAAATCGCGGTCGGTTATGGCTCCAGCTCCAAAGCCAGATAGTTCGCAGGTTCGGGCCGCACGCTGCAGAGGGCTGGTAAAAACCTGGGCGAAATTCATGCCCTTCAATCGTTCTCCAAGCCGTACGGCGTTGCGCTCGCCATCAGCCGTGAGAGGCAGGTCGGAAAGGCCGGTATGCTGCCCGGTGTGAGTCCAGGCGGTGTTGCCGTGCCGCGCCATATACACAACTGGAAGGGCTTCGCTCATGCAGCCTCACTCCTTCGCACGTTCAATTTGATTGCTGATCTTCGCCTGGTTGAAACTGTCAAGTCCAGGTCCACGTCCAATCGCCGGACCAGAACTCGAGCGATTCCGGCCGCA
>WNFG01004791.1_pt1 | contig 11372 bp, 13 predicted proteins | sample 5400431 | NCBI WGS metagenome assembly WNFG01 (sample SAMN13153346, study PRJNA577476) | soil metagenome | isolation source: 120 cm saprolite under Douglas fir tree site 2 hole 3 replicate 2 | place: USA:California | collected 2015-04-18
GCAATGTCCGCAGGAAGGCTCCGACATGTATTGGAGGCTTAGGGAGTTTCTCGCTGAGCCCGTTTTACGGACGAGCCCTCGGCCTGGGTTTAGGATTCCGATCTCAGACGCTATCCCCGAGACGCCACGCATCAACCCTCCTCGGCTTTTGCGTGCCTATCTTTCTATTGGGGCGCAAATTTGCGGAGAGCCTGCCATGGATCGCGAGTTCAAAACGATCGATTTTCTGACCCTTTTAGACCTGACAAAGCTCTGCTCAAGTGCACGTTTCAGGTTTCTCCGAAACGAATAAACTGATTCGATTTTTTGCATGCAACTTTTCACGAGCGTGCGTATCTCAGTGGACATGAGCACAACAACTCCAGCGATTACCGCAGCAAGTTTTGAGAAGGTTTTCGTGCGCGGGTGCCCAGCCAGCATTGCGCACATGCAGAGGCATTCGCGCCCTGATGAACATCTGGTGGCCGGGGAGAAGTATCAGGATTTGGCGACCTGGCGCGAGATCGCCTGGAAGGCGTTTGAAAAGAAGAGATTGGGTGATTCGCTTCGGAGGGCGATTGTGTCTCTGCCCATGAAATACAGGGAAGTGCTCTTCCTTCGGGACGTAAAGAATCTCGATACAGAGGAGACCGCGTGGATCTTGAACATCACAGCCGGCGCTGTGAGAGCTCGATTGTTACGAGCAAGGATGCAGGTTTACGGCACATTGATGTCCTCTCTTTTGAGGAGAGCCCACGAAAACAGCCTTGTTGACTGCTACCGTCTATTTCGCGGCACAGAGTCGCTTGCAATCCGGTGATAGAGACGAGCACTGAATCCTTCAGGTAGCTCGATGATTTCTGCCCCGTTAATCAATCGTATGACTCTTCTCAGGCTATCATAGGTCGCAAAACACCCTTCACACGTCAGGAAGTGTTGTTCGATTCTCGTCTTCAATTCCCACGAAACGTCATCTTCCATATAGTTTGCTAGCTCTCGGCGAACCTCGCGGCAACTAATCTGCATCCTGAGGACCTCATTTCCGCCCCTGAATAGAAGCGGCCTTCCACAGCGAATCTTCTTCAGATTCATCCAAAGCGAAAAAGTCACACCTCAGTACGCACTTCTTTTTCACTTAATTATGAAACCTTCGAATGATCTCCGTATCCCACCACTGCACGACGAACTTTTTGGAACTGAAACCGACGCTGTGACTTCTAGTCAGGCCCATGGATCGCTTGCGATCCAAATTCAGTTCTGAGAGTGCGCGTCGAAAACTAAAAAAGAGGTAAGTAAATGAAAATGTCTCGCATTCTGAAAGTGATGTTTGTGGCTCTCGTCGTCACCGTACTGGGGCTTAGCGCTTCCGGCGCGTTCGCGCAGAGCGGCTCGCACACCTCATCGCAATTCCAAGGCCCAAAGGCCAACAAGGGCACCGTTACGCACAGCACCAAGGACGGAAAGAGCGTCCTCACGCTGTCAGATGACTTTGTTGTGCCGGATACGCCAGACCCGCATTGGCAGGTCGTAGATTCTGACGGCAACGTCTATTTGCTCGACAAGCTGAAGACCAAGGCCTTCATCGGGACCAACTACAAGAAGGAAATCGTTCTGCCTTCCTACGTCAAGAACGTGTCCAAAGTCGTGATCTGGTGCGCGTTTGCGGAAGTCAACCTCGGCGAAGCCAAGTTCAGCTCGCCGGTCATGTAATTCGGGCTAAGTCAATCAATAGGGTCGCCCCGCTTCCACACCGGCTGGGCGACCCGTTTCTAAGGAAAAAAGGAAACGACATGAAGACTCTGAAGAAACTGTTTTACTGCTTGTTGATGTTCGGACTGTTGCTGGCGATCAGTTCATCCGCCTCCGCACAGACCGTCGAGAAGAAATCACTCACGTTGGATGGAGCCGAGCGAGTTATCAACGCAGCCAAGGCCGAAGCGTCCAAGGTCAAAGCTCCCGGAGGAGTCATCGCCGTCGTAGATGCTGGCGGAAATCTGATGGCACTCGAACGTCTCGACGGCACTTTTGCCGCCGGAGCAAATATTTCAATTGGAAAGGCGCGCACTGCCGTCCTCTTTCAAAAGCCCACTAAGGTTTTCGAAGACATCATCAACAAGGGCCGTACCGCCATGGCCGCGTTGCCCGACTCGTTCTTTACGCCCCTGCAAGGTGGAATCCCAGTTGTAGTCGATGGACAGATCGTCGGAGGTGTTGGCGTGAGTGGTGCTTCGAGCGCCGCCCAGGATGAAGAACTCGCCATTGCAGGTGCAGAAGCAGCCAAAAACTTCGGGGGCGACTCGATGATGACGTCCACGCTTCCCGTCACCTATTTCTCAAAGACCCAAGTCGATGAAGGCTTTTCAAAAGGCGCCGTTCTGTTCGATGGCAGCGGCGGGCGCAACTACATGGTTCATGCGAGCCGTCGTGAAGGCCCGGGAATGGTCGAAGTCCACACCAAAGATGCAGACATTCTCTACGTTTTGAAGGGTTCAGCGACGATCGTCACCGGCGGAACGATGGTTGATGGCAAACCGATCGCGGCTGACGAAATTCGCGGCCGTGAAATCACCAGTGGCGAAACGCGACAGCTTGTCCCGGGAGACGTCATGATCATTCCGAACGGCGTGCCTCACTGGTTCAAGGAAGTAAAAGCGCCATTCCTCTACTACGTGGTCAAAGTTCGCTAGGAAAAAACCATGAAACTCCCCAACCGCACCCTCGTTTTGGCGGCCAGCCTCCTTTTGTTCGTGCCGAACGCTTTTGCCCAGAACTGGGCAGCGCAAGCTCCCCCCTACGGCCGACCGGACGCGACCGTTGACCTTCGGACAGTAGAGGGCGCGCAAGTCGTTAAGGGCGAGTGGCGCTATAGCGACGTAAAGATCATTGAAGTGGATTCACGCGGCCCAGGCTCCGACTTGAAGCCCTCCGGCGATCCGAACAAAACGTATGACTACACACCGCATGCTGGCGAAGCCAACTTCGATGATTCCAAATGGGAAGTATTAGATCCAACGAAACTGGATGCCCGGCGTGCCGGAGGCAAAGTTTGTTTCAATTGGTATCGCATCACGGTCACCGTCCCCGAGAAAATAGCGGACCTATCTGTGGCCGGCTCGACCATTTCATTCGAGATTGTGATCGATGACTACGCAGAAATTTGGGTGAACGGAAAACTGCCAACAGTCTTAGGGCAAAGTGGCGGGCCTGCCGTCAAAGGCTGGAACGCGCCGAACAAGGTTATCCTGACCCACAACGCCCAGCCTGGACAGAGATTTCAGATTGCCGTCTTCGGATTCAACGGCCCGATTTCGAAGAGCCCGATGAACTTCATCTGGGTCAAATCGGCCACATTGGATTTTTATCAGGCGGGTCGCGGGACCGGAATCCAAGAAGTAGAGACGAAGATCCTTCGCAAAGACCCTGCGCTCGATTCCATCGTTTCACCCGGCGCGAAAATCGAGAAACTAGCGGGCGGATTCATGTTCACCGAAGGTCCAGTATGGGTCCGTGACGAGGGCTACCTGCTCTTTAGCGACCCGAACAACAACGTTATCTACCGTTGGTCAGAGGAAGAAGGTGTCTCTGTCTATCGCACCCACAGTGGCTACACAGGAATGAACATCGGCGAATACGGCCAGCCCGGTTCCAATGGACTCACGCTCGATGCCCAAGGGCGGCTCACCATCAACGAACACGGCAACCGCCGCGTGACGCGTCTTGAAAAGAACGGTCAGCTTACGGTCCTGGCGGATCGCTATCAGGGCAAACGTTTGAACAGTCCCAATGACCTCGTATACCGTTCCGACGGAGCTCTCTATTTCACCGACCCGCCGTTCGGTCTGCCGAAATTCTTCGAAGATTCGCGCAAAGAGTTGCCCTACAGCGGTGTCTTCTGCTTGATCAACGGTGAACTAAAACTGGTAAGCAAGGACCTGACCGGCCCGAATGGTTTGGCGTTTTCCCCTGATGAGAAGTACCTGTATGTCGACAATTGGGATGAAAAACGCAAGGTCATCATGCGCTATGACGTGCATCCCGATGGCACGCTTTCCGATGGCCAAGTCTTTCTTGATGCCACGAAAGAGCCGGGCGAAGACGCCTGGGACGGGATGAAAATCGACGTGAAGGGCAATCTGTATCTCTCGGGGCCGGGCGGCCTCTGGATCGTCTCGCCCGAAGGGAAGCATCTTGGCACGATTGTTGGCCCCGAACATCCGCACAATCTCGCCTGGGGCGGAGAAGACCACAAGACTCTCTATCTAGCTGCACAGACGGGATTGTATCGGCTAACCATCAACACTCCTGGAGCAGGATCTCCAAAGTAAGTCCCTGAGTTGCTCGGATAGTCAAATTCGAATGCGAGGCGACAAAAATAACATGGCCACATCACAAAAAAGCCCTATCTCGATAAAGGTATCCGAGTTGGCCGCTCCCCTACGCCAGGCCAAACTTGCATTCGGCCGAGAAATCTGTGGCTCTCTCGATATCGCAGAGCGGCGCGAATGGCTGGTCACGAATGGAATCGGCGGATTCGCATCAGGAACCGTCAGCGGCAATCTAACGCGTCGCTATCACGGTCTCCTCATTGCTGCGCTCCACCCTCCAGTTGGTAGAACTCAACTTGTCGCAAAGTTGGATGAGACTGTTCGCCATGCCGGCATCGAATATGCGCTTGCCACAAACCGCTGGTTGAGCGGCGCTGTCGAACCCAAGGGTTATTTGAACATCGAGAGTTTCCGACTGGAAGGCACCACTCCCATCTGGCAATTCGCACTCGGTGATGCGCTTGTCGAAAAGCGGATCTGGATGAGCCAAGGTGAGAACACCACGTACGTGCAATACACACTCTTGCGGGGTGGCCAGTCGCTTGAGCTGGAATTGAAAGCTTTGGTGAATTACCGTGACTTCCATTCGAGCACTCACGCTGGAGATTGGCAAATGAGAGTGGGATCCATCGAAGATGGCGTCCAAATCAACGCCTTCGATGGCGCTACTCCGTTTTATCTTCTCAGCGCCGAGGCAGAATTTGAGACGCGCCACGAATGGCATCGCGACTGTTTCTTACCTCTGGCGAAGTATCGCGGGCTTGACGATCACGAGGATCACTTGCTTGCAGCCGTTTTCAATACAGAACTCGCATTGAACCAGAGTGTGACTCTGGTTCTTACGACGAATGCGGATGCGAAGCTCGACGGTAGTCGCGCATGGGCAGAACACGCTGCGCATGAAAATGAGCTATTCGCGAAATGGGTCAGCCACGATGCTCAAGCCGCGTCCTCCGCTCCTGACTGGGCTCAACAGCTCATTTTTGCTGCGGACCAGTTCATCGTAAAGCGGAGTTTGCCGGAGGAGGCGGACGGGCGATCCATCATCGCTGGTTATCACTGGTTCGGCGATTGGGGCAGGGACACCATGATCGCACTGCCTGGCCTTACTCTCACGACGGGAAGAGCGGATATCGCGAAAAAAATTCTACTCGCGTTTTCGCGCTACGTTGATGGTGGGATGCTTCCGAACGATTTTCCGGATGCCGGCGGACAGCCTGAGTACAACACTGTTGACGCAGCCCTCTGGTATTTCGAGGCCGTACGACAATATTTCGCCGTGACCCAGGACAGGGCCACACTGGTGAAACTTTTTCCTGTCCTCGAAGAGATGATCAAAGCGCATCTGAAGGGCACCCGGTATCAAATTCATGTCGACGAATCAGATGGTCTTCTCTACGCGGGAGAGCCAGGCGTGCAACTAACCTGGATGGACGCCAAGGTTGCAGACTGGGTTGTGACCCCAAGGATCGGCAAGCCGGTTGAGATAAACGCCCTTTGGTACAACGCCCTTGAGACCATGGCGGCGCTGGCACCCGCAGCTGGCAGGTCAGGAGAGCCATTTGCCAAGATGGCGGCGATGGTTAAGCAGAGCTTCGGCAAGTTTTGGAATTCGGCTTTGAGCTATTGCTATGACGTAATTGATGCTCCCGGAATCAGAAATGACGCGACTCTTCGGCCAAATCAGATCTTCGCCGTCTCTTTGCCAGAGAGTCCGTTGAGGCCTGAGCAACAAAGAGCCGTGGTTGACGTTTGCGCGCGCCGGTTAGTGACGTCTCATGGGCTGCGCAGCCTGGCACAGGAAGAGCCTGGTTATCAAGGGCACTACGGAGGTGCTCCTCGCGAGCGCGACGGAGCTTATCACCAAGGGACGGTGTGGGGCTGGCTGATGGGACCGTTCGTCTTAGCCCACCTGCGCGTGTACCAGGATCCCAAGGCAGCTCTGAGTTTCCTTGAACCACTAGGAAAACAAATCGCTTCGCATGGCCTCGGGACACTAAGCGAGATCTTCGACGGAGACGCACCATTCACGCCTCGTGGATGTATCGCCCAAGCTTGGACCGTGGGAGAAGTCTTGAGAGCCTGGAGGACGACTCTCGGATAAAGCTACCCCCCGCAGCATGCAAACTATGGTGGACTTCCGCCAGTTTGCTGTGCGCCTAGGAGGCGGAAACCGTTATCCATATTTTTGAATCCTCCCTCCTCGTACCCTCATCCAAACTGGGGCAGGGGATTGGCGGGCGGATGTTGAATGTTATACTCACGGCTGAGAGAGGTTTTGGGGCCCAATTTGGGGGCTTTTTAGGCACCTTGAGCACACCCAGCCCACATCGTCTGTCGTCAACAATCGTCCGCGAGGACGAGCACCTTCTCGTCGCCGCCGCCCGGGCTGGGGACGCTGCTGCTTTCGAGGAACTTGTCAATCGTTACGAAGGAAAGATCTTCCGTCTCACAAGGAACATCACGGGAAATCACGAAGACGCCGAAGACGCCATGCAGGATGCCTTTTTGAAGGCCTACGCTCACCTCCAGGATTTCCACGGAGATTCTCGGTTCTATACATGGCTCGTACGAATCGCTGCCAACGAAGCTTTAATGAGGCTTCGCAAACGCCGGCCGAATCAGTTCTCATTGGACGAGCCGATCGAGGGCGAGACAGACCTTTTTCCGCGCGAATTAGAGGAATGGGGACCGACTCCCGAACAGAGATACGCCCAAACCGAGATGCAGAACATCGTGGGCGACGTGATTGACAGGCTTGAACCCGAATACCGCATTGTCTTTCTCTTACGAGACTTCGAAGAACTTTCAACGCAAGAAACTGCGGAAGCGTTGGGTATCTCCGTACCCGCGGTCAAATCAAGATTGTTGCGGGCCCGCCTTAAGCTCAGGGAAAAGCTGAATCGCCATTTCCGTCAAGGAGCTCCAAATTGAATTGCAAAGGCGTCATCCGCGAGTTGTCGAACTATATCGATGGAGATCTCGATCCCGTCGTGAAGCAGGAACTTGAACGGCATCTGGAGCATTGCGAAGATTGCACGATGATCGTGGATCAAACGAAGAAAACCATTGAGATTCTTTGTGATTCCCAACCTGTCTCGCTTACAACCGATGTGCGCTCACGTCTCCACGCGACCTTGCGCGAGAAGACAGGTCAAAAGCCAACCTGAAATACGTATCCCGTAAGCACTTAGATCCCCCATAGGTTCTGACTAGGTTCTGTCCATAGTTGTTGCCTCCGCAATTCTGCTATCATCCCTCAACCTGCTCGGCGGCGCTTTCAGGTCAGTCTTCACGCTTGCTGAGTTCCGCAGTTCGCCAATACCTGGAGGTTATGTATGTCTTGGGTCCCTCTCATTTCTGATGAGCAAGCCAGTCCTGAGGTGAAGCGCATCTACGACTACATAAACAAGCGATGGAGTTTCGTGCCCAACTATTTCCGCGCCTTGGGCCACGATGCCCAATTGTTGCAGGACCAGACGAATCTCTACACCAATGCCATGTTCGACGACCGCGGGTTGCCCAGGGTGGTAAAAGAACAGCTCGCCATCGTGGTGAGCGGACTGAATGTCTCTACCTACTGTTTGCCGGCCCACTTGGAAATCCTCGGCAGGCTTGGCCTGGACAAGGCCTTCGGACGCAAACTGGCGCTGAACTATCCCAGCGCGCCTGTTGAGCCCAAAGTCATGGAACTGTTCCGCTTTGCCGACAAGCTGACCCGCAGTCCAGGGGAGATGGAAAAGGCAGATGTAGACCGCTTGCGGGAAGCCGGGTGGAGCGAAGCAGCCATTTTCGACGCGGTGCTCGTCACGTCGCTGTACGCGTGCGCCAACCGCTTCTCCGCAGGTCTCGGCCTCATCGCGGACTTCTAGTTCCATCGCACGTCGAAAAAGCAATTCTGAGAGAACCGAATACCAATCTTGGTGCATGGCGCCTCGCCTCGAGTTCGATATGTTCGTCCAGAAGAAATCACACATCGGAATCACGGCGATGGGCATCTTCCTTTTTTTCGGAGCAACCATGGCTTCACTCGCCGGAGCCACGCTGATCTGGCGGGGCACTATTATTGACCACATGTGGGCTATCAATGCGTCTGCGTACAGGCAGCTTGCACCGTTCGGGAAAACAGTCGGGATTCCCCTACTCTTGCTCGGTGCAACCATGGCAGTTGCTGGCACGGCCTGGTTCAAGCGCCGCCTTTGGGCGTGGCGACTGGCAGTTGCCATCATCGCAACCCAAGTCTTGGGAGACCTGGTGAACGCCTTCATGGGTGATCTCTTGAGGGGTGGCGTCGGCTTCGTAATTGCTGGGCTTCTGCTCGTGTATCTTCTACGTCCCGAGGTCAGAGCGGCTTTTGCAAGTGGCGATGCGTCAAGCCGCCGTTAACGAATTCGAGTAATTGGAAACTGGTGCGTTTCTGAAATGACGCCAACCTCTGGCATAGAATTTTTGGTCTGGCTCCTCATCGCCGCCGCGATCATCGCGATGCTGACGAAACGCCTGAAGATCCCCTACGCGGTTATCCCTGGTCTTGGGCAACAGATAGACATCCTATGTAGTTCTAGTATCTGAAGTGAACCTCTATTGTCATTTGTGGTGACGCTGGCGTCGACGAGCCGCGTAGGCTGCGACCTTCAGGCGATTCCCACATAGCTGCATGCTGCACCAGCGTCGCGTCCCTTTCTTGCTGGTGTCATAGAAATGCAGCACGCACTGGGCACACTTGCGGACGCGCTTGTGATCCACAGTCGCGAATAGCGTCGCCGCACTGTGCGCCAGCGGAGCAAACAAATCTTCGGGTTCGCGCGGTTGGAACCATAGCTCCGTCGAGCACGATTCTCCGTTCGTCCTTAGCCGGGTACGCATGGGATGCTCGGCCATCAGTTTATTTAGTTCGTCTAGAGTGGAATGCTGAACCGAACCACTTTGCTCCCAGGCGACGATCTCCTTCCTCAGCTTCTCACGTAGCTGTCGCATCTCTTTCGTAGTCCTCATCGCGTTGGCCGATCCGCCCCACTGACGTTGAAGGCTGCCGACTTTGTGAGAATTTAGCAGATCGGCTGCTTGAAACCAGCGTGAGAGCGCGCTGAAGTCAGGGAGCAGCTCCGAGGGCTCGCCGTTCTGGACCGGCCATGTATTCAGGAAATCAAGCGCTAAGTGATTTCCAACAAACAGAAAGCCATCTTTCCAATCTGACTTGCTTATTGCCTTCCTCATGTCAATACTCCACCCTCAATATAACACCGATAATGAAACTTTGTATCGGTTAGTGCGTCCAATGACGTGGAAGCGTAAACGTTGCTCAACGGCACGTCGTCTGACCGGGCTTCCAAATCTCTAAGGAGACTGAAAATGATCAGCTATAAATATGCCGCCGTCGGTGGCAATAGGCTCTTTTATCGCGACGCCGGACCAGAGACTGCCCCAGCTATTCTCTTGCTGCACGGCTTCCCGACCTCGTCGCACATGTTTCGCAACCTCATTCCGGCACTGACCGACCGTTACCATGTGGTTGCACCTGACCTGCCGGGGTTTGGCTTTTCCGATGCACCCGACCGTAAACAGTTTCGCTACACGTTTGAGAACCTGACCAAAGCCATTGACAGCTTTACTGAGTCAATCGGTCTCGAGCGCTTCGCGATTTACGTGTTTGATTACGGCGCGCCAGTGGGATTCCGACTCGCGTTGGCTCGTCCCGAGCGCATCAACGCCATCATCTCGCAGAACGGCAATGCCTATGTGGAGGGCCTAAGCCAAGGCTGGAACCCGATCCAGAAGTATTGGAAGGAGCCGACGCCCGAGAACCGCGCGGCATTGCGCGATTTCTTGAAGCCGGAAGCAACCAAGTGGCAATACGTCCATGGCGTGCAGGATGAATCGCAAGTAGCTCCGGAATCGTATGAGCTCGACTCCGCGCTATTGGCACGGCCCGGCAACGACGAAATCCAGCTTGACCTCTTTCTGGACTATGCCAGTAATGTTGCGCTCTATCCCAAGTTCCAGGAGTATCTCCGCATAAAGCAGCCACCCCTGCTGGCTGTCTGGGGCAAAAATGATCCATTTTTCCTGCCCCCTGGCGCTGAAATGTTCAAGCGCGACAACCCCAACGCTGAGGTGCATTTCTACGACACGGGTCACTTCGCGCTGGAAACCCACCATCAAGAAATTGCTGGTGCCATTCGCGATTTCCTCGGCCGCAAGGTAGCGTCAAAGACCACCGCTGCATAAGTCGGTCCGATTTGGTGCGGATCATGCGAGAAGATAGCCTGCTGGGCATGCAACCAAAGCGCTTCGTGGTGGCCACGAACTCGAGCCACAAGTTCGAGGTATATCTGAACTTAGCGGCTCGGATAAAACTGACAGCGATCAATCAACTTTGGGTAGCGGACATCACCTACATTCGGCTGAAGGCGGAATTTGTCTACCTGGCGGTGATCCTCGATGCGTTTTCGCGCCGAGTGATGGGTTGGACTCTGGATCGCACACTAGCGGCACGGCTCACCATCGATGCACTGGAGCAAGCCCTGGAAGGACGGCAACCAGAAGCGGGCTTGGTGCACCACTCAGATCGAGGATTTCAATACGCCTGCGCTGAATATATAGCCATCATCAAGAAGTACCGCATGGTTGCGAGCATGAGTAGGCCGGCGAACCCCTACGACAATGCCAGTTGCGAAAGCTTCATGAAGACGCTGAAGCGGGAAGAAATCTATGCCAACAAGTATGAGGGCCTGGAACATCTGCGAGCAAACATCGCAGAGTTCATCGAGGAATATTACAATCGGCAGCGGTTGCACTCCGCGCTGGGCTATCGATCCCCAGAAGAATTCGAGCAACAGGCCGGGGACCAGGCTGAATCTCGAAGCGCAACGATGGAGTTCTTTGAGGACAAAGAGAACAGCAGGAAGATTTCTACAGGGCTGCTGGGGAAGGGGGGAATGAGTTTGAGCGTTGTTGCGAAGTCGCGTGTGGTGAGCACGGGCCGAATCTTTTTGCCGTTGGTTTGATCGTGATTGGTTGCCAACATTTTTTCTTCGGGCAGTTTGTGCCCATGATCGTGCCGTTGTG
>WNFG01004792.1_pt1 | contig 11372 bp, 10 predicted proteins | sample 5400431 | NCBI WGS metagenome assembly WNFG01 (sample SAMN13153346, study PRJNA577476) | soil metagenome | isolation source: 120 cm saprolite under Douglas fir tree site 2 hole 3 replicate 2 | place: USA:California | collected 2015-04-18
CTCGCCAACACGCCCGGTATCAAGATCAGGATGATCGACCACGCCGACACCGTAGCCGCGATGAACAAGAAGTACGGCCCGCTCTACATTGAGGACGTCATCCCGAAGGCGACTTACAGGGGCATGGACGCGGACAATCGTCAGGCCACGGTATGGAACATCCTCGTTTCGCACGAGAACCTGAGCAACCAGACAGCCTACAACATCGTCAAGACCATCTTCGACAAGCGCGACGACATGATCGCCGTGCACAAAGAGGCGGAGAATTTCAGGCTGGAGAACCAGAGGGCCGCCGCCTCGCCGATTCCTTTCCATCCCGGTGCGGTCAAGTATTTTGCGGAGCGGGGCGTGAAGATTCGTTAAGGCCGGGCGCGGCCCGCGTCGCGCCGCTCTAACGCCGCGAGATCGAACGGAGGCGCCGTTTATCTCGCGGCGAGCAATTTCATCAAGTTCGGGATCCGTTTCGGCGGGCCCGAACGCGGTAGTTGGCAACATGATAGGGGTCTTATGTTGCTCAAAGCGCTATCGATCACCGGATGTTTCGTCGTTCTCGCGGGATGTGCCGCAGCGCCGCGCGCGCCTTTACCGGCGCATCTTCTGTGGCAGGATCAAGCCTTTGACTACGATGCGGCCTTGGTCTCGGTCAGCAAGCGAGATCTTTTTCAGCTTGACCCTGAGCTTTCGTCGAAACTGCACGATCCAAGCATTCAAAATTCCAGTGCGCAGTATCGTCTGCATCATTTGGTCTCACTCCTATTCGGCCCGGAAACCAAAGATTTTCCTTATTCTGGAGGCCATTCAACGATCGCCGCAGAAACGTGGCGTCGAAAACGTGGCGATTGTCTTTCGCTGACCATCTTGGCGTATTCCCTGGCCGATGCTCTGGGCATGTCGGTCCAGATGCAGGAGGTGCGCGTGCCTGAGATCTTTGACCGTCGCGGCAGTGTCGAATTCCTCAATCGGCACGTCAATGTACTGGTCAGGGATGTAGGGCTGCTGCACTTCAAAGATGGATCAATGCGAGCAGGTAACGTGATTATCGATTTCGAACCCCAAATCGGTTCGCGACGAGAGGGTTTGGTCTTGTCGGACGACGGCATTCTTTCGCGCTTTTATAACAACATCGCGGCGGAATATTTAGCGCAAGGCGACCTGACCTTGGCTTATGCTCACTTCAAGGCGGCGATACTTTCGGACCCGGGCTATTCACCGAGTTACAGCAATTTGGCGCAGCTCTATGAACGCAGAGGCCTCTTTCAAAACGCGGAACAATTGTTGTTGCACGCCATTGCACTCAACCATGACGCCGACATTGCATTGCGTTCGTTGCATCAGCTATTGGTATCCCAAGGTCGCGAATCAGAGGCTTCGAAGTACGCGGAGATTCTGCGGGCAAGACAGGACAAGGACCCCTATTACTGGCTCGGTGTCGGACTCGATCACCTACAGAGAGGGAATTATCAAAAAGCCGTCGACGCTCTCGAGCACGCGCAAGCCCTGACCACGGGATTCCAGGAGGTGCACCGCTATTTGGCCATAGCCTATTGGCGGGCCGGCAAGCAGCCTCAAGCGAAGAATCAACTCTCAGTATTGGCATCATTGATGGTTGACGATCCGAGGCTCGCCGCATTGAGTAAAAAAATCACTAAAACCCGTTCTGAATTGCGGATTGCCCCGCCAGCCGAATCACCATCCACTGGAAGAAGATTCTGACGCAGTCCGGAGCGTGCTAGCATTGCCGCCGAGGAGGCGGGATGAGTCAGATCGCAAGGCCGGCGGCCGATGAGCCTGCAATCGACGCCGAGGCGCTGAAGAAGGCCGAGGAGTACATCGAGGCCGAGGAGGGCGCGAGCAACAAGCTGCGCGGATGGCTCGGCGTCTTCGTCACCGTCGTTGCGGTGGTGATGTCGGTGTTTCACCTCTATAGCGCGTACGCGATCGTGCCGACGCAGGTGCTGCGCCCGGTGCACGTCGGCTTCGTGCTGTTCCTCAGCTACCTGCTGTTTCCGGTCGCGAAGCGCTACCGCCACCGCATCATGTGGTGGGACTGGGCGGCCGCGTTCGCCGCCGTGGCGGTGATCGCCTACATTCTCCAGGGCGGCGACGAGATCTGGGACCGCAACACTTCACCGGACAACTGGGACATCGTCTTCGGCATCGCGTTGATCCTCCTGATCCTCGAAGGTATGCGCCGCGCCTCCGGCTGGGTCATGCCGCTCGTGGTCGTCTCCTTCGTCCTCTACGCGCTCTTCGGCGAGCAGCTTCCCGGTTCCTGGGCGCATCGCAGCTACGAGGTCGGCCGGCTCGTGGGACATCTGTATATGACGCTCGAGGGCATCTTCGGCGTCGCCGTGGACGTCTCTTCCTCGCTCATCATTCTGTTCACGATCTACGGGGCGTTTCTGCAGTTTTCCGGTGCGGGCAAGTTCTTCATCGATTTCTCGTTCTCCGCCATGGGCGGCAAGTCGACCAGCGCCGGCCGCACCGTGGTGCTCGCCTCGTTCCTCCTCGGCGGGCCCTCTGGGAGCGGCGTGGCGACCACCGTGACGCTCGGCTCCGTCGCCTACCCGATGCTCGTCAAGGCGGGTTACGGGAAGAACGCGGCGGGCGGGCTGCTCGCCGCGGGAGGCTTGGGCGCGATCATCTCGCCGCCGGTGCTCGGCGCGGCGGCCTTTCTCATTGCGGAGTTTCTGAAGATCTCGTATCTCGACGTGCTCTTGATGGCGACGATCCCGACCTTGCTCTACTACTTCGCGCTCTTCCTCATGGTCGAGATCGACGCGCGCAAGTTTGGCATGAGCACGGTGAAGTACGTGCAGGTCGAATCGCTGTGGAGCTTGACGAAAAATTACTGGTTCCACTTCCTGTCGCTGGTGTCGATCGTCGTCTTCATGCTCATGGGATATTCACCGGTGCTGTCGGTGTTCTGGGCCACGGTGTTCTCTTTTGCAACGAGCTTTTTGCATCGCGACTGCGCCTTGTTCTCTTACGACCTGTTCCGCGGACGCGAGCCACTGGTAAAGGGAATCTTCGGGTCGAAATTCTTCAAGGCGCTCGAGGCGGGCTCGACCGGGGTGCTCAACGTCGCTACCACCTGCGCCGGCGCCGGCATCATCGTCGGCGTGGTGACGCTCACGGGTCTGGGTCTCAAATTCAGCTCGATCATCATCGAATACGCGGGAGGCTCGCTCCTGCTGACGGCGATCTACACTTCGCTCATCGTCTGGATCGTGGGCCTTGCCGTGCCGGTGACCGCCTCCTACATCATCTGCGCGGTGATTGCGGCACCGGCGCTGATCAAGCTGGGGGTACCGGATTTCGCCGCGCATATGTTCATCTTCTACTACGCGGTGCTCTCCGAGGTGTCGCCGCCGACCGCGCTTTCGCCGTTTGCCGCGGCGGCGATCACGGGCGGCGATCCGTACAAGACCACGCTGCAGTCCTGGAAGTACACCCTCCCCGCGTTCCTCGTGCCCTTCATGTTCGTGCTCGACCCTTCCGGCGTCGGGCTGCTGCTCACAGGTTCGATCAAGACCCTCGGAAACGCGGACTGGGGCTCGATCGCGGTCGTCACCGTCACCGCCGCGCTGGGCATCGCCGCGCTCGCGGGCGGCGTACAAGGTTGGCTGTTCAAGCGCACGACCTGGATCGAACGGGTGATGTTGATCGTCGCAGGGCTGGCGCTGGTGTACCCGACCACGACGGCTGATATCGTCGGCCTAGGCCTGTTCGCTGTGGTCGTCGCGATCCAGCTCCTGCGCATTCGCGCCACGCGTTCGACTACCTTGGGCGTGGGCCCGTAGCCGACTTCAGGTTCTCAGCAAGCTCGTGTCAAGCGCGTATCGCGCTACAATCCCTGCGCGATGCCAAACGTGCCGGGAAACTTCCAGGCGAAACTACCGGCGCCTTTCGGGATGCTGGGGATCCGCACCACTGAAGGACGCCTCTCCGAAATCGTGTTCCTGAAGCCGGACGGTCCCGCGCTCGCGCCGCGGGACGACGTTTCCGAACGCACTTGCCGGCAGCTCGAAGGTTATTTCGAAGATCCCGAATTCCGTTTCGACGTCCCATTGGCAGCGCAAGGCACGGCGTTTCAGCGCCGCGTGTGGGCGAAGATCGCCGCGATCGGCGCGGGCTGCACCCGAAGCTACGGTGAGCTAGCGCGCGAGCTGCGTTCCGCGCCGCGCGCGGTGGGCCGGGCTTGCGGCGCCAACCCGGTGCCGCTCGTGGTCCCCTGTCACCGCGTGCTCGCAGCGCGCGGAATCGGCGGGTTTGCCCACCACGAGGGGGGATTCCATCTCGCGATCAAGCGCTGGCTGCTCGCACACGAGGGCGCCGCTCGCTCCGGACGATGAACGCGGACAACGCCGCGCTCCTCGACGAATTCTGCGATGCCGTCTGGCTCGAGGACGGCCTTGCGAAAAACACGCTCGAATCCTACCGCCGCGATCTGAGCTTGTTCGCCGACTGGCACGAGCGGCAGGGGCGGGCCTCGCTCCTGGGTGGGACCGAAGCCGATCTCTCCGAGTATTTCGCCTGGCGTTATTCGCGGCGCTCCCCCGGTAAGAAGCACGCAATGCGCTCGAGCACCCAGGCGCGGCTGCACTCGAGCCTGAAACGCTTCTACCAGTTCCTCGCGCGCGCGCGGCGCATCGAGATCGATCCGACGCTCAAGCTCGATCCGCCGAAGAAATCGCCGCGCTTTCCCAAGACGCTCTCGGAGGCCGACGTCGAGACGCTGCTCGCGCAGCCGGATCCGCAGACGCCGCTCGGGCTTCGCGACCGGGCGATGCTGGAGGTGCTCTACGCGAGCGGGCTGCGCGTTTCGGAGCTCGTTCGCCTGAAGCTCGTCGAAGTGAGCTTCGACATGGGCGTGGTGCGCGTTTTCGGCAAGGGCTCTAAGGAGCGTCTCGTGCCTCTGGGTGAGGAGGCGCTCGCCTGGCTTGCGCGCTATTTGAAGGAAGGCCGGCCCGCGCTTTTGAGGAAACGGGCCAGCGACTACGTGTTCGTCACCGGCCGCGGCACCCCCATGACGCGGCAGGCGTTCTGGCACCTGATCAAGAAGCGCGCCAGGGCAGCTCTCCCGGGCAAATCGCTCTCTCCCCATACGCTGCGCCACGCCTTCGCCACGCATCTGCTCAACCACGGCGCCGATCTGCGCGTCGTCCAGCTCCTGCTCGGCCACGCCGATATCTCGACCACGCAGATTTACACCCACGTCGCGCGCGAGCGGCTGAAGGCATTGCACCAGAAGCATCACCCGCGGGGGTGAACCGAGAAGCTACGACCGGCTTCGCTCGATCGTCACGCCCACGCGCTGCACTTCACGCAACACGCCGAGCTTGGCGATGCTGACCTTGACGCGCGGCGACTTGAAGTCCTGGAGCAGGAGGTCGGCGATTCGCTCGGCGAGGTTCTCGACGAGACCGAAGCGCTCTTTCGCGAGGAGGGCGCGGACGTGTTCCACTACGACGCCGTAGTCGATGGTGTCCGCGACCTTTCGCGTCTTGAAAACTGCGTCCCCCGGAAGAGCGATCTCGAGGTCGATCTCGATCGTCTGCGGCGCGATCTTTTCGTGGCGATAGAGCCCGATCCACGCCTGAAGGCGCAGCTGGCGAACGAAAATGGTGTCCAAGGCGTGGCGGCGTTAAACTTTGCCCCTCGATTCTAGAGCAAGGCCATGGCTACCGCAGCCTTCGTCCTGATCGCCTATCTGATCGGATCGCTGTCTTTCGCGGTCATCGTGAGCCGCGCATTCGGGCTTCCCGATCCGCGCTCGTACGGTTCGCGCAATCCCGGCGCGACCAACGTGCTGCGCATGGGCAAGAAGCTCGCTGCGCTTCTCACGCTCATCGGCGACGGCGGAAAGGGCTGGCTCGCCTTATTCCTCGCATTGCGTTACGCCGCCGAATACGGCGTGGACGCGATGGGTGTCGCTGCCTGCGCGGTCGCGGTGTTCCTGGGCCATATCTTTCCGGTGTTCTTCCGCTTCAAGGGCGGCAAGGGCGTGTCCACCGCGGGCGGGATCCTGCTCGCTGTCAATCCTTGGCTGGGTGCGGCGACGATTGCGACCTGGATTGTCATCGCACTCTTCTTCCGGTATTCGTCGCTTGCGGCCATCGTCTCCGCCGTATTTGCGCCTCTCTACTATTTTTTCCTATTCGGCGCGAAAGAAGTCCTGCCCGCGCTGATCATCATGTCGGCGCTGCTGCTCTGGCGCCACAAGGCGAACATTCTCAAGCTGGTCGCCGGGACGGAACGCCGCATTGGCGAAAAACGAGACTCGGCGAGCATCTGAGGACTGATCAGGCGGGCGTGACCTCTGCTAGGTCCCAGCGCGGCCTGACTGTGAATGCGAGGGGAAGCGCCCGGGCGGCCTTGGCGGATTTCAATCGTAAGCATCCCGCCAGCGCGATCATCGCGCCGTTGTCGGTACAGAATTCCATCGCCGGGTAGAACACGCTGAATTTGCCGCGCGATGCGGCGGCATCGAGCAGGGAGCGCAGGCGAATATTGGCGCCGACGCCCCCCGCCACGACCAAACGATCCAGTGCCGTTCTGCGCACCGCCGCGAGCGATTTCGCCACGAGGACGTCGGCCACTGCCTCCTGGAACGCGGCCGCCACATCGGCGCGCGTCTGCTCGTCGAACGCGCGCGTGCGCGTGAGCGTTACAACCGCCGTCTTGAGCCCGCTGAAGCTGAAATCGAGATTGCCGTTTTTCTCCAGCTGCTCGAGCATGGGCCGCGGGAGCGCGAAGCGATCGGGCGTGCCCGCTTGCGCGAGCTTGGCGAGCGCAGGTCCCCCCGGGTACCCGAGACCGAGCAGTTTCGCTGTCTTGTCGAAAGCTTCCCCCGCGGCGTCGTCAAGGGTTTCCCCGAGCATCTGGTATTCGCCGACACCGGAGACGCGCATAAGTTGGGTGTGACCTCCCGAAACCAGCAGTGCGACAAACGGGAAAGACGGTGCTTTTTTTTCCAGCAGAGGCGAAAGCAAATGCCCCTCGAGATGATGCACGCCGATCACCCGGATTCCGAGGCCGAACGCGAGGCTGTTCGCGACGGCGGCGCCCACGAGCAACGCTCCTGCGAGGCCGGGGCCTTGGGTGTAAGCGATCGCGTCCAGGTCCGACTCTTTGGCGCTGGCTTCGTGCAGGACTTCGCGGATGAGAGGGAGCAGACGCCGAATGTGGTCCCGAGACGCGAGCTCCGGCACGACGCCCCCGTATGCGTCGTGCAGCGCCACCTGCGAATGCAGGGCGTGAGCGAGCAAGCCGCGACCGCTGTCGTAGACGGCCACCCCGGTTTCGTCGCAGGAGGTCTCGATACCCAGGACAAGCATGATTTTTCTGCCCTTTCCCCGATTTCCGTCAGTCTGTTGTCAGGCGCATTTGACTAAAATTCCGCCCCTCATGGGCAAGCTCCCCCATCAATTGGCGGGCAAGATGCTTCTCGGCTTCGTGTTCGCGGTACAAACGCCGGCCTCCTCGGGCCAATCGGACGATCTCGGCGCGCTCACGCTCGTCCAGGCCGAGCAGTTGCTGCGCTCTCGCAACCGCGAGCTGCGGGCGGCACGCCGCGCCCTCGAAGCCGCGCAGGCGAACACCTTGTCTGCCGGCGCCAGGCCGAATCCGACGCTCAGCTTGGGCGTCGCCACGATCAACCCGTCTGCAGGTGTCGGTGCGGGTCCGCTGCGCGACAAGACTGTGGACAGCTCCGTCCGCGTGGATCAGGTGATCGAGCGCGGAGACCGGCGGGAGTTGCGCGTCGCCACAGCGAGTCGCCTTGAGTCCGCAAGCACCGAGGACCTTTCCGATGCCGTTCGACAGCAGCGAATCGCCCTCAGGTCTGCATATTACGACCTACTGTTCGCGCAGGACAAGGCGCTCATCACGCAGGACACTGCGGCGCTGTTCGAGGGTTCCACGCGGGCCGCGGAGCTGCGCCTGAAAGCGGGCGACATCGCTAGCGCCGACGTCTCGCGCCTCCGCGTGGATGCGCTTCGCGCCGCCAACGACGCGCGCGTCGCGGATTCCGATCGCCGTCGCGCCCAGCTTGCACTCGCCTATCTGATCGGCGCGGAAGCGCAGGCCGCTGTAATCCACGCGGCGGATCCATGGCCTCCGGCGACCGGCGTCGAAAACACGGACGGCACCGACGAACTCATCGAGCGCCGCCCGGACGTTCGCGCCGCCAGGAAACGCGTTGAGGCGGCGCAATCCGCGCGCGAGCTCGCGAGAAGCCTTCGCACGCGCGATGTCTCGGTTGGAATGCAATACGATCACTATCCCGTGAACCCCGCCTACGCGCTGGGCAGCGGTGCTGGCACCGGCAGCAGCTATGGCGTGTTCGTGAGCATTCCGATTTTCGCCCTGTACAATCACGAAGGCGAGATTCAGCGCGCCGAGGTCGACTACGGCGCCGCGCTCGAGACACTCGATAAAGTGCGCGCGCAAGCCCGGGGGGAGTTTTCGAGAGCGCTCTACGACCTGCAGGCATCGGTCGAGCGCCTTCGACGTCACGACGAATCGCTCCTTGTGGAAGCGAAAAAGGCGGCGGACTCCGCGGAGTTCGCCTACAAGAACGGCGCGATCGGCGTCATGGACCTGCTCGACGCGCGCCGGACGCTGCGGGCGATCCAGATCGACGCGGCGTCCGCCCGGAACGATTATTCGAAGGCGCGAGCCGCCTGGGAAATCGCAACGGGTTCGAGCAAAGCGGACTAATTCGGAGAGGGGCCAGATGGGCACGATCGACAAAGTCTTGCAGGTTTTTCTGACCTGCGTGCTTGCGACCGCCATCGCTGCGCTGTCGGCGTGCGGCAACGGAGACGCCAAGTCCGACGTTGCGCGGCCGAGGTTGGAGAACGGCCGGGTCGTGTTTCCGAAGGACAGTGCGCAGCTCGGCTCCTTTGCGACCGAGCCGGTGAGAGAGAGCGCGCCGCAGCAGCTGCGTCTGTCGGGGCGCCTGGTGTGGGACGAAAACCGCACGGTACGGCTGTTTCCCCCTTTCGCAGGGCGTGTGACCCACATCCTGGTGAAAGCCGGAGACCGCGTAAAGCCGGGCCAGACGCTGGCGGTGCTGGCCTCTCCCGACTTCGGCCAGGCGCAAGCCGATGCGCGCCGCGCGAAATCCGATTTCGCCCTGGCTGAAAAGAATCTCAACCGGGTGCGGGAGCTGTACGCCGCCGGGGTTTCCTCGCGCAAAGAAATGATCACCGCGGAAGCCGACTACGCGCGCGCCGAAGCGGAGCTCGCGCGTGCCACCGGCAAGATCAGGCTCTACGGCGGCGGCAGCGAATCAGTCGACCAGAACCTCGCCCTCGCGAGTCCGATCGACGGTATCGTGGTGGAGCGCAACATCAATCCGGCACAGGAGCTGCGGCCCGATCTGCAGCTCGCCAACTCCCCGGCGACGTTCGTCATCACCGACCCGTCCCACCTGTGGGTGCAGCTCGATGCGACCGAGAGCCAGCTTGCGAGTTTGAAGCGTGGACAGACGGTGCGGTTGCGCTCTTCGGCCTGGCCGGAGGAGAGCTTCGAGGCCACCGTGGAGGCGATTTCCGATTTCATCGATCCTGCCTCCCGCACGGTCAAGGTGCGCGGCTCGGTCATCAACCGCGACAGAAAGCTCAAAGGCGAAATGTTCGTCACCGCCGAGCTCCAAGATGTGGTGCGGACCGGCCTGCAGGTGTCTGAAAGGGCGCTGGTACTTTCCGGAGGCAGGTATTACGTGTTCGTCCAGGAGTCCCCGGGACGATTTGCGTGGAACGAGGTGGAGGTCGAAGGAGTCCGCGACGGAGTGGCCGGTGTCGTTTCCGGCGTGGACCTCGGTCAGAAAGTGGTCGTGGAGGGAACTCTCCTCCTGCATCGCCTGTATCGGCAGCTCGCAGGCGGCGCGCCCGCCTGAAGCGGCGCATCCAGACCCGGCCCCATGATCGAACGCGTCGTTTCATTCGCGCTCAACAAGCCGCTGTTCGTCGTCCTCGGCCTGATCCTTTTCGTGGCCGGCGGCTTCGCGGCCTTCAGGTCCTTGCCGATCGAAGCGTTTCCCGACGTGACGGACACTCAGGTCAACGTCATCACGCTCTACCCGGGTCGCGCGGCGGAGGAAGTCGAGAAGCAGGTCACGGTTCCGCTCGAGGTGGTGCTCTCCGGCCTGCCCAACGCCGTGCGCCTGTTCTCGCACACGCAGTTCGGGCTGTCTTTCATCATCATCACTTTCGATGACCGCGCCAACGCGTACTTCGCGCGCCAGCAGGTGGTGGAGCGGCTGCGCGAAGTGGATCTTCCCGACGGCGCGCAACCGGCGCTCGCGCCCCTGTCGACGCCGATCGGCGAAATCTACCGCTATCGACTCAAGTCCGACACGCTGAATGCAAGAGATCTGCGCTCGATCGAGGACTGGGTGGTCGAGCGACAGCTGCGCCTCATCCCGGGTGTGGCCGACATCGTCAGTTTCGGCGGCCTCATCAAGCAATACGAGGTCAATCCCGACCTCGGGAAGCTGCGCGATTACAAGGTGACGTTGCAACAGTTGTTTTCGGCGCTGCAGCGCGGCAACGCCAACGTAGGCGGAGGCTACCTCGAACAGGGCCGGCAGCAATATCTCATCCGCGGCATCGGGCTGCTGCGCTCCTCCGACGAGATCGGCAACATCGTCGTCGCCGAGAGGGGCGGCGTGCCGATCCTCGTGAAGTATATGGCGAATGTGAGCGTCGGCTCCATCCCCCGTCAGGGGATCGTGGGACAGGACGATGAGGACGACGTTGTCACCGGCATCGTGCTGATGCGAAAGGGCGAAAACCCTTCGCAAGTGCTCAAGGCGGTGAAGGACAAGGTCGAGTCGCTGAATGCAATGGGGCTGCCGCGCGGGGTGATGATCGCGCCCTTCTACGACCGCACCTGGCTGATCGACAGGACGCTGAGAACGGTGTTCACCAACCTCGTCGAAGGCGCGGCGCTGGTGACGCTGGTGCTGCTGCTTTTCCTGGGCAACCTGCGGGCGGCGTTCATCGTTGCGCTGGTGATTCCGCTGTCCCTGCTTGCCACTTTCCTCGGTCTTACCTGGGTGGGGATTCCCGCGAACTTGCTGTCCCTGGGCGCGATGGATTTCGGCATCATCGTCGACGGCGCCGTGATCGTGGTGGAAAACGTTTTCCGCAAGCTCTCCGAAGAGACACAAGACCGCACGCCGCGGATTCAAAGGATCCTCGGGGCGGCGGTCGAGGTGGGGCGGCCGACGCTTTTCTCGATGCTCATCATCATCGCGGCGCATATTCCGATCTTCACCCTGCAGCGCCACGAGGGGCGAATCTTCGCGCCCATGGCCTGGTCGGTGACCTCCGCCCTGGTCGGTTCGTTGATCCTGTCGC
>WNFG01004793.1_pt1 | contig 11371 bp, 13 predicted proteins | sample 5400431 | NCBI WGS metagenome assembly WNFG01 (sample SAMN13153346, study PRJNA577476) | soil metagenome | isolation source: 120 cm saprolite under Douglas fir tree site 2 hole 3 replicate 2 | place: USA:California | collected 2015-04-18
CGATGATAATCAAGCTTGTGGAGGCGGACCCAAGCAACGGCGCGTCGGAGCTTCGCACCTACGCGTGCGCCGAGTGCGGCCATAGCCGAACATACAGCGTAGACGGCGCAGACGGCTGATGGGTGATTGCTCGGACGCGGCTGAATGGTCGCGCAACAAAATCCGACGCAATGTTCGCGACGCCAGGGCGGAAATGACGTGTGCGCGAGGAGATGCTCGCGAGAGAGGTGGGCGCTATGCAACTCACGGGATTGGCCGTCGACAACAGCCCTCACAACAGCGACGGATTGCTGCTTCACGGGTGGGACGGAGACCATCAAGTGACGGCATTCATCAGTCGGCGCGTCATGGACGATTGGGTCGATCCCCGCCAGCCCTATGCAAGACGGAAGAGTCTTTTTCGCGAGCAATACAACGCGCTCGGCAAGCGCAACCTCGCGGCAATCGAACGAATCGTCACATCAAAATATAACCGAGGTCCGGCGTTCAATCGCCAGCACCCGTTTGTGGACGTTCTCCTATCTGACATTACAGAAAGTGGCGAGGTGCTCGACGTAGCGGAACTGGTGCGTGAAACATAACCGGACCGACGGTTCCGCTGCTCGGCGAGCATCAAGGCGCGCGGCGAGCGGTCGGTTACTGACTGCCGTGCCGGGCGGGATCGTGCTGCCGGGATCCTGCATAGCCGCGCAGGTCGTTGTAGCGCTCGACCTGAACGGGCGTGAGCACCGCCAGCGTCAGCAGGTGATATTTCAAATGCGTTGCCCGTTCGCGGAGCGGAGTCGATGCCCGGCAAGCACGAAGGCGGTCGGCCGGGCATTGCTCTCGATCATTCCACCGAAGAGTTGTCGTAGTCTTTGGACAAGAAAGAGCCACCAGCATCATCGAGTTTGCGATAAGCTCGGCTCCGCGGACAGTCAAACACGCCGACCGAACAGCACAATGGCCGCTATCGGAACGATCAGCCCGATCACGGTAGTAGCGATCAAGAGCGAACCAAGCTCGGCATAATCGCCGCGGTCGACGACGAATATCTGATTGAGATATTTGGTTTGCAGCTGACCTGCGACCAGCGCCGTGTTCATCAGCGACGCCATGAGGGCGAACCAAGTCGCGCGGTGGCCGGGCGTCGCATAGAACGCGATCAGCGTCAGGAGCTGCGAAGATAATGACGCTGGTGAACAGGATGGCGCGCCGCGTCTTGGCGTCGGGCTCGCGCGTAACGATGACCAGCATGGTGCATATTACGGCCATCGAGAGAGTGAAGATCGATTCCTGGCCGAATGGGACGGACCCCAACGCGAGCGCCAGGATCGCAGCGCCGAACGCCATTCCACCCCCGAGAATGCGCCAGTCCAGCGGCCGTCGTTCGTGCGTCTCCGATCCGATCAGCACCACGCCGATCACCGAAATCGCCGGAACCACGAGTCCCAGGAGGAACACGGTCGCGCGATCGAAAATGCTCGCCAGCCAGCCGGAAAGTCCCGCCACCGCCAGGACGCCGGCCGACAGCGCCAGGCGGCTGATCACCTGGACCATGCCGAGCTCGGCGCGCACATCATCCTCGGGCCGCGCGTTCCCGGCCGGGTCACGGCGGGGGACGACCTCGGTCGACATCGCTTCGGCGACCACGTTCTGGACCACCGTGCCGATCACGAGCAGCATTGCGCCCAGGACATAGAGATGATCGGCGCGGGCGAAGGTCAGCCATCCGCCGGCTGCACCGGCAAGCACCAGCATTCCGCACGCGGTGACGGCGGCGCCGATCAGGATATAGGACCTTCGCTGGGAGCCGAGGATCGGCACGCTGTCCACCAGCTCGCCGAACACCATCTTCACGGTCCAGGGCAGGCTCAGCCACACGCCGATTCCCGCAAGCTCGGCCGGGGGTAAACGTCAATTGCTCCTTTATCCAGAGGTCGCGGCTGACGTCGATGATTCCCAGCGCGCCATAGGCGAAATAGACCATCACCAGGGGCAGATAAGCCAGCCGAAAACCGTGGATCGGCCGGACTAGATCGGCGACGAGTCGCGAGCCGACCTCCTCGGCGATCACCTTGAGCGATCGAACGGCGCTTGTGGGGTTCGGGCGATCATTCATGCGGCGGGCCTTCACGGAACCCGGCGTCCCCCCGGATCCAGAGCAATTCAGAAACTTCTTTTCAGCGCCAGAGCTTCCAGCCTTCGCCGGAAGCTCTACCGCTCGTGCGTCCGGAAGCCATCAGGCGTGGGCGGCAACCGTGGTGAGCCGCGCAATCCCGCTCTCGGCATTCCATACCTGCTTGCAGGCGTGCACCGCCAGTGCGAGTGACGCGATGCCCCAGAAGGCGAACGCCGCCGAAATTTCACATCCAGTGCGCACCCTTGGTTGCAATCGTACCGTAGGTCGCGAGCGCCATCGTGCCGGCAGACATCCGGCCGACGTTACCTCCACGAGCAGGGGCTGGCGCCGCGCCGCGTCGCGCTCGAGGAATTGTTCACGCCGAGCACGATGCGCGACGTTCCGCTGAGCGAGGGGCAGCTGGTGTGACGGGCCCGACGCCGGATCGGCCTACTGCCGCCGCTCCGTAATTTGGATCAGGTCGGCGAGCTGCGCCTTGGAGAGCGGCGCGGCCATGAATTTGAACGTCACCGCACTGCGTTCCCGGGGCGGGATGAGCCAAAATGCATCTCCGAAAATAATCATGCGAATGTGCATTATTCAAACCATAAGGGTGATATAATTCCAAAGCGTCGAAAACGGTCGTGCGGCGCGGAAATACTTTCCGATGTGCGAGCGCAAGCGGCCGGGAGCATGCGTGCTCCGGTGAGAGGAGCTTTTCATGGTCAGGGATCGCGAGCATTTCGAGTTCAATCGGTCCGAGGGTGCCTATTTCTGGATGAGAGACGGCGCCAAGCACGTCCTCTGCAAGGTCAGCCATGAGGCGTTGCGGGATCGGAGTGCTTGCGATGGCGAGAATGCCAGCTTGTCCGACACCTTCGTCCGCCACCGCCAGCGCATCGAGATGATCGCCGGCCAAAAATACCACGAAGCTCACCGCGCCAACGACCTGATCCTCGTCCTCAGCAGGGATCTGATGCCGCTTCCGATGTGAGCACGCCGTCCAGGTTCCGGACCTTGCGATGGGCGCGCCGACACGCCGCAGGCAGGACACGCGGATTTCAAAAGCAACCGGCCGTCACCTGCGCATTTGGAACGGTCCCGGACCGCGGTGCGCTCATGCGCAGACGCGCTTGCAGCCGCATTTGGCCGATTTTGCGGACCCACTCAACGAGCGGATCACCGCCGGCGCGATCCGGTCGCTGAAGGCGAGCCGACAATTGCCCGCCGCGTTGAAACGCGTCAGCCCAGGGCGCCGTGCGGCAGGACGGTCTTTTCGGCGCGCGCCGAGGTGAATGCCGCCGCCGGCTGCGCACGCAGGCAACAGGCGAAATGACCAGGCTCGATGACCACGGCATCGGGCACCGCTTTTCGACACGCCTCGAGCGCCTGGCTGCAGCGCGGCGCGAAGGCGCAGCCCGGCGGCAGGTTGGCGAGATCCGGCGGTGAGCCGGGGATCGCGACCAGGCGTCCCCCCTTTGGCCGCGCCATGCCCGGCGCGCGACACCAGCAGGCCCTGCGAAGAATGCCGCCGGTCGCAGCTTCGCGACCGATGGTTTTGCGTGAGCGGCAACAGCCCTGGCGCTACCGCATGCTGACCAAGGTCAGGTCGGCGAACCACGACTGCGCGGAGACGAATCCCTGCACGTTCTTGCTCATCGCGCGCGGATTGAGGTCGTGGACGATGAAGAGCCATGGCGGATTGTCGACCAGGCGCTCGCGCGCGGTCCGCAGCGAGGCATCGATCGTCGCGGCGTCCGTCGCCTCCGACAGCGTGGCCAAGGCGGCATCGAATTGGTCGTCCTTCCATTGCTCGAAGTTGAAACCGTTCGGCGCGAAGTTGGCCGACGAAAAATAGCGCGCCATAATGCCGACGTCGGAGGATGGCGAGCTGACATTGAGCGCCATCGCGCCGTGCAAGGCCGGGCTGTCGGGTACCTGCCGGACCGCGTTCAGCAAGACCTGCCATTCCACGGCATCGAACTCGACCTTGACGCCGCAGGTCTGTTGCAGGCTTTCCTGCAAATACTCGTTCATCGGCAGCGGCAACATCTGCCCCGACCCGGAGGTGGAGATCATCACCTTGAACGAAAGCGGTTTCTGCGGCGTGTGGCCGGCTTCGGCCAGCAGCGCCTTGCCCTTGACCGGATCGAGGCCGTAGCGGTTGGCCGGGTTGCCGAAATGCGGATCATTCGGCTTGAGCCAGCCGACCGAGGGCTCGGCGGTGCCGTTGAGCAGCGTGACGAGGCCGGCACGGTCGAAGCAATAGTTCAGCCCCTGGCGCACTCTCACGTCCTTGAACGGACTGCCGGTCGCGCCGATGTTGTACATCCATGGCCAGACATGCGGTAGGAATTGGTGACGAGCGTGAAGCCCGCCGCCTTCAGCGACGGAATTCCGTCAGGCGGAGGAACTTCGATCCAGTCCACCTGGCCCGATCTCAACGCGGCCACGCGGCTCGTCGCTTCCGGAATCGGGAGCAGCCGGATGGTATCGAGCTTGGCCTTGCGCGCGGCGTCCCAGTAGCCGTCCCAGCGGGCGAGCTCCGCAACCTCGCGCGGCACGACCTTGGCGAGCCGAAACGGCCCGGTGCCGGCGGCCGGAAGGACGGCGACACGCGCCCAATCGCGGCCCGCCTTCTCGAAGGAAGCCGGCGAGGTGAACAGGATATAGACCGCCATATAGGGGAAGTAGGAGGCCGGCTGCTTGGTGCTGAGCGCGACGGTGAAGTCGTCGATCTTCCGGTAGCCCCCGTATTCCCGCGCGAAGCAAAAGCGGTGCCAGGTCGGCTCGGTCGCGAACGTGGTTGGAATTTGCCGTGGCGGAATCTCGGGCGACCCGGCGCGAGATTGCGACACCGTTGCGGGACATGAAAGCGCTCGCCAAACGGGTAACAGCAACCTTCCTAACGGTCGACACCTCTGCACGTCATGGCCGGGTTTGCGCTGGCTTGACCCGGCGATCCATCCAATCTTCGTAAGAACTTTCTCGCGAAGAAGCTGGATGCCGCGGGTCAAGCCCGCGCGTGACCGGAGAGCCTCCAAAGTTAGCGCCGATGGGGTCAAGCCCGGGCATGAGGTCGAGGTCCCTCCGGACCGGCCTTGGCCCCGGGCGAGCCCCTTCGCCCGGGGACCTCGCGCCGGACGGCGTCTCCCCAAAAGCGTCCAGAATTTCCAGGAACGCATCCGCCCGGCCGTTGTTGATAAGTCGGGAGGGCGACATAGGGCGGAACCTGATCGTGCCCACGCCGAAGGAATATCGCCAGCAGGCGCAAGCGTGCCTACGGCTCGCACGGGAGGCGACGCAAGCATACGTGCGAACCGCGTTGGTCGAGCTGGCGCGAGAATTGAGTCGAAAGGCGATGCCGGGTTCCCGCCGGCGCCCGCTCGCCCGTCGACCGCGGGAGCGATGAGAGTTCTGCCGCTACGGGTTCGCCCGTGTTGCCCGGGATGCCGGGGTGAAGCCCGAAAGCTGCTCGGCGAATTCATAGCTGTGCGCCAGGTACAACCAGCGCTTCTCCATCGCGAGGAAATCGTCCCTTGTGGAGGGGTCGGCGCTGGCGTCGGCGCGACGCCGGCATTCCTCGGCGTGCCGATAGCATTCGCGGATTTCGCTGCTGAGCTTCTGGAGCATGACGCGTCACCGGCGCCGTCTTTAATTTTAATTCAATCGCCGATCCGCAGGACCGCGTGCGCCCACGCGTCGGTGCGAATATAGGCGGAGCGTCTGCATTGCACGCGCGCGGGTCGGACGCATGTCGCAAAGACCCATTCGCCTGCGTAGGCACGGCCCGCATGGCGACCCTTGTCTTGATGCTTGGTTGTGAAATACCGTATCGATACGGTGATGGTTAATCGGTTCGCTTCGCGACTCAGGATCGCCTTTTCACCCTCTATTTTCGCGCCCATTGCCGCCATCGCGAAGGAACAAAAAGGCGGCGAGCCGCCTCCCTAAAGACAAGGTGATCAGGTCATGGCGCTCTATTTCTTCCATCTCAGCTCCGGCGATCGCGTCTGCCGGGACCAGGAAGGCGCCGAATTGCCGAGCCGGTCGGCGGCGCGGGCGGAAGCCTTGGGCATCATCCGCGACCTTTCCCATTCCCAGGCCGAGGAAAGCCGCTGGGCTGGCTGGCTGCTGCGGGTCGAGGACGAAGCGGGCCAATTCTTCTGCTCGCCGATTGGCCATCCCGGCCTGGCGCTCGTCGCGGACGATCGGCCCGCCGAACCCGAACGGCAGGCCAATCGGCCGATGGCGGAGGTAGCGGCGGAACTCGCGCGCCGGACCTCGGAACTCAACGCCCTGCTCGAACGGAATCAGCAGCTGCGCGAGGAGCTCGCATCGGAGTTCCTCTTCAGCAAGCAGGTCAAGCTTCGCGCCCGCGAGCTTCTCGGCCGCGCCTCCCCTCTCTGAGACCCGATCGCGGCGCGAATTGGTGCGTCGCACGCATCGCTGCGTTTGGAACCGATTTTATCGAATCTTGGAACTTTGGCGGCGCGAGACGTTTGGGGGTATGATCGCAAGCCGACATTTGGTTCCGATCGCTGAACCCGCTGATAGCGAAGCGCATGGCCCAGCGGTCTCCTCGCGGAGAGAGGTCGATGCCATCCGGCACGCCTTCGATTGTCCCTCGTCTCGACGCCGTCAGGCCGAATCGGTTCCTGGGGGCGCTGGCGCCCGACGATGCCGCGCTGCTGGCGCCGCACTTGCGGGCCGTGTGGCTCGACCGCGGCACCGTCCTGCACGAGCCGGGCGGCCCGATCGAGCAGGTCTATTTTCCGCATGGCGCCATGGTTTCGATGGTTGCGCTCATGCAGAACGGCACCTCGGTCGAGACCGTGACGCTCGGTCGGGCGGGCGTCGTCGGCGGCAGCGCGGCGCTCGGCGCGCGCCGCGCGGTCGGGCGCGCGATCGTCCAGCTGTCGGGCGCGGCAAGCCGGCTCCCGGCCTCCCAATTCCACGCCGTAGCGCGCGAAAGCAAGCCCATCCGGGAGCTCGCGATCCGGTACAACGACCTGCTGCTCGCTCAAATCCAGCAGTCGGTCGCGTGCAATGCGCTGCATGCGCTCGAGGCGCGGCTTTGTCGCTGGCTGCTGCAGACGCGCGACAGCATCGACGGCGATGCGATCCCGCTGACGCAGGAATTTCTCGGGCAGATGCTCGGCGTCCGCCGGACCTCGGTGACCGTTGCGGCCCGCCTGCTGCAGAGCGCGGGAATGATCCGCTACCGCCGCGGCCAGATTCACATCGTCGACCGCGCGGCGCTCGAGGATCTCTCCTGCGAATGCTACGGCGTCATCAGGCAGCAGATCGACCAGGTGTTCCTGGGCACTGCCCGAGGTTCGAGCGCATAGGATGGGTTGAGCCATCAGCGCGTTCACGCGCGTCCATCGCCCGCGAAGACGGGCGTAAAACCCCCTTAAGGACGCGCGATGCCGAAACCCATCGCGACCCAAGTCCGCGGAGGGATGATGGGTTTCCGCCCGCTTACGCGGGCGTCAACCCCATCCTACGAAGCGGGGGCGCGGCCGGCCATCTTGTCGAGCGCGTCCAGCAACGCTTCCGGCTTGAAGGGCTTGGTGACGTATCCGCATGCCCGGTAATCGACGGGCATGTCCTTGCGCGCGAGCCCGGACACGAAGACGAAGGGAACGCCGCGCGCGAGCAAGGCGTCCGCCACCGAAAAGGAGCGGTTGTCGCCGGCGCAAACATCGAGCACGACCGCGTCGATGCTTTCCTGCTCGATCGCCTCGAGCGCGCGCCCGGCGCTCGCGACCGGCCCGACGACCGAGCATCCGGCCTCGCTGAGGATCGTCTCAATCAAGGCCGCGATCATCGCCTCGTCCTCGACGACCAGCACCCGCCGTCCGACAAGTCTCGCGCCGGCGCCCACGGCCTACCCCGCCAGTTGCGCAGGTTGGGTCGACCCCCGGTCGACCAACCTACGGCTACTTCGCTGCGAGCGGAATCCGCAGATTGGCTCGCAATCCCGCGGGCTCGAACTCGAGCCGCGCCTTGCCGCCGAGCCCGTGACCCACCTCGCGCTCGATCAAGGTCAATCCGAAGCCGCGCCGTCCTGATGTCTCCACCTGCGGCCCGTCGCGCTCGGTCCAATCGATCACGAGGTTGGTGTGTTCGTCGCCGCGAGTTTCCATCGACCAGGCGACCGCGAGCGATCCATCCGCCGCGGACAGAGAACCGTACTTCGCCGAATTGGTTCCAAGCTCGTGGAAGATCATACCGAGCGAGATCGCGACCTTCGGCTTGAGCGGCACCGCCGGGCCGTCGATGTCGATCCGGTCCTGCCGGCTGAGCAGATAGGGCTCGAGGGCCTGCCGCACCACGTCGAGGAGGGCGACCTCGCTCCAGTGGTCGCGCGAGACGAGCTCGTAGGCGCGCGCCATGGCATGCAGTCGATCGAGAAAACCCTCGCCGAACGCTTCCACGCTGTCGGATCGCTTGAGCGTCTGGGTGGCGATGCTGACGATCACGGTGAGCATATTCTTGACGCGGTGATTGAGCTCGGCCACCAGCACGCGCTGCTGCTCCTCGGCCTGCGCCAGGCTGGTCACGTCGATGAAGGTCAGGACGGCGCCTTCGATCTTGTCGTTGCCGGTCCAGTAGGGCAGCGCCCGCACGAGGTAGTGCGCGGCGGCGTCGCGGCGGCCGACCCGCCGCTCGAGCGCCTGGCGCGCCCCGAACACCTGTTGCACGTCCTGGGCCAACTCCGGGTATTCGAGGTGATGGGCGATGTCGGTCAACGGCCGCCCGTGATCGCTTGGGATGAGATTGAAGATCCGGGTCACCGCCGGCGTGAAGCTGCGGACGATCAGGTTGCGATCGAGAAAGATGGTGGCGATTTCCGTGCTTTCGTACAAATTTCGAAGATCGGCATTGGCGCGATCGAGCTCGTCGATCTTGCCGCTCAGCTCATGGTTGACGGTCTGCAGCTCCTCGTTGACCGACTGCAGCTCCTCCTTCGACGTCTCCAGCTCCTCGTTGGTCGATTGCAACTCCTCGTTGACCGAGACCATCTCCTCGTTGCCCGATTTGAGCTCCTCGATGGCGGTCTCGTATTCCTCGGCGGTTGATTGCAGCCGCTCGCGGGTATCCCGCAGCTCGCGCTCGAGTTGCTCCAAATTCGGATCGCGCGCCTGGCCCTTGCGGCGCTTGGCCGGCGGCGGCTCCTCCTGCGTAACGGGCGCGCGCAATTCGTTGAACACGACGAGGTAGAGCGTTTCGTGATCCTCGCCCTCGATGGGCTCGATCGTGATCTTGACGAATTCGCCGCGGCCGTCCGAGTCGAGCTCGACGTTGTCGCGCACCGCCGGCCGCCCGGACTCGATCGCTTCTTGCAAGGCCGATCGCAACGGCAGCCGGAGCCCCCGGCGCGCCATCGCCATGACCGACCGGCTCGGGCGCCCCGGCGGCGCCTCGAGGTATTTCCCGGTTCCGCCGGAATAATTGACGACGTCGCCGTCGCGGGTGACCACGACATGGGGGGGAGCGTGGCGCTCGAGCACCCGCGCCTGGAGCGACTGGCGCAGCGACCGTTCCGTCGCGACCTTCGCATCGGGCGCGGCGCCGGACCGCGCGCCGTAACGACGCAACGACAACGACAACGACAACGGCGGTATCGCTCCCCCATCCGATCGGCGCTGGAACACGCGACTTTTCTTGTCGATCGCAGCGAACAGATCGCCGTGCTGGGAAATGTTCTCGGACGTCCCGAGGAACAGAAAGCCATCGGGCTTGAGGGCGTAGTGAAACAGCGGGATGACGCGGCCCTGCAACTCGCTGTTGAGGTAGATGAGCAGGTTGCGACAGGAAATCAGGTCGATGCGGGAGAACGGCGGATCGCGAACGGCGCTGTGGGCGGAGAACACGCACATGTCGCGGATCAGCTTGTTGATCACGTAGCTCGTGCCCTCGATGCTGAAGAACCGCTCCAGGCGCTCCTTCGAGACGCCGTGCAGCAACGTGTCCGGATAGCGGCCGCTGCGGGCGATCGACAGCGCTGCCTGGTCGATATCGGTGGCGAAGATCTGAATTTTCGCGCGCGAGCGGCTCCGTTCGACCTGCTCGCGCAGCATGATCGCGAGCGAATAGACTTCCTCGCCGGTGGAGCAGCCCGGCACCCAGACCCGGATCGTGTCGGAGGGTCCTTTGTCCTTGAACAGGCGCGGCATCACCAAGCCTTCCAGGGCCTCGAACGCCGTCGCGTCGCGAAAGAAATTGGTGACGCCGATCAGGAGGTCGCGGAACAGCTGGTCGGCCTCGGCGGGATGCTGGCGAAGGTGCTCGACATAGCCTGCGAGCGAGCCGATCTGCAGGACCTGCATGCGGCGCTCGACCCGTCGATAGAAGGTCCGCGTCTTGTAGCCGCCGAAATCGTGGCCGGTGCGGTCATGGAGGACGGCGCAGATCGTGCGGCGGGCCGCCTCCGGCTCCTCGCCCTTCTCGACCGCTTTGTCGAGGACCTGGAAGCTGCGCACATAGGAGGTCAGCTGCGCGGGCATGGTCTCGACCGGGAGCACGAGGTCGATGACACCGGAGGCAATGGCGCTGTCGGGCATGCCGGTGTGGCGCGGACCCGAGTGGTCGGGGCCCTGCGCCAGCGTGAGGCCGCCGTGCTCCTTGATCGCCTTGATGCCGAGCGTGCCGTCGCTGCCGGCGCCCGACAGCACGATGCCGATCGCGAACTCGCCCTGGTCCTCCGCCAGCGCGGCGAAGAACGAATCGATCGGCGTTCGTTCTCGGTCCGCGGTCTCTCGAAGCCGCAGGCACCCTTTTTGGATGTGCAGAACCGCATCGGCGGGCGCCACATAGACGTGGTTGCGGCGAACGGACTGGTCGTGCTCGGCGGTCAGGACCGGCATGCGGGTGTCGCGTGCCAGGATCTCCGGCAGCATGCTCTCCCGCTTGGGGGCGAGATGGGTGACCACCACGAACGCGATGCCGGAGTCGGCCGGCATCGCCCGGAACAGGCCTTCGAGCGCTTCCACGCCTCCGGCCGAGGCGCCGATGCCGACGATGGGAAATCGCTCGTCCATGGGTGGGTGTCACGAACCCGACAGCTGCCGCGGACAATCGCGGCCGCCGCCGTGCCAAGCCTACGCCCGATGAACACGCCTTCAAAGAGCAAACGAGACGCGATCAATGCGGTTCCGTCGCTCCGACCCGCTATTTCGCGACGACGCGCTTGGCGCTGCGCACGCCGCGGGCGAGCTCGGCGACGAGGTTGACCACCACGGTCACGGTCCTCGCGGTCGC
>WNFG01006182.1_pt1 | contig 11370 bp, 6 predicted proteins | sample 5400431 | NCBI WGS metagenome assembly WNFG01 (sample SAMN13153346, study PRJNA577476) | soil metagenome | isolation source: 120 cm saprolite under Douglas fir tree site 2 hole 3 replicate 2 | place: USA:California | collected 2015-04-18
GCGCTCGGGATCCCGGCTCCGCTGCTGCTCATGCTCTCGAGCGGCGGCCTCACCCACGTGGCCGAGGCGCAGAGGGTGCCGGTGCAGATGCTCGAGTCGGGCCCCGCCGCGGGCGCCATCGCGGCCGCCTTCTTCGGCCAGGCCGACGGCAACGGGCGCGTGCTCGCCTTCGACATGGGCGGCACCACCGCCAAGCTCTCGCTGGTGGACGGCGGCGAGCCGCTCACCGCCTACTCCTTCGAGGCCGCGCGCCAGCGGCGCTTCATCGAGGGCAGCGGGCTGCCGATCCGCATCTCGACCATCGAGCTGATCGAGATCGGGGCGGGCGGTGGCAGCATCGCGGCGGTCGACGAGATCGGGCTCCTCAAGGTGGGCCCGCGCAGCGCCGGCTCGCACCCGGGGCCGGCCGCGTACGGGCTGGGCGGGCGCGAGCCCACCGTGACCGACGCCGACTTCCTGCTCGGCTACCTGAACCCGGACTACTTCGCGGGGGGCGAGGTGGCGGTCGACATGGCGGCCGCCATCGGCGCGGTCGAGGAGCTGGCCCGGCGGCTCGGGCTCGAGTCCACCAAGGTCGCGTGGGGCATCCACGACATCGTCAACGAGAACATGGCCGGCGCGGCGCGCGTGCACATCGCGGAGCGCGGGCGCGACCCGCGCGACTACGCGCTGCTCTGCACCGGGGGCGCGGGGCCAGTGCACGCCTACTCGGTCGCGCGCAAGCTCGGGATCGGGCGCGTGATCTGCCCGCCGTCGGCCGGCGTGGCCTCGGCGCTCGGGCTGCTGGTGGCGCCGGCGCGGGTGGACCGCGCGGCCACCGTCGGCATCCGGGTCGATCGGGGGAGCATCGCGGAGCTGGAGGCGGGCTTCGCGCGGCTCGAGGAGCAGGCGCGCGCGGTGATGGCGGAGACCGGGCTCAAGCTCGAGTCCGCCACGGTGGAGCGGCTGGCCGACGGGCGCTTCATGGGCCAGGGCTTCGACCTGGTGGTGCCGCTGCCGGCCGGGCCCTACGAGGACAGCGAGCCGGGCCGCGCGGTCCTGCGCGGCGCCTTCGAGAGCGCGTACCGCGAGAAGTTCGCGCTGACGCCGCCCGGCGTGCCGGTGGAGTTCATCAACATCCGGGTGGCGGTGCGCGCGCCGGTCTCGGGCAGCGACGTGGTGCTCGAGGGCCGTCGGGGCGAGGGCGCGCGCGCCGCCCTCAAGGGGACGCGGCGCGCCTATTTCACGGGCGCGGACGGCTGGGTGGAGACCGCGGTGTACGACCGCTACCGGCTCGGGGTGGGGGACCGGCTGAGCGGCCCGGCGGTGGTGGAGGAAGAGGGCTCGACGCTCGTGATCGGGCCGGGGGCGACCGCGGAAGTCGCGCCGAGCGGCAATATTGTCATGACCCTCACGGGGTGATCCTGGAGATGCGCGAGCGCGGTAGCGGAGCTCCGCGACCTTGGCGCGCACCGTCGGATTCTGGCGCAGCGCGAGGGCGAGTGCCTCGTCGAGAGACAGCCGCCGGATCGCCTCCTGCGCGCCGCCCGGGCCGGCGAGGAGGCAGAGCGCTCCACCCACCGCCCCGGTCACCGCGATCGTTCTCGCCACCAGATTCCGTCCCGCCGGCTCGCCCATGATCACCTCGGCCGGCATGGTGGCCCGGCGCGGATGAAGGAATCCTGAAGGCGGCGGCGCCGGCGGCAGACTACCGGGCGAGCGGGAGGCGGATGCGGATGCTCGCGCCGCCGCCGGGCGCGGGCACCAGCGCGATGCTGCCGCCCTGCGCCTCCACCACGAGGCGGCAGATCGCGAGACCCAGGCCGACGCCGGGAGTGTCGGTGGCCCGCGCCGAGGTGCCCCGGTAGAACCGCTCGAAGAGGCGCGGCAGCTCTTCCTCGGGCACCCCGGGGCCGGTGTCCGACACCGCCACCACGGCGGCGCCGTCCTCGACGAAGGCCTCGATCGTGACCTTGCCGCCGGGAGGGGAGAACTTGATCGCGTTGTCGAGCACGTTGCTGATCACGAGGCTCACCGCCGCGGGCGCCACGTCGACCCGGAGCGTGTCCGGGACCTCGAGGACCACGCTCACGTCGCGGGCATGTCCGCTGGCCCCGAGGCGCGCGGCGGTCTCGCCGAGGATCGGCCCCAGCGCCACGTCCTGGCGCGGGGCTTCCCGCGACTCACCCGCGTCGAGGCGGGCGAGCGTGAGCAGCGCCTCGGTCAGCCGCGAGAGGCGCGCCACCTCGGCCAGGCACGAACGGAGCGCCTCCTCGTACTCGGGCCGCTCGCGCGGCCGCCGGAGCGTCACCTCCAGCTCGGCCCGCAGCCGCGAGAGCGGCGAGCGCAGCTCGTGGGAGGCGTCCGCGGTGAAGCGGCGCTGGGCCTCGAAGACGTGCTCGACACGGGCCAGCATCTCGTTGAGCGTTTCCACGAGACGGCTGATCTCGTCCCGCCCGCCGGGGTGTGGCAGCCGCTCGGCGAGGCCGGTGGCCCCCATGACCCGGGCCCGGAGCACGATCTGGTCGATCGGCCGCAGGATGGCGCGCGCCAGTATCGCCCCGGTGAGCACGACCGCGCCGAGGATGGCCAGCGACATGGTCAGGAAGAGCCATCGGGCCCACCGCGTCGCGACGTGGACGTCGTCGAGCGAGCCGCCGACCTGGATGACGTAGCCCACCGTCCCGAGCTGGAGCGGCACCGAGAGCAGCCGGAGCGGCTCGTCGCCGAAGTCGGGGAGCGTCTCGAGCACGGGATCGCCCTGGCGGAGCCGGGCGATGAGCCCCGGCGGGGTCGGCAGGCGGGCCGAGCCGAGATTGGCGCTGCGCGCGACGACGTGGCCGTCGAGGTCGACGATCTGGATGAGCTTGTCTAGGCGCGGGAACGAGGGCGTTGCCGCGCCCGGCGCCATCTCGTGGATGTGGGGCGGCTGGCTCGGGTTCGCGAGAGCGGCGGCGGCCTCGGTCTGGGCCAGCTCGAGCAGCGAGTGGTCGAACTGGCCCAGGACCATCCGGGAGAAGGCCCAGTTGGCCCCCACCGCGGCGGCGGCGAGGATGAGGCCGACCGCGATCACGTGCAGCAGGAAGACGCGGGCTTTGAGATTGAGCGCGATCATTCCGCGGCCGGGCCCACCAGGTAGCCGCGTCCGCGGATGGTGTGGATGAGCGGCGGCCCTCCGGAGCCGTCGACCTTCCGCCGGAGGTGGCTCACGTGCACGTCCACCAGGTTGGTGAGGGAATCCTGCTCGGTCTCCCAGACGCGATCGGCGAGCTGGGGCCGGGTCACCAGCCGTCCGGCGTGGCGCATCAGGACCTCGAGGATCGCGTACTCCTTTGGGGTGAGGTTGAGCGCCACGCCGCCGCGCGCGACGCGGTGGCTCTGAGGATCGAGGGTGAGATCGGCCACCGCGAGGACGACCGGGCGGGTGAGCTCCGAGCGGCGCAGGAGGGCGTGGATGCGGGCGATCAGCTCGGAGAAGCCGAACGGCTTGACGAGGTAATCGTCGGCGCCGGTGTTGAGGCCGGTGACGCGATCCTCGAGGGCGTCGCGGGCGGTCAGCATCAGGATGGGCGCGGCCAGGCCCCGCGCGCGCCACTCGCGACAGAGGGCGGTTCCCTCCTGATCGGGCAGGAGCCAGTCGAGCACGATGAGATCGTAGTCGGTGGCGGTCGCCATCTCGTCCCCCTGCTCGGCGGTGGAGGCGACGTCCACCACGAAGCGCTCCTCCCGGAGACCCCGGGCGAGGATCTGGGCCGCCTTGCGATCGTCGTCGACGATCAGGAGCCGCATCGTGGCCGTACGATACCGCCGGGGCCCCGGCGCGGCAAGAAAGCGTGCACGCCGACATCTTCACGATTCCTTCATGTTCGGTGGCTAGACTGCCGCCATGTCGAGACGGATGGCGTGGGCGGCCAGCCTGGCCCTGGCCCTGGCCTCGGGCGCATGCGGACGCGGCGAGACCGGGTCCGAGATGGCAAAGAGCGCGCCGGGCTCGTCGGCGAACACGGTGGTGGTGCCGGCCGACTCGCCACAGCTTCAGCAGATCAAGGTCGAGGCAGTCCAGATCGCCGAGGTGGCGAGCGAGGAGTTGGTCGCGCCCGCCCGCGTCATCGCCAATCCGAATCGTACGGCGCGGGTGCTATCGCCGGTGCAGGGACGGGTCACCGGCGTGCTGGTGCGGCTCGGCGACCGCGTCGAGCAGGGGCAGCCGGTGGTGACGCTCGAGAGCCCGGACGCGGAAGCGGCGGTGGCCGGGTTCCTCCAGGCGCAGGCGACCGAGCGCCAGGCGCGGGCCACGCTGCAAAAGGCGGAGGCCGATCTCGCGCGCGCGACGGATCTCTACCAGGTCCGGGCGGTGGCCGAGAAGGACGTGTTGAGTGCGCAGAACGACGCGGCCCAGGCGCGGCTCGGGATCGAGGGCGCGGAGGCCGCCCGCCAGCAGGCGTCACGCAAGCTCGAGCTACTCGGGCTCCGGTCGGACGCGTTCCGCCAGGCGGCCCTCGTCCGTGCACCGATCTCCGGCAAGGTGCTCGAGATCAACGTGGCGCCCGGGGAGTACCGGGCGGCCGTCTCCTTCAGCACGGACACCACCGCGCCGCTCCTGACCATCGCGGACCTGAGCACGGTGTGGGTCACCGCGGACGTCGCCGAGCCGTTTCTCCGCCTCGTCCACGTCGGCCAGCCGGTCGCGGTCAGCCTGGTCTCGTTCCCCGACGAGGTGTTCAACGGCTCGGTCTCGCGCATCGGCGACGTGCTCGATCCCCAGACCCGCACGCTCAAGGTCACGGTGGACCTGCCCAACCCGGGCGGCCGCTTCCGCCCCGAGATGTTCGGCAGCATCCGGCAGCCGGGGCCCCGACGACCGCTGCCGGTCCTGCCCGCCGACGCTGTGGTGCTCGAGTACGGGCGGCCGGTGGTGTTCGTGGAGCGCGCCCCCGGCCGGTTCGAGCGGCGCGAGGTCACGACGGGCCCGCGCAACGAGAGCCTGCTCGCGATCACCCAGGGCGTGCAGGCCGGCGATCGCGTCGTGGTCGACGGCGCCGTGCTGCTCCGGGGACGCTGAGCGGCGCGGTCCGGCCGCCGCGCCCGTCGCGGGAGACGCCACCGTGATCGACGGGCTCGTCCGCTTCGCCATCGCGCGGCCGCTCGTGGTGGTGGCGGCGACACTCGTGCTGGCCGCCGCCGGGGTGTGGGCGTTCGACCAGCTGCGGATCGAGGCCTACCCGGATCTGACCGACCCGACCGTGGTCGTGGTCACCCTCTATCCCGGGTTCGCGGCCGAGGAGGTCGAGCAGCAGGTCACGGTCCCCATCGAGCGGGCGCTCAACAACACGCCCTACGTCATCTCGCGCCGCTCCCGCACCATCTTCGGGCTCTCGGTCGTCGAGCTGACCTTCGAGGACGGGACCAACGACTTCCTGGGCCGGCAGCTCGTGCTGGAGCGATTGCAGGGCGCCCAGCTCCCGGACGGGGTGACCCCCACGCTCGGCCCGCTGTCGGGCGGCGTGAGCGAGTTCTACCGGTACGTGGTGGCGGGACCCGGGATCGCCACCGCGACCTTGCGTGAGATCCAGGACTGGGTGATCGGCCCGCGACTCCTCCAGGTGCCGGGGGTGGCCGACGTCGCGACCTTTGGCGGCGTCGTCCGCCAGTACGAGGTCCAGGTCGATCCCCGCGCGCTCGACAAGTATCGCCTGAGCATGCGGCAGATCGCGGACGCGGTGAAGAGCAACAACCGGAACGCGGGTGGGGCCCTGCTCCGGATGGGGCAGCAGGAGCTTCCCATCCGCGGCTCCGGGTTGATCCAGTCTCCCGCCGACCTCGAGAGCATCGTGCTCGACGCGCCGCGGGGCGTGCCGATCCGGGTGGGCGACATCGGCCGGGTGCGGATGGGCGCGCTGCCCCAGACCGGGATCTTCGCCATGGACGACGAGGCGGTCGGATCCGGCGGCGTCGAGGGCATCGTCCTCATGCGGCGCGGCGAGAACCCGAGCGAGGTGCTGCCCCGGGTGCGCGAGGCGGTGGAGGAGCTGAACGCCACGCGGCTGCCCCATGGGATGCGGATCGTGGCGATCCACGACCGGTCGGACCTGGTCGCCAACACGCTCCACACCGTGTCCCACGTGCTGATCGCGGGCTTCGTGATCGTGGTGATCGCCCTGCTCGCGTTCCTCCTGAGCGGGCGGGCCGCCCTGCTGACCGCGGCGGTGATTCCTCTTTCGCTGCTGTTCGCGCTGGTCTGCATGTACGCGAGCGGCGTGTCGCTGAGCCTGCTCAGCATCGGCGCGCTCGACTTCGGCATCATCGTGGACGGCACGATCGTCATGGTCGAGCGCATCATTCGAGGTCTCGAGGGGGACCGGCACGGAGATCCGCGGGAGACCATCGTGGCCGCCGCGGTGGAGGCCCAGCGGCCCATCCTCTTCTCGATGCTCGTGATCATCGCGGCCTACATCCCGCTCCTGACGCTCCAGCGGGTGGAGCGCCGCCTGTTCATGCCGATGGCGCTCACCGTCTGCTACGCCCTGCTGGGCTCGCTGCTGCTCGCCCTGACCCTGATCCCGGCGCTCGCGACCTTTCTCTTCCGTGGCGACACCCGGATCCTTCGCCACCGGCCGCTCGAGCGGCTCAATGACTGGTACGGCCGGGCGATCCGGAGCCTGGTGGACCGGGCCGGCTGGGTGGTGGGCGCGGCGGCGGTGGTCGTCGCCTGCGCGCTCGGGCTCGGGACCAGGCTCGGCACCGAGTTCCTGCCCCAGCTCGATGAGGGCGTGATCTGGATCCGCGCCAACCTGCCCGCCGGCATCGCGCTCGGCAAGTCGGCCGAGCTGGCGCGCCAGATCCGGATGCTGATCCGACAGTCGCCCGAGGTCCGGCGGGTGGCCTCGCAGACCGGGCGCAACGATTCGGGGACCGACCCCTTCGGGCCGAACCGGAACGAGCTGCTCGTGGACCTCGCACCCTACGACACCTGGGCGAGCGGGCGCACCAAGGCGGGCCTGGTGGACGACCTGGCGCACCGGCTCACCACCACCATCCCGGGGGCGGCCTTCAACTTCACCCAGCCGATCATCGACACCGCCACCGAGATCGTGACCGGGTCGTCGGCGGACCTGGCCGTGATCATCAGCGGCTCCGATCTTCGGGAGCTGCGCCGCCTCGCGGATCAGACCCTCGGTATCCTCGGGCCGATGCGGGGCGCGGCCGACACATCCATCGAGCAGGAGGCGGATCAGCCGCAGCTCCGGATCGCGATCGACCGGCCGCGCGTGGCCCGCTACGGCATCAACGTGGGCGACGTGCAGGACGTCATCGACCTCGCGCTGGGCGGGGCGCCGATCGGAGGCGTGTTCGAGGGGGAGCGCCGCTTCGACATCGTGGCGCGGTTCACCCCCGAATCGCGCGGGAGTCCCGGCGCCATCGCGGAGCTGCTGATCCCGACCCGCGACGGGGCCCGGGTGCCGCTGCTCCAGCTCGCGGACATCCGCACCTCCGACGGTGCCACCATCATCGCGCGGCGGGAGAACCGGCGGGCCATCACGGTGCGCACCAATATCCGGGGGCGGGACCAGGGCGGCTTCGTGGCCGAGGCCCAGGAGCGATTCGCCCGCGGCGTCACCCTGCCGCCCGGGTACTCGGTGGACTGGGGGGGCCAGTTCGAGAACTTCGCGCGGGCCAAGGCCCGCCTTGCCTTCATCATGCCGATCACCCTCGCGGTGATCTTCGTGCTGCTCTTCGTGACGTTCGGCACCGCGCTCGACGCGGGGCTGGTCCTCCTCACGGTGCCCTTCTCGGTCGCGGGGGGCGTGCTGGCCCTCTACCTGCGCGGGATGAACCTCAACGTCTCCGCTGCGGTCGGCTTCATCTCTCTCTTCGGGGTCGCGGTGATGAGCGGGGTGCTCTACATCTCCGACATCACCCGGCGCCGTGGGCACGCCGGCGTGCCCCTGCGGGACGCGGTGGTGGCGGCGTCGCGAGCCCAGCTGCGGCCGGTCCTGCTCGTGATCGTGGTGGCGACGCTCGGCATGATCCCGGCCATGGTGGCGCACGGCATCGGCTCCGACATCCAGCGCCCGCTCGCCACCGTGGTGGTCGGCGGCCTGCTCTCGACCCTCTTCCTGACCCCGCTCGCCCTGCCCGCGGTGTACGTGCTCGCGGAGCGTGTCCGACGCGCCCCCCCAGCGCCCCGCGATGTGTGACAATACCGGGCCATGACCTCCGCCCGGTTCGACGCGATCACGCTCGAGGTGCTGTGGACCCGCCTCATCTCGGTGGTGGACGAGGCGGCCAAGGCGATCGTGCGCACCTCGTTCTCCACGCTCTCGAACGAGGCCAACGACTTCGCGTGCGTGCTCACCGACGCCCGCGGCCACGCGCTGGCGCAGAACTCGGGCTCGATCCCGTCCTTCATCGGGACCCTGCCCGCGACGGTGCGGCACTTCCTGCGCGAGCTGGGCCCGGAGCGGCTGAAGCCCGGCGACGTGCTGATCACCAACGATCCCTGGCAGGGGACCGGGCACATGAGCGACGTCTGCCTGGTGAAGCCGATCTTCTTCGACTCCGGCGGGCGACCGCGGCTGGTCGCCTTCTCGGCGACCACCGCCCACATGCCGGACATCGGCGGGCGGATCCGCGCCATCGAGGCCCGCGAGCTGTTCGAGGAGGGCTTCCACATCCCGCTCACGCACCTGATCCGCGAGGGGCGCGTGGACGATACCCTGGTCGCGCTGCTGCGCGCCAACGTGCGCACCCCGGATCAGACGGTGGGCGACATCTGGGCCCAGGTGAGCGCCAACGAGCTGATGGAGAACCGGGTGCGGCGGCTCATGGAGGAGTACGCGTTGACCTCGCTCGAGGGGCTCGGCGACGAGCTCTTCGGCCGCTCGGAGCGCGCGATGCGCGAGGCGATCCGCGCGGTGCCCGACGGCACCTACCGGTTCGGCATCGACACCGACGGCTTCGAGGCGCCCTATCGCTTCCGCGTCGCGCTCACGGTGGCGGGCGACCGCATCGTGGCCGACTTCACCGGCACGTCACCGGCCCAGCCGCGCGCCATCAACTGCGTGATGGCCTACACCTACGCCATGACCGCGTACGCGGTGCGCTGCGCGCTGCTGCCCGGGCTGCCGAACAACGAGGGCATGTACCGGCCGGTGACGGTGGAGGCGCCCGAGGGCTGCCTGCTGAACCCGAAGTTCCCCGCCGCGGTGGTGAGCCGCGCGCAGACCGGCCACTACGTGCCGATCCTCATCCTGGGCGCGCTCCACCAGGTGATTCCGGAGCGGGTGGCCGCGGCGGCGGGCTCGCCGCTCTGGGCGCTGGCCCAGTCCGGCGTGCGCGACGACGGTCACCCGTACACCACCGTGCTGTTCTTCAACGGAGGCATGGGGGCGACCGCGTCCAAGGACGGCGAGCACGTGCTCTCGTGGCCGAGCAACATCTCGAGCACCCCGGTCGAGGTGGCCGAGCGCAACAGCCCGCTCTTCTTCCACTACAAGCGCATGCGGCCGGGCTCGGGCGGGCGGGGGCGCTTCCGCGGCGGGCTCGGCCAGGACATCCTGATCGAGAGCGAGTCGGCGCGGCCCATCGTGATGAGCTTCATGGCCGAGCGCACGCGCTTCCCGGCGCCCGGGCTCGCCGGCGGCGGCGCGGGCGGCCTCGGTGACGTGCGGATCAACGGCAAGAAGGTGGATCACCGGCGCCAGCACGTGCTCGAGCGCGGCGACCGCGTGCTGGTGTGCACGCCGGGCGGGGGCGGGTACGGGCCGGCGGGGAAGCGGGCGCGGGAGCTGCGGGAGCGCGATCGCCAGCGCGGCTACGCCGGGCGCGGAGCGCGGTAAGGAGTCGACCATGCGTGGAGCGGCCCTGACCCTCGGCCTATCGAGTCTTGCCCTCGCGCTGTTCCCGCAGTTCAGACCGTTCTTCTTCTTCGATCCGACGCAGCCCATGGAGACCATGGACGCGGCGGCCCCGGCGGTCACCTCCGGCCTGTGGCGGTTCGCGCACTACCTGGCCCTGATCGGCTTCGTGCTGCTGCTCTGCGTGCTGCCGGCGCTGCACGCTCGCCTTGCCGCCGCGGGGGTCGAGGCCCGCTCGCGACTGGCGACGCTGCTCTGCGGCCTGGGGGTGGCGCTCATCCTGCCGACGCTCGGGGTGGAGCTGTACGCGCTGCCCGCGATCGGACGGATCTATCTCGCCGGCAACGTGTCGATCGCGCCGGCGGTGAGCCTGATCTACATCGGCGGCGCCACCCTGGTGATGCTGCTGGGGCTCCTCCTGCTCGCCATCGGGGCCATCGTGCTGGCCGTCGCCGTCGCCCGGAGCCGCGCGCTCCCCAGGTGGGCTGGCATCGTCTACGCGATCGGGCTCGTCGCCTGGTGCCCGCTGCTCTCGCCGGTCCTCCGCGTCTTGGACGGGCTCCTCATCGGCATCGGGGGGATCGCGCTGGCGTGGGCGCTGAGGCGCCCGCCGCCGCCTCCGGACGCGCCGGGCTTTCACCCGCACGAGTCGGGTGCTCACCCGGTCGCGCCGCAGCCTTGAAGCGCCCCTCCGGAGAGGGAATCAGGCCAGGACGACGGAGGGGTCGGCCAGGTACCTCTCGAAGGGCAGGGCGGTGAGCTGCTCGAAGGCTTCCACGTAGCGCCGGCGCGTGCCCGTCACCACGTCCTCGGGTAGCTCGGGGCCGGGGTAGGTCTTTCCCCAGCCGATCTTCTCGCAGAAGTCCCGCACGTACTGCTTGTCGAAGGACGGCTGCGGCCCTCCCGGTGCGTACTGGTCGGCCGGCCAGAACCGCGAGGAGTCCGGGGTGAGCGCCTCGTCGCCCAGCACCAGCCGCCCCTCCCGGTCGACGCCGAACTCGAACTTGGTGTCCGCGATGATGATGCCGCGCTCGAGCGCGTAGGCGGCCGCGAACCGGTAGAGAGCGATCGAGAGCCGCTCGGCCTCCGCGAAGCGCTCGGCCCCCACGATGGCGGCGCCCTGCTCGCGCGTGATGTTCTCGTCGTGGCCGGACTGGGCCTTGGTCGCCGGGGTGAAGATCGGCTCGGGCAGCCGGTCGGACTCGCGCAGGCCGGCGGGCAGCCGGTGGCCGCAGACGAGGCCCGTCTTCTGATAGTCCTTCCAGCCCGAGCCGGAGAGATAGCCGCGCACCACGCACTCGATCGGCAGCATCTCGAGGCGGCGGCACTCGGTGGAGCGGCCGTCGGGTCGGAGGGCGAGGAGGTGGTTGCCGCAGATGGAGCGGGTGCGCGCGAACCAGAAGGCGGCCAGGCCGGTCAGGACCCGGCCCTTGTCCGGGATGGCGGTCGGCAGCACGACGTCGAAGGTGGAGATGCGGTCGGAGGCCACGAGCAGGAGCCGCTCGTCGTCGAGGGCGTAGAGCTCGCGGACCTT
>WNFG01009575.1_pt1 | contig 11369 bp, 8 predicted proteins | sample 5400431 | NCBI WGS metagenome assembly WNFG01 (sample SAMN13153346, study PRJNA577476) | soil metagenome | isolation source: 120 cm saprolite under Douglas fir tree site 2 hole 3 replicate 2 | place: USA:California | collected 2015-04-18
CCAGGACGAAAGCGGAGTTGCTGGCCCAGAACGATTTCATTCCATGGAAGAGAGGCGTGTCCCTCTGAGCACCGAAGTCCGCAACGCGGAAGCATTTCGATTGGACGGCAAAGTTGCCGTCGTAACGGGGGGTGCGAGCGGAATCGGGCGCGCCATAGTCCAGAGGTTTGCAAGCAGCGGAGCTTGTGTTCGAATCCTGGACATCGACCAAAAACAAGCACAAGCGGTTGCTCTTGAAATCGTTGGCGCCGGAGGGAATGCGAGCGCCTTTCAGTGCGATGTGACGAGCCGTGAGAGTGTTAAAGAAGTCTTCGAGCAGCTATTCCTGAAAGGATCCGTCCACATACTTGTCAATAACGCTGGAATTTCGCATGTTGGCAGCCTGGAAACGACAACGGAACGCGACTTCGACAAACTTTTCGAAGTCAACGTAAAAGGGTTCTTCAACTGCATGCAGGCCTGCATTGGGCATATGAAAGAGAACGGTGGTGGTGTGATTTTGAACATGGCATCGATCGCCGGCTCGTCGGCGCTGGCGGACCGATTCGCTTACTCGATGAGCAAAGGTGCCGTGATTGCGATGACGTATTCCGTGGCCAAGGACTACATTCAGCATAAGATCCGTTGCAATTGCATCTCTCCGGCGAGAGTTCACACGCCGTTCGTCGACGGCTACCTGCAGCGCAATTACCCAGGTAAGGAAAAGGAAATGTTCGCAAAGCTTTCCGCTGCACAGCCCATCGGCAGGATGGGGGAACCGCACGAAGTTGCCGCCCTGGCACTATTCCTATGCTCGGAGGAAGCCGCGTTTATCACCGGAGTGGATTATCCGATCGACGGAGGGTTTTTCAATCTTCGCGGCTGAGGGCTTGTCAATGATCACGATCCTTCCACTCCTCTCGGTCTTTCTCGAAAGGGAAGGGACCCAGTTCTCGCGCAACCTTGGTTCACGCATTCGCGGCCGGAGGGGACTCGTTTCATGGACCTGGCACTGAAGGATAAGGTTGTCCTCATTACGGGGGGCGCCAAGGGCATTGGCGCTACCATCGCTCACACCGTTGCGCAAGAGGGCGCGATTCCTGTAGTCGTGGACCGCGATCAAGAAGCGGCAGAAAAACTATACGCGGAGTTGCAACAACGCGGCAGCATCAGTTATGTAGTTATCGCGGAACTCGCTACCGCTGCGGCTTGTTCCGGCGCCGTCGAGCAAACCTTGAAGAAATTTGCTCGAATCGATGCCCTAGTGAACAACGCCGGCATGAATGACGGCGTCGGCCTGGAAAAAGGCACTCCCGACCAGTTCGTCGCCTCGCTCCAGCGCAATTTGCTGCATTACTACTATATGGCGCACTACGCGGTGCCACATTTGAAGCGCGCCGGCGGATGTATCGTCAGCATCAGTTCAAAGACCGCGGTCACGGGCCAAGGAGGGACTTCCGGCTATGTGGCGTCGAAAGGCGCGATCCTCGCCTTGACTCGTGAGTGGGCCGTGGAACTTTTGCCCTACGGGATACGCGTAAATGCGGTCGTTCCCGCTGAAGTGATGACGCCGCTGTACCAGCAATGGCTGAGCACGTTCGCCAATCCCGAAGAAAAGTTGAAAACGGTTGTCGCGAAGATTCCGCTGGGAAAGAGAATGACCACTTCCGAAGAAATCGCCGCCATGGTCGTCTTTCTAATCTCCTCGAAAGCTGGCCATATCACCGGTCAGCACCTGTATGTCGACGGCGGTTACGTTCATCTCGATCGCGCCCTCACATAAAGGAGAAAAATGCAGGATCCTTCGCCGCTTACCGAACGACGCTACACCGTGGCGTTTGTGCTCGTCACCAGCCTTTTCTTCATGTGGGCGCTCGGCGTCAATCTCAATGACATTCTGATCCCGCATCTCAAGAAGGCTTTCCGGCTTACGGACCTGCAGTCTTCGCTCATTCAGTCTGCGTTTTTTGGCGGCTACTTTCTGGCCGCTCTGCCCGCCGGATGGCTGATGGAACGCATCGGATACAAGAAGGGTATTTTGCTGGGATTGCTCACCTGCGCGGTCGGGGCCTTTCTATTCATCCCGGCAGCTTCGATTGGGCTGTACGGGTTCTTCCTCTTCGCATTGTTCGTGATGGCTTGCGGGCAGGGCGTGCTGGAGGTCGCGGCCAACCCCTACGTTACGATTCTTGGACCGCCGGAATCTTCTGAGCGCCGGCTGAACCTGGCGCAGTCCTTCAACGCCGTGGGTGCCGTGGTGACTCCCATCATCGGTCGAGCGTTCATCCTTTCGGGCATCGAATATTCCGCCAGTCAGATTTCCGCGATGAGTCCGGAACAATCGGCAGCGTACTCGGCGATGGAAGCCAGCCGGGTCAGAGGGCCGTATCTCGCAATCACCGCACTGTTCTTGCTCGTGGCGGCGCTGCTTTACTTCGCACGCCTACCTGAGATTCGCGAAGTCAGCGGAGAAATGTTGCCGGAGATACAAAAGGCGCCTCGGAATCGCTGGGAGATCTGGCGATACAAGCATCTAGTCAAGGGTGTCGTCGCCCAGTTTTTCTATGTAGGCGCGCAAGTCGGCGTGACCAGCTTTGTGATTCGCTTTACCCAGCACGCATTGCCTAACACGCCCGAAAAAGTAGCCGCCAATTTTCTGAAATGGCACCTGATCGGCTTTATGGTGGGCCGTTTTGCCGGGTCCGCAATGATGAAACGAATCGCTCCGCCCAAGCTGCTTGGATTCTTCGCAGTCTGCGCGTCCCTGTGTACTTTGACGGCTATCGCGGGATCCGGAGCGGCCTCCGTCTGGGCCGTTGTGCTGCTCGGCTTCTTTGATTCCATTATGTTTCCCACTATCTTCGCGCTCAGTGTGAAGAATCTTGGCATATACACCAAGCTCGGATCGGCGTTGCTGGTCATGTCCATCATTGGAGGCGCGATAGTGCCCGCCGTGATGGGCTACATCTCCGACGCAAGTTCCATACAAAAAGCGTTTGTAGTTCCATTGATTTGCTATTCATATGTCCTTTACTTTGCCGTCGGAGGTTACAAGCCAGCGGGGCCAACCGAGGCATAAAAAAACGTGGCAAAATGCGAACAGGATGTGGATAAAGAAGAGGAGGGTGGCCGTATACGGGGACGCCGGTGATATTCGTTAAGTTCCGCTGAATCGTATCTTCAGTTCTTACAATTTGACATGCTGGCGAACGGTTTGTACTCTTCCATATTCGTGACCCCGAAGGGACTAACCTCATCTACTGCGGCCGTCCACGGCACACGAACCGCGGGCACGGCAGGATAACTATGCTTAAGGGCAGCAAGAGTTGGTGCAAGGCATGAGAACCGCGTTACTCAAATCAACGGGCCAGTTTCCGGTCTCCAGCAATGGCGAACCCCTGACGCATGCGCAGATTCCTTCGACTGTAGAGGATGTGCTCGCAGCCATGCAATTCGTCGACATTCACACGCACTTGTTTGCTCCGGCATTCGGCAAGCTCGGATTGTGGGGCATCGACGAACTATTGACCTATCATTATCTCGAAGCCGAATTCTTCCGATCTTCCGACACCAGGCCCGAGGAGTACTGGTCTCTTTCCAAGCGCGAGCAGGCTGACGTCATATGGCGGACCCTATTTGTTGAGAATACTCCCGTCTCGGAAGCCACGCGCGGGGTAATCGCCGTGCTTAAAGCCTTCCAACTACCTACGGATCGCTCGGATCTGACGGAGGCAAGGTCCTTCTTCCAAGCGCAAACGATCGAGGCGCACGTTCGCAGAGTGCTTCAGATGGCAGGCGTGAGCATGGTGGTGATGACCAACGATCCACTCGATCCGGAAGAATCCGCAGTCTGGCTGAAGGGGGTCGCGAACCATAGCCAATATCGCGCGGTGCTGCGGCTGGATCGAATCTTATGCAGCTGGTCGGAGCACTGGCAGGTGTTGGCCGGTCAAGGCTACCGCGTTGACGAGCAGGCATCGGGGAAGTCCGCAGCGGAAGTGCAGCGGTTCCTGGTGGACTGGTACGAACGCATGCAACCCGTATACATGGCAGTGTCGCTGCCGGACACTTTCAAATATCCCCAAGATACTGTCGGTAATCGATTGCTCAGAGAAGCGGTGCTGCCTGCTTGCCGCGAATTGGATTTGCCACTCTCGCTCATGATCGGGGTGCGCAAGCAAGTCAATCCATTGCTGCGTTTGGCGGGAGACGCCGTGGGCAGAGCGGACCTGCGGGGACTGGAGAATCTATGCCGCGAGTTTCCCGCCAATCGTTTTCTGGTGAGTGTGCTCAGCCGGGAGAACCAGCACGAACTTTGCGTTTATGCGCGAAAGTTCAGCAACTTGATGCCGTTCGGTTGCTGGTGGTTCATGAACAATCCTTCGATCGTGGAAGAAATCACTCGCGAGCGCATCGAGATGCTGGGAACAAGTTTCATTCCGCAACATTCCGATGCCCGCGTGCTTGAGCAAGTGATCTACAAATGGAGCAACACGCGCAGGACGATGGCGCGCATCCTCTCAGACACCTATCGTCTTCTGTCGGAGGACGGGCGAGGCGTCACACGCGGAGACATTCAGCGGGACGTTACCCGCCTCTTTCGTTCGAATGCTGAGGCCTGGACAAACTTGCGGGCACCTGTTTCCGATTCGCAAGCGCAATCTTCATAAGCGCGGCTGTATCATGTTTGAGACTCGGCTTCCCATTCGCGGAGGACACTCTTGAAATCATTTGGCCGGATGTTAGCCAGCTCACTGGCGATGTGCGTGGCGGTGCTGCTATGGGGATGTGCTCCAGTGCAAGCGCAGAACCCGAATTTCCACAATGCGCCTGCGTCGGCCAAGGAAATGAAGAACCCTTACGAGGGCCAGAGGCGCGCTTCTGAGAAGCCGCTGTATCATCTCCGCTGCGCGCGCTGCCACGGAGAAAACGGAGAAGGCTCAGGGAATATACCGACGTTGGCCAGTGGCCGGGCGCAATCCGCCAGCGACGGCGAACTTTTCTGGTACATCACCAAGGGCGATGTGAACAACGGCATGCCGTCTTGGTCGACTCTGCCGAGACAGCAGAGATGGCAGATCGTCACCTATGTCCGAGTGCTTGGCGGCTCCAAACCCGGCTCGCCCCGCGTGCGCACTACCCCCGCCGAGGCTGCCGAGGCTGGCGTGAGCGCGCCTCCGCCGAAGGCCCCGTTTACGGACTACCGCTTCGAGAAGCCCGGCAAGATTCGTAAGATCACTTTGAAGGACCTGCCTGCGCCCTTCGCCACAACGTCAGCGGGAAACGGCCCTCAACTTGTGCCGCGTCCAAAGGACGCCTGGCCGCAGGTCTTGCCTGGATTCAAAGTAGAGCTCTATGCGTCAGGCCTTGATGATCCGAGGCAAATTCGGACTGCGCCCAACGGCGATTTTTTCGTCACGGAGAGCCACACGGGGGACGTGCGGGTCTTTCGGGGAGTCACGTCCGAGGGCAAGTCAGAGCAAGCGGAGATTTTCGCTACCGGTCTTAACCGCCCGTTCGGCGTCAACTTCTATCCGCCGGGGCCGAATCCCCAATGGATCTACATTGGGAACACGGACTCAATAGCGCGCTTTCCTTATCAGAACGGGGATTTGAAGGCCCGCGGGCCCGCGGAACACATCGCGGACGTGCCGCCTGGCGACGGCCACTGGACGCGGGACATTCAGTTCACGCCCGATGGCAAGAAAATGTTCGTCTCAGTGGGTTCCGCCTCGAACGTCGACGATCCCGATACGACCCCGGCGGAGAAGAATCGCGCGGACGTTCTCGAGTTCAATCCGGACGGCTCGGCGATGCGCGTTTACGCCTACGGCATCCGCAATTGCGTAGGGATGGCGATCAATTCGAAGACTGGCGGGCTGTGGTGTTCGGTGAACGAGCGCGACGCGCTGGGGGACAATCTGGTTCCGGACTACATCACCCACGTGCAGGAGGGCGGTTATTATGGCTGGCCCTGGTGGTACATGGGCGGACACCAGGACCCGCGGCATCAAGGCAAGCATCCTGAACTGAAGGACAAAGTCATCACGCCGGATGTGATCCTTCATCCGCACAACGCCTCGCTCGGGATCACCTTCTACGAAGGCGGACAATTCCCAACGGAGTATCAGGGCGATATTTTCGCTGCCGAGCATGGATCCTGGAATAGATCAGTCCGCGTGGGATATGAGCTGATTCGTGTGCCTTTGCATCAGACCGGACATGCGAGTGGCGAATACGAAGATTTCATGACGGGATTCGTCGTGGATAACGGCCACGTTTGGGGGCGCCCGGTTGGCGTGACTGTTGCTCCGGATGGCTCCCTGCTGGTTACCGATGACGGCTCGAAGTCCATCTGGCGCGTTAGCTACACAGGAAAATGATCTCTGCGTAGCCGACACTGGTTTTCATCAAAAACGTTCAGAACAGAGCCAAGCGGAAGCAAGACGACGGCCGATTCGCGCGTCGCGCAGGCCCGTGAAATAGGCGAGTGGCTGCCGATATTCGAAATTTCCGATTACTTGGCCGCGCGGAGCAACACTACGCCGTGGGCGGGTACTGCCACTGAGTACTCCGCGCCATCCAACTTTAAGTCGCTGTGGGCCCAGAGATCTCTGAGATGCGCGGGTGGAGATTTCAGGCCCAGGTCCGACCACTTGACGGAGATCTTTGCGAGCGTGCCGCTGCGGTTAAACAATGCAATCGCCAGCGCGCCGTCGGAGAGCGACCTCGCCCAGACCTCCTGATCCCCGGATTTCGCGATGCGCCGGCCCTGGTTGCCATCCTTGTCCTGATTGACGGCGATGACTTCGCGGTTGGTAAGAATCTCCAGAATTGCGGGAGTCGTGTTTCGCAAATCGTTTCCGGCGAGCAGCGGTGCGGCAAGAATCGACCACAAGCTCATGTGTGTTTTGTATTCGTCGTTGTTCATGCCGCCGTTGCCAATTTCGAGCATGTCCGGATCGTTCCAGTGACCAGGCGTCGCCCATGGGGCCAGTTCGTCCTGCGAAAAGCCAATGGTGGTCATCGAGTCCCAAGTGTCGCGGATATCGCCCGTTGTGCGCCAGGCATTGCCGCCAACGTTCGCGCCCCACTTCCACACCTCGGCGCGGCCATACTGGCAGAGGCTGTAAAGTATGGGACGCCCAGTCTCGAGAAGCGCGTCGCCCATGACTTGGTATAGCGCGCGCATCTCCTGGTCGGTGTAAAGATTGCGCGCGCCGCACCAGTCGTACTTCAGATAGTCGATCCCCCAGGCGGCATAGGTCTTCGCATCCTGCTGCTCATGGCCATAACTGCCTTCGTATCCCGCGCACGTATTTGGACCTGGCGAAGAGTAGATGCCGATCTTGAGACCTTTGCCGTGCACGTAATCAGCGAGGGCTTTCATGTCGGGAAACTTCTTATTGGTCGTGATATTCCCTTGTGCGTCGCGGCCTGCTTCCCAGGTATCGTCAATATTGATGTATTGATAGCCTGCCTCTTTCATCCCGTTGCTGGCCATGGCATCGGCCATCGCGCGGACTGCGGGGTCATCCACCCGCCCCGCAAACTTGTTCCAACTGTTCCAGCCCATCGGAGGCGTTTTGGCAAGTCCGTTGTCGGCCACCCTGTGAATCGCAGGTAGTGGGAGGCGTGCGGGGTAAGCGCCTTCGCCGGGTGGTGCCCGGCGCGCGACCATCTGGATGAGTTCGGTATCGGGGCGGCGCCGGGTCGCCACGTGCAGCTGGTCACCCACCAGCTTGCCTTCGTACTTCACGCGGCGCTCATTGGTCCCGTCCATCATGCTGCCGGTGAGCGTGAAGCCCTCAGACCCACCCGTGCTCTCAACAATTTTGAAATAAAACTGCGTGACGCGGATGGTTCCGGTTATGCGAGAGCCTTCTTGATGGAGATCCACATAGGTGGTGCGGAAGGTGCCGTCCGGCAGGGGATCGCGGACCACCCAGTTTCCGCTCAAGTCCGCGGCAAAACACGGGACCGCCAGTAGCACGAGGAAAACAATACAGAGAGATTTCATTCCGGTCGGAGACTACAACAATCGAACATCGGCTCAAAATGTTTTGTGTGCGTCATCATTTCAAATTTTCTTAAGAACGTGTTTAGGAAGACTTGAGCGTTTGCCGATCCTAGTCTTGATGTACAGTGCGGTTGCTTGGGCACGTCAGGGCAAACAAATCTATGAGAATACCCTATGATGAATTGTTTGATGGTCCGTTGCGCGTGTTGATCAAGCTGAATTTCGAGCAGCAACGAGCCCGTCTCTGCGCGCGACTCTTCGCGGACGCCAGTCGGGACGGAGTCCATTCGCACGGCCTGAACCGCTTTCCACAATTCGTGCGGATGATTCAAAATGGAGTCATTGCAGTTGATGCCGAGCCGGAGTTGGTCGCGCGCTTTGGTTCGCTGGAGAGATGGGACGGAAAGAGCGGCCCCGGGAACTTGAATGCCTACCGGTGCATGGACAGAGCGATCGCACTCTCTCGTAAGAACGGAATTAGCTGCGTGGCTCTGGCCAACACAAATCATTGGATGCGCGGCGGAAGCTACGGCTGGCAGGCAGCCGAGGCGGGAGCCATGGGAATTTGCTGGACCAATACAATGGCGAATTTGCCGCCGTGGGGAGCCAGCGATCCGCGTGTTGGCAACAATCCCTTGATCATTGCGGTGCCGCGGGCTGAAGGCCATGTGGTTCTGGATATGGCCATGTCGCAATTTTCCTATGGTGCTCTCGCGTCCTATCGAATGCGTGGCGAGCCATTGCCCGTCGAAGGCGGCTTTGACGCGGAGGGACGTCTCACACGAGATCCTGCGGCCATCGAAGCATCGAAGCGTCCGCTGCCTATCGGTTACTGGAAGGGCTCCGGTTTGGCGTTGATGTTGGACATGGTTGGAGCTCTGCTATCCGGAGGCTGCGCCACCCATCAGATACCGGCCGACACCGAGCGAGAGACGAATCTCTCGCAAGTGTTCATCGCCATGGACCCGGCTTCCGTCCATTCCGGTAGTGCAGCGAGCCTCGCGGAGCAGATCGTGGAACATCTGCAATCATCTCCGCTTGGGGCCGGCGAGCAAGTGCGATACCCGGGCGAGCGCGTGTTGCAAACCCGAAAGGAAAACATGGCGAACGGCATTCCCGTTGAACCGGCCATTTGGCAAGAGCTTCAAGGGCTAAGTTGAAACCGGCGGATTGTGAAGGTCTGCATCCACTTTTTCCGGCTAGTATCCCAGCTTCTTATCCACGACATTTAGCAACGGCTCACCTTCGCGGAACCGTTCGAATTGCGCGATGAAAAACCGCATGGCGTTGTCCAGCCAGTCCGGCGTATGGTCGGCGCAATGCGGAGAAAGCAAAACATTTTCCAGTTTGTAGAACGGGTGACCTTGCGGTAGTGGCTCGTGATCGAAAACATCCAGCGCGGCGCCTTTGATTCGTCCATTGGAAAGCGCGCTGACGAGCGCAGCTTCGTCGATCACCGGGCCTCGGCCGACATTGATCACCACTGCCGTGGGCTTCATCGCCGCGAATTCATGCTCACCGACCATGCCACGCGTTTCCGAAGTTAAGGGGGCTGCTACAACTACATAATCGCAGCGCGAAATCATTTCATTGCGTTGCTCCGGTCCATAAATCTGCTCGGCCATGGAGTCGGCGCCAGTCAACGGCGAAGTATTCCGCTTGACCGCAAAAACTCTCATCCCCATGGGCCGCACCCTGGCAGCGATTGCGCGGCCGATGTCGCCATATCCGATGATTCCGACGTTCTGGCCCGATATTGGCAACACATCGAAGGCCTCCCACACGCCCGCCTGTTGATTACGAACCATGCGCCGGAGGTCTTTTGCGAAATACAAAATGCCCGCAAGCGCAAACTCGCCCAATGATGCGCTGAATACGCCGCTCCCATTCGTAAGCGGCACGGGACTGTCCATCAGCTCGGGAAACAGCGTTCTCTCCAAGCCCACGGAGCGAGAATGCACCCATCGCAAGTTTGGGCAAATTCCAAACACCTTTCGAAACAGTGCCGGTGAGCCCGACCAATTGAAGAGCACACTGGCATCGGCAGCTGCGTGCTCAAATGCTTCGACGGAATTTCCGGCGACAGTCTGCACTTCCGCTAGCTGCATTTGCAGCATCGCAAGCTGAGGTTCTGCGGGATCGGCTAGGACCAGGATAGTGTCGGTTTTCACGGGTTCGAGTGGCGAGGACATTACACCACAACCGAGGCGGGCATTGTCCAACAAGAGCAGTTTAAAAAAATCAAATCAGATGTTTAGAGCACAGAATTTGACACCGCAAATTCGCGGCTCCTACAATACACCGCTCTGCAATCGGCATTGGTTGTTGACCGCCCGATTTCAAAGTTCTACGGTCTACAGAACCAGTTTCCGCGTATCGGAAGGAATTCTATGTCGCAAAGAGATCCCAGGTCATTGAGGAGTTATCGATGGTACGGCCCCGATGATTTACGTTCCTTCGGGCACCGTTCGCGGGCCGCTTCGATGGGTTGCACGCAAACCGATTACGCAGGGAAACCCGTGATCGCGATCGTCAACACCTGGAGCGACATCAACCCGTGCCACAGTCTTCTTCGACAACGCGCGGAGGATGTCAAAAAGGGTGTGTGGCAGGCCGGGGGATTTCCGGTGGAGATGCCTGCGTTCACGCTCGGCGAAACTTTTCAGAAGCCGACCACGATGATGTATCGCAACCTGCTGGCGATGGAGACAGAGGAATTGTTGCGCTCCTACCCGGCCGATGGCTGCGTGCTGATGGGGGGTTGCGACAAGACGACACCGGCGCTTTTGATGGGCGCCATCAGTATGAATCTGCCTGCGATCTATGTTCCGGCAGGCCCGATGCTTCGGGGCAATTGGCACGGTGAAATCTTGGGCAGTGGATCGGATGTGTCGAAGTACTGGGCGGAACGGCGCGCGGGGAATATCGATCTGAAAGCTTGGACGCAGATCGAAGACGGCATCGCCCGCTCGGCGGGAACTTGCATGACGATGGGCACGGCCTCCACCATGACCAGCGTCGCCGAAGTGCTCGGCTTCTCGCTCCCCGGCGCGAGCGCGATACCTGCAGTGGATTCCAACCATGCCAAGATGGCCAATCGCTCGGGCCGGCGTATCGTTGAAATGGTGCGGGAAGATTTGAAGCCGCGGGATATTTTGCGCGACGCTTCCTTCAACAACGCGATTGCAGCGGTGTTTGCCCTGGGAGGCTCCACCAACGCAGTGATCCATATGTTGGCATTGGCGGGGAGGGCGGGAGTCAAGCTGGCGCTCGACCGCTTCGATCAGTTTTCGAAGAAGACCCCCATGCTGGCCAATTTGCGACCGAGCGGCAAATACCTCATGGAGGATTTCTACTACGCAGGTGGATT
>WNFG01018470.1_pt1 | contig 11369 bp, 6 predicted proteins | sample 5400431 | NCBI WGS metagenome assembly WNFG01 (sample SAMN13153346, study PRJNA577476) | soil metagenome | isolation source: 120 cm saprolite under Douglas fir tree site 2 hole 3 replicate 2 | place: USA:California | collected 2015-04-18
TTCTAGAGAAATGAGTTTTTGCTCAAGTGAGCATTACTCGTGTGCGTTCAGAGGACAGCGACGACCCGCTGCAAGCCATCACCATAGGCATGCAGTACATAGAGGTAAGCGTGATTGAGATTGAGTTAAAATGCTTACGCTGCACAGTCGCTATCCTTTTTGTGGTTGAGAGTTCTTACTATCAAGGTTCTGAGTGTTGATACGATCATAGCTGCAAACGGGAGATTTGTCAAGCCGTATTACCTCTCCGCGCCAGCAGCATGAATAGCGCGCAGAACGCGCTCGGGGGTAAGCGGGATCTGGCGTATACGCACCCCCAACGCGTCGGCAACAGCGTTAGCAACAGCAGCGGCCATAGCATCGACTGAGATCTCTGAGATGGCCTTGGCGCCAAAGGGGCCGGCAGGATCACTGGTCTCCACCATGTATGTCTCCATAGATGGCATGTCGGGCGCGTTGTAGATACGATAGCTGCTCAAGTCGTTAGTAAGCGGTAGACCACGCTGATCATAAACCATCTCTTCACAGATGCCGTAGCCAAGTGATTGGGCGGCCCCGCCTTCAACCTGGCCTTCGGCTATAACCGGGTTGATGATATGCCCGCCATCAACAGCCGATATGGCTTTGAGGATACGGATCATGCCTGTCTCTGTGTCCACCTCGACTTCGGCTCCTTGGGCGGCAAAAGCAGGCGATTGTTTATCGCTTTTCCATGAAGCGCTGGCCATAATATATTGCTGGTTTTCACTATAGAGAGAGTGCAGCGCTACCTGCGTAATGGTGGTGCGCTGACCAGCAGGAGCAGTGATTATACCATTATTAATGGTCAGCGTTGCGGGTTGAGCCTTCAGTATGTGACCTGCAACCTCGAGTACCTGGTGGCGTACCTGCTCCGCTGCTCTCTTCACCGCATTTCCACTGACAGATATGGTAGAAGGGGCATATCCAGCGGAATCGAAAGGCACAATATCCGTATCGACGGTTTCAGAAGAGTGCATGATAATGTCCATCACACGCACGCCCAATACCTCGGCGGCGATCTGCGCCAGCAGAGTGTCATAGCCTCCATCGACAGTGCCTACCAATAAATTAAACGAGCCGTCTTCGTTGAGTTTGATACTGGCAGCACTCATATTTCTACTCCAGGGAGCGATACCATGCATTGCCAGGGCTACCCCGACACCGCGACGGAAGCGACCCGTATTACCTTTGTCACGCTTCTCCTTCCAATTGAGCTTTTCCTCTACAATTTGCAAGCATTGTGGCAGCCCATAGCTCTCAACAACGTGTGTACGGTTCCCAGTGCCTTCCCGTCCCTCGTTCAAGGCAGCAGCCAGCAGATTTTCAGCGCCCCTGGACAACCAGTTCTTGCGGCGCAACTCGAGGGCATCTATACCAAGGCGCCTGGCCACTTCGTCCATCTGGCTCTCCAGGGCGAAGCATGCCTGAGGTATACCATTGCCATAAGCGCCTCCCGCCGGAGGCAGATTTGTATAAACAGCCTGCGCTACGAAGCGCATGTTCGGGCAAGGGTAGAGCGGCAATGTCTGCAGGCCTATATTGCGCTGCATATCGGAGGCATGCCTGGCATAAGCTCCAGTATTGGTGAGCAGTATCATCTGGTTTGCAAGGATGGTGCCGTCACTCTTGACGCCGGTCTTCATGCGTATAATTTGCGCATGACATGAGTGACCGCCACAAAACTCCTCGGCACGAGAAAATGCCAGCCTGGCGGGGCGATGTGTGGCCCTGGTGAGCAGAGCGCAGATGTCTTCAAGCACAACACCCTGTTTCGTGCTGAGGCCCCCTCCAGTACGCGCTTTGATGACACGAATACGCCGGAGCGGTAAGCCAACAAGAGGAGCGATGACGCGGCGCACGTGATATGGCGCTTCCGTACTGCTCCTCACCACAAGGCGATCATCTTGATCCCAGTACGTAACAGCTATATGGTTTTCGATAGGTACCTGCTGGGCCTGTGAGACAATATACTCATTTTCGACGATCACATCTGATTCTGCGAAACCACGTTCTACGTTGCCTACTTCGGCACGGACCTGCGCGGCGATATTGCGAGAGGCATGGTAGGCATCAGGCATTTCGATCCCATTATGCCGGGGTGGAGCGCAAGAATGGCCGGCAGTACCTCGTACTCAACCTGGATGAGCTTCAGCGCTTGCTCAGCAATTTCAGGCGACTCAGCGGCCACCGCTGCGACTCGATCACCTACAAAGCGCAGAGTGCGATCCAGGGAAAACCGGCTGCGACGAGAGCCACGCTCCTGCTCAGTGCCAGATTGAGGAAGGCGTTCCAGGTCTTTATAGGTCAATACCGCGTGTACACCCGGCAAGGACCGCGCCCGCGCTACATCGATGTTGCGAATGATAGCGTGAGCATGCGGGCTGGTCAGGAGGCGTCCGTGCAGCATACCGCGCAATTCGGTCTCGTCGACGAAGACAGGTTTGCCTGTGGCCAGCTTCACCGCGTCGAGTTTGCGCTCGGGTTTGCCCACAACATGCAGGCCGGTGGCGCTTGCTGCCTTATTATCTTTTTTGGGCAGTGCGCGAAGAGAAACCGTATCGGCCGTCATGCGTTTTTTCTCCATTTCAGGACTCTCAAGCAAGGAATTCCCCTCAATGAATTGGGCTCCCTCGATAAATCGGGGAGCTACGACGCGGGAAACAGAGCGGCTGATCGGGTCAACTGGTTCGCCGCGCATGATGGCCGCAGCACGCAAAACGGCCTGCACAGGTTTGACATAGCCTGTACAGCGACACAGGTTGCCTGATAATGCATCCCGTACGTCATCTTCCGTGGGGTTGGAATTTCTCCTGAGTAAGGCAAAAGCGGAAAGGAGCATGCCCGGCGTACAGTATCCACACTGGATAGCGCCTGTATCGATAAAAGCTTCTTGTAGAGGATGGAGTTTATTCGAGGCTCCCAGGCTTTCCACGGTCAGCAAGGTGCAACCGCCAGCCTGAGCGGCCAGCATGACACAACTTGGACGCGGCAGCCCATCGACCAGCACTGTGCAGGCGCCACATTCGCCGGTCTCACAACCATGTTTAACGCTAAAGTAACCTTCCCGGCGCAGCACCGTCATGAGCGATTCGTTAGGAACAACATCCAGGCTTTCGATGATCCCGTTAATACGCAGTTCTAGTTCCATAGCCTCAGATTTTCCCCTCCGATGTAATCACACTGTGCCAGTTGGAGGTATTCATAGCTTCTTCAAGTACGCGATACGCCAGATTCACACCGCTCACTCGTCGATAGTCACTACTGGCACGAAAATCGGAAGGAGGGCGAAAGTGAGCAATGCCTTTTTGTAGTGCGGCAAGTACACGCTGGCCGTCTGCAGGACTGGAGGCCACAGGTTGGTCCTCAAGTTCTTTTTCAACAGTTTGTAGACGTACCGGCTCCATGTTGACCCCACCCAGTGCCAGCCGGACACGCCGGTAGCAATCATTGGCAATCTCCACCAGTGCGGCGGCATTGAGGAGCGCCACATCGGTAGCGGTACGCCCTATGCGCATGAATGACGTACCACAGCCGGTGGCAGGGTGAGGGATGATCACTTCTACAATCAGTTCATTGGGGCGTCGCTCCAGATCTAGCGAACTGTAAGATACGCTCCGCTCCTGTTTACCTTTGAAGGTAACACCTGAAAGCGCTAATCCAGGGCGGTCGATGGTTCCTCCCTCGAGATCGATCTGCATCCTGGAACTAGAGCGCAAGACGACCTCGGCATCCATTACAGCCAGAGCGGTGAGCAGGTCGGCTTGCGAGGCAACGCCTGCAGCAAGCGTACCGCCAAGTGTGGCGCTGTTGCGAATCAAACGCGAGGGTGAAGATGCCAGAGCAGCTCGTGCCAGCAACCCCATGCCGAGATTTTTGAGTACTGGTGTATCTACCATACTTTGCAGGGTCGTCATTGCGCCGATATGTATTCCACGCGCATCCTCGGTGATATACGCCAGACCTAGTTCACGTAGATCGACTACTGCCTGGATGCTGTCATTTTGCAATCCAAGTAGATAGGTACCACCTGCCAGGGGCACAGTCTTGATATCTGTACGTGCTATCAATAGCAGTGCATCGTCGATATCTTCCGCCCAGTGATATTCGAGAAGGTTGAGTAGCATTGTTTTTATCTCTCTCTAGCACTCACTTCCACACGCGGGCACACCTGTCCCCCGGACAGGATTCAATGAAGGTCCCCACTCCACCCCTACAGCATGTATAGCTTGGCCTGTTTACTCTACCTCTTCTGAGGAGATGCGTCAAGAAATACGCCCATTGTTCCCAGGGAACGGTGGAAATCCTCCACCACCTTCATCCCTACCTTCAGACAATGCTCTGTAGTGGGAGGAGTGTAAACGTTTCGACGTCGATCAATCCTTGATCGGTGAGTTTCAGAGACGGAATAACTGAGAGTGATAGGAAACTGAGCGTCATACAGGGATGGTCGAGGGTACAGCCGAGAGCGGCAGCAGTGGCATCAAGCGCTTGCAGTTGTTGCACCAATTCAGCAGCAGGCAGCGGCGAGACGAGACCGCCGAGGGGAAGCGGCACACTGGCGCGCACCTCTCCATCAACTACTATGGCGAAGCCTCCTCCCATCTCTTCCAATGCCCGTGCAGCCTTGAGGATGTCGCTGTCATCGACGCCTGCAACAACCAGGTTATGAGCATCATGCGCCACGCTGGAAGCCAGCGCCCCACGCTGTAGACCAAAGCCTTTGACCAGGCCCAGACCAACGCGGCCACTCGCGTGATGTCGTTCGATTACGACCAGCTTGAGCAGGTCGCGGGCAGGGTCTGCAACGATTTCGTTAGCGCGGATGGGCGCCTCCTCTTGCAAATGCTTTGTGGTGATCTGTCCAGGCTCTATGCCCACTACTTCGACAAGACCGGGTTGGCCTGCTATACGCAGGTCAGCTTCTTGAATGTCGCCGATATGCACCGTCCCGGTGGCGCCAGGGGAGGCAGCGGCAGGTATATCAACGAGCAGCTTGCCATCACGAGCGACTAGCAGGCCATCTTTGTATACCGATTCCACTTGAAATGCCTCTAGATCATCCAGTACGACCAGGTCGGCGATAAAGCCAGGGGCTATGGCGCCACGATTGTAGAGCCGGAAGTACTGCGCCGTATTATAGGAGGCAAGGCGTATCGCTTCGACCGCGTCGAGCCCAAGTTCGATTGCACGACGTACCATCGAGTCAATATGCCCGCGCGTGGTCAAATCCTGGGGGTCGCGGTCATCTGTGACGAAGAAGACGCGCGGGGGATGCAACTCTTGGACGAGGGGGAGCAGCGCGTCCAGGTTGCGAGCCGCCGAGCCTTCGCGAATCATGAGCCACATGCCCAGGCGAATACGCTGGCGAGCCTCTTCGAGCGTTGTACATTCGTGATCGGACATGATGCCTGCAGCGGCATAGGCGCAGAGATCACTCCCGCTGAGTCCGGGAGCATGTCCATCGACAACGAGTCCATGTTTGAGCGTGGCATCAATTTTTGCCAGCACCTGCTCATCAGCATGGAGCACCCCCGGCATGTTCATCATCTCGGCAAGGCCCAGGACGCGCTCATCTTCGAGCAGTGGTAGCAGGTCATCGGCCATCAGGACGCGATAAGGACTTTCATAGGACGAGGCAGGAACGCAGGATGAAAGCATGATGTAGGCGGTGAGTGGAAGTCCACGGCCAGATTCGAGGACGTAGCGGATGCCTGCGACTCCCATAACGTTGGCAAATTCATGGGGATCAAGCATGACAACGGTTACGCCAAGCGGTGTGACGATGCGGGCAAACTCGGCCAGGACAAGCATCGTACTTTCAATATGCATGTGACCATCGATGAGTCCGGGAGCCAACCAGCGCCCCTGGAGATCGCGCTCCTGTTGCCCCCCATAGCCCTCGCCGGGAGCGCTTATACCAATAACGAGGCCGTCAGCGATAGCAACATCAGCAGGGTAACATTCGCCGCTGCACACATTTACGAGGCGCGCATTACGTAAGACAAGATCTGCAGGCAATTCGCCGCGCGCAATTTGAATGCGCCTCTGAAGTTCGTTCATTGTAAACACCTTCTCTGTGGGGGGGAAATACATATCTGTATTTTTGGTTATTGCCGCACATAGTACCAAAAACTTTTGCAATAGTCGAGGGTTTTATCTCTTCACTTTTTTGTGCCAGGCAGCAGGTCTACTGGTCGGGTGGACACGATGCGACATGCTGGTTGTAACCTCTATCTCCTGACCACGTGTAGTATAATGAGCGTGTTGATACTAAGTGATGACGCCAACAAAGGAGAAGGTCACGATGCAATTGCGCTTGCAGGTTCCTGAACAGCTCAGTGGTAAAAATCAGCAACAGTTAGAGGCACTCGCCTTCGAAGCCCTTGTAGTGCGGCTCTATGCGCTGGGCGAACTCTCCTCGGGCGAGGGAGCTAAGCTATTGAGCCTGACGCGGCGCGAGTTTCTCGATCTGCTGGGCCAGTACAATGTCTCCCTTTTCGATGACGAAATAGACCTCAAGAAGGAGGCCGGCTACGGATAAGCCTCCGGTCGTGACCAACACAACCCCGCTGATCACTCTCGCAGGGGTTGGGCTCCTTGACCTCCTTCCGCTCTTATACGACAAGGTCTGGGCTCCTCGCATCGTACTGGATGAATATCAGGCAAAAGCACCACCAACCGAACCAGACCTGGCCCAGGCGACATGGCTCACGGTGGTCGATGCCGTCATCATCGATCCTACGCTTCCTCTGTTGGATGTCGGCGAGGCAGCAGCACTCTCTTTGGCACAAACGATCCGGGCACGGCTGATCCTGCTGGATGAACGCAAGGCGCGGCGGATCGCTGCTCGCATAGGTTTGCAGGTCGCTGGAACGCTAGCAGTGCTGCTGCGGGCCAAGCAGCAGAGACTAATCGCTGCAATCCGGCCATATATCACTCAAATGCAGAGCCAGGGTAGACGATTTCACCCCAATCTCATTGCCCGTCTCCTCGAGGACGCTGGCGAATCATGAGTGAGATAGTCTATCAATCAATCGCCGCGCAACATGTAGCCACTCCTCAGGTGTATCATCAGGAACAGAGCAGCCGTTTGCCAGAATCAGCCTTCGCCCCCTGGTCTGGCTGATGGCAGATACAATTTCGTTTTCAAGCTCGGTCTCGCTGCCCTTCGTGAGCGGGCCGCGTTCCCAAAGGCCGCCCATAAGACATTTGCCGGTAAGCGTTAATGCTTCTTCCAGGCTGGGTCCTGTGAGGCGATCACTCCAACTCATGACGCTGACTGGATAATCCACAAAACTATCAAAGTAGAGCATATCCCCTTCTTGCGTTGGGTCGGCATGCACGTGGACGATGTTGAGCCAACCTTTTTGAGCACCCTCTAAGGCATGCAAATCATAGGGACGCTCGAGACGTTCATATTCCTCGCGCGTAAAATCGAGGTTGGTGGCGCCCATGCAGGAGAAGAAGATACCACTGGCGCCCGCGTCGATAGCGGCCTCCATCAGTTTACGCAAGTTGGCTGCTATGGTCCCTAGCCCCTCCTCAAATGGTTCGGGGCCTCTGCGCGCCTCTGCAATGGCTTGTTGTTTGCCCATGAAGCGGAAAGCGTAGGTAAGCGGGCTAAACAATGTCAGAATGAGAGGGTAGTCATTGCCGAGTTGGGAGCGCAGTGCCTGGATACACAACAACTGCTGCTGAAACATCGGCGTATCCAGATCCAGGCGAGGTAGGAAACGCATTTGCTCAGCCTCAACAAAGGGTTGTTCCGGGGCAGGATAGGGTAAATCGGGCATTATCTTAATGATATCCAGGTTGAATTTCTGAAGAAAAAACTCCAGTGTAAGTTCAGCCATGCGTTGGCCTGATCCTTCAGGCTTGAAGTGATGCCAGAAGCACAATGGCACTCTATCTACAGGCTCTCCGTTGATTGCTGCGCGCACGCGCTCCCCAGGTATCATAGTACTCATGTAAAGTTCCTTCTCTTTAAGAAATTTTCTAGCCCGGCCTACGAAAACGAGGATTATCAGGAGCAGCAGTACCACCCAGAAGGTGGCAGAATGCCGTGAAAGACCCGGTGGCGATGACGTTTGAACTTCACCTGGCGCCTGCACGCATGAAGCAGGGGATGCGTGGCTGGCAATAGGACCTGCTTCCAGGCAAAGAAGAGGAGTTTGCCCATATGCTTCAGGCTCCTCTAAAGTTGATTCTCGCGAGTACGCTGCCAACGCAACAGGTGGGGGGAGCAACGGATTGACAGGGTGGGGGGAATCCAGGTCACCTATGGGTACTTCTACCTTTCCTACGGCAGGGAGTGCGAGGGTGGCATTATTATACTTTTTTGCATCGACAGAGATTGCTCTCGCCTGTGCAGGGGCGTTTATCTCTCTTTGCCGCTCTCTGGCTGCCAACTTGCGGACAGGATATGAATGCATCGCCATATGCAATGCGGCATCATATGCTTGCGCAAATCCGATAATGTTCGGGTAGCGTTCTTGAGGCAGTTTGGCCAGGGCTCGCAGAAATACCTCGTCCAGTTCACGGGGAAGGGAAGGATTGTAGACGCTGGGTGGAGCAGGTGGGGTGGAACGATGATGGTGAAGCAGTTGACTTGTTTTTCCTTCAAAAACAGCCCGGCCCGTCACAAGCTGGTAGATCATTACTGCCAGTGCATATTGATCAGAGGCTGGTCCAACCTGGATAGAAGATGCCAGGGTGGGATCATCAAATTGCTCGGGCGCCATGTAGAGAGGTGTACCAACTGAACGATAAAGAGAGCGCCCACTGCGGTAGAAGGCAGCTAACCCAAAATCGGCGAGCAGCAGGTGGGGAATGCCATGAGGAAAGATGAGAGATAATTGGCCATAGCGCCTTATATTCACCGTGCCGCGCTCGACACGGATCAAAAAATTCGTTGGCTTAATATCGCGATGAATGATGCCATGATCATGTGCGTACTGCAATCCAGCAGCAGCATGTGAAAGATAGTGGCCTGCCTCCTCTGCGGAGACAGGCCAGCTAAAGCCATATTCCTGGGTGCGGCGCTGTAACCAATTCCACAATGAACCCATGGGTAGATAAGGCATGACAAGATAGGTAATTGGTTGACCGCCCGGCTCGATGACTTCCTCGTCAAAATGATAGAGGGACAAAATATGTTCATGATTCAAGCCTGCCACGGCTCGGGCCTCGCGCTCGAAACGCATAGCAGCTTGCTTGCCTTCAGGTGCATCGGGAACAGCGCGCAGGTCGCCGCAAATGACTTTAATCGCAACTTTGTGCCCGATGCGTAAGTGTTGCGCCAAATAGATATCGCCCATGCCACCGCTTTCGATGAGTTTGAGTAGTCGATACCCACCGAGAGTCTTCCCCATCAACATTTTCATTTGTTCTTTCCTTATTGAAAAAGGCAAAAGTAGGAGTATGGGTGTCAGGCCTGGTCAGGATGCTCTCGAAGAGATGTGGAGAGATTTGCACACCACCATGCCCATTCACACACCGGATAGCAGATCTTTCTAAAATACAGTATACAAGGGCGTGCCAAGCCTTCTGACACCAGGCCTGGCACGGGGAGCAGATCGAATTTTATGTCAGGCGACGCCGAGTTGACGTAAAGCATCGTAGGCAGGAGCAGCGAACTCCGGTCGCGTCTCCGCGAGCTGGCGCAGGGAGGCGGCAGCATCGACATCATGGTACTGCGCCGCGAGCTGGCAGGCGATGCGCACAACGCTATCACGAGGGTCACTCAAGGCTTCACGCACAAGTACGCGGCTGCGCATGTCCTGACCTGTAGGATCAAGACGTCTCAGCGCTTCAAAAGCCTGGGTGCGCACGTATGGGTCGAAGTCCCCGGCGGCGCGGATGATAAAGTCAAGCGCACTGTGATCATTCAATTCGGCAACTGCGCGAATCACTGCCGCATAGACAATGCTGCCAGCTATATCAGGATCTCCAACAGCCAGGCTGTCGCGACGTTTGGGACGGGCGACCCGCGACCCTAGGTCTACGGTCCGGCTGGCAAATTGAAGTAGAGAACCTGTAACACGCTGGTCGCCCAAACGCCCCAGCGTTTCGCAGATATTTCCCAGCTGTAGAGCCTGTTCGCGATCGGTTACGCGCGAAACCGCGTCAAGGCGCGCAGTAAGCATGGTGACAGCGCGTGGCTCGCGCAATTCACCAAGTACTTTCACACAAGGGACGAGAGCTTCTTCATCAGAACTAGCGAGAGTCTCCAACAGTACGTCCCGGCCAGGACCGTTCATCCAGCGCTCGACATCGGGCATCATTGGCAAGCAGGCATAGACAGGCTGCACAATGCGAGGGTCTTGCATAACGCCACGCGATATGTCTGCCCAGTAACGACCGAGCAACATGGCGAGGCGATGCACTGCTATCACATTGCGCCAGTTTGGTGTACTGCGGGCGCTATCAAAAAGGGCGGTGGCCAGCGCGGGCAAATCACGTTCGAAAGCGATTGGCAACGTATCTGCACCTGCACTGCTCATGCTATCCTGGAAAACCTGGCTGGCAATCATTACCGCCTGTTGGGAAAGGCGTGGGGCAATTTCTTGTCCTCCTCGAATGTAGCGTTCCAGCGCGATGGTGCGGTATAGCGGGACGGCTATATAGCTTTCCAGGCCAAGGGCACGATCGAGGCCGCTGGCCAGCAGGAGTTCCTGGAAGCTGGGTCGATTCAATGTTACACATGTCTCGATGATATCGACCTTCGCCCAGCCTTCGGCTTCCGTGAGAGCGCTGATAAGAGCCTGGAGTGAAGCAGTGGTAGCCTGTTTTGCCAGTGACTGCGTTGCATAAAGCGATGAATTACCATCGGCAGCCAGCTTACCCAATGCCTCGGAGAGCTCCGGTGACTTGTAGTTGCTCAGCATAAGGATACCATAACGCCTGGCGCGACCAACCATAGATTCGGCAGGATTCGCATTGGGAGGAAGATCGGTCGTGTCATCCTCCTTAATTACTTTTAGCCAGACGGGGACCAGATTGCCAGCCCGGTCTATTTCCAGGAGGGTGGCCGTCAGCGGTGGAGCCCACTGCTGCACCGGGCCCACATTGAGTAGTGGCATTACCCGCTCGACGGTATCCTGTACAGAGACTCCGCCCCAGCGAAGATCGGTCACCAGTGTGGTCATTTCGGTGCGCAGTTCGCTTAGCCGCTGTTTCACTTCTGGTGCATCGACATCGAGGGCAGGAGCCGGGTGCCGTACGGCAAGATGTTCAACATTGCCAGCGCGGCCCTGCTGTTTTTGCGCAGCTGGCGTCATCGTCATAAGGCCCGCTTTAGCAGGGAGTATTGGCGGGGTCGCCGTATCAAATGTTGGGGATTCGCCGAG
>WNFG01021050.1_pt1 | contig 11368 bp, 17 predicted proteins | sample 5400431 | NCBI WGS metagenome assembly WNFG01 (sample SAMN13153346, study PRJNA577476) | soil metagenome | isolation source: 120 cm saprolite under Douglas fir tree site 2 hole 3 replicate 2 | place: USA:California | collected 2015-04-18
AGTAGCGAATATACTCAGAGAGCAGGCGTTTCAGGTGGCGTTCGTCAACTGCGATCATGTGATCCAGGAGATCACGCCGGCAACTCCCTACCCAACGCTCTGCGACTCCAATTCTGCCAAGGACTTTCGAACGAGGTTCGGACAGGATTCACGCTCAGGGCTCGAACCCCCGCGGGCACTTCCAGTCCATACTTGGCATCCTGATCAAAGATGACGAACCTCGGAGCGGATCCAAATGGAAATGCTTCTCGCAACTGCTGGACGATCCACGAGCTTGTCGGATGCTTTGTGACATTGAAGTGCAGGATGCGCCGACGATCGTGACTGATGACGAAAAAGCAATAGAGCACCCGGAAGGTGATCGTCGGAATAGTGAAGAAGTCCATCGCGGCAATCGCTTCCCGGTGATTGCGGAGAAAGGTAAGCCAGCGCCTGGCTGGCTCCGGATCTCGAGGTGCCCGTTTCATCCAACGAGAGACCGTTCGCTCAGAGACATCAAAACCGAGCATGAGAAGTTCGCCATGAATGCGTGGCGCTCCCCACGTTGGGTTCTCAACGACCATCCGGAAAATCAATTTCCGAACTTCCTTCGACGTCTGTCGTCTCCCGATGGGCCTCCTGACTCTGGAGAGCAGCTTCCAGTACAAACGGAATCCGCCCCTGTGCCACCGCACCACGGTTTCGGGCGTGACAGCAATGAGCGATTGTGGCCATCTGGACCAGAATCGGCGAACGGCGACCAAGAAGAGCTTGTCGAGCAGGTCTAGTCTTGGCCGCGGACGTCGACGTTTCAGGACGGCGAGTTGTTGACGTAGTGCCAGATTCTCCAGTAGGAGGCTCCGACGCGCGCGCAAGAGGCGAACCAGCGTTCCGAGGCACAGGCTGATAAATTGAAACATGGCTAGGAGTTATACCAGAACAGTGGCGGGAGGGCCGGCTAAGTCATTGATTTCAAAGTCGGCCATAGTTTTGGCGAACCACAAGGGTAACTTTCTCCGCCTATTTTGACGGCCTTGGCGTTTTCCACGAGGGCTTGCCGCCAAACCTCGATGAGTGTTTCTTCGAATGAGAGCTTCGCCATGCCAGTTCTTGTTTCGAATCTCTTGGATTCACGACTCGGAGCCTAGCACAACAACCTGCTCCATGGTCCTACTGGGTGCTGGGTAATTTTCGCAACTTTGCTTTCCTGGTTTCTTGCGCTGGGTACATAGATTTTTCTTCGACCCACTTCAATACCTTCGGGACATCGACAATATATCTCGTTGCCCCTTGATGAATCTCTACCTCTACGCGCTTTATCATTTCGTCTGTGTTGGATTCCCATCCAACATCTTGCAAGCGGCTTAATCCGCGAAGGACGGCTTCGTGCAGTGATTCCGCATAAACTTCGACGCTGTGTTCGGTATCATGGCAGTCCTTCAAACGGACAATGCACTTGCTGATCGACATGATGGACTCGGAAGTTGAGGTCAGTAGGTAGGCGATCACCATTCCAAGCGTATGCAGGAACAGTTGCGGACGGGGCCGAGATTCCGCCTGACAGCATGGCCCGTATCTCGGCGCTCAAATTCGGATTGCTCGACTGCACTTCATTCATGATGTTATTCACCAGCTTGAAGCGGTCAGGTTCGCCTAATCCGGAGATAATATCCTTATACCAGTCGCGCCGAGTCGTGCTCTGGTCCTGCCTCCGTCGCCCTTCAATGTATTCTGTATAGCCTGGAAAGTAGTGTCGATTTGCTGAACCGCTCCGATGAACCTACTGCCGGAGTAATAAGAAGGACTTCCTTGCGTATCGATCAGCCTGAATACACGCTTCCATATCGCTGACCAATTTAGCGCCATACCGCTCACGGCCCCCACGGTGTAATCTGACTCCTCTGCATGAGAACTTGCTGAGTATATTTCTTCGGAAGCCGCTTTCCTTCTACGTTGAGCACCAGCACCAGAGCAATCTGAATGACTTTACCGCTCGGAAAATTTGGTCTGAACTTTGCACCAGACTCTTATACATACCAATCGGTTCGTACTGCGGCCCCCAATATAGCGTCTTGCTGGTGCCAGCTTCGACTTTCCAATCATCTGTTGGCCGTGGTTTGACGGCCTCAGTCAATGGAGAGTCATGGTCTACATCGCCGCGCAAAATTTGGATGGTCTCGACACGGACCTGGTACTTGGAACCATTTGTCAGGTTTCCGACGTAGTTGTTAGGCGAATCGACGCCTCATGCAACGATTTTCAAGCGAACATCACCATTTACAGTAAAGATTCCGTTTATGCAGCTTGTGATTCCGCGGTAGGCGACGGAATTTGTGCATTTAGGGTTCCTGGATTTATGTCGGCTTGCGCGGCTCCCAATTCCCTCTGGATCAGCCGCTAAAGAGAGGTGTCTAATGAAACGGCTTCCCTACATTCTATTTTTTCTTTTTCTGGTCTGCTCATGGAGCGTGTTTGCTGCTCAGATTGTGGGCTCTGTGCGCGATGGTGGAAGGCCCGTTGCGGCCAATACCGAGATTCGAGTTACGTGCGGCTCCAACCAGCCCCACGTGACTAGAACGGATCAGTATGGCTCCTATAGCGTGTACGTGGGGGAGACGGGCAAATGCACGTTCACGATAACTTACAATGGACGCGCGCTTTCCGCCGATGTCTATTCCTACGCCGACCCTGTCCATGCCGATTTTGACATTGTGAAGGACCAGAACGGCAATCCCGTGCTGAGGCGGAGATAAGCGTGGCGGAAAAGGAAAAACACCTCTGGCAGAAAATCTACGAAGGCTCCAAGCCCTTTGGAGCCTTGCTCACTGCCGCGTTCCTGGCCCTCCTCGGCTTCATCACTAGCAATTACCTCAGCACCAAACAGGAAAGGGATACGGAATACAAGCTGTACACGGAACTGACGAGCAAGCGAGAAGAGTCCGACACAAACCTTCGTCAGCAGATGCTTTCGCTGATGATGAACAAGTTTTTGAACGACACGAAGGCCGATATGGAACAGCAAGTCCTCGGCCTCGAACTCCTCGCGCGCAATTTTCATGAATCTCTCGAACTCTCCCCTCTTTTCAATCATGTTCGCAGAGAGATTGAAGCCCGGCCTAACACGGACAGGAAGAATCAGGACTTCATGCTGCGCCTCAAGCGTGTGGCCACCGACATGGCCGGCAAGCAAATCGAAACCTTGCAGGGAGCCGGTCAGACCAGGGAATGGCACGTGGATATCTTCAGCCCAGACCAGGATCCCGGCACTGGAAGCGCATTCAGACATTGCTTTCCGCTGCATGCCAAGGATGCCGTGGAGCAAACCAGCGATACTGATACCGACGCTCAGCAGCCGGGACCGGGCAGCGAACGATGCATACGAGTCGAGGTGCTGAACTTCGATGTGCCGGATGAGCGATTGCGTGTGCGGTTGCAAAGTTCTACCACCGAAGGGGAGAGAATCGACGTCAACTTCTGGCTCGATTATTTTGATTTTCCGATGGTGAACAATACGCATTTGTCGGAAGCCCAGCGCTGTGCCATCGTCCTAAAAAACCTGGATCACGAATCCGGCGCGGACCTCGCTCTTGTCTATTTTCCCGGGTCCTATGCCAGTCTGCGTGATAAACCCTACATTGATGAGATTTTGAATGATCTGAAGTCGGAGGCTAGCCGGGGGGCCGGGCACACCAAGAAACCGGGGAAATGACCGCGTCCGCCGTGCCCCACGAACCTTGTTTCGACAGGAGGAATTCATGCTCAAAGCGTTTGCATTCGGGCTGTTTCTCATTTTAATTTCAGCCATAGGTTGGACACGCCCTGCGTCTGGCCAGGACAATCCTGCTGCTCCTCCAAAGAAATCAGAGGTCTCAAAAGTTCACTTTATCGTGACCCGCACCGACACGGGCAAGCCTGTTTCAGGAGCGACCGTAACCGCGCAATGGGGTGATGGCGGCGAGGCCGACTCAAGAGACGCGACCACCGGCACGCAGGGACTTGCTAAGCTTGAAGAGATTCCCCGAAGAAAAGTCAAAGTAGTCGTAGTGGCAACCACGTACTGCACGTTTCGGCATTCCTACGACATCAGCAAACCCGACGAAAGCATCGAAGTCAGACTTCGCAAGGACGACGGCCAATGCCCTGACTAGATTTCGTTTGTCTGGTTAGGGATCCACGGCCTCTTGCTCTGCCGTTTAGCCAGTTAATGTCCGGGCAGGTGTCATTTTGGTTAGAAGCTGATGGCGAAGAGAATCACTCGCACAGATGTAGTTCCGCTCATTTGCCGGAGCTCGCTCTTCGCGACAGCGCAGAGTGGACCGTCTGCCACCGATGGCCAACAACAACCAATTAGAGTTGAACTAACCACTGTCAGAACCCCAACTGATACGAATTACTGATATGCAATAAACTTATGGTATTCTTGCCCCCTTTAAAATAACATGGCGGAAACCAAATCAACCTTGCGCGCAGGTGAACAACTAAAAGACCTCCGCTTGCGGCTTGGAATGACTACCCGCGACGTTGCGGATCTAAGCCAGAGGATTGTAGATTCAGAGGGGAATGCAGAGTTCCACATCTCCAACGCGTGGCTTACCGAGATCGAAAACTCAGAGTCGATCCCAAGCATTTACAAGCTCTATAGCTTAAGCGTCGTTTACCATGTGAAATTCGGCGACCTTCTTCAGCTCTTTGGTGTGGACGTTCAAAAGATCAACAAGCTACAGATTGAGATGCCGCTTCCGCAGACCCATCTGACGCCCGTCGAAGTCTTTGACCTGACCGGGACAGTCACTTTTCCGATTCGATTTGACCAGGGGTTCGACAGAGGTAAGACCAACCTCCTGTCCCGTATGGTGGAAATCTGGGGCGAAGTGCCGATCGGAGTCATCCAACATCTAGACGTCCGGCATAGCATGTACGGCTACATCGGGCTGGAGGACAGGACGCTCTACCCACTCCTGCGGCCGGGCTCTTTCGTCCAAATCGACGCCGGCATCAAGAAGATCCTGCCGCTCAAATGGCAGACGGAGTATGAGCGGCCGATCTATTTCGTGGAATTGCGTGACGGCTATGTGTGTTCCTGGTGCGAGCTCCAAGGAAGTCAGCTCATCCTGGTTCCTCATCCATCATCAGGGTGCGCGATTCGCCAATTCAAATACAAAACCGAAGCTGAGATCGTAGGGCGCGTCACGGGCTTGGCAATGCGGATAGTGACTCCCGATGAGCCCGCAACTGGCGAGATTGCAAGATTGCCAAAGCGGCCTTGATATTTGATAAAAAAAAACGACCGGCGAGCGGACTGCATTCCAGTGGGACTGTCACTCTGTAAGGCTGGAGCTTCACCCAAACTCGGGCAAGCTCCGAGGATGAAGAGCAGTTGGTACGAGCATAAAGCTCAAGTTGCTCGACAAGTTCCTTCACCGAGCAGAGAACCAACCGCCTAAACACTTCACGATGGCAGCTGGCAATAGCCTTTCCGGCAACGCTCTCGGTGAACATATAGGCTAGGCCCTCGTGGTGGTACTCACCCGTATTGTAGTCGCGCATGGAGGCCAGATATATCAGGCGGGCTAAATCCCCATGAATCTTTGCTAGGGTCCGGTCCGCCAGATCCCGACGAGCCGCCTCGACATCCTCGTGTTTGAGTTCGCCGTGCATATCGTGTTTGAGTTCGCCGTGCATACGCGTGCTATCAAACTGCCCTTCAGTTCTTCCGTTCCTGTTTCCCCTCTAAGAGTTCCACAGCCACTTGACGACCGGCCGGGAGGACATCCTCCGTGACGTTTCGCAATTGCGCGGCCAACCCCAGTGAGTATCCGACAAGCCTTACGGCACGCGGAGAGCCGCAGGCCCAGATGACTAAGTATAGGATTCCGCTCGTTAGTTGAAAAAGAAAAAACTCGAATCCCAGTTTCATTTCGTCCACAGGCTTGAGGCCAGCGTTTCCGCGCACGGCTCTGACATGAGCCCGAATTAATTGATTGACCTGACCACGTACTTCCCGCAGCCAGTCAAGCGCGAGCGCAGTGCGTTCTTGTCGAAACTGCCGCGCGTCCCTCCGGGACGTTTCACAGGCAACGAAATCCGCATCGTCCCGTGCCCGGTTGCAGCCACGTCTCGGTCGAAACCTCGTCGCTCGCGACGCGTTGAAAGAAGTAAGCAAACGCCCAAAATTGTCACTGCGGCCATTAAGAAATAGGCAAACGTACTCATGGTCGCATCGCCTTAAGGACGTAACTGCGCGCTGAATGCAGTTTCCTCTTGGTTGCGGCAAGCAAAGATTCATAATCGGCTTCGAGTGGTGGCTCGGTTGTGGGCTCGGGAACGGGCGCATAGGACCATAGGGTTACACACCACATAATCAAAACGAGAAGGTAACAGAGAGGCTGTAAGTGCTCCCAGGAGCGTTCGAAGCTGTCTCCGAGATAATCCCTAAGCGTGAGGTGAACCACGCTGGTGGCGACAAACAGGCCGTAGCCGTAGATAATCCCCTTGAGATTCCGGCCCAGTGGAACCGCGTAATAGGCAAAGAGAGCAACCAAGCCGATCAGAAGCGCTACCTGCACGATCCGCAGATCCCGTTCCGTCTGCAAGGTTGTCTTTCCAGGGATCCAGTTCGGGCTGTTCCACGCTTTCACGAAAATCCTTGTGATTGCCAAGATGAAGAAGAAGGGGAGCACGTTGCGTGCCATGAGGGCTGCTCCAGGGTACCGCGCAAGCGCTACCTTGTACGCTTCCCAAACCACGCAGCACCCAACGATAAGACTGAAATACTGGCTACTCCAATAGGCGTATCCGTAGATTTTTGGCAGCAGATAATAGAAAGGAATGAGCGACAGGTCCGAAACCAGGACCCAGCCCAAATAGAGATAGAAAAAGCGGTAATGTTTTAGGAAGTTCCCTCGAAATGCCCGTAGTAGCAGAGCACTCTCGAGAGCGAGGGCCGTTACCCAAAGGGCTGTAGAAAGCATCTGAGCCTTCTGTAGATTGCGCGAATCGTAGCACAAAAATGGGGAGAAGGCATTGAATACCCGCTCCCCGGTAAGAACCCATACAGATACTAAATTTCTAGGGCGTCTTGCGGGGAATAACGGCATAACCCGCATGGGTCTTTTCAACGTTCAAACGGCGATGGACTCCATTCCGGCACCGGCAAGGCCCCAAGGTATTGGCGGAGCCGGCGGAGCACCGCCATCGGCCCTCAGCGTTGACTGTTCATTCATGCTCTTTGGCCAGGGTATAGGCGGCGCGGGAGGAGCACCTCCGTCTGCATTGAGATACGGCGAATCGATCACTCCTCCGCCTGTGGGCCACGGAATCGGTGGTGCAGGTGGAGCTCCCCCGTCGGCTCGAATCTGGTTCAAATTCTCTCGCTGACAACGACCTGGAGCAGTTGCAAGCAGAAGTACTGCAGTTACAAACAGAAAGAAGCAGATTCCCTTTTTGAAAAGCATTGTTGTTTTCTCCTGAAATGAAATTTAGGACCCTAGAGAACAGGGACCCGCAGCCTAGGTTACGAAACGTGTGGGAGCGCTTGATTAGCGGACCTATGTTGGTCGGTTCTCCGAGCACAACTCGGTTTCCGTAGCTTCACGAGGAAGAGCAAGAGCGATCGAGCCGCATCCAACAAGAAGGAGGGCGGCGCGTTCATCCCCTTGCCATGCACACCTCTTGACTTTGTTGGTTCGGAGGGGGCGAACTCGTAACCACCAAAACAAAAGACTTAACATGTGTGTGAACAATGACTTGAAGAGCTCTATTTTTCTAGCGACTTCCGACACCTGCATTGAATAAACAATTTTCCGCCTTCCGCGCCGGTGAGGCGAAGGAGGCGAAACTGTCTCTTGATTTGCCTTCTCAGAGTTGACCTGGTCGGGAAAGCGAGCAAGGAGTCAGAAATATTTCGTAATTTGTATCGGCGGATAGCATCTCTGTTCCCCAGTCCTACGGAGGTAACTGAGCATGATCTTGCGGAGGGGGCAGCGATATCGTTGCCAAAACCGGGAGTGTGCCGCTGAGATCGAGGTTACAAAAGACTCGGTCGAGGGACCGTCAACCCCCAGATGTTGTTGCGGAGCGGCGATGAAGAAACCTTACACGAAACCTGTGCTAAGAATGCTCGACAAGGACAAGGCCGCTTTAGCGGAGCTTTTTGTTGGGGCAAGAGCATAGTGGCGTCAGTCCGCCCACAGCGCTGCCCGATCCCGCCCCAGGACGAAATTAATGTTAGATAAACTCGGTCTATCTTTTGCGGTCGTCTCTCTTTTGCTGGGTAGCATCCTTCTTTACGATGCAGTTTCCAGGTCGGATCTGACTCAAACCGCGAGGCTCATCGGTGGAGCCGTATTTTTTACACTCGGGTTGGTAACCCTCTCGCTGGTCGTAAAAGACTGGTCGAAGTGGAGGAAACACCACAAAGATGTCGGAAGATCAATTTCTAATTAGCGTTATCAACACGAGAAAGTCAACTTGAGACTTAGTGAGGTCAGTCTCCGGCGTAAGCAGTAATCGATTCAAGGCACATTTAACGGAAACCCGTGATGCTATCTGAAAATATTCCAGGCTTGCTTGGAAACTTCATCCCCACCATCTCCCGATGTTCATTCTTTAGGCGTAGCCTGAGCCAGAGGCATTCTGGACAAGCAGAAAGGGCGGTCCATCAGAATGAAGATCGGATTAACTAAGGAGACGGAAGTAAGCGACGCATCGGGCACAACTCCTCCGACTCCATCTGGGATCACCCGAGTATTGATCGTAGACGACGAAATCAGCACGCGGAAGCTGCTGGTGGCAATGTTGAGAGAAGCTGGAGTATGGTGTAAAACTGCCGCGTGCGCTGACGAGGGCCTGAACGTCCTCGAAACAGAATCAGTGGACGCAGTGCTCTCTGACCTGCAAATGCCCGGGATCTCAGGTATGCAATTCCTAGCGCAAGTTCGACCGCGATACAGCCATTTGGCTTTCTTGATGATTACGGGAGTGGATGATATTCAAGTGGGCGTAGAAGCAATGAAAAGGGGTGCGGACGACTATCTCATCAAGCCCTTGCAGATTGAAGTTGTCATGGCGAGTCTCGAACGGGCCCTAGAAAAGAAGCGTTTGCAGCAGGAAGTAGAGAACTATCGTAGGCACCTCGAGGAGATGGTGGGAGAGCGAACTCAGCAACTTAGATCAGCGCTGCTGCAGATCGAGCGAAGCTATGAGAACACACTTGAAGCGTTGGGTGCGGCCATCGACCTCCGCGACAGTGAAACGGCGGGACACTCAAGGCGTGTCGCCATGTACTCGACCAAAATTGCCAAGCAATTGGACGTTGCCGAGCATGAACTCAAGACCATCATTAGGGGAGCTTGGTTGCATGATATTGGGAAATTAGCGACGCCTGATGCAATTCTTCTCAAGCCGGGGGCTCTCACACAGGAGGAATGGCGTATCATGCAGCGACATGCCGAGATCGGATACGACCTAGTGAAACGCATACCTTTTCTCGCCCAAGCTGCGGAAATCATCTTGAGTCACCATGAACGTTGGGATGGCAGTGGCTACCCTCGGGGACTGAAAGCAAGGGACATTCCGCTTGGGGCGCGAGTATTTGCTGTTGCAGACACCGTGGATGCGATGACGTCTGACCGTCCCTATCGTTCTGCCCTCTCCTTCGAGGAGACAGAGGAAGAAATTCGCCGGGGGTCGGGGAGTCGCTATGATTCTCAGGTGGCCAATGTCTTTCTAAGCGTTGGGATCGAGAATTGGAAAGCAATGCGTCGTTCCATCGATCGCCCCTCTGCAACACCCTGAGAAACAGGATTCCTAGAAGCTGGGCGTTCCGCAGAAAGTGCGTCTATCTGCCAGTCCAACTGCCTCGCTGCCTCGAGGGCAGGGCGGTTGTGGTGCACGACTGATCATTCGGCTTACTAACAGAAATATTCGTCGGCCTCCGGCTTGACCTTGCTACTCACTTACCTCCCGCCTAACTTCAGTCGGTCGCTCCCGTCCTGCGTATGAAAGCCAGTCTTCGAGAACGGACAGTTGGCTAGCTGGGACATTTACAAACGAAAGGCCCATTCCTTCCCGTTCGAGCCTGTAAGCGACTCTGGCATCCGTCTGAAAACACACTCCGCGGTTTCTGATCTCTATAAGGAGCAGAGCGCCCTCAGGGAATGATTGGCCTGTGCGCACGTAACACCCGCCTTTGGTTAGATTCGTCGTCTCGCCCCAAACCTCCCTGCCGGAACCAAACTCGGTAGCTCGGAGTTCGGCAGCGAAGGGCAGTCTCGTTGGTCTTTTCTGTGGGGCATGTGCGTATCCCACGACTTTCGCCTCCGAAGAGCGTCCAGGCAGGTTAATTCGAGCGACTCAATCATCCATCCCGCCGCAAAAGATTCCGATGCGGTAGCGGTTCTGGTCGGAGTACCAATCACCGTCGTTCACTGAGGGAGTTCGGCGCTGCAAAGAATACCTGGAAGCGTGGGTGCACGACAAACTCCCTGTCCCGTTTTTTCATCGGTAAGAAAGAGTGTGCAACCACAAACACTTGTGAGACCGGCCTGGAGGACCGTTCAAGGGCCTTAGGACACGCTTGGCAGGGGGCCCCATATGCCCTGTCTTGTGCTCCCGCACCAAGCACTTGACGCTGCTTTTTTGGTGTGGGAGGGCACCGTTCACGAGGCAGTTGAGCCACTCTCTTGCTCGGTGTTCCGAGCAAAACCGCAACCCGATAGTTCTAGCGGCGGGTTCTGCTTAAGCTTTATGCCATAAATAACAGGAAAACAATGAACAATCGCTTCCTGCACCCCAGGTTGCCAGGCACTGAGAAGGGCAATCGTCATAATTATAAGAGGTTTGGCGTTCGAGGAGACGACAGCCCCCCGGGCTCTGTGGATACCACGCGCGAGCGAACAAAAGAACATTCGACCCTCCGAACCTTGCGGGCCTTTTCGATTGCTCAAACGGCAGCGCTTTCGATGTCGGAGCCTCTCTGGAGGCGTGACACTGTAGTCTGTCCCGTGAAGTTAGAGTTTGAGGATCTGGAAACACCTAGAGATGAAGATGGCGGAAAAGACTAAGCCTGGCGTCATTTCTGGCGGCAGCCAATCTCCCCAGGAGGGACGACTCGGAGCGCAGAGCCACCTCCGGCGCATCGAACGGCGGGAATGGTGGCTTTGGACCACTGCGGTGGTCATGACCCTGTTATTGACAGCGGGGATACTTTCCTTCTTGCCCGAAATCTTGCGTTCCGGAGAAAGCGAGTCCGCGGCGAACCTGCGGCGTGCCATGTGGGGGCTCGTAGGCATCGTTCTGCTCTTTGACCTATACACGATCTACCAGCAGCTGCAGCTCCATCGAACTCGCAGGCAGCTGTTCGAGCGAGAAGAACTTTTTCAGCTGATCA
>WNFG01004796.1_pt1 | contig 11367 bp, 14 predicted proteins | sample 5400431 | NCBI WGS metagenome assembly WNFG01 (sample SAMN13153346, study PRJNA577476) | soil metagenome | isolation source: 120 cm saprolite under Douglas fir tree site 2 hole 3 replicate 2 | place: USA:California | collected 2015-04-18
TCTCGTAGGGGATGTTCGCCGCGGCTATCTTGCGTTTGGCTCGGACAAGGCGCTGAGCCATCGTGGCAGGCGCGACCACGAACGCGCGGGCGATTTCGTCCGTGTCGAGGCCGAGCAAGGTGCGGAGACACAGCGCCACTTGGGTTTCCAGCGCCAGGGCCGGGTGGCAGCAGGTGAAGACGAGTCGAAGCAGATCGTCCGGGATCTCGAAGGGGTCCGTGGGCGCGAACGCTTCATCGACGGTGAGGGAGTGGGCCTCGAGCTTGGCGGACAGCACCTTCTGGCGCGTAGGCGGTCGATCGCGAAGTACCGCGCCGTCTGGATCAGCCAGGCCCGCGGATACTCCGGAACACCACCATCGCGCCAGCGCGTCAGCGCGGCCTCGAATGCGTCCTGGGTCGCCTCCTCGGCGAGGCTGAAGTCTCCCGTCAGCCGAATCAACGTGGCCAGGACGCGCGCCCACTCGGCGCGATAAACATCCGAAATCAAAGAGGTAACGTCGCCGGACACGCCCCATGGTAGTTTTTTTCGCCGCCGGTGTCGATCCAAGGCGTCGCCGTTCGGCTCACTAACAGGAGGAACGACACGATGAAATACATGCTCTTGACGTACATGGACGAGAAGGGGCTCGCGAAGCTGAGCCCGGAAGAACAACAGAAGGCGATGGCCCACTGCTGGCCCCACGTAGAGAAGCTCCGCGCCGAGAAGAAGTTCGTCGCGGGCGCCGGGCTCCAGCCCACATCGACCGCGACCACGATCCGCCTCAAGGAGGGCAAGCGCGTGCTGATCGATGGTCCATTCGCCGAGACGCGAGAGCACCTCGCCGGCTACACGATCATCGAAGCCAAGTATCTGGACCAGGCCATTGCACTCGCCAGCGGCTTCGTGGGCCCAAGCGGACTCGAGTCGATCGAGGTGAGACCCATGATAGAGGTGGGCGTTCCCGTCGCGGCGGACTGACGGCCGCAAGGTCCGGGCGAAAGCCACGGCCACCAAGAAGGCGGTATGGAAAGCTCGAAGTCACGACAAGTAAGCACACAAGACAATCGCGGCAACAACCAACAACAAGGAGAGAACAGTGAAGAAATTTCTTTTTTTGCACTACGGGTTTGAAAAGCCCACGCCGGAAATCATGGCAGCCTGGGGCAAGTGGTTCGAGTCAATGAAAGACAATATTGTCGACATGGGGGGCCATTTCAGTGGTGGTCGAGAAATCTCGAAAGCTGGAACCAAGGATTTGCCACTGGGACTTGAATCCATCACCGGCCTCACGATCATGCGCGCCAACAGCCTTGATGATGCAGAGAAGATGGCGCAAAGCAATCCGTACATATCGAGCATCAGGGTCTATGAAGTGATGTCGAAGTAGACTTGCCCTATTCGTGAAAGGGTACATCGAGGCCCTCGAGCGTTTTCGTCCGACGCCGGCCGTGCGGGTCAATCGCGCGTTCACGGTGGGGCCGTGCGCGGGGCGCTGCGGCCGGGCTCGCGCTTCTCGACGAGCGCGGAGGTCCCGATGTATGCGGCTACCCGTACGTCCACCTCGTTCGCGGTGCGCTGCTCGAAGAGCTCGGCCGTACGGACGAGGCCAACGCGGCGCTTCTCGCCGCCCGTGAGTGCGCGCGCAACGCCGCCGAACGGGCTCAGATCGATGCACGCCTGGTCAAGCTCGCTAGCGCACGGCGAGGGAGCGAATCATGACCGGGGGGGGGCGACGCCGAAGACCGAGCGCGTTTTCTGGGAGCTGGCTGCTGAGCTGATGGGGTAGCATTCTTGGGTCGTGCCCGGGGCCATCACGCAACCCAAGGGCCAGGCTGGGGAATTCGCCCGAGGACGAGTTGAATCTCGGCGCACCGACCTGAGAACTTGGTTGGTGGGGCCGACCGAATGGGGAGCCACTCCTCTCGATGTCGTGGTGTGCAGGGTCATGTGCGGGGTCGCCACCCGCAAAATCCCGCCGACGTTTACGCCACCCCTGGAAGGACCGAGGGAATTTAGCCAACATCGGCAACCCCAACCAGCACCTTCGGCTGATCTCATCGTGCGCCTTGAACACGACCAACGGAATCGTTCAGTGAACCGCGCTATAAGCAAGATGCTCGCTGCTGGGGAGGGGGAACCCGGATGCCCGAGGCCGCACCTCAGACGCTCGACTTCACGCAGATGACGCTCGAGCGTGCGTCCTTCGAATTGCGATTTCCAGTTACGTTTCTGTTGTGGGACCGTTCCGGCGCTCTGTGGACTCGAGCCAAGGCCGCCGAGCCTGAACTCAAGCCAGGGCACATCGAGCCTGCGAGAATCACCTTCCGCACCGGGAGCATGGAAGCCACCGTAGAGACAGAGGCGGCCCGAATTATCGCAAACCGGCCGGAACGTCCGCTGAAGCAACTGTCAAGGTTTGGGTCGACCCTCACGCAGCTCGTGCTCGAAGAGCTGGGGGTCAAGGACATCACGCGAGTCGGTCTACGGCTGATATACTTTCGGGAATATCCAAACCGCGAACAAGCGTCGGCGGCCGTGCAAGCAACGAAGCGCTTGAACGTGCCTTCAGAGAGAATCTTCAACACAACGAGTGCACCTCTCTTCCCCGAGGTCTCGTTCCGATACGACGGCCGGGGTGTCGGAACGACGGTCCGCTTTCGGGCCGAAGCGCGAAAAGTTGATTTCGACCCGCCCTTCGAATTTGCGATTCTGCGCGTCTTGGAGCCAGTCCACAAGGAGGTATTTGGCGTCTCGTTCGATGTCGATCTGTTTACGCTCTCGCCGATGTCAGCGGGAGAATTAAACGTAGTCGAATGGATTGACCAAGCTGTTCACGTTGTTAATCGGGACACGCCTGTGTTCTTAAGACCCTAGCGAGCGCACGATGGCAGCGACAATTATAAGTCTAGATGAGTACCGCAAGAGGCCGAACGATACAACGCAAGTCGCGTCCGGCAGTCTTGATCCTCCCAAGCCGACGATTACAACGCTTTCCCCGTCGGAAGCGAATCCGGTCAGCTCCGCGCGTACCGATCCGCGCGACGTGTACCCTGGCGGAGAGAGTTCTCGCTTAGGAGATGCTTTGAAAGGTTTGTCGTCGGCCATCGAGTTGGTGAACGAGGCCGCGGCCGCGATGGAGGAGGATGAGTTCGTGCAAGCAGATAATTTTATGCTCCGCTTTCACGCCGCGCTACCAACGCTATTTACGTTTCGCGACCTCAGCGACGGATTCGGAGCCCTCGTGAATGCTCTAGATTGGGCGATCCGAAATCGTGACGGCGTCTCGCTGGACCGCGAACAGATACTCGCGGTGCTCGACGCGCTTACAAATCTGCGCGCGAGACCGTTCATGGCCTTTCAACTGGCCGCCGATGAAGCTCTCCGTCTCGAAAAGACGGGGCTCGTCGTCGATCCGCCCGACCTAAGTGCCTTCGCGGACCTCGAAGAGGACAGTGGCCCGCATGGATAATGCGTTCGTCGACACAACAATCCTCGTGGACGCCGTCCTGAAGTCAGGAGCGCCGAGACGTTCGGCCGTCTCTGCTCTAGGGCGGTATCGCCGCACGGATCTTCCGATGTACGCCCTTAAGGAGCTCAAGATCGGTGCGCTCAGTAACTACGTCTGGATCCACAATAAGTTCGCTTCGCTTCGTTCTCAAGCGAAGGTCACTGCCGCCCTCCAAGCGGAGGCGCGTACGCCTCGACATTACAAACTAGCGACTGCGTTGCAGGCCATGCACGACGCTCAAGAGAACCTCCGGAGAATGCCCCCCGAAGAACGTCGACGCCGATTTGGTGACGGCAATCCCGACGCCGTGCTCGCCGATATCTATCGTCTCTCCATAAAGTTGGCTATTTTTAAGGGCTGGAAGAAGGCCTACAGCGCTTGTTCGGCCGTTGTGAACACTGTCGCTTGCTTCGACCAGAATGGACCACGCGAGGAGAACGGCCTGGTCGTTCTCGACACGCCCGTCTGCCGGCCAATAGATGAATGCTCACTTGCGGCCGCGCTCAAGGCGAAGCCGGAGCTTCTGAGGAAGATGCGCGACGCCATAGTGGGCTCGGAGAAGAGGGAAGACCAACGACGCTCGAAAGCCCTTAAGACGCTGATCAAACGACCTCGCGACCCGCTGTCGCCTACAGACTGCCGGCGCCTTGGAGATGCCATCTTCGCATTCTTCTGCCCGCTCGACGCTGCCATCTTGACCACGAACGTCGTCGACCACAAGCGCCTCGCAACACCGCTAGGAAAGACTGTCGAGGCGCCTTGAGACACGATTGACGGCTCGTAACGCCGTTTCAGGATTAGCCTCCGTTTTGCCTGCTTGTGCGCCGTCGTGCTTCGCTCGCGCAGATTCGAGCGGAGGATTCGATGGCGAAGGGCGAGATCAAGAGCGGCGACCCCGGACGCGTCCGCGCGAGTATGTCCCCGAAGGCGATCAGCCCGGGCAGGCGGCGCGCCGAGGCGGAGGGCGGCAGCGAGAACTTCACCGGGCGCGGACCATCGGTGTTCCACAAGGCGCGCTTGCCGCTGCCGACACTCAACCGTGTCGATCAAAACCGCTGGGGAGTCCCCGCGCAACGTCGACCTTACGCGCCGCCGCCTGTTGGACCGGACCTTCGCACGGCCATTGCAGCTGGCGATAGAGGATCTGGACCGGTTTCGGGATCGGCTCGCGCTTGCGTCGTTCGAGGAGGTTCGGGAGATCGTGCTCGCCGAAGACGGCGACTTCGAGCTTCTCGCCCTTGCCAAGTTCGAGGTGCCTACTGGTGCAACCGCTCCAGTACCCGCAGGACGGACCGTGCGAAGCCGAGGACGCCTGTGAACAGCTGTCCAACCTCGAAGCAGACAACGAACAGGGCGGCGTAGAATGTAGCGGGGCGACGCTCCTCGAACTTGAGAAGCGGCCGCGATAGCCTATCGCTGATCGGCCGCAAGCAGGTTAGCAGCACGAACGCCGCTCCGAGCAGCCCTCCCGCTATCAGATCCGTCGGGTAGTGGATCCCGCCGTAGAGCCGTGGGAACAGGATCACTAGGACCGTGTACACGAGCGCGGCGATTCCCACGCGTCTCGAGACGAGGCATAGTCCCGTTGCGAGCCCGATGAAGAGCACCGCATGATCGCTCGGGAACGCGCTCCACGCGATGAATTGCTCCGCATTGATGCCGGGCGGGATCCGGAAGTTGAGCTCGGCATTCACCATCGGGCGCACCCGGAACTTCAACGCGCTGGCGAGGAGCCGCGCCGTTGCGACGGCGGCGCACGATCCCGCGAGTGTACTCAGCACGACCTCCTGGGCCCGCTCCTTTCCGGAGAACCACGCCCACCAGAGCAGTGCGCACAGCACTCCGCCCTTAAGGGTGTTCTGCCAGGTCAGGTACGCGATAAAGCGGTCGAGCTCAGGCCAACGGCCGACGAACTGGTTGACGAAGGTCAGGACCGCCACGTCGAATGTGTTCACGGCCACGAAGAAGACCGCAGTCAGCCTCCGGTAGCGATCCGGCGCAGGGCTCTCCGCCGATCGGCTAGGGGCGCGAGTTCCTCATCGGCACCGGCGCTGCCCATCGCGTCGGCGACGACCCTCTCAGCCTCTTTGAGCGTCAGCGCGCGTGTCGAGTCGTGCCGGAGCTGGTGGGCGCGCGGCCCTACTTCTTCTCGGCCTTCATCGAGGCCGTCTTCGCGGCCTTGGCCGGAACGAAATCGAAGCCGCCGGGCAGGTAGACGAAGATCAGGCACTCGCCGCCTGCCTCGCAGTGGTTGTCGTGCACCATCTTGCCCGGCTGCATCCAATAGCCGCCCGGTCCGATGCCCTTGCCCTCGTCCCCTGGGGCGAAGTTGTGGACCACGCCCTTGATGATGACGGCGTAGTCGTCCGAGGTGTGCGTGTGGGGGCCCGGCCTGCCATCGGGCGGAACCTTGAGAAGGAAACCCACCGGCCCCTTCTTCTTCATGGCCCCGAAGACGACGGCGACCTGCGGACCCTTGCCCTCTTTGTCGTTGGGGTCGAACGGCTTGAACTTCACCTCGTCCGGCGGCACGAGGACGATCTGCCTGCTCTTCTTGGCCCACGCTCCAGCGCCGAACCCGCCCAGCGCGGCGCACACCACGGCCGCAGCAGCGGCCCACATACCGATTCTCATGGATGCCCTCCCCCTCGAAATGGGACAGCGCGCGCCAGTTGAGCACCCCGGGGCTCGACGCGCAAGGCGCAGGGTAGCTGGCTGTGGTGCCCAGGGGCGGAATCGAACCACCGACACGGGGATTTTCAGTCCCTTGGTCCAGTGCGGGTTCACCGAAATTGGCCGGGCTCCGGAGCGTCAAAACGCTCGCGCAAACGCCCGTAACTGTCAATTGCGCCCCTGCGAGCTCAGGCCGACCGTCCTGGCCCCTCAATAGTGTCCGCAAACTGTCCGCAACCCGAGAGGGCTCCGCCGCCTGCGGGCTAATCTTCCGGACCACATCGCGCAGGTCGTCGGCTCGTCCAGACAGCCAAGGTTACACCGAGCGGGCTGGAGTGGGCGTACGAGAGATCAGGAGGGGCGCGGAGCATCGGTGCGCCGCATTGGATGGCTCAACGACAGAGGCCGACGATCTTGCGCCTGTGACGCTCGCCCTCGACGGCGCCGATCATGAAGGCGGCCAGTGCACGCCACGACAGCACAAGGCTCCGCCGGGGCAGCCCGTCTTCGATGGCCTCGAAGCCCTCATCCCGTCTCGACACCAGCCGCGGCGGCCTGGCGATGGTCCAGTCCAGAGGGCTCGCGGTGACGAGGGCCTCCATCGCCTGCAGATCTCGAAAATGCGGCCGGATGATGAGCCGGGACAGCACGAAGAGGGGGCTGTTCAGGGGAAAGAGCATTGCCGACGAGACGATGAGCAATCGCCGCAGACCGACGGCCGCCATCGCGGCCACGGTAGCGCCAGCGCATTCTTCGAGCAGCGTCGTCTTCGTGAACGCCTCGCGGGGCCGTGGCCCCAACGCCGAGAGCACGGCGTCGTGGCCGGCGAGCGCGTTAGCCAACTCATCGTCGTGGTGCGGGTCGCCCTTGATGACGCTGAGCCGCTCGTCGCGACGCGTCACTTTCTGCGGCGAGCGCACGAAGGCGGTGACGGAGTGGCCGTGCGCGAGCGCAAGGTCGACGAGCTCGATGCCTGTCTTTCCGGTCGCGCCGAGTATGAACAACCGCATGGAGACGTGATCGATCATTGCGACACGGTCGTCGCCGAGGTTCCGACCGCCTGCTGACCGCGGCGGCGCAGCGAGTATGAAGCGACCAGCAACGCCAGCGCAAACACCGCCGGTGCTGCGTGAGCGGCCGGCTCGTTGCTGAGAGCCTCCGAGGCGATCGCGGCAATCAGATCGAAGGTGAAGCCGGCGTAAGCCCACTCCCGGAGCGTCCGCATGCGCGGCATCACCAGGGCGGCCGCGCCGAGGAGCTTGGCGATGCCCAGCAGCTGCCGGAAGTAATCGGGATAACCCAGGTTGCGGATCGCGGCGACGATCGGCGGTGGTCCGATGAGGTAAAGGACACCGGAGATCGCCATCATGACGGCGAACAGCCCCGTCGTCACGGCGGCTCCGACTTGCACCGCGTTCGTCCTGCTGGCGGTCAGCGATCGAGTTCGCATGTGATTCCTCCGCGCCTAGAGACCGCAGTGCGCCCGCCGGCGTGACGTCACGCGAACGCGCAGTCTCCTGTCTCTTGAGCGACCTGCCTTTCGCAGGAAACGGAGAAACCCCGATGAACGCTCTCGTTCGCCATTCCGTCTGGTTCAGTCGCTTGGTCCTCGCTGCGGCGACAGTCCTCTTCTCGCTCATCGGCATTCGATACATCGTCGACCCGATCAGCGCCGTGGCTCCTCATCAGATCACGCTTGGCTCGAGCGAAGCCGTCACCATCATGCGGGTCTCGGGCGGTGTGTTCCTCGGCATCGCGGGCGTGCTGCTGGCGTGCATCTCTTCCCAACGCCGCCTCCTCGCAGGCACTGGCGTCCTTGCGCTGGTCTCCATTGCTGTGACCGCGGTGCGGCTGTTCGGGCTCGCCGTGGACGGACCCGCTCCGTTCACCCTCCGGGTCCTCAAGCCGGAGATCGCGCTCGTCGTCCTCTCCGCCCTTGGCTTCCTCTTCGAAAGCCGAAGGCTGCAAAACGCTGCGCGCATTGCGGTAAGGCACGGCCCGCTCGGGGCTCCTTCCGGGGCGCAATGATGGAGGCGGCGATGCTCGCTCCAGGGCGAGCGGTTCGCCGGCCGCGCTGGCGCTCGCTGCGGTGGTTCTGCCCCCCCGGTCGTCGATCGAGCTCGACGGCACGCCGCTCTCCTTCGTCGATGTCGGGCGGGCCGGGTCCTGCTGTTTCTGCACTGCGCGTCTGAGGCTCGTCCCCTGGCGTGGCGTCGTCGCGCGCCTGCGGGCACGCGATGCACTTCCCACAGGAAGACGACCCGGACGACCTCGCGGTGGGCAATCAACGTGTGGTTCCACGATCGCGTGGCGAATGCGGCGCGGGAGGAAGAGGGCGGATCTATTGACTCAGATCGAGCACCCATGGCGTCCGCGCGTTCGCCTTGAAGCCCAGGCTGCGATACAGCGCGCGCGCCGGCTCATGGCCTTCATCGACTTCCAACTCCACGGCGCGCACGCCGGAAGCGCGGCAGTCCGCGAGGAGCCGACGGAGGAGCGCTCGGGCCACGCCGCGCCGCCGCGCTCCGGGCGCCACGTAGAGCTCTTCGATGAACAGCACCGCGCCGCCATGCTCGACGCTGGCGATCCGGTTGGCGAGGCAGGCACCGATGGCGCGCGTCCCTTCCATGGCGACGAGCAATGACGCGCCGATCTCGAACGCAACCGCGATCCCGCGGCGGACCTGCTCCCGGCCGGCGGCGAGACCGTGCTCGGAAAGCTGCCCGACAAGCAACTCGATCAATGGGGCTTCATCCCGGGTATCGGCCGGCCTGATTTCGGTCATGGACACTCCTTGCGCCATCGCGATTACGCTTAAGAGGCGGGCTCGGTTTGCGGCAACCACGAGGGCACGGCGGCATCCGAGCGACACAGCGTCACGCTCCTCTGCGCTGGCCGGTCTTGAGAGCGTGGAGGAATGACCCTCATGAGCAAGGACGTGGATACCTTCGAATCGCACCGACCGGACCTCTTGGCGCTCGCCTATCGCATGCTGGGCGAGATGGGTCGCGCGGAGGACATGGTGCAAGAGGCGTGGGTTCGCTGGCAAAAGCGCACGGTCGAGGTCGACTCGCCCAGGGCGTATCTCATCAAGGTGGTCACGCGCCTGTGCCTCAATGAGCTCGACTCGGCACGGGCGCGCCGCGAGGAGAGCCGGCCCGACCGATTGCCCGAGCCGATCACTCTCGACGCGAGCGGCGTAGGACGCGTCGAGGTCCTCGATCAGATCTCGATGGCCTTTCTCGTCGTGCTCCAACGTCTCACTCCCGCCGAACGCGCGGTGCTTCTCTTGCACGATGTGTTCGACTTCAGCCACGCCGAGATCGCGGAGCTCCTGGGAAAGACCGATGCCGCCTGCCGCCAGCTCCTCTCGCGCGCGAGGCAGAACGTGTCGGCCGAACGCCGCGCGCTGAACCCGTCGAGCCAGGAGCACCGGCAGCTCCTGCGCGCCTTCCTCAAGGCGGCGAGCGCCGGCGACGTCGGAGATCTCAAGAAGCTTCTCGCCGACGACGCGGTGATGATCGCGGACGGCGGGCCGGAGGGCGTCCGCATCAAGGGCGTGCGCAATCTGCCTCGCCCGCTGGTGGGTAGCGAGAAGATCGCCGCCTTCGTGTCGGCGTTCGCGCGCCGGCCCTCGCTTCCGCTGGAGACGCGCGAGTGCGAGCTCAACGGGCAACCCGCGGTCGTCGCCTTGCACGAGGGCAGTCCGTTGGTGGCCATCCTCCTGGCGGTGGCGGAGGGGCGCATCCGGCGCGTCTTCTTGCAGGCGGACCCCGCGCGCCTCAAGCGCATCGGACTCATCCACTGAAACGCCTGCCATGGTCCTTCCGCAGAACGTATCGCAGCTCACCGCGGGTGCGGATCCCGTCGCCGGTGTGGAAAAACCCGTCCTCTCTCTCGCTCGATGGCGCCCGCGGCCACAGCAAGACATAGCCCGACGCAGAGGGCCGTTTTCGCCAGCGGACTGCGCGTCGGCGTCATGAGTGTTCTTCCCACAGGACCCAAGACCAGGCAGGACGACTCCGCGTGACGTGGCTGCATCACGCTCGCAGCGTCAGGCGACCCCGCACATCCGCTCGCTGATCTCCCATAGCCTTGCGGCAACCGCGACATCGTCGGCGATCGGCTTCGGAGCAACCTCGCGGCACTTGCGGAAGTACCGGCCGCTCACGCGCGCGGCCTCCGGCGACGACGCCAGGTAGACGGGCGTCCGAGCCCCTTCCTCCGTGCTGGCCGCGATACGGAGAAATGCCGCCAGCTGCATCATCCGCGCGACGATCCCGAGCGTTCCGCCGGCGCCGCGCCCAAACCTGGTGACCGCTGGCCCAGGCTCGAGGCAGTTCGCAGTGAGGGCGGTGCCCGCGACACGGCGCGCGAGCTCCTTCGTGAAGAGGATGTTCCCGAGCTTGGACAGGGCATACGCGCGGAGCCAGCTGTAGCGCCGCTCGCTCTGCAAGTCGTCGAAGTCGATCGTCCCGCTGTGGAGGTCGGAAGTGACGCCGATGATGCGCGCCGCGGGTGCCGCGCGAAGGAGGTCGAGCAGAAGATGCGTGAGGAGGAAGGGCGCCAGATGATTCACCGCGAAGGTCTTCTCGATCCCGTCGACCGTGAGACCGCGCTTCGGGAAGGCCGCTCCTGCGTTGTTGATCAGGACGTCCACGCGAGAGAACCGCGCGCGAATCTCGGCAGAGACCGCGCGGATGGCCGACTGCGACGACAAGTCGGCGAGAAGAAGCGTCGGCGCGGGGCCGGCGGACACTTTCGCGAGCTCCTTTTGGGCGGCGCCACCGCGGGCGGTGTCCCGACAGACCAGCACGACCTCCGCGCCGAGCTTCGCGAGGCCGCGCGCAGTCTCGAATCCGATGCCGCTGTTGGCCCCCGTGACGACGACGATCCGACTGTCCATGTTCACAGGAGATAGACCAAACGGCCATGCACGTCGTGACACGGTACGGGAAACGCTGTTGGAACGAGCGTGCTTTCAGGAACTTGGCGCGACCGCTGGCCTCGGGGTCTCTTCCCCGATGGCGGGGCTGTGATTCGTCGTCAGAACGATGATTTCCCCAAGAACACGCGTCGACCGTTTCGTTCAAGAGCAACGATTCTCATAGCAATTCTCTTCGTGGCCGATGCCCCCTTCAGACGCCGTCCTTGCCTAACAGGAATGGTCCAGTATGGGACGTCGACCCAACCGCCGCCGAAGT
>WNFG01005072.1_pt1 | contig 11367 bp, 10 predicted proteins | sample 5400431 | NCBI WGS metagenome assembly WNFG01 (sample SAMN13153346, study PRJNA577476) | soil metagenome | isolation source: 120 cm saprolite under Douglas fir tree site 2 hole 3 replicate 2 | place: USA:California | collected 2015-04-18
CACGCCACAACACCGAGAACGCAGCCTCGCTGCCATCCTGCGCGGCGGCCAGAACAGCCGCGAACTCCTCGCCGATCACACAGGCGAGTATCAGCACCAACCACGGTCATCCGCAGCGGATTCACCATGCCAGACCCGATATTTCGTTACCGGCCGCGGCACGTATCACTCAAGGTCATCTACCCCGCCGGGGCGCGAACGGGCAACGGCGGTGGACGGAAGCGCTGTCGTCATCGCTGTCCCCGGCCCGGTTGTGGGAACCGCACGGCGGCGTCTGACCAGCGGAAAGTAACGAGAAGGGGTCCGCCGGCGCTTTCGTGGAGAGCAGGCCAGGCGACCCGCGGGGACGACATGCAGATAGCGCAGTGGAAGATGGCGGCGAACGGCTCCTCCGCCCGGTCTCCCGGGCGGCCCCGGGACGCGGCTCTCGATGGCGCCATCCTCGCCGCCGCGGTACGCCACCTCGGCGAGCGTGGCTACGACAAACTCGAACTCGCCGTGGCCGGGATCGACGCCATGCCCACCGGGCCGCTACCCGGCCCGGCGGGAGAACCGCGGGCGGACGCCCTGGCGATCCTGGAGAATCTCCGGGCCAGCATGGTAATGCGTAACGCCATGGCCATCCTCGGCACGATCCTCGCCGAGCACGGCCGCAACCCCGAACTCCTCGAACACTTCCGGCAGCGCCTGGTCGAACCTCGGCGGGAAAGCCTGCGGCAGGCGCTCTCCCGCGGCGTGCAGACCGGCCATCTCCGAGCCGACCTCGACCTCGACGTCGCGGTCAGCCTGCTCATCGGTTCTCTGTATGACCGTCACCTCCGCGCCCGGCGAATCCCCCATGACTGGGCTGAACGCACCCTCCGCATCGTCTGGCCCGCCGACCCGGACGCATCCGGGTGACCTGCGCGAAGATGCTCGCCGTCATGCAGCACCGCGAGGAGAACGGCAGCCTGGAGCCCTGGCCTCATGACCCTGCGGCCGGGCCAGGCTTGTGGCCGGCTGGCGGGCCGGCTCCTTCACTCCCGGGCGACGACCACATTCGGCTCTGCGGGCAGGCCACGAGGACGGGGAAACGTGTCCAACGGCCTTCCGGTCGCTGGGTCGTGACCCGCCTGCCAGTGGCCGACGAGATCCCGGTACATCGGCGAGGAAGCGAGTAGCGCCGCATGATCGCCGATCCGCGCGCAGGCCCCGTCCAGCACGAGCACCTGGCGCGCGCGGAGCGCGGAGCTTATCCGGTGGGCGATGACGATCAGTGTGCCGGGCCGGGCCGCGAACGCACCCTCGGCTCGCGCCGCCGCGTCCGGATCCAGATGACAGGTCGCCTCGTCGAGGATGGCCAGCCTGGCTGGCGACAGGTGTGCCCGGGCCAGCGCGATGAGCTGGCGTTCTCCCGCGGACAGCGCCGCCGGGCTCAGTTGCGCGCGGTATCCGCCGAGCCGGGTCACCAGGGTGCGCAGGCCGACCGCGTCGACCGAGGCGTCGAGTTTCGCCGGTGGCGCACCTGGCACCAGATAGCCGAGGTTCTCGCCGAGCGTGCCGGCGAAGACATAAGCCTCCTGCGGGATCAGTACCCGGTACCTCGGCAGGTCCGCGTCGGGTATCTCGGCGAGCGGCGTGCCGCCCAGCAGCACGTCACCGGCCAGTGGGCGCAGCAGCCCGGCGACCAGCCCCGCGAGGGTTGACTTGCCGATTCCGCTTGGCCCCACGATCGCGAGGTGATGTCCGTCGGGGATGTCGAGGTCGAGAGCTCGCAGGACGGGCTCGGCGTGCGGGCCGTAGGCGAAGCTGACCCGGCGGAGGGATACCCGGCCCAGGTCGCTGCCCTTCCGGCTCCCGGGTCCGGTGATCACCGCCGCGTGCCCAGGCTGGCGCCGTATGTCGGCCGGGGCGCTGCCGCTGCCGCCGCCGCTACTAGCGCTGCTGGTGCTGCCGCCGCTGCCGGTGCTGCTGCCGGTGCCGGTGCTGCTGCCGGTGCCGATGCTGTCGGTGCCGGTGCCGGTGCTGCTGCCGGTGCTGTCGGCGCTGCCGGCTACTCTCCGATGCCGTCCGCCGCCTCGGCTGCTCAGGTCCAGTGGGCACGCGCTGGCCTCGGCGATCCGCAGCAGCGTGATCGCTAGCCGGATCCCGCTGCCGCCGACGCCACGGGTCAAGGTGTACAGGGCACTGTGCAGCACGCCGCCGATGTAGGTCACCGCGCCGATGATCGCTCCTGGGCTGACACCACGGCGCACCAGCGACTGGGCGTCAGCCAGGACGAGTATCAGCGGCAGCCAGCCGCCAACCGCCGGGCACAGTGTCCGCAGCAGGTTCATCCTGGCCAGCGCCCGGAGGGCGGCGGCCTGCGTCGTCACTCGATCAATGATCTCGCTCCGCACCTGGTCCTCTGCTCCGCAGGCGATGGCGTCGCGCAGGCCGGCCAGGGCTGCGGCGGCCGATTCAGCCACCGCCTCCTCGCCGGCGAGGGACCTGCGCTGCCGGGTGGCAAAGGCCGGCAGCAGGCAGCAGAACAGCGCGAGCGACACCGCCAACGGCACGACGGCGAAGGGCAGCACGGCGGGCACGAGCGTGGCCAGGCCGATGAGCGCGCTGACCGCTGTGAAGGCGAAGCTGAGGCTGACCGCCAGCAGGCCGGCGTAGCTGTCCCTGACGATCTCCGCCTGGTGCGTGATCCGCGCGACTGCGCCGGTGTCCCGCGGGTTCGAGTCCCGCGTCGCGTGCCGGAGCGCGCCGGTGACGATGATGCGGACCAGGTCGTCGCGGAGCGGTTCGACGAGCGCTGCGACTCTCAGGTATGTCTGCCGGCTGGCCAGCGCGCTGGCGACCGCGGCCAGCCCGAGTATGCCGAGCCACTCAAGTCCCCGCGAGGTGCTTGTCCCGCCCGCGAGGAAGTCCCCGGTCGCCTTGGCCACCGCCCAGCCCGAGACGAGCGAGGGGAATGCCTGGATCAGTGACCAGGCCGCAAGCCATCCGGCGTCGCCCGGCCGGCTGCTGAGGCTGCTGCGCAGCACGCGCACCAGCAGCGAGCGTCTGGCGCGCGCAGTCCCCAGGGCGCCTGGATCAGCCATCCGCGGCCGCCGCGGCGTGCACCGGTTCGGACATGAAGACCGAACGGTATCCAGGGTCCTGCCATAGCGCATGATGGGGTCGCAATGCGCGCAGCTTGCCGCCGTCCAGCCAGGCCACGAGGTCGGCCCGCGCCGCCGTCGCGGCGCGGTGCGCAATGACCAGGCAGGTGCGGTGGCCAAGCCGCGCGGTCAGCGCCTTGCTGACCTGCATCTCGGTAACGGTGTCGAGGCTGGACATCGCGTCGTCCAGGATCAGCAGCCGCGCCTGGTCCGCGTGCGCGAGCGCGCGGGCCAGCCCGAGTCGCTGAATCTCCCCGCCTGACATCGGGGCCTCGTCCAGCGGCGTGTCCAGGCCCTCGGGCAGGCGCTGGAGGAATTCGTAGGCGGACGCGTCCCGGGCGGCGGACAGCACCCGGGCCGTCGCCGGGTGCGAGAATCCAAACGCGATCGCCTCGCGTGGCGTGCGGCCGAACAACGCCGGCCGGTCAAACGCGTAGACGACGGCACGCCGCAATTCGGTGCGGTCGAGCCTGGCGACCGAGACGCCATCCAGCGTCACCTCTCCCGCGTCCGGATCCAGCAATCGCCCGGCGAGCGCCGCGAACAGCGACTTGCCTGCCCCGGACCGCCCGACCACGGCGACCACCGCGCCGCCGGGAACGGCGACATCGACACCATCGAGAATCGGCTCGCCGCCCGCCTGCACCGTCACCGCGCGCAACTCCAGGCGGCCAGGGCCCGGCGGCAGCGGCATCGTGCCCTGGGCGGGCGCGGCCACGGCGAGCGGCTCCGCCGCCCGCCTGGCGCCAGCGCGGGCCCGGCCAAGCTGGCTGAGCCGGCCGATCGCCGCGCCGACACCGGCGCCGAGCACGGCGTACTGGCTGGCGGCGAGCAATTCGCCCGGGCTGATCCGGCGGCCCGCGAGCGCGATCCCCGCGACCCCGAGTACGACTACCTGAAGTAGCGGAACGATGAGAGAGCCCTGCGCCGCGATCCGCGCCTGGATTCGCCAGAAGGCGCGGCCGTGCAGGCGCACCTCGGCCAGCGGGACGAGTACCCGGGCCGCTTCCTGATCGCAGGTGCCCGCCGCGGCTATCGTGCGCGCGCCGGCCAGAGCGTCCAGCAGCCGGGCCGTGATCGCGCCCTGGGCCCGCTGATAACGGACAGTTATGTCAGAGGTGTCGCGGACGAACGCGCGGAGTACGACGGCCAGCACAGGCAGCCCGGCGGCGAAGGCCATCGCGAGCCAGGGATCGATCAGGGCGAGAGCGATGACGCTGCCGACCGGGGGGATGACGGCGGCCAGAGCCAGGATTCCGCTGGCCGGAGCGCCGCCCGCGTCCGCCGCGCCCCCAATGACCCGGCCGACCAGGTCCCCGGCCGGAAAGCGCTCGGGCAGCCGGAGCCCGGAGGCGAAGACGTGACTGGCCAGCTTGCGCCTGAGCCACTCCGTGGCGGCGGCGGTGCTCATTCCGGTGGCGAGCTGGCCGAGCGCATCGCAGGCTACGATGACGACGATCAATGCGATGCAGCCGGCCAGCCAGCGGCCGGCGCGGCTCGCATCGCCGGCCGGCCCAGCGGATGTGACCGCCGCGCGCAGCACGACGTCCACGGTGTGCCCGGCGACCGCCGGCAGCAGGGTGTCCGCGATGGCTCCCGCGACCGACGTGATCGCGAGCAGGGCGGCCCAGTGACCGCCTCGCCATGCCATCCGCAGCAGCAGCCGGTCGGCGGCCCGGCAGAGCGCTCGCTCGTCCGCGCTCACGCCGGGCCGCTCGTCGTTCGCCATGCGTGCCTCCCGCTATCGCGGACGGCGCGGAGGCGGCCTGGATGCGGGCCGCCTCCGCGCCGTTCCCTACTCAGTTGTGAGTGTTAGAGGCACAGCGTGACGCTAGCGTTGCTGTCGCACAGCAGGACGCTGAGGTCGCTGCCACCACACCATTCGTCACCCTGCCCACCGCGCCGGGTCTCCAGCTCCATGCCCTGCATGTCGAGGAGCGCCATTCCGTGTTACCTCCTAGTGATGACGGGTTCTTTCTCCGATCCCTGGCCAGAACTTCCAGGGACATCTGTGCGGCCGCTGCCATCGGCCGACCCAGTGTGCGGGCCCTGCGCCAGGCGCTGGAACGGCAGTCCACCGCCCCCCGGCGAGAGCGCCGCGGCCAGGCCGAGCAGCACGCCGGCGGTACCCGTGGCGAGATCCATCGAGAGCCGGAAAAGGGTGTCGCCCGGGAATGCGGTGCCGCCGCGGTAGCCGATCGCGTGCCAGGCCAGACGGCGGACGTGCGCGGCAACGCGGGGGTCGCGTGCGGCCTCGCCCGCTGCCTGCCCACGCGCGAGATGCAGCATCATCCCGGCGCGGCCCCGCAGCAGGCCCGGCTGGGCGTAGTAGGTCGAGGACGCGGCGGTCCGGATGGCCCCGGCCGCCTGCTCGAACCTGGCGACGTGGCGGTGCACACGAAAGTCATCGATGACCAGCCCGATGCCGACGCTGCCCCCGTCAAGGTAGGGCATCGTGCGCCAGCCGTCGTCCACGTGCAGCGCGCCCTTGTCGGTGAGCACGCACCTATCCAGGTCCGCGCCGAGCGCTGTCGTCGCGAGGTCCAGGTATCCGGGGTCCCCGGTCCGCTCGAACATCCGCACGAAGAGCAGCGCGGGACCGGAGCAGCCGTGCAGCAGGCCGGCCTGGCTCCGCTCCTCGCCGGACCTCAGAAGCGGCACCCGGGCCGCGACGAGGTCGGCGGCAGCCAGCCCGGCGTCGCGGAGCCGCACCTCCCCCAGGGCATCGCCGAGATGGAGCAGTGCCAGCGCGATCCCCGACAGGCCGCCGTGCAGGTTGGTGCCGAGCCGCTGCCATCGCTCCGCGAGGCATATCTCCGCTACCCGCTGCGCGGCGCCCGGATGGCCAAGGATGTTGAGGACCCAGGCTACGCCGATCATGCCGTCGTACAGGCCGAGCCGCGCCCCGGCGACCGGCTCGGCAGTCCGCGCGATGAGCCATTCAGCGTGCGCGGGCAGGCTTTTCGCGCCGGCCTCGGACAGAGCGTAGAGCACGCCTGCGGCGCCGTTGGCGAAGCAGAGCCCGCCGCCGGGCGTCGTGAACTGCTCGATGTCACCAGGAAAGAGCCTGTCGTCGCGCGACAGGGTCGCGCTGGCGTGGATCGCCTGGACCAGGGATCGCCTGGCTAGCTCCCAGCCCGCCTGGTCGGGTGTGATCTGCGTGACCGGCCGGGTGCCTGATCCGGCGGTGCGGCCGTCCGATGGCCGCCCGGCCGGGCGGTGCCGGGGTTCCGTGATGTCCCGGACCGCCCCGTCCAGGAAACCCGGCGTGACCGGGAAATACTCCGCGATCACCTCGGCGATGTGCGCCGCCTTGCCCAGGTCAAGCGCGAACAGCGTCGTCAGCGGCATGAACATGGCCAGCTTGACGCAGGCCAGGCTGTAGTGATCAATATCGAGTCCGGTCCGGTCGCGCGGCGCCACGAAACCCGGGTTACCGAGCGCCGGCCGCCTGCCCTCCTCAACGCGCGCGGCCGCCTCGAAGTCGATCAGCACGACGCTGTCGTCCGGGCGGACCATGATGTTGAACATGTGCAGGTCGTTGAAGATGATGCCGCGCTGGTGAATCGCCTCGACCACGCGCTCCAGGTCGGCGCAGATGCGCAGCGCCCAGGACGTGTAGTCAGCGATCTTGCGCGGGTCGGGCGCTGCCTCGAGCAGGGGGTGCCGGTGCGCGTAGAGGGTGTTCAGCGGCGCGCCGTCGATATGTTCCTGGACCAGGAAATGATGATCTCCGGCCTCGAAGTAGCCGTGGACGCCCGGCGCGACGCCCAGACCGGACAGGTGCCGCAGGATGTCATGCTCGCGCCGGAGCCGGGTGACGGCGTCAGAGCCATCGGCGGCGAGGCCGGCATAGGGCCGCGCCTCCTTGAGCACGACCCGTTCCCCGGTTCGCGAGTCCCGGCCCGTGTAAACTCCGCCGCCGTTCGAGAAGTGCAGAGCCCGGTCGACCTGGTAAGGCAGATCCTTGATCGTGACCGCGCTGCGGGCCGCGAGATGCGGGGCGAGGAAGCCGGGCAGCGTAACCCAGGCCGGAACCGTGAAAACCGGCGTGCGCAAGTCGGGGACCAGGTGGCCTGATGCGTCTTCGATGGCCAGGATGAGCTCGCCGCTGGAATCCCGGCAATACCGCTCCGTGAAGCCGCCGTAGCGTACATAAAGCGGGCCGTCGGCATACCGCAGGTCGCTCAGGATATAGGGCCCGTGCTCGCCGCCGACAAGGCTGTTCAGCTCGGCGAGTATGCGCTCGCAGGACACGTCGTCCCTCGGATAGATGGTCGCGAGCTTGCCGCTGGCCCCACGCGGAGCGTACTTAGCATTCCGGATGTGCAGCGCCAGCGGGCTGCGGAGAAACTTGAACGAGAGCTCTCGCGGCACGCAGTAGTCGAAGAGCTGGCCGAGGACCCTTTCCGCGTTGTCACGGCTGGCCGACACGTGGATCTTCCAGCCCTGGGCCGGGATCGGGTCGCCAGGCGGCACCTGCACCTGCCATTCACCGAGGCTGGTCCGCGTCCAGCCAGCCGGCAACGGCCGGTCGGCGGCCGCGAAGTCGCGCCCGGCCGCCCGGCTGCGGCCCGGCGAATCATAAAATAGCGGATCAGCGAGACAGAACAATTCGTATCGCTTATCCACAAATAGCTCCTATGCGGAAGCCTGGCTGACGGGGGGTCGTTAAGGGGGTATACGGTTTTTCGGTGCTCTGCCAAGCCCCGTTTCCTGGCTAATTTCGCCATCAGCGAAAGACTCTCAGGGCGCTGCAGGCAACGCAAGTGACGATTGTCATTAATCCATGGTGAGCGGCTCACGGCCGGGGCGGTGCGATATTAACCGGCCGCGTGGTGCGCTGGGCCGACGTTAATGCGGGATCGGGCGGCCGGTGGCGTTTCAGGCGGGGACAGCGTGAGATGGGCGGTCGGTGGCATACATGCGGCGCCGGGCGATTGCGCCGGTCAGAGCCAGCCGGCGCCGACGGCGATGCGGATGGCGTCGACGCGGTTGCGCGCGTCGGTCTTCGCGATGGCCCTGGAGAGGTAGTTCCGCACGGTGCCAACCGAGAGGCAGAGGTCCCTGGCGATCTCCGCCGTCGTCGCGCCCTGCGCGGCGAGGCGAAGCGCGTCGAGTTCCCGTGATGTCAGCGGGTTCTTGGCCGCGTTGAGCGCCGCGAAGGCGAGGTCGGGGTCGATGACCTTCCGGCCCCTGGCTACTCGCCGGACGGCCTCGGTGATGAAATCGGGCGCCGCGTCCCGGACGACGAATCCACTCGCGTGTGCGGCCACCGCGCGGCGGAGGCCCGCCGGGTCACGCTGATCGCCCATGATCAGCGAATAGCAGGAGGGCAGTTCGGTGTGCAGGGCGCGCGCGGCGGCGAACCCGTCGGCGCCAGGAAGGGCGGCGGCCAGCACGGCGACGTCAGGCAGTAACGCCCGCGATGCGGGCACTACCTGGTCGCCGCGCTGCAGTTCCGCGACCACCTCGATGTCGTCAGAACAGGAGAGGAAGGCCACCAGTCCCGCCCGGATCAAGGATGTCTGCTCGGCGATGAGTGTCCTGATCACGCCCCGTCCTCATTCATTCCGGCCGCCCTGCGTGCCCCGGGCGGCCTGGATAGGCCAGCCTCCCATGCACGCGAGCGGGACAGCCCGCTCTCGTGGCGCCCCCTTTCCCTAGGCACCCACGATGATGCCACACTAAGAGTGATCGATAAAGCTCACAGAGTTACCAAACGTGGCCGCTGGCAGCGAGCGCCCCGCGGGGTGCGCAGTGCCGCGAGCCGCTCTTCGACTCTTCGACCGCCTCGGCTGCCACCGGCGTGAGCGGCAGGCTCTCCCGGGTTGTGACAAAGCACAAAGCGGTGACGAGCAAGATTGTGCTGATACCTGGTGCTTTAAGCCCGCACTGCATTGCACACTCGTGGTACATGGCCGGTGCCATCGGTGGATGAGAGCACTCGGGTGGGTTTGTCCGGAGGTGGTGCGGAAACCAATCTAGAGCCGACATCAGGATGGTTATGGCGAACCAGATCCTCTCGCCACGCTTCCTGTCCGAATTCACCGGGCCAATTGTCAATATTCATGACACCTTCCGGCCGGCGTTGGTCGGCGCCAACCCTCATTGGCCACCAAACAAGACGATCGTCTTCGCCTGACGCCGTGCGTCGCGCGGGCCGATCGAGGGAGCTGACTGTGGTGAATGTGCGCAAGGGCTTCGCCAGCCGGGCGGTGCGCCGTGGGTCTGGCCCCCCGGAACCAGCGGCGGCCGGGCCGCGGCCGACGCAGCCCAGGCTGGCCGCGTCGTTGCTGTACCGAGTCCAGCGCCTGCTGGCGCCCAGCCCGTTCTATCGAAGACTGGCCCGGTGGATCGAGGCGTCTGACGTGAGCTACCGGCTTTTTGCCGCCACGGAAAAGGCGGCCAAGAGCGCGATCTTCGGCTGCCAGATGTGCGGTCAGTGCGCTCTCCCCGCCACCGGCTATGCCTGTCCGGTGACCTGCCCCAAGCAGTTGCGGAACGGCCCCTGTGGCGGCGTCGGCGTCGATGGCTCCTGCGAGGTGTATCCCGGCCTGCGGTGCGTGTGGCTGGTCGCATACGAACGGGCCGAGCGCGAGGGTCGCGTGGCTGATCTGGGCCACCTCCAGCGCCCCATCGACTACCGGCGGTGGGGGCAAAGCTCGTGGGTCAACTATTGGCAGGGCCGCGACGACGGCCTGTGGACCGAAGGCAACGGCCTCAACGCCGCCCGGCCGGGCATCTGGCGGTTCGCTCCCTCGATGGCAGCGAGAAGGCAGTGATCCCCGCGCCGGCCTGGCTGGCCGGCGGCCGAGCCTCGCCCGCCGGCCAGGTCCTGCGCCGCCGCCTGGAGTCGGGCGACGTCACGGTGACCGCCGAGATCGGCCCGCCCCGGGGAGCCGATCCGGATGCGATCCGGCACAAGGTGGAGCCGTTGCGCGGCTGGGTGGACGCCGTCAACATCACGGACAATCAGAGCGGGTTCGTACGCTTGTCAAGCTGGGCCGGCAGCCTGCTCGCGCTCGCTGCGGGCGTCGAGCCGGTCATGCAGCTCACCTGCCGCGACCGCAACCGCATCGCGCTTCAGTCCGACCTGTTGTCGGCGGCCGCCCTGGGGATCCCCAACGTATTGCTGATGACCGGCGATCACCCGCGATTCGGCGACCACCCCGAAGCCAAGCCAGTGTTCGATATCGCCGGGTAGCGGGCGGGAATCTCACCCGCCCGCCCCCACAGATCCGGACGTGAACCTCTCGGTTCATCCGGCTCGTGCCGCTCAGTCGTCAGGTCGTGGCGCAGTACTTCCAGTGCGCGAACAGGCCGGGCGCACGTCCTGCGACGGCGGCCAGCCATGCCCATGCCCGTTTGCTGCTGCGCTCCAGGCGCTTGTATTTCCGTTTAGCCCAGCGGATAAGATGGCGATTCATCCGCTTGCACAGCGGGATCACCGCGGTCGGGTAGAACCGGGCGAAATAGGCGAGCCAGCCCGCCAGGACCGGATTAATGGCCCTGGCGAGCTCGGCGAGGGTGAGGGTGGTGCGCCGGTTGAGCTTCCAGGCTTGCGCCTTTCGGCTCATCTCAGCCAGCTTTTCCGCGCTGACCCCCGGCAGGAAACCGGTGAACGATCCCTTCCGGTTCTTGTGGAGGGCTTTGCGGGGCCTGAAAGTGTACCCGAGGAACGTGAACGATATGACCTCATAGACGCCACGTCGCCTTCCGTCCTTGCAGTACGCTACCTTCGTCTTGCCGGGATGGAGTTCCAGCCCGACCTCGGCCAGCCGGTCTCCGATCGCCGCCCGCACCTGGCGGGCCTGGCGTTCGGTGACGCAGTGCACGATCACATCATCTGCATAGCGTTCGAATGAGATTCCCGGGTATTCCCGTGTCATCCAAGCATCGAAGCCGTAATGCAGGAAGAGGTTAGCGAGCAGCGGAGAAATCGGGCCGCCCTGCGGTGTTCCCATTGTCCGGTGCTTCAGGGTGCCGTCGGGCATCAGCATCGGGGCTCTCAGCCAGCGCTCCACGTAGATCAGGACCCATTTCGAGTCCGCGTGATGCGCGACCGCCTTCTGCGTCAGATCCCAGGGCATCGAGTCAAAGAACGCCTTGATGTCCATATCGATCACCCAGTCGTTCCTGAAACACCGCTCCCGGCACACCGCTACCGCGTCCAGAGCCGAGCGCCCAGGCCGGTACCCGAAGGAGTCGTCGTGGAACACTTTCTCCAGTTCCGGCT
>WNFG01006369.1_pt1 | contig 11367 bp, 7 predicted proteins | sample 5400431 | NCBI WGS metagenome assembly WNFG01 (sample SAMN13153346, study PRJNA577476) | soil metagenome | isolation source: 120 cm saprolite under Douglas fir tree site 2 hole 3 replicate 2 | place: USA:California | collected 2015-04-18
GCCGCATCCGTGACTGTGACCGTGAAGCTGGATGTACCGGCTGCGGTGGGCAGACCGGCAAGATTTCCGTTCGCATTCATCGCGATTCCTGCAGGAGGGGTGCCCGCGGAAATGCTCCAGCTGTATGGCGTGGTCCCGCCGCTCGCGGTGAAGGCCGCGCTATAAGTGTCCCCCAGCTGGCCCTGGGGAAGATTCGCGGTCGTGATTTTCAGTGACTGAGTATTCACCGGGTTAACGGTGACCGCAGCGCTGGCTGACTTCGAGGAGTTGGCATTGCTGGTGGCGGTGACGACTACGTTGGTCTGCGCATTTACTGCCGGGGCGGTGTAAAGACCGTTGGCGTCGATCGAGCCTGCCGCCGCCGACCAGGTCACCCCGGTATTGGATGTTCCGCTGACGGTGGCGGTGAATTGCTGCTTCTGACTCGAGGACAGAGTTACGCTGGCCGGAGACAAACTGATGTGGACATTCCCGCTACTGCCACTGCCGACAGCAACGGCGAACGTCTGGCTCCCCCGATCGAGTCGCGGGGAGTCGGTCACAACCACTTCGAACGCGAACGTACCCGCCGCTGTAGGCTTCCCGGAAATCGCCCCTGTGGCTGAGTTCAAGCTGATGCCCGGGGGCAGGGCGCCGTTTGTCACTGTGAAGAGGTAGGGGAAACTTCCCTGAATAACTACGAGCACAGCGTTGTAAGACTCATTGACCTTGCCAGCGGGAAGGTTTCCGTACAGACTCATGTTGTTCACGGTCCCGGTGTTCTGCGTGCCGGCTTGTGCCACCGTGCCGCACGAAGTGATCATCAGCGCGACCGCCAGCGAGAGAATCAAAACGCTGAGGCTCTGTCCGAGCGCTCGGGAAAATCTGGAATGACACTTCAAGAAAGCATGTTCTGTTTCAAACATTGCCCCTGTTTCAAACATTGCGAGCCCTCGACCTTGCGGGAATGGGGGGGACTAGTCGATTGTCCTCACACTGAATTTATCGAGATGAATACAGGGTTCCCAGATATCGGTAGTTCATGGCTTACCGCGTTAGTACATACCCGCGGGGCATGTACCCCAGTGTCCAGTGGTTTTGCCGGTGTGAAGAAATGAAAACAGGCGCGGGACGGGTGCGGGACGGGTGAAGAGGACGACCGGCTGATTGCGAAAACTGAAATAATGCGAGAGCTCAAATAACCAAGGGCAGGTTTACTGGCGGGGTTCCCCCAACAGGACCGCGCGCAGTCGATCATAAGCGCGGTTTCCGAGTACGCCTTGCGCGGCGCGGCGAGCCTGATGCTCAAGGCGTTTCTTCCACAGCCCGCGGCCGTGACAGGTGTCGCTGAACTCTTCGATGGTTAGGTCTCGCAGCATGGCTACGCGGCCGAGTTCGTACGGGCTGGTGCTGGACGAGTTGGCATAAAACCGGCTGTTGGCAACGGTTGCGAATCCCGCCCGGCGCGCCATCTGCAGCGTGCGCTGGTCGTAGCGTCCACCGGGACACGAGCCGACGATGTTTTCGATCTGGAGCTTCGCATCCAAGACTTCGCGCTTCAATTCCGGCTCCGGCAGATCGGAGAGATAAGGGTGCGTCATCGAATGGCAGCCGATCTGGAAACCCTGCGCGTCGAGCTCGCCCACCTGGCTGGCGCTGAGATAACCGGGCGTGCCCAGGAATCCAGCGGTGAGGTAGAACGTTGCGTTGAACCCAGACTCGCGGAGGACGGGTACGGCGGCGATAAGGTCGGTCTCGCAGCCATCGTCAAAGGTGATACAAACGCTCGGCTCGGCAGGATAGCGTAGAGCTTCGCCTACGTTCAGGCCGCGCAGGCCGGATTTTTTCATCCACGCCATCTGGCTGCGGAAGGTTTCGAGCGGCAGAATGTAGCGCACGTAGCCGGGCTCGGACTGGCAGAGCTTACGGCCAGCGAGCTCGAGCTCGTGGTACATCAGGAACACAATGCGTGATGGGGACATGAGCTTCTTGGCCTGTAGAGACGGGGCTTGTCCCGTCTCGCTCGGGGCGGCGACAATCCCGCCCGCCGGAGACGCGGCAAGCCGCGTCTCTACTGAGAATCCCTCTCGCTGCCGATCGTCTGCGAGTGCCGCTCAAGCATCGCGAGCAACGGATCGCGTAAAAACGCTCCGCCCGCCATCAGGCCGGAGATCAGTGGATTTTTCTGGTTGCATCGCAGCGGAAAATTGCCGAGCTTCAGCACCCAGCCTCCGGCGCTTTCGACCAACGCCGCCCCGGCGGCGACGTCCCACTCATTTTTCGGAACCAGCGTGAAGGTAAGATCGGCGCGACCGGCGGCCACCAGTCCAAGTTTGTACGCGACCGAGCCCATGGAACGAATGTTGAACTCGGCGCTCTGGAACTGCTTCCACTCGCCGCGCTTCACTTCGCTGCGGCTGGCGAGGACGAGCGCGCCCTGCAGATCCTTGCGCTGGCTTGCCTGTGCGGGCTTGCCGTTGTACGTGACGCCGGTTTCGCGCGAGCCGAGGATGAGTTCGTCGGTTGCCGGATTACAAATTCCGCCGGCGACGGGAATTCCATTCTCCACCATGGCGATTGAAACGCAGAACTCGGGGATGCCTTGCACGAACTCGCGAGTGCCGTCGAGCGGATCGACGACCCAGACCCGCTGTTTGTCGAGGCGACTGAAGTCGTCCACGGTCTCTTCGGAGAGCCAGCCTTCGTCCGCGCGAAGAAGGGTTTTGCGGAGAATGTCGTCGACGGCACGGTCGGCCTCGGTGACCGGATCATGTCCAACTTTGTATTCGGCTTCGATTGCGCCGGGAGTGAAACGGTTGAGCACGGCCCGCGCCGCTTCGAGAGCGGCATGAATACGCTCGAGAGTTTCTTGCGAATTAGAAAAAGATGACATTACAGCTCCGTTAGAGTGTTTAACTTTCCTGTAGAGACGCGGCTTGCCGCGTCTCGGCATTGCGAATCTGTCGGAGACGGGGCAAGCCCCGTCTCTACACGAGACTTATGCCCACAGCATTCTTGCTCCCGTCATCAGCAGCACGGTGCACAGGATTCGCCGCAGCCAGAGTACCGGAACGCGCGTGCTCAGATGCGAGCCCAGGATTCCACCGGGGATCGAGCCGATCAGCAGGGCGCCTACCAGATGCCCGTCGACGTTGCCTGCCCGATAGTGCAACAGGCTGGTGACGCCGGTCAGAATCACGGCATGGGTAATGTCGGTGCCGACCATGATTTTGGGGGCGAACGAATAAAACAGAAGCAGCATCATCATGATGATGCTGCCCGACCCCACCGAAGTGATGCCGACCAGAAAGCCGCCGACTAATCCGATGGCACTCATGCCGGCAAACGATTTCATGGTGGGCTGGCGCTTGGCGAGATGCTCTTCGATCCGTACCTGGAACAGAAGCAGGGTCGGAATCAATACCAGCAACAGTCCCACGGCGGACTTGATGAAGTCGTTGACGCCAGCGCCATAGACGTTGCGCACGTGCACCAGAAAAGTCACTCCGAGATAGGACCCGGGGATGCTGCCGACCGCCATCGCCAGCACGACTTTCCTCCGCACCGTGCCCTTCCACAAATGCATGATGCTGGCCGGAATCTTGGTGAAAAAGTTGAACAACGCGTCGGAACCAACGGCAATGATGGGGGGCACGCGCAGGCCGAAGATGAGCATGGGCAGCAGCAATACGCCGCCGCCCAGACCCGTCAACCCGATCAGCGTTCCAACAATGAAGCCGATCAGCACTTTGAGAAGCAAGAATTCCATGCCGTCTTTTTAGTTCCCAGTTCTCCGTTCTCAGTAAAGCAAAACCAGGTTAAGGAATTGAGAACCGAGACCGTAGCCCCCGCCTCATTATGTCATAAAGTCGATTGTACTAATCGACTTTCTTGACATTACTAGCTATTGCCGTTGGCGCCGACGAAGCCCTCGCGTTCGAGGTGCAGAATGATAGCCTGCGCCGCTTCCTCGGGGCTCAGCTCGGCGGTGTCAATCACGACTTCGGCAAAAGAGGGCGCCTCGTAGGGATCCGAGATGCCGGTGAATTCCTTTACGATGCCGGCGCGAGCCTTGGCGTACAGGCCTTTGCGGTCGCGCTGTTCGCAGACTTCGATCGAGGTGGCGCAGTGCACCAGGATAAACCCGCCGAACGGTTCAATCATCTGCCGAACCGCTTTGCGAGTCGCCTCATAAGGAGCGATCGGGGCGCAGACCGCGATGCCGCCGTTCTTGGTGATCTCGGAAGCAACATAGCCGATGCGGCGGATGTTGATGTCGCGATGCTCCTTGGAGAATCCAAGCTCGCTCGACAGGTTCTTGCGCACCAGATCGCCATCGAGCAGCGTGACCGGACGGCCTCCCATCTCCAGGAACTTCGTGATCAGCGCATTGGCGATGGTCGATTTGCCCGATCCCGAAAGCCCGGTAAAGAAAATGGTGACACCCTGCTTGTGCCGTGGTGGATAGCTGCGGCGCAATTCCTGCACGACCTCGGGATAAGTGAACCATGCCGGAATGTCGCGCCCTTCGTTGAGGCGCTGGCGCAATTCCGTGCCGGAGACATCGAGCACCTTAGCGCCCTGCGGCACTTCATCGGCCGGAACGTAACGGTCTTCGTTCTGCAGATAGACCATCATCTGGAAGGGAACCATGGTTACGCCCATTTCCTTTTCGTGTTTCTTGAACAGTTCCTGGGCGTCGTAAGGACCGTAGAAGGGCTTGCCATCGGTGTCTTTTCCAGGGCCGGCATGATCGCGTCCGACGATGAAATGGGTGCAGCCGTGGTTTTTGCGAATCAGGCCGTGCCAGATCGCCTCCCGAGGTCCGCCCAAACGCATGGCCAGCGGCAGCATCGACAGCTTGACGGTGCCATGGGGATACTTCGAGAGCAGCAACTGGTAGCAGCGGGTGCGGACGAAGTAATCCACGTCGCCCGGCTTGGTCATGCCGACGGACGGATGGATCAGCAGATTCGCCTCCACCTGCTTGGCGGCACGCATGGTGAGCTCGACGTGAGCCCGATGCATGGGATTGCGTGTCTGGAAGGCCACGACTTTCGTCCAGCCCAGGCGGGCGAATTCGGAACGCAGCTCCCCTGGAGTCAGGCGCAGCGTCCGGAAATCATAATGTGCGTGAGGCTGGAGCTCTTCAATCTTGCCACCCACGTACCAGGGATTCGATTTATTGATGGCGTAGTCGGCGCCGGGATGCGCGGGGCTGGTCGAACCAAAAACGGCTTGGGCTTCGGCCTTCCGGTCCGGCTGCCAGACGTCTTCCACGCTGAGCACGGCCAGCATCACGCCTTCGGGGTCGCGCAACGCGATCTTGCTCGAGCCGGGTGTGAGCTTCTGAGCAAAGTCCTCGCTTACGTCCAGCGTGATCGGCATCGGCCACAGGGTTCCGTTCGCCAACCGCATGTTGTGGCAGGCGCCTTCGTAGTCGGCACGGTTCATGAACCCGCGCAACGGCGAGAAGCCGCCGCTCATCAGCAGTTCCAGATCACAAAGCTGCCTGGCCGTCAGGTCCCACGAGGGCCATTCCTTCGATTGCGCTTTTAACTCCGCGGCGCGCGCGGCCGGCACTTGCAGCTGAACAAGCTCTCCCCCGTGTGGGGCGATGAGGTGACTGGTCGTTGCGTTCAAAGCAGTATTCCTCCCGGATGTTCTAACCAAAAATTTATGTTGAAAGCAAAATCACTTGGGGGTCTCTAATCTATGCTCGCCCGATTTGTGTGGCTCCTCAAGCTACCCGCTGGGGCAGCAGGTAACCTCCCAAATAACCGCAGGGCCACTTAAGGCGCCGGTACGCTAGTTCCGAAATCTGACCGTCCTTCATATACATATAAGGAACATATGATTATGGAGCAATTCCCCTTCCGAAAGCCAGCCGGTGACACACGCGTAAGCCATTAAAAACAAAAGCCATGTACCATTTTATCGCAAGATACCCGAAGGTGCCGGACGGGTGTGAAACAGGTTGCAACCTTACAACCCAGGCTGGGAAATGAAAGCGCACAGCCCGTACGCCTTCAAACGACGATAACCAGAGCCGGACCGGTTACAACGGCGTGTCGATGCGCATCTTCAGGTGTGGCGGCTCGGTTGCCTCCGCAGTCAGTACGGACTGCAGTTGCAGCTCAAGCTCCCACAGCGTGTGGGGAAGGCTGGAGCGCTTCAGAATTCGCCTGGCTTCGGCATGGAAGTTGCCGCCCCTATAGGCGGAGAAAACATTCTTGTAGCTGGCGCAGGCGATCTTTGCCGCGGGGGCGGAAATGTTCTGGGGCAGACCGAAGGGGAACGAAAAATTCGTGGTTGGTCCCAGCCTCTTCTGGATATCCTCGCCTGAACCAACGATCTCATTGCGCAAGAACTCGACGTCGGTCGAGCCGCAGTCGGCGTGATTGCGCGTGTGGCTCCCGATCTCATAGCCGCAGTGCTGCAGGAACTCGATCTGCTCCCAGGTGTTGGGCGGAAAGCCGGGCTCGTTGAACAACTGGTCGTGTGCAAATTCGCGGCCACTCGATATATGTTCGGTGGCGATGAAGTATCCGATGGGCAGGCCGGTTTCTTCGGTGATAGCGCGCAGGTTCACAAAATTGTCGGCGTATCCGTCGTCGAAAGTCATGGCGACGGTGGGCACCTTGACCCCGCCTTTCCGCACCAGGTCAACCGCCTCGGTTAGGCTGACCACGCGATAGTGACGCAGGAGGTAGTTCACCTGCCGCAGAAAGTAGACAGTGGAAACTCCGGCGCGATGCGGGCGGTCGGAAACCAGATGGTGACGGAGAATCATCACCGGGAAATCTCCCTGCCACCGGCGCCGCCAATTACGGAGCGTGACCGGCACGGCATACACCAGTGACTTGAGCAGCAGTTCCCAGGCGGGCCGTCGAAAAGGAGCGTCGTAGCCTTTACGCTGCGCCGCGAGTTTCTTTTTCATCTGCAGCAAGTCTTCGTCGGTCGGCTTGCGAAAATATTGGCTGGGACCAAGCTGCGGAGTTTCGGTCACCGTTCCATTGGCGAAGTCGCGAATCGTAGCCACGATCAGGTCGGAGCCTACGACATCGGCCTTCAGCGCGAGGCTCTCCAGATTGTCGAAGGGCTCGATCGGAATCAGGGCCGAACGAAATACGGCCCCAACATCCACCTTGGCCTCGACGCGATGGACGGTCACTCCAATTTCTTTCTGGCCGTCTAGTAACTCCCAGAGTCCGACCGCGCCGCCTCCGCGGTAGGCAGGAACCTTGCGCTTGTGAATGTTGATCGAGCCCTGCTTCGGAATCTCGAAGAGCGCCGGTTTCAGGATTTTTGTGCCGAACACGAGGCCGAGATCGGCATCGAGGCTGCGCACAAAGTCGAGCGCAGACTCGGCGTGAATATCGGGACTAATAAAAAGCTCAACTTGATTGGCCGCGCAGGCCGCCTTCAAAGCGGCGAGACTATCGCCGGGTTTGCCATTTGGCCACCTCGGAGCCGCGTGAATGAAGCGGAGGACGGCGTCCAGCAGGCCGCTCAAGCTGCGGCCGGTGGCGGCGGAGATGCGATGCAATACATAGCGCCAGTACACCAGGCGCTTCCCTTTCTTGCACCAGGTTGCTATCCGCTTTTGCAGAGTCTTGGGGAGAAACGGCGCATAAAGGATGCCAGCCACTTGCGCTTCGGGGGCCTCCCGGCGAATGCGCGTCATGATCCGCGCCACCCGCTGCGGCGGAACTGAAGTGAGGATCACGACCCTGAGCGGGTTCTTTGCCATGCGGTGCGGTATTCCTTCTGGATCAAAATTCAAACTGAATCAAATTATTGTCGGGACAAAATGCTGGAATTCGCCATCAGCCTGTCTTCCGCGCGCTGACCATGTACTGGCTCAGCGTCCAGCCCAGAAGGCGCGACTTGGAGAACCGTTCCATCAGCAAGAAAAGCCGCAACTCGGCTGCCGGCCAGACCTGCCCGAGAGGGAACAGGAGAAACCCCGAATAGGCGCTGTGTTCTGGTTTGAGGCCGTGCTTGCGGAGCAACGCCGGCACTTGCGATGGGATGCAACGATTCCAACGCCGGCCGAGCTTTTTGTTCGAACTGCGCTTACCCATGAGCCGCTTGATCCCTCTCCACACCGGGACGGCGGTCATGTGGATCAGGTTGTACGAGCAACGATCCAGGCTGATGCGGGTGGGCAGCGAGATAATCGCTGTGCCCCCGGGCCGCAGAACGCGGTGGATCTCTTCCAGGCCGCGGTCGTAAGTGGACAGATACTCAAACACACCCAGGCAAACCACGTGGTCAAAACTGGCATCGGGGAAGGGCAATGCTTCGGCGTCCGCCCGGCAAAGGTGCACGGCTGGCGACGCGCCGAAGCGCCGCTGCGCCAAACGGATCATCTCCGGAGCATAATCGAAGCCCACAATGCGAAAGCCGCGGGCCAGCAGCGGCTCAAACTCAGCGCCCGCCGCGCAGCCAATGTCAAGCAGGAGCCCCTGCTCCGAATCGATCATATCGAGCATGATCTTGAGCTGCGCCTGAAACCACGGCGACTGTCCGCGCTCGTCGGCGTAGTAAGAGGCCATGCGATCGAAGACGCCACTAACTTCGTTTTTCGCGAATTGAGAGTCTTCGGTGGGCATCAGACAGCGCCGTTGCGGAACAGTAGCGTTCGTTCGATGTGCCACAAAAAGTCCGATTCGCCGCGGGGTATATAAGTCCGGGGAATCGCCAGCGGACGAGCGCCGGCCCGCACCGCGCCGAGAGTCGTGGTGACGGCAGTTGCATAACCCAGCTCTTCGGTGATTTTCAAAGTGGTTTCATTCCACTGTGGGTTGAGCGCGGGATGCGGGTATGCAAAGTGCTTTACCGCTTCCCCCAGTTCCTTTTCCAGCTTGAGCTTGGAGTCAGTCAGTTCGCTGCGCGCGTCCTCAGCCGAAACGTGCGCCACATTGGGATGAGTCATGGTATGTGAGCCCACGATGTGGCCCGATTTGACGAGTGCCCGGGCATCGTCCCAGGTCATCATCAGGTCGTTTTCGTCGGGAAATGGCTCGGGTTCGAGAGAACGCGTCGCAGTTTGGACCAGTTCGTCGCGCGTCGATGCGCTCGACTTCGAGCAGATCCCGGCAGCCTCCAGAAAAGCCGCGTCGCGGCCTCGCGAGTCCCTCAGATCGTGGACTGTGCCCGTCGCGGGATCCGTCCACTTCGGGTTTCGTGCGGTCCAGAATGCGTGACGCAGCAGACAGTACCAGGGCGCCCTCGACCGGTCCACGGCATCGACCAGAACATAGAACGTCCCCCGGATGCCAAAGCGATCGAGAATGGGAGCGGCTAAGCGAAAGTTGTCTTTGAATCCATCGTCGAAAGTAATGGCCACGGCTCTTGGCGGAAGGCCCTTATTGCCTTTGAGAAAGAGCGCAATGTCGTCCATCGTTACGGCGCTGAATCCCTTCGCGATCATCTCCATTTGCCGCTCGAAGATGGAGGTGGCATGAATCGAATCGCATCCGATGGTGTCGGCATACTGGTCCGGCCGATCCTGGATTGAGTGATAACGCAGAATCACCGCGGCCGGGGCGGCCAACTTTTGTGCAAAACGAAAGGCTCCGCTCTTCACGAATACTTTCTTCGCGGCGTTCTTGGCTGCCTTGCCAATACTCATACGGTGCTGTCCGGTGAGGACTGCGGTCCCACGGGTTTCGTCAGGATGCGTTCCTTTGGCTGTTTCCCTTGCAGCATTGTGGACGCTGAACAGAACGTCCACACCATAGGGTTCCACGTCGATCTCGTCGAGGCATTTCTTGCCGGCCAGGTCGTAAAGGGCGATATGTGTGGCTTTTTTGCGGGTTTCGAATCCCTGTTTGACCCAGATGAGATTTTCCTTGAAGCGGGTGGAGCGAATGCGAGTGAACCCGACCCAGACTTGGTCATTCTCCATCACCGCGACGCCGCGGCACCAACCGAGCACAAGCTGTTGCTCATTGTCGATGATGTTGAAGTCGAAAACTTGTTCCACCTGCAGGGTATGCCGGTTGGCGATCACCAGATGTCCGTCAACAGTGGTGAAGTAGATCCAGTCGCCGACCACTTGGCCGTCGTGCGGCCTTTGTACCCCGATATCGATGCGTCTTCCGGGGCGCGTGAGGCTGATCGCGTCACGCTGATCGAAGCGCGTGGCCCAAACCTCATCACCCAGTTGAAACACGTGATTAGGATGAGACTTGTGAGGCTTGGTTTCGGGTACTTTTCGGTAGTCGATATCGCGCGAAAATCGTTTCCAGGTATCCTCGCCGATCACGCTCCATTCCCGTAGCACCTTTCCCTGGTGCGTAACTTCCAACACCATATCCAGGCCGGTGTCTGCAACTAAAATGTTTCCTTCCACGCTTGGGCGTACGTGGTGAAGGTCGTTAAAGCAGGGAAGCGATACGTAGTGGAGAAGTTCGAAGCCGGGCAGTTTGTACACCAAGACTTCGGTCGGGGTGCAGACATAGAGTTTGTCATCCGCCACCGTCGCCGATTTGAATAATATGGCGGGCGAGTCCGCGGGGACGGCATCTTTGGGCGAGTCGTATTCCACCAACACTTCAGCGGTCTTGGCTGGTGGCTTTACTTTGACGATCACAGCCTTCTTGCAGGAACTCCACTCGGGGAGCTGCTTGAATAGGCTGCTGCGCAAAGACCCACCTACAACGTACAACTCGCTCATGCCCTAGAACCCCCTGCGTGACACCAACGCACGGCTCCGCAATCCGGTGCCACCCGGGAAGCAATTGTGTTCCCCAGACCTAGGCGGAAACCCTTTGCAAATCATTAAAAACAATAGTCAATCATCATTTTACCGCAAGCAAGTATCGAGCGGCGGGTGGGGGTTACCACGGTGCTACCCGCGCGCGGCAAGAAGGAAAATCTGTTTCGTCCTTACCGCTCGCTCCGGTATTCCACCGAAACTACTGCTTGGGGCGGTGGTTCGGGAGGCGAAGGCTGGGCCAAGCCCGCAATCTCGGCGACATGAAAGGCGCGGTTGGTGCGGTAGGCCCAGAACAGCCCAATCCCGTAGATCGAACTCGCCGCCACGACTTCCAGCACTAACTGGATCAGGTTGCGCGGATAAAAGATTCGGTTGGCGAGCCAGAGCATTGCCACCAGCGGGAGGGTCAAAAGAACCGGCAGCGTGTAGGCCTCGCGCCAAAAGGTTCCGACGGGAACGCCGATCTGCTTCTTCAGGTGACGCGGCAAGAACACAAGATAAGTAAAGCTGAGCGGGATGGCGGTACCAAGTGCGTCGCCGATAATTCCGAGCGGGGGGACAAGCGCGATGCTGAGGATAAGGTTGGCGACGCCCTCGATCACGGTGATGACCGCCCAGGTTTGATGTATCCCGAGGCCGAACAGAACGCGCCCGGACGC
>WNFG01004798.1_pt1 | contig 11366 bp, 11 predicted proteins | sample 5400431 | NCBI WGS metagenome assembly WNFG01 (sample SAMN13153346, study PRJNA577476) | soil metagenome | isolation source: 120 cm saprolite under Douglas fir tree site 2 hole 3 replicate 2 | place: USA:California | collected 2015-04-18
ATGAGGCGTACAAGAAAGTGGACCTGCGCGTCGAAGACTTCGAGGGCGCGCGCTACAAGCGCATCGATCACATCCAGGGATTGCTGGCATCCGGTCGATTGAATTCGGACCTGCGCTGGCAGGCCGTGGAATCTGAGCACGTGCTGCAAGCGAAGAATTCCTGAAGTGCTCTCGATGAGCGGCTGGTGAGACTTGATTTTCACGGAGACTAAGCTGGCTGGCGCACATGTCATCGAACTGGAACGACGCACGGACCCGCGAGGTTTCTTTGCACGGACATTTTGCCAGCAAGAATTCGAGGCGCACGGGCTGAAGACGGAAGTAGTGCAGTGCAACGTTTCCTTCAACAAACACAAAGGGACGCTGCGAGGAATGCATTACCAGGCGGCGCCGTTCGGGGAAGCAAAGCTGGTGCGGTGCACTTCGGGATCGATTTATGACGTTATCATCGACTTGCGGGCTGCCTCGGCGACGTTCAAGCAGTACTTCGCTGTGGAACTCTCCGCGGAGAACCGAAGAATGCTGTACATCCCGGAAGATTTTGCCCACGGATTCCAGACGCTGCAGGACGACACCGAGGTTTTCTACCAGATGGCGCAGCGCTATTCGGCGGAACACGCGCGAGGCGTACGCTGGAACGATCCAGCCTTTAGAATTGAATGGCCTGAAGGCGAGCGAATCATCATTGAACGCGACCGGAATTATCCCGACTTTGTTTCATGAGAACGGCCGGAAAGACTTGAAAGAGCAGCAACTTCAAAACGGGGTCGATTCGCTGACTGATGGCCAGGTGATGGTGCGCCTGATCTCGGAGCTGTATCCAATCTGCCGGAGCATCACGGGCGATGGTTTGCGAGAGACTCTTCGGCTGCTGCAGCAACAAATTCCGCTGGAACTACGGGAAGTTCCCACGGGCGCACAGGTATTCGATTGGACGGTGCCAAAGGAATGGAACATCCGCGATGCATATGTGAAGGATGGTAAAGGCAAGCGAGTAATCGATTTTCAGGAATCGAATTTGCACGTGGTGAGTTACAGTGTGCCCGTGCGGCGCCGGATGCGGCTGGCGGAGTTGAAGGAGCACCTCCACACACTGCCTGCTCATCCGGATTGGATTCCCTACCGGACATCCTACTACAAAGAGAGCTGGGGATTTTGTCTGTCTGAGAAGCAGCTCACAGGTTTGAAGGACGAGGAATACGAAGTTTGCATTGATTCGAGGCTGGAAGACGGGCATTTGACATACGGCGAGTACTTCCTGCGGGGAGAGACGCGGGACGAAGTGCTGATTTCGTGTCATGCGTGCCATCCCTCGCTGTGCAACGACAATCTTTCCGGCATTGCGCTGGCGGTTTCGGTCGCGCACGCACTCCAGCTCGCGCCACGGCGGTATTCGTATAGATTTCTTTTCATTCCGGGGACGATCGGGGCAATTGCCTGGCTGGCGAGGAACGAAGAAAAGATTTCGAATATTAAACACGGTTTGGTGCTGACGGGCGTGGGCGATGCCGGCGCGTTGCACTACAAGAAGAGCCGGAAGGGCAATGCCGACATCGATCGCGCGGCGGCGCATGTGCTGAAGCATTCCGGACAACCGCATGAGATTCTGGATTTCTCGCCGTACGGTTACGACGAGCGGCAATACTGCTCGCCCGGAATCAATCTTTCCGTGGGAAGGTTGTCCCGCACGCCGCACGGTACCTTTCCGGAATATCACACTTCAGCGGACAACCTGGAGTTTGTGCATGCGGATAAACTCGGAGAGGCCCTGGCGGCCAGCTTGGAGATTCTCTCGGTGCTGGAAAACAACAGCACGTTCGTGAACCTAAATCCCAAGTGCGAGCCGCAACTGGGGAAGCGCGGACTGTACCGCATGGTTGGAGGGACGGCGGACGCGGGCGTCAGCGAGATGGCAATGCTGTGGGTGCTGAATCAATCGGACGGGAAGAATTCGCTGTTGGACATTGCGGAACGCTCGGGAATGCGCTTCGAGGATATACGCAAAGCTGCAGAGGTTCTTGAGGAACACAAGTTATTGCGGAAAGAATTGAAAGCAGTGCCGCAGGCGGCACGTTGAGCTTGCGGAAAGGATAAGACCATGAATTCGATCATCATCGATGCGCCGATCTCCGAGGAGAAGAAACGGGAGCTCCTGTATCGCGGCCAACTTCTGGTGTACTCGCCGACGCCGAGTTCGCTGGCGCTGGTGGATTTTGCACGGAAGATGGTGGAAGCGGCATTTCATCCGCTCGATCCAGAGACGGCGCAGTTCCATTTGCCAGTGGAGAAATATGCCGCGATTCTTTCTGACCTGAAACCAAAGTTCATTCATGCGCCGGAATCGAAGAAGTGCATTCAAGGAATGCTGGGCGACCTCGGGTTCAGTTTAGAGAAAACTTACTTTGATGTGCCGCGGATGCGGTCTTCAACGAGTGATGATTTTCTGACGTCAGGGATTGCGTACGCGTTCCATCCGCACCGCGACACTTGGTATTCCGCGCCGATGTGCCAGATCAACTGGTGGCTGCCGATCTATCCGATCGTTCCGGAAAATGCGATGGCGTTTCATCCGCGGTATTGGAGCCAGGCCGTGCGCAACGGTTCGGCGGAATACAACTACGCGGAATGGAATCGCACGAGCCGGCAGAACGCCGCGCAATTCATCAAGGAGGACACGCGGAAACAGCCGAAGCCGGAAGAGCCGATGGAGCTGGATCCGCAGATTCGAGTGATTGCGCCGCCAGGAGGCGTTCTGCTGTTCTCCGCCGCGCAGATGCATTCGAGCGTGCCAAACAATTCCGGGAAGACGCGGTTCAGCATTGATTTCCGCACGGTGAACGTGGACGACGTGGCGGCGCGGCGGGGAGCTCCGAACGTGGACTCGGCTTGCACGGGTACGACGATGGGGGATTACCTGCGCGGGACGGACTTGACACACTTGGCGGAGAAATATTTTGAGATGTATGAAACGCAGCCGCCGATTGCGAAGCGGGAGGAGTTGGAGACAGCGACGAAGGCGTAGCGGCGTTGAGGTGATGCACTGACTCAAGTTCGAACAGGACGATTCATGACTGCGACGAAACAATCCAGCTGCCGATTCTGCGGGACGAAGCTCGAACATACGTTTGTGGATCTGGGCATGTCGCCCCTTTGCGAGAGCTTTCTTCCTGGGGAACAGTTGAATCAGATGGAAGCGTTCTATCCGCTGCACGCGTACGTTTGCGGGAACTGTTTTCTGGTGCAGTTGGAGGCGTACGTCACGCCGGAGCATATTTTCAGCGATTACGCGTATTTTTCATCGTACTCGGATTCTTGGCTGGTGCATGCGAAGAAGTACACGGACCGGATGGTGGAACGGTTCGGAATCGGCGAGAAGAGCTTCGTGGTGGAGCTGGCAAGCAACGATGGGTATTTGCTGCAATACTTTGTCGAAAAGCACGTGCCGGTGCTGGGAATCGAGCCGGCGGCGAATGTTGCGGCCGTGGCGGTGAAGAAAGGCGTGCCGTCGCTGGTGAAGTTTTTTGGAAGGGAAACGGCGCGCGAGCTGGCGGCTGTGGGGAAGCAAGCGGATTTGCTGCTGGGGAACAATGTTCTTGCGCAAGTGCCGGACCTGAATGATTTTGTGGCGGGGATGAAAATCCTGCTAAAGCCGACAGGCGTAATCACTATGGAGTTTCCACACTTGCAGCGGCTGATGGAGGAAAACCAGTTCGACACCATATATCACGAACATTTTTCCTACTTTTCGTTTGTAACTGTAGAAAAGATTTTCGCGGTGCATGGAATTACGCTGTTCGACGTTGAAGAGCTGCCGACGCACGGCGGATCGCTGCGGATTTACGGGCGGCACGCGGAAAATACTTCGAAACCGGTGACCGAGCGAGTTGGGGAATTGCGCGCGAGGGAAGAAGCGGCCGGAACCACGCGACTAGAAACGTATTCACGTTTTGCGGAGCAGGTGAAAGAGACGAAGCGGAAGTTGTTGGAGTTTTTGATTGCCGCGAAGCGGAATGGGAAGAGGATCGCGGGGTACGGTGCGCCGGGGAAAGGCAATACCCTGCTGAATTACTGCGCAATTCGAACGGATTTTTTGGATTACACCGTGGACCGCAATCCCTACAAGCACGGCAGGTTCCTCCCGGGAACGCATGTGCCGATTTTCTCGCCGGAACGAATCCTGGACACGAAGCCTGATTTTCTGCTGATTCTTCCGTGGAATTTGAAGGACGAAATCATCAAGCAGAACGCGTTTATTCGGGAGTGGGGCGGGAAGTTCGTTGTGCCGATTCCCGAGGTACAGGTTTATGCGTGATGCGCCCGGCGATTGGGCTGCTGCTCGAAGAGTGAAGGAGTAACGAACATGAAAGTGGTCATATTTTGCGGCGGATTGGGAATGCGGCTGCGGGAATACGCGGACAATGTCCCCAAGCCCATGGTGCCGATCGGCTACCGGCCGGTGCTCTGGCACGTGATGAAGTACTACGCGCATTTTGGCCACAAGGATTTCATTTTGTGCCTCGGTTACCGGGCGGACGCCATCAAACAGTATTTCCTGCATTACGACGAGTGCGTGTCCAACGATTTCTCGCTTTCGAAAGGCGGCAAGGATCTGCAGCTTTTCAATAGCGACATTCACGATTGGAACATCACGTTTGCCGAGACGGGCATGCATTCGAACATCGGACAGCGGCTCAAAGCAGTCGAAAAATATCTCGTGGGGGAGAAGGCATTCCTCGCGAACTATGCCGACGGCTTGACCGACCTGGAACTGCCGAAACTCATGGATTTTGCGCAGGAGCACGACAAGATTGCCACGTTTGTCTCCGCGAAACCGAACCTAACCTATCACATGGTTTCCGCCGGACCCGATGGCGTGGTGAACGACATTCAGTCGATTCGCGATGCCGATCTCCGGATCAACAGCGGCTACTTTGTCCTGAAGCAGGATATTTTCAAATACATGCGTGACGGCGAAGAGCTAGTCCTTGAACCCTTCAAGCGCTTGATCCAGGAAAAACAGTTGATGGCGTACGAGCACAACGGCTTTTATGCCTCGATGGACACGTTCAAGGACAAACAGCAGTTGGATGATTTGTATGCGAGAGGTGATGCGCCGTGGGTGGTCTGGAAATCCAATGGGACGCAAGGTGTAACTCCTGCATTAGAGCCCGCGAAATCTACAGCCAGCGAGCCGGCCGGCGTCGTGGCGAGCCGACGCGATGGTTGATTTGCGGCTAGGCTCCGCAGAACGTCCCCTTCGCCGGATCCTGTGCCTGGGCTCACACTGCGACGATATTGAGATTGGTTGTGGCGGAACGATTCTGCGCCTCTCGCGCGAGCATCCGGAAATCGAAATTTACTGGCTGGTGTTCAGTTCGACTTCGGTTCGAAAGAAAGAGGCGGCGCGGGCGGCGAACTTGTTCCTGGCGTCCGCGAAGAAAAAGAAAGTGGTGATCCGTAACTACCGCGACAGCTTTTTCCCTTCGCAGCAGGCGCAGATCAAAGGTGAATTCGAGAAGCTGAAGAAAACATTCGTACCGGACGTTGTGCTGACGCACTGCCGCCACGATTTGCATCAGGATCACCGGGTGATCTGTGAACTGACTTGGAACACCTTTCGCAGTCATTTGATCCTGGAATACGAGATTCCGAAGTACGATGGTGATCTGGGCGCGCCCAATTTCTTTGTCGGGCTGGATCGTGCCACATGTGAGCGGAAGGCCAAGCACATTCTGGATGCATTCGCGTCGCAGCGTTCGAAGCAGTGGTTCACTGAGGAAACTTTTTTGGCGTTACCGCGGATCCGCGGTGTCGAAGCCAATTCCCGCAGTGGATACGCAGAAGGTTTCTACTGCCGGAAATTCGTGTTGTAAATTCCTATGAACTCGCGATTCTACAAGAATCAACCGGCTTTCACGGATTGTGCATCGCCACGTTCGCGTTGCCTAGTTTTCTTTGCCAAGGGTGAAGGCCGAGTTTCATGACTGAAAAAAGTCTCAGAGTCAGCATTGGCCTGCCCGTTTACAACGGGGAGCGGTTCCTCGCGGAAGCCATTGACGCCGTCTTAAACCAAAGTTTTCGGGATCTTGAATTGATCATTTCCGATAATGCCTCCACGGACCGGACCGCAGAGATCTGCCGAGACTACGCTGCCAGGGACAACCGTATCCGCTATTATCGAAACGAAACAAACATTGGTGCGAATCCTAATTTCCGCCGCGTCTTCGCTTTGTCCACGGCTGAATACTTCAAGTGGGTCACCCACGATGACCTGCAGACGCTCGATTTTCTGGAAAAAACCGCAGCCATCATGGACCGGGATCCAGACATCGTTCTATGTTATCCGCGAGTCAGGGTTATCGATGAAGCTGGAAACACTATAAAACACCGCTCCTATGGGCTTGACACCCATCCCAGTCTTTTGCTTCGCCCACAAGACCGACTCGGAAAAATTCTGTGGATCAATTGGGGTTCACCACCAATTTACGGCCTGATGCGTTCGAGCATCCTCCGAAAGACTCCCCTTTTGGGAACCACGTACGCTGCCGACCAGATTCTATTGGCGGAGTTGGCCTTGCATGGGCGCTTCTACGAGTTGCCGGAAGAGCTCCTGCTCCATCGGGAACACGTCTACCGCTCCGTGTATACCAACCCTTCGCGGCGCTCCTTGATGGAGTTTCAGGACCCGTTAAATGCAAGAGGAATTGTCTTCCCCGCTTGGCGAGTACTGCGTGACTATCTCGCGTCCATCTGGCGCGCGCCCCTCGAGTGGAACGCCCGACTGGCGTGCGGTGTACACATGTTGCGTTGGGTCAAATATCATCGCGGTGAGCTGTTCGAAGATATTGCCATCGCTGCCAAACAGATTGCGGGCCGAACAACCGGCCGGCAGGCGCACGCGTAAGAGGGGTCGCACATTGTGAACCGTGCGGAACATTTCGAATCTTATGAATGAAGCTCGAATGCAAATACCGCATACCCTGAAGCTCAAAGTTGGCGATCTCGTGGAAGTCCGCTACCCCGCGGAGATTCTGTCAACGCTGGATGAACAGTGCTCTCTCGATGGTCTTCCATTCATGCCGGAAATGCTGCAATTCTCCGGGAAGCGCTTTCGCGTTTACAAACGTGCGCACAAAGCTTGCGACACCATTGCGTGGAGTGGTTTGCGCAAAATGAAAGACGCTGTGCACCTGGAGACTCTGCGCTGCGACGGCCAGGGTCATGACGGGTGCGAAGCTGGTTGCCTTCTTTTTTGGAAAGAGGCTTGGCTCAAACCGGTCAATTCAGACAGCGTGCCTTCTGCTCCCCCACCGGAGGAGGAACTCCGGCGAGCCTACAATCAGCTCTCCCGGTTTACTCAGTTTTCGGGGAAGGATGCGAAAGGCGAAGAGGTCATTCATTACAAGTGTCAGGCGACAGAGATGAGCCGGGCAACCTCGCTCCTCGCCTGGTGGGATATGCGGCAGTTTTGGGAAGATTGGTCTTGCGGCAACGTCCCGATGAAGATGATGGTCCGCAGCTTGCTCATTTGGTTCTTCAACAAATTTCAGATTATCCGGCGCGGAGCGCAGTACCCCTATATTGAGGGGAAACTGGAAAAGACTCCCAGTGCAGACACGGGCTTGAAACCCGGCGAGCTTGTTCGAGTGAAATCCAAAATTGACATCATGAAGACCTTGAACAAACGAAACCGGAATCGAGGCCTCTCCTTCGACCGCGAAATGGTGAAATACTGCGGCGGAACCTTCCGGGTACTCCGCCAAGTCGGCAAAATTGTGAATGACCAGACAGGAACCATGATGCGTTTGCCGAACGATTGCATGATCCTCGACGGCGTTATCTGCCAGGGCGACCTCAACAAATTTTGCCCTCGGAGCATCTTGCCGTACTGGCGCGAGATCTGGCTTGAACGAGTTCCGCAGGATTCAAAGGAAACCGGCGCGAGTCCCTTGCCGATTTGGCGTCAAATCTGGCTTGATCACGCCTCGGGCCACTCGCAAGAGAGCGGCCCAAAACAAGAGCCGCGATAAGGACGACATCTCGTGGTATCTCAGGGGCCGCAGGGAATAATCGTGATTCGCGGACTGTTCGGATTCCACGGTTTTGAGACATTTGCCAAGGACCAAGAATGAGTGAGAAAGAATCGCAGGAATCCGCCGGGCACGCCGAGAAGCACTCACCTGGTGCTACCCGGACGATCCGCAATGTAGCAGCAAACTGGGGCGGCTTTGCCTTTTCGATCCTTGTCACATTTTTTCTTTCTCCTTTCGTTGTGCGACACCTTGGAAACGGCGCCTACGGCGTGTGGACCCTCATCGGCTCCCTGACCGGTTATCTCGGCCTTCTCGATATGGGCGTGCGCGGAGCTGTGACGCGGTATGTAGCTAGATTTCACGCTCAGGCCAACCACCAGCAGGCCAATGAAACAGCATCGTCGGCAATGATGATTTTCTCTTCCGCGGGCCTGCTTGCGATCTTGATCTCCGTCGCTTTGGGCGCCCTGGCCTTGGATCGGTTGCATGTTCCGGAAGACTTACAGGCACAAGCCCGAATCGTCCTCCTCATTGCGGGTGTCACAGTGGCAATCTCGCTTGTGGGCGGGGTCTTCGGAGGAATACTTGTCGCCCTTCAGCGATTTGATCTCGTGAACTTGATCGAGATCATTATGTCTGGTCTTAGGGCGCTTGTGATTGTATTTGCCCTTCGCGGAGGGTCTGGGATTGCAGCGTTGGCACTCATTCAGCTAGGGGCAAGTTTACTGAGTGCACTAGCAAACGCCGTCCTGGTCGCTAGGTTATACCCGGAATTGCGGATCCGGCCCAGTTATGCCAATCGTCCGCACTTGAAGCTAATTTTCTCCTTCAGCGTTTATTCTTTTCTTCTGCAGATTTTTGCCTATCTGATTCTGTATACCGACTCGGTGGTCATCGCCGCATTTCTCCCCGTTAACTTCGTCACGTTTTTTGCCATTGCGGGCAATTTGATTACGTACGCTCGAGGGCTTACCCGCGGTATTTCCTCCACCGTCACGCCGCTCGCCAGCCGGCTGGAAGCGGCCGGAGACTTTGCCGGCCTTCGGCTAACAGCGCTCACTTCTGCTTGTTATTCGACGGCCTTAATGATGCCTATTGGGCTGACGTTCTTGATCAGGGGAGGCAGTTTCATCGGTTTGTGGATGGGACCTGAATACGCCACACTGTCCGGAGGAGTGCTTTGGATTCTCGCGTGGATGGCAATCTTTTCGACCGGACCAGGCGCGGGATGGGCTGTCGTGCAGGGAATCGGAAAGCATCAGGCGCTCGTCCCCGTTTACCTTCTTGAGGCTCTGACAAATCTCATACTGAGCATCGTTCTGGTTCGCACGATGGGAGTCCTCGGTGTCGCTTGGGGCTCGACGATCCCAAATCTCATCGTCTGTTTTTTCTTTTGGCCCTGGTACATGCGACGGACTCTTCAGATCCCTGTACGCCAGTATGTCACCAGCACTTGGATACTTCCCTCACTGGCGATGGCTCCTTTTGCGTTGGGTACCTATTTTTTCGAGCGCATGCTGCCGCCAACTAAATTGTTAATTTTCTTTGCGCAGATTGCGGCAACTCTTCCCTTGGCTCTAGTTGGCTTCTGGTATGTATGTGTGCCTCGCGAGGAGCGTCAGAATCGATTTCAGCAGCTCAAACAGGCGATGTTCGCGCACAGGTGAGGATACGCCGAGAGGCCCTCACAGTGGCATCCGAGCGTTGGCGCTTTTCTCCTCCATCTTAGCCGCGATCGCTTTTTCAATCAGTTGGACCCGTTCTTCCCAGGTATTCTCACGGGCCACTTGTACTCGCTTGCTGATTCGAGTGGCGGAATTGTCATTCAAACCTGCTTCGATTGCGCCCTGCCATTCTTCAGCTGTTCTAGCGATGGAAATCACTCCTGAGAATTCACGGATGCTAGGCAGATCGGAACCAACAACGGGTTTGCCGCCAGCCAAATACTCATGCAACTTCAACGGATAACCGTAATACGCCCATCCATCGGTCCGGTAACACATCAAGCAAACATCGAGACCTCGAACGTAGTTCGGTAGCGTCTGCAGAGGGCGAAAACCCAGATGATGGACATTTGGCAGTTGTCGGAGCCCTTCAAAATTGGCACGGAATTCTGGCGTCCGGATAGACAATGGTCCCACCAAGACTACGGACCAAAGCGGCTTTGACCGCGCGATAGACTCGAGCAGTTCGAAATCGACCTTGTCGTTCACGTTACCGATGTAGCCGATCCTGGGCGGCTGGATGGCCGCTAAGTCCGAAGGAATGGCCGTTTCCTCAAGCGAAGCGCGCGAGAAAAGTCCGAAGTCAACACCCATCGGCACATTCGATGCATTTCCATACTTGTTTTTCTGATCCAAGAGAGCGCTTCCGTTCGCGAAGACCAGATCGACGCCTCCCAATAGGACTTCTTCGCGGGCTCGAATTTGCTGTTTTTCGCCTTCCGGCATGCCGTAATAAGAGGTAAATTCCTCATCCACGTAGTAGCAACTCACCGCCTCGCCAAACTTTCCCAGCAAATTGGAATAACGAGGATGCCAGATGAACAACACTACCTGCTGAAATCCCAACTTTCGCAGAAAGTGGCGAATCTGCGCCTCACGAAAATAGGCTGATAGCCGATTGAGAGGTGGGAACCGGTGGGTTTCAAAGAGGAGATGGGAAGGAACCAACGAAAAGAGATTCTCTGAACGCTCTTGCAGGCCGCTGTGGGGCAGCCCCCGCCGCTTGGCGCTGAGCACTTCCCGGATATGTGCTGGAGGAGAGACGAAGAGGACCTTGTGGCGCGTGGCCAGCCTGGACATGACGTGGTGCCGGCTTTGCCTGAGATCCTCCCAGTAATTCATCGAGAACGAGAGAAAATCCATTTCCTCGGTTTGCTCCCTCTCGAAAGGTCGCCCGCAACGCGGTTTTCTGCACGAAGAGGATACATCATTCCAGCGAAGTTCCTGTGCCTCCGGGGGGCGCAGTTCAAAGTTGGTTCTGCAGATACGGCAGACTGGCTGAGCTGCTCCAACCGGACTTGCCGGACGGAGCGCCGGTAAAATTACTCGAAGAGAGTGCCGAGGATTCTCTCAGCCCCGCCGCCCTGTACGCGGTCTCCTAGTCGGAGCTTTAGCGGGTAACGATCGACCGGCTCCGCTTCATCGCATTTGATTATTTACGACTCCGCCAGAGTGCAGCCTACGGATGGCCTTTGAAAGCGACGAGCTGCATGAGCCACAGGGCCGACGGACTGACGGGAGCGGTGGCGCTATAGCTGCCGATAGCAGTCACCACGCGGTCCTCGACGAGATCGCTGTCGGGAGAGGTGATGATGCGCTTGGTGAAGCC
>WNFG01014382.1_pt1 | contig 11366 bp, 8 predicted proteins | sample 5400431 | NCBI WGS metagenome assembly WNFG01 (sample SAMN13153346, study PRJNA577476) | soil metagenome | isolation source: 120 cm saprolite under Douglas fir tree site 2 hole 3 replicate 2 | place: USA:California | collected 2015-04-18
CGACGGACCTTTGCATTCGGCGCGGGCATCTGCGTGGCAATGCGGCCTTCGGGTATCTCCGCGCTGTAGAAGCGGCTCTCTATCGAAAGCGCCAGGCCTTGGGCGCTGGCGGCACGCTCTGCTTCCGCTGACGTGAGTCCTTCGAGCTTGGGGACGCGCACCTCGCGTCCGTGAATGGCAAAGCGCATGGCCAGCAGCGCGGATGACAGACATACCAGCAACAGCACCAGGGACAAAAGGAAATAACGAAACAGTTTGCGCATCTCAGTGCGCCTCCGCGTGGCTTGCGCGGGCCCGAGCAAAGGTCGCGCGTTTCGCCACGGCGGTTTTGCCTGGATTGCTCTCGGGAGCAAACGTCTCGTCCTTGCGCGCGGGCTCGGATATCGCGGTCCGCATGAAATCGATCCACACCGGGAGTGCGGTCAGCCCCCCGGTTTCATTCTTGCCCAGCGTCTTCTTCTCATCGAATCCCATCCAAACTCCGCAGGTGATGCTGGGAGAAAAACCTACGAACCAGGCGTCGGTGTACTCATTGGTGGTCCCGGTCTTGCCGGCCAGAGGATGGTTGAGCTTGAGCGCGGCGCGCGCCGTACCCTGGCTCACAACGCCCTGAAGCAGTGAAACCATGACGCGCGCCGTGTGCGGACTGGTAACGTCTTTGGCGTCGGAAAAATCTTCTTCCAGAACATGGCCTTCGTAGTCCGTCACTTTGCGAATGTAGCGCGGCTCAATGCGCACGCCGTCATTAGGAAACACCGAAAACGCCGAGGTAGTTTCGTAGAGTGTGAGATCGGCGGCCCCGAGCGCCACCGAAAGATAAGGCGGTATCTGCGAGTGGATGCCGAATTTCTTCGCGTAAGCGGCTACCGTCGTCATGCCGACCCGCTGGGCAAGTTTCACTGCGGGAATGTTGCGCGAATTCGCCAGGGCGTGCCGCAGGGTGATGCTGCCTTCAAATTTGTGGTCGTAGTTGTGCGGCGTATACGCCGCGCCGGCGCTATTGAAGGTTGTAGGCGCGTCGAGAATCACGTCGTCCGGGTCGGCGCCCTCGTCCACTGCTGCGGTGTAGACGATAGGCTTGAAGGCGGAGCCTACCTGCCGTTGCGCCTGTAAGGCACGATTGAACTTGGATTCGTTGAAATCGCGTCCGCCGACCATGGCTTTGATGTCGCCGGTGGAATTATCAATGGCCAGCAGCGCTCCCTGGAGTCCGGAGTCCTGCTCCAAGACTACCTTCGCCGAACCATCGGGATTGAGTTGTGTAACTTTGACGTAAACTACGTCGCCAGGAGCGAGTAGATTTTTCGGCAAGCGGCGTCCGGTCCAGGCGATGTCAGAGGAGGAGATGGATGCGGTGTAGTGCACGAACTTGATGGTGGCGGTCTGTGGACTCATGTCCGTCACCAGAGCGTGTAGGTAACTGCCGGCGAAGATTGGCTGCTCCCAATCCGCAGAGTGGAACTTGTCAATCGTATTGCCGGTCTGGAAAATGTTTCTGAGATGGCCCTGCCAGCCGTGGCGATGTTCGTACGCGGCAAGGCCATCAAGTACGGCCATGGTGGCGGCGCGTTGTAGATCGAGGTTCAGCGACGTATAGACGCGCAGTCCGCCCTCATGAACTTCGCTCGAGCCATACTTGCGCTCCAGATGGCGGCGGATCTCTTCCACAAAATATGGCGCCGGAGACGGCTCAGGAGGCTGCAGGTTCAACCCGAGCGGCGCGGTCTTGGCTCGACCGGCTTCCTCAGCGGTGATCTTGCCATCTTCGAGCAGGCTGTTGATCACGAGATTGCGCCGACGCAATGCGCGGTCAGGAAAATTTACCGGCGAATAGTATCCCGGACCCTTGGGCAGTCCGGCGAGCAGCGCAGCTTCTTCCAGCTTAAGGTCTTTGGCGCGTTTGCCAAAGTAGAACTGCGCGCCCGCTTCGAATCCGTAGACGCCGTGGCCGAGCGAGATCTGGTTGCAATACATGGTGAAGATCTGCGGCTTGGTGAAACGGCGCTCGATCTGGATGGCCAGCATAGCTTCCTGAACTTTGCGGCTGAAGTGCCGCTCCGGGGAAAGAAACAGATTGCGCGAGAGCTGCATGGTCAGTGTGGAAGCCCCCTGCGCGCGCGAGCCGGGATTCGCAATGTCGCGATAGGTAGCTCCCAGCACGCGCCAGAAGTTGATGCCCCAATGATCTTCGAAGCTTTTGTCTTCAGTGGAGATAATGGCGTCGCGCAGGACCTTGGGAAAATCGTCGTACGAAGCGATCAGACGCCGCTGTAGAGCGAACGAGCCAATACGGCGACCCTGGTCGTCGTACAGTTCAGTGACTGTGCTGGGGCGGTAGTGTTCCAGTTCGCTGATTTGAGGAAGGTCAGTCGAGTAGACGATCAGGAGACCGCCGAGCGTGCCAACCAAAGCTGCGGTAAGCACCAGCAGCCCGAAAACGACGCGTCCGACCAGTTTTTTGCCTGCCACGTGTACCGCGGGAAGATCTTTGTACAGAGACTTCATGGCAGGATGGAGATGAGCAGGCCCAGAATAGCACGTTTTGGCCTGCCAAAAGTGCGCGGAAAGCACTTGAGCGCCTGCCCGTTTTGGGTCAAGCGCTCAAGAATTACCTGGTTTGGTTGAGCGAAGCGAATCAGCTCTTCTTTGCTTTCAGCACCTGGATCGCGCGCTGGAGTTGCTCGTCATTGGCCGGCGTTTGTTTCTGCGGCTCTTCGGAGGCTCCGGCACCATCTTCTTCGTCGGAGACGATCGGAAGATCTGTGGCCAGCGTTACTGCAACGTTGGGCGTGATGCCGGCGTCCTGGATGATTTTTCCGTTTGGCGTGTAGTACTTGGCGATAGAAAGAATCAGGGCCGAGCCATCCGGAACTTCAATTAGTTTCTGAATGGAGCCGTCACCGAACGTCTTGTCGCCGACCACGTCCCCGCGTTTGTTTTCGAGAATGGCAGCGGCCACGATTTCGGATGCGCCTGCTGTGCCCCGATTCACCAGGACCACCAGAGGAATGTCGGTAACCTTCTTCTGCGGTTCAGCGTTGTAAGTGACCTTGTTATATTTCTGGCCTTGCAGAGTAGCAATCACGCCATGGTCGAGAAACAGGTTCGCGACCGCAACGCCTTCGTCTTCGTCGCCGTCGGAGTCATTGCGAAGATCGAGCACCAGTTTCTTGGCGCCGTTCTTCTGCAGGTCTTTGATCTTGCTTTCGATTTCAGCCGCTCTGCCTTTGGTCAGGACCACCGACTTGATGTAGCCAACCTCGTCAGCCAGCATCTGCTGTTGTACCGCGGGAGGCTTGACCTCTTCGCGAACGATGGTGATCTTTTGCGGCTCCACTCGGCGGGCGCGAATGACCGCGCAATCCAGCCGCGAACCCACCTCACCTGCCAGGCGGCTTTTCACTTCCGCCAATGACATATCGTGCGTGCTTTGTCCATCAACCGACTCCAGAATGTCTCCGCTGCTTAGATTCGCTTTATCCGCCGGGCCGCCCGGGATCACCGAGATAATGGCGGCATAGCCAAAGCGCTTGGAAACGGTGGCGCCAATGTTGGCTTTACCCGTGGTCTTCTTCTGCTTGAATGCTTTGTACTCATCGGGAGACAGATAGCTGGAGTTCGCGTCGAGCGACTCAAGCAACCCGTGCAGGGCGCCCTTGGTCACCGCGCTCATGTTGGGCTCTTCCACGTATTCCGCGCGGACGTGGTAGAGGACTTCACTGTAAACCTGTATGTGGCTATATGCGCCCTGGGGAGTATCAGAGGCGTGTACGCCCAGGCCGCCAACCAAAGCGAACCCGATGATCAAGATGGAGCTGGCAAGAAGAAAGACTTGAAATTTTTTTGACATTGAAAACCTTAGCGATCCCTCAAATTAAAGACGCGCAAACGTCCCGCTGGTGAGCTACCTAATTATAGCTACTTTTTTGGATGCTTCCCGCGAATGTAAAGAAGCGCAAATTACTCAGGTGAGTGACCGCGGCCCCCCACCTTATCTTTTGTGGGTGAGAATCCCCAGTATTTCCCTTAGGCCTTGGCGCACCTGCCGCAACTGCGACAAGTTGGCCGCAGGCACCGCGAAAGGAAGAGGCGACTGCTTGCGTTTGGTCTCTGTCCGCAAATGCTGCCGCGCACCGGCGATGGTGAAGCCCTCTTCGTAAAGGAGCTTTTTGACGCGCAACACATTCTCCACATCCACGCGGCGGTACATGCGTTGCCCGGTCGAGCCTTTGGATGGTTTGAGCTGGGGAAATTCCGTCTCCCAGAAACGGAGCACGTAGCAAGGCAATCCGCACAAACGTCCCACTTCGCCGATGCGGAAGTAGAGTTTGTCGGGAATCACAACTTCACCCGAAGTGGCTTTTCGCGCAGTTTTCTTGTCAGGCTTTGGCATGGTCCTCAGGACCAAGTGGCTAAGCGGATGTTAAGGCGGCTGGCGTGAACGCGTCAACTCAAATTAAAAAGGGTGTTCGAATCGAACACCCCGTTTTAACTATTTTCCCTTGAGCGGAGACTTGGCTCCGCGCATAACTATTTCTTTTTCTTTTTTGCAGCCTTCTTAGCTTTCTTCTTTGCCGGCATGTGAAGACCTCCTTGAGGATTTAGTTCCTGGGCCCGTGTTCATGCAAGCCGCAACTTCTAGGGGGCCTGCACTGCTACATACAAGATATTGAGGTACTGGTGTTGACATGTCAATAAGAAAATTCAAGTATTTAACGAATTGGATACCGACGTTTCCGCGCTGCAACCAGCAGGCTACCTGCCTTTTGCGCGAACCTCTTCTGACGTGAGGCCGTAAATCGGTGGCTTTGCGCGAACCTCTTCTGACGTGAGGCCGTAAATCGGTGGCGTGGTGATCCCCAGCATGCCGAGATACAGGTAAAGCTGTCCGCGATGATGGATCTCATGCTCCACCATGGCGCGCAGCCACTTGGCGATGGCAATCGAGATACCGGCCGGCGTCGTGCACCGTTTTTGTAAATCCTCATCGGTGAGTCGCGAGAAGATTTCCATGGACTCGCGATGCAGGCGGTCCATGAATCCAAGGACGTTCTCTGGACCATCCGCCAGCTCTTTGCCGTGTCCCGGGTAGAGGCTCGGCTTGATCTGCACGTTCTCGGCGTACATGTAACGCTCAATGGCCGCAATGTGCCGGATGAGATCGGCGCAGGTGAATTTGCCTTCCTGATACGTCCAATCGAATTTGCCGGACGGAATGCAGCGGACCACTTTTAGCGTGCGTTCGCGAATCTTGCTGTAGTACTCGAGAAAAGGAGAGATCGTGGTGATTTCCATGCCATGGCCTCACATCAACCTTAAATCAGAGAATGCGACGGTTGGACAGGATGCAATTATTTCTTGGGCTTACGCAGATCACTTTTTCAGCTCGCGCAAATCGATCCCAAGCTGCTGGCACTTCTTATATAGATGACTGCGCTCCAGCCCCAGCGCCTTCGCGGTGTTGGTGATGTGGTGATTGTGGCGCTTGATCTCATCGAGAATCGCCTGCCGCTCGAACTGCTCCACGCGTCCGGCCAGAGGCCCGCTAGCCGCGACTGAGGCTGTGCCGTCGAGCGATGCAGAAGCCGGAAGCGCGGCCTGCACCGTGGCTGCGGTCACGGTGTTGTCGTCGCAATAGAGCAGCAGCCGCTCCACCACGTTGCGCAGTTCGCGAATATTGCCCGGCCACGCGTAAGCCTGCAGCGCCTGGATTGCCTCGGGCGCGATGGTAATTTCCTTCCATCCGTTTTGTTTTGCTATCTGCCGGGCAAAATGCGTGGTTAGCGCGGGAATGTCCTCAGTGCGTTCTCGCAGTGGAGGCAGCACGACCGGGAAAACATACACGCGATGAAACAGGTCCTGCCGAAAGGCTCCGATCCGCACCTGTTCTTCCAGGTCGCGATGGGTCGCCACAATCACGCGGACGTTGACCTTGACCGGCTTGTCTCCGCCAACCCGCTCTATCTCTCCCTGCTCCAGCACCCGCAGCAACTTGGATTGCATGTGCAGCGGCATGTCTCCAATTTCATCGAGAAAGAGCGTACCTTCGGTGGCCTGCTCAAACTTGCCGATATGACGCACAGCCGCGCCGGTAAACGAGCCTTTTTCGTGTCCGAACAATTCCGATTCAATCAGCTCCGCGGGAACAGCAGCGCAGTTCAAAGTGACGTATGGGCCTTCATGCCGGTTGCTCTTGTCATGGATGGTGCGCGCGATCAGTTCTTTGCCGGTGCCGGTCTCGCCGCGTATGCACACGCGCGTCTCGCTCGCGGCTACGCGCTCCACCTGGGCCATGAGCCGGCGCATCTTCTCTCCGGTGAAGACGATTCCTGAGTCGCCGAGCTGCCGGCGCAGTTGCTGGTTTTCCTGCTGCAGCCTTTCCATCCGCAGCGAGTTCTGCACCGTGAGCAGAAGCTTATCCGTCGAGATTGGCTTTTCCAGAAAATCCAGCGCGCCCAGCCGGGTGGCCTTCACCGCCATCTCAATGTGTGCCTGTCCGGACATCATCACTACGGGCGTAGTCACACCAGCCGCTCGGATGCGTTCCAACAGCGTGAGCCCGTCCATCACAGGCATCACAACATCAGAAAAGATAAGATCAAACGATCCGGTCTGCGCCATCTCCAGCGCGCGCTCGGGATTGTCACATACCGTGGCCTCGTGTCCGGCAAGCCGGAAGGCGCGGGAAAGCGAAGCCAGTGTGTTGGCGTCATCGTCGACGATGAGTAATTGGGCCTTCATGTGTCCCTACGATCCCTCCGCGTGCGCGTTCGGGATTCCAGAAAAAGTCCACAACGGCAGCTCGATATGAAACGTGGTCCCTTCATTCTTTCTGCTACTGACGGTTATGGTCCCATGGTGATCGCTTACCACCGATTGCGCGATCGCCAATCCCAGGCCCGTGCCGTGCTGCTTGGTAGTGTAGTACGGAGTGAAGAGCCTTTCGCACTCTTCCGGCGTGAGTCCGGCGCCGGTGTCGGATACCTCGAAGACCGCGCGTTTGTCCGAGACCGCGGTGCGGAAGATCAGCTTGCCGCCCTGCGGCATCGCGTCAATCGCGTTGAGGACAAGGTTTTCGATCACGCGGCGCAAGAGCACCGGGTCTGCGCTTATGGGAGGCACGTCGCCAAGCTGTATCTCCGCCTGAATGCGCATGGGCTGGCTTGCAAGCTGGCCTTGAAAGAGTTGGACGATGCTGCGCACCAACTCGTTCAACTCAACCGCCTGAAACTGCGGCGCCGGCATTTTGGAAAAATCGCTGAAGCGGCCAATGATGGTTTTTAAGTTCGCAATCTCCGCCAGCAGTGTTGCCGTGCTCTCGCTAAATACTTCGTCGAACTGTTGTGGGCTGTTCTGCCGCGCGCGCAGCAGATTTTCCACCGTGATCTGCAAGGGGAAGAGCGGATTCTTGAGCTCGTGGGCCAGCCGCCGCGCCAGTTCGCGCCATGCGGCCACGCGCTCGCTCTGCACGAGGCGTTCACGTTGCGACATCAGCTCTTGCGTCATCTGATTGAACGCCGCAGCGAGCTTGCCAATTTCGTCGCTGGTCGAGGGTTCCACGTGAACGTCCCAGTTGCCATATCCAATTTCTTCGGCCGCAATGGCCAACCGCTGCACGGGACGCGTGACCCGCGCGGCAATAATCGCGCTTACGATGATCCCCAGTACCACGGCGATCGACGCGATCACCAGACTGATGCTGCGGATGTGCCGCTCCAGCGCAATCTCCTGGTCAAGCGAGTTGCCAACGAGCAGGACCGCGGGAATGCGCTCTGAGAATCCGCGCAGGCCAATCGCGTGGACGATCTCCTGCTCCGGCTGGCCTGCTCCCCACTCAATGGTGGCGTAAGTATCGCCGCGCTGGTCCAGGACTTTTTGCACCAGCGGCATCAGCCGGGCTGGATCGAAACTGTCTTTCGATGGGCCGAGTACCTCGCCCGGCCGTCCTTCAGGCGAGCTGTAAAGTGTCACGCGCAACCCGGCGGGAGTGGACAGCGATTGGAGAACGCCATCGAGCTTGCGTCCGCCTACCAGATAGTAGTTACCGCCGTGCACGTGTATGGGCCGTACACACAGCATGGCCAGAACGCTTCCGTCCGCGGTCTCAACGTGTTTCAGGAATGGACGCTGCGGCAACGGAGCGGACTGGTCAAGGAACCAGCGCTGCTTGTATCCAAAGCGCGCGGGCCAGTGTGCTGACGAGATAATGGTGCCGTCCGGCCCGAGCAGGTCGAGGAAATCCAGATGCTGTGTGGCCGCGTAATCGGCCGCTTGATTGACGTAGAACGCCTGGTCGGCGCCGCTGGAAAGCTCCAGCACGGCGCGGGTCAGCGAATCGGACGCGGCAATCGCGTCGACTCCGCGTGTGATCTCTTCGCCTTCGTGATCGAATTCCCTGCGGAACTGACCGACCAGGGCGGTGGTCCGCTCTTCCTCCACCTGGCGGAAGGATTCGTGTGCTCGCGCTTCAATCAGCCACGCCACCGTGCCCACGCTGGCGGTGATACTGAGCGAGACAAGTAACAGCAACTTGGTCCTGAGCGACACTACCGTGTTCCTTCCACCCAGAGCTGTTCGAGCCTCCACTCGCCATTGGGGAGTTGCTGCCAATTGTGCGTGCTGCCGTTGGTCCACACCACCTGGGAGAGATGGACCACGGGGACCACACGGTAGTCGGCGAGGGCTTTGCGTTCTGCTTCCACAAGGTCTTCCGGGCGCGCTGACCTTACTATAGCGGACACGTCGTCGGAGGGCAGAGCCAGTCCGTCCGCTAGGTCGAAGAGCGCCGCTGCGGGATCAAGCGAGCTGAGCGGAAGGCGCAGCAGGATAGCGTCAGCATTGATCCCGCTGCGGCCAGACGGAGTATTGATACGCAGATCGCCGACGTCTTGCACCGTGATTCCCGCTTCGCGCGCGTCCACGGCAATGCGGTCGGCAATCTGTTTCATGAGCGAATCGGCAGCGTCGTAGGCAATCGAGAAGGGAAGTATTGGTCCTGCTTCCGCGCGCAACTCGCGCGCCCGCTCCATGTCCTGATTGGAAGGGAAGAGAAACTCATAACCCGTCATCCACTGTGGAAGCAGCCCGCCCGCGGGTGCGCCTCTTCTTTGCACAAGCACATTGCTGATCGCGGTACGGTTGATCGATTTGCTCAACGCTTCACGGACGCGCGGGTCTATCGGTCGGCGACCGGGCCGGGGCGCCGATTCGGTACTGAGGAAGACCAGCACCAGAATGTCGGACGGGCGTGATATTTGCAGCGTCTGTCCGCTCTGTTCCAGCGCGCGGACCTGGTCAACCCCGAGTTCGACCGCGTGGTCGAAGCCCAGGCTCCGCTCCATCAGATGTTCGCGCAGAGAGAGCCCCATGCGGAAATCAATGTTGTCGGGAAATGGGCGTCCACCCCAGTGTTCCGCGTTGGCCGCAAGCAGTGCGCGCTCACCGGGCCGCCACTCGGCCAGCGTATACGGCCCCGTGCCGGAGAGCGTACCGTCCGGCAAACGCTTGATAATGGAGAAGCGCGACAGGGCCAGCATCTCCAGCAAGTGCGGCGCTGGGTATGGAGTCTCCAGCGTGAATGCCTGGCGTCCGTTGAAAGTGACTTTCCAGTCCGCATTGGCGGCTTTCATACTGGCTGCGACGGCAGCGGCGGTGAGCGGCGAGCCATCGTGAAAGTTCGCGGAGCGCAGATTGAATTGCCACACGCGGCGGGCCGCATCAACTTGCCATGAGGTCGCGAGCTTGGGAACGGTGCGTCCCTGGGCATCAATTTCGGTCAGACATTCGAAGAGAAGATTGCCAATGCGGTCGCGGTCGGCGGTGTCTGCGCTTTCCTGCAAAGGATCAAGAGACTGGAGTTTGTGCCGCAGCAAGACGCGCACAGTTCCGCCGTATCGCGGACGCGAGCTCGCGTGTGCCGCGACTGCGCCGAACAACAGGCTACTGATTGCAACTAGCGGTAAGAATGAACGCCTCATATTTTCCCGTTGTCGCGGATTGAGCCACGCCGTTTAAGGTCTGGCCATTGCTCGCGGGCCACAGAGCGCGCACCGGGCCCGGCATTTCCAGTGGCGCACTGGCAGCCACAGCTTCGCGGTTCACGAACTCCATTGCCTGAATGTTGTCGGGACGCATGGAGTTCGCAACCGAGCTCACCAGCAACTGCCATCCTGAACCGCAGTTTGTGTGGATGGCGGCAACGTCGCTTCCCCAGTCGTTGAAGGTAGCCACCGGCGCGGTGAGATTGTTGAGGTAGAGGCGCGCGCGCCCGTCGTTTCCGGTGAACAGCGTGCGCCGTGTCTCATTGCTTTGCCAGGTTGCCGCGGAGAAAAATGCGGGGACTGACGTTCCACCGTCATGTCCCGCAAGCGCGCCGGTAAAGAAATTACGTGATGGAGCGAAGAACGCCGATAACTGTCCGGAATCAAGCGGCCAGGGGTCTTCGTTGGTGCGGCATTGCAGTTGCGGCGGAGAGGCTGACCCGGTGCAGAGCGTTCCGGGAAGGAAGGCCGTTATCTGTTTGGCATTGCCGGTGATGCGTCCGCGAAGATCGCGCGGCCACGCGGAATTGTGACCGATGCCGAGCACCGCCGCCGGCTTCCACCTGCCGGAATCGCTGGTGTAAACGGAAATCTCATCCGGTTCCAGGACCAGCAGAGTCTTGTCATCGTGCAGAAAATCCAGAATCGGCGTTCCTTGGGCCATCAGGACGTTCTTTTGCAATGTGAGAGCCGGCGTCCGCACTGCAGATGTTTGCTGCGGCCGCGGAACATTCTTGATCACAACATGGCTGCTGCCGTTTTGCCTGACGCTGGCTACCCACACCAACTCCTGCAAATCTTCAGAGAAAGTAATCTGCAGCTCAGCCGCGGCCGATTCTGCTTTCGTGATGCGAATGCCTGCGCCTCGGAAGCGTCCAAGAATGGCGTCTTTGATATTGCGCAGATCGTCCGCCGGGAGGTTGGCCAGATTTTCGAAGGTCACGCTGACGGGGGCCGGCAATCCGCGCGAAAGAATTTCCTGCGCGAACTCACTAGCGGATTCGCCCAAACTCGGCGCCGGTTGCTGCGCGCGCATTCCGCCCAGAAATAAGAGCAGCAGGGACATGCAGATTCCTGGCTTGAGTGTTGTCTTCAGCATGGGCGGGAAGGGCGAAGTATAGCATGTCATCCAATAACCAGCCTTGTGGCTTGAGTGTTCATTCTAGCGGCCGCGATTGGGCTGCAATACTGCTGGTTCAGTGAGGACAGAGACTGTATCGACGCCCCAGCCCACTTCACTGTTTCGGAAGTAGACCACCAGCCTGGCTTTGCTGTCTTGCAGGTCATAGATGAGCCTTCGGGAGTACGATCTTGTTTCCGCAGAGC
>WNFG01013965.1_pt1 | contig 11364 bp, 7 predicted proteins | sample 5400431 | NCBI WGS metagenome assembly WNFG01 (sample SAMN13153346, study PRJNA577476) | soil metagenome | isolation source: 120 cm saprolite under Douglas fir tree site 2 hole 3 replicate 2 | place: USA:California | collected 2015-04-18
TCGACGCCGACAGTTTGGTTTCTTTGGATTCTTTGCGAAATCGCCATTGCCGCATGCGACCTGGCCGAAGTGGTCGGCTCGGCCATCGCCTTGCAACTTCTTTTCGGGATTCCGCTCGTGTGGGGTTGCTGCATTACCGCGCTAGATGTGCTAGCCGTTCTTTACCTTCAACAAAAGGGTTTTCGTTATATCGAAGCGCTGGTGATCACGTTGATCGCAACCATCGCCGGCTGTTTCAGCGCCGAGCTGATCTTTTCCAAACCAAATCTCTTGAGCGTGGTGGGCGGTTTTGTGCCCGGCCCTCACATCATCATGAACCAGCAAATGCTTTACGTCAGCATCGGCATTCTGGGCGCGACCGTTATGCCGCATAATCTTTACCTGCACTCTTCGATCGTGCAGACGCGCAAGTTCGAGCAAACGCCGCAAGGCAAACGCGAAGCGATCAAATATGCCAGCATCGACTCGACCGGCGCGCTCATGTTCGCGCTCTTCATTAACGCTGCGATCTTGGTACTGGCTGCGTCAGTTTTCCATTGGTCTGGTCATCAAGAAGTCGCTGCAATCCAGGACGCCTATCAACTGCTCAGTCCGCTCCTTGGCGTCACTTTTGCCAGCGCGCTCTTTGCCATCGCACTTCTCGCGTCCGGCCAGAACTCGACTCTGACCGGAACGCTCGCCGGCCAGGTGGTGATGGAAGGTTTCCTGAATATTCGCATTACGCCATGGCTGCGCCGGCTTATCACGCGAGGCATCGCCATTATCCCCGCGGTGCTGGTCATCGGCATTTTCGGTGAAGACAAAACTACCCAGTTGCTCATCGCCAGTCAGGTTCTGTTATCGATGCAACTCGGCTTTGCCGTTTGGCCCCTGCTGCGATTCACGGACGAAAGGGCGAAGATGGGCGAATTTGCGAACAAGCTCTGGTTGAAAATTCTTGGCTGGACGACGGCGGCGATCATTATTGTGCTGAATGTGAAACTGCTCTTCGACACGTTTATGCCTGACGCGCTCCTGAAAGAGTTCTACCAGTTTCTCCATCTGCCCCCTCCTGGGTAATAATCCGCGCCGCCGTGTATCACCACATTCTCATTCCGCTGGAGAACACTCCCGCTGATGAAACAATTCTGGCCCACATCAAGGCACTCGCCCGCATGACGGGGGCGAAGTTGCTTCTCGTCCACGTCTCCGATGGATGGGTGGCCCGAAATTTTGATCAACTAAAGCTTGCCGAGAGCGAAGAAATGAAGGAGGACCGCGCATATCTGGAACAACGCCGGCGCGAGCTGAGCGGTGAAGGTTTTTCCTGTGACGCCGTTCTCGCGCTTGGGGAACCATCAGATGAAATTATCAAACTCGCCCAGACGCGTGATGTCGATCTTATCGCAATGACGACGCATGGCCACCGGTTCTTGAGCGACATTCTCCACGGGGCCACTGCGGACAAAGTGCGTCACGTGGTAGATATTCCCGTCTTGTTACTTCGCGCGGGCAAGTAAAACTGCGTGCGCTTGATTGGCGGCGCGTTTAAAAATAGGGCGTGAAGGTCCTCTTTCTCACCAACGAATATCCGCCGCACATTTACGGAGGCGCCGGGGTGCACGTTGGTTATCTCACGCGCGAGCTGGCGAAATCGATGGATGTCGATGTTCGCTGCTTTGGCGATCAGGATTTTCAAGAAGGCCGGCTGAAAGTCAAAGGCTACGAGCTCGACGCCAGCAACTTCAGCTGTCCAAAACCGCTCCAATCCGTTTTCGGCGCAGTCCAACGCTGTGTCGACTTCAACACGACCAACATCGACGCCGACCTCGTGCATTGTCATACCTGGTACAGTCATTTCGGCGGCATTCTGGCTAAGCTGAATTACGGAATTCCACTCGTAATCACAACGCATTCGCTGGAGCCGTTGCGGCCGTGGAAGCGCGAACAACTTGCCGGCGGTTACGATTTCTCACTCTGGGTTGAAAAAACTGCGCTCGAAATGGCGGACGCGATCATCGCCGTCTCCGCCGAAACCAAGCGCGACATCGAGAAATTGTTCGATGTCGATCCAAAACGCGTCCACGTGATTCATAACGGAATCGATCTCGAAGAATATCGGAAAGTGGATGCAATCGACGCGCTGGTGCGTGACGGAATTGATCCCGAGAAGCCCTATCTGCTTTTTGTCGGCCGGGTCACGCGCCAAAAGGGGATCGTGCACCTCGTGCGTGCGATTCAATTCATGGATCCCGATTTTCCGATCGTGCTTTGTTCCGGCGCGCCGGATACGCCGGAGATTGCCGAGGAAATGAACGAAGCTCTCGCGGCTGCACAAAAAAAACGCCGCAACATTTTCTGGATCGAGGAGATGCTCGATCGCCCGGCAGTGATCGAACTCTACTCGCACGCCGCGGTGTTTTGTTGTCCGTCGATCTACGAACCGTTCGGCATCATTAATCTCGAAGCGATGGCGTGCGAAACGGCAGTTGTCGCCAGCGCGGTCGGCGGAATCAAAGAAGTCGTGGTCGATGGTAAAACTGGTTTCCTCGTGCCCGTCGATTTCGCGGGAGACACGTTCAAACTGGCGAACCCGGAAAAATTTTCACGAGACCTCGCCGCGCGCATCAATCAGCTGATGAAAAATGGAAAATTGCGCGAAAAATTTGGCAAAGCCGGCCGCAAACGCGCGGAAGAACATTTCAGTTGGACGAAGATCGCCCAGAAAACCAAAGCGCTCTACGAAACCTGTTGCCGGGAAAACGGCTGACCCACCGCGATTGAGCGCGGACTCGCTGACGACGAAGGCGTCGGCGTGATGATGTTCACATTCGTTTTGTCCATCTTTACTGCGATCATGTACTCGTAACGAACGTTCAACTGCACTTTGCCACCGCCGGAATCGTAGACCGGTCCCGAGAATTCGGAGAGAAAAACGTCGTCCGGTTGCGCGTCTTTGTATCGGAAGAAGGTGTAATTCAAATAGTTCAGGTTCGCGTTCTGGTGTTCGCGACCTCCTGGTCGGCAGCAGACAGCAAAAAGGTCGTGGCGATTAAAATAGCGACTGTCGCAATCGGTCTCATGACGAGCGATTAGATGTCGCCGCCATTCGCAAGTCAATGCGGCGGATGAGGTTTAGGCTTTCGCGACTGCCGCCTTCGACGGAATCGTGAACTTCTCGAGTCGCTCTTTGACGTCGTGAACGAAGTTGGCCGCGCCGGCGCCGTTGACGACGCGGTGATCGAACGTGAGCGAGAGGGTAATCACTTCCGCAGTTTCATTCTTCTTTCCGTTCGGAATAATTTCCTGGTGAGCGGCGCCGACAAACAATGTTCCGACTGACGGCGGAACGACAATCGGCGCGCCGGCTTTGACCCCAAATGCGCCGAGACTTGTGATCACGACTGGTGCATTCATCGCGTCGACACGACCGCTGCGCGTCGCTGCAATCGTCTCTTCATAAATCTTCACGAAATCCGGCCAATTCTTTTTGTTCGCATCGACAATCACCGCGGTCGCCAGCCGATCGTTTTCGAGCGCGACCGCGACACCGAGATCGAAGGTTTCGTTTTCGACGATGCTTTCGTCTTCGAGAATCAAACGCCGGAACGGCGCGTGTTTCTCCATCGCGCGCACCACTGCCCACGCAATCATGACGGAAGGCGAGGGGGCGTTCTTGCCATTTTTCTTTTTCGCCGCGTCGCGCGCCTTGCGGATCGTTTCCCAACGCGCGTCGATTTGAAGATTGGCCGGAATCACGCGCGAAAGTTTGCGCGTAATCGTCGGCGAGAGGGCAGGCTCGATTCCTCTGTGATGACGGGTGTCCTCGTGCGGGATTTTTTCCGGCTTTGCGGTCGCCGCGGCGACCGCCTCTACATCCTCCGCAGTTTTTCCGCCGGCTGAAACTTTGCCGGTTAAAATCGTTCCGAGTTCCTGGCCGATGTCGACGGTATCGCCGACTTTCGTTTTCCATTCGTCCATTGTGCCGGCGAACGACGATTGGATCGGATAAACCGCCTTATCGGTCTCGACTTCGCAAAGATCGTCATCTAACGCGATGGCATCTCCCGGTTTTTTCAAGAGCGAAACGATTTTGGCGCTGCGAATGCCTTCGCCCATAATCGGAACGGTGATCTTTTGCGCGTGATCTTTGCTCATGTCGATCTTCGGCGTCGTGGTGTAGGGGCGGTCGCCGCGGCGACCGCGATCACTCGATTCTGCGGCCGGCACGGCCGCCTCTACAGTTGCTCGTTCATGCTTTGTCGCAACCGAGCGTTTAATTGCGGCAACGATTCGTTCGACGTCCGGAAGCGCGGCGTATTCGTAGATCGGATTGTAACCGATCATGACGTTGGCTTTGCTGACGAGAATCGGCGGGCTGACCATCTTGCTCCAAAGATCGGGCCGCGCGGTGATGTGCGAGATGATCATCTGACCGACGCTGCAATTTTCAGTGTCTTCCTGCACCACCACCAGCCGCCCGGTTTTGTGGACCGACCTTGCGATCGCATCTTTGTCCCAGGGAACGATCGACCGCAGATCGAAAAGCTCGACGCTCACTTCTCTGTCGATCTTAGCGAGCGCTTCGAGCGATTTCTCAACGGTGTTGCCCCACGCCACCAATGTCACATCCGATCCTTCGTGGAATTTGCGCGCCTGACCTAAGGGCACAGCGCCAATCGGTTCCCTGGATTCGCGTTCCGCCCAAAACATGTGTTTCGGAATTAGAAACAGAACCGGATCCTCGCTGTGCATCGCGGTCCAAAGCAGACCGGCGGCGTCCTCCGGAGTGCTCGGGATGACAACACTAAGTCCGGGATAATGTGCGAACACGGATTCGTTCGCCTGGCTGTGCCACAAACTTCCGCCGGGCAGATAAGCGGCGTAAGGCGCGTAAATCACGGCGGGACATTTCCAATTCCCGAACGAGCGCCAGCGCAAGTTCGAGATATTGGTCACGAGCTGGTTGAACCCTGGGTAAATGAAATCGATGAATTGGAGTTCGAACACGGGACGACGACCGTAAGCGGCGAGTCCGCATGCGACGCCAAGAATGGTTGATTCAGCCAGCGGCGAATTAAAAACCTGCTTGGGAAATTCGGTCGAAAGTTTTTGGGTGAGCCGAAATACGCCGCCTTTTGGATCTTCGATGTCTTCGCCGAAAATGACGCGGCGCGGATCTTCTTCGAGGCCGAGACGCAAAGTCTTGTTCACGGTGTCGCCGATCCGATATTTGCCAGGGGGCAAAATCTCCTTGTCAATCTTCGGCAGCGCGCCGGTGACATTTGCTTCGAGTTCGTTCGGAGAAGGATCTTCAGCTTTTTCAGCTTCGGCGTATTCGCGGCGAATTCGCTCTTTGATTTCGTTGTCGATCTTCGCGAATTCTTCGGGCTTAAGCACGCCCTCAGCGATCAATTTTTCCTGCCAGCATTTGACTGGATCGCGTTTCTCGATTTCCGTCAACTCCGCCGCGCTTCGATAAAGTTTTTGATCGTCGGAACTGGTGTGACTGGAAAGCCGTTCCATCGTAACCCACCAAAAATGCGGACCGCCGCCAGCGCGCATTTTTTCTATTGCGCCGGCGGCGGCATCGTAAATTTGTTGAACGTCTTCGCCGGCTAGCTCCTTCCATTCGTTAGGTTCGAGAACACGGAGCGCGAGCGGATTAATTTCTCGGGTCGGACTGCTAATGCCGTAAGCGTTGTCTTCGACGACAAACAGCACCGGCAACTTTTTCTCTTTCGCGAAACAGACCGCTTCGAAGAAATCACCCTGCCGAGTGGCAGCGTCGCCGACAGTTGTGACGACGACATTTTTTTTGCCGTCCAGCTGAATTCCCCAGGCCATTCCGCAACCGGGAAGAAGCTGTGAACCGGTCGGCGTCGGCACGCTCCAAATGTGGCGCTCCAGATCGCTGTAATGCGACGGCATCATGCGTCCGGCGCTACCGGTTTTGCGTTTGGCAAAATATTCCAGAGCCAGCTGTTGAGTCGTCATACCGCGGCCAAGCACCAGGCCGCGATCGCGATAATAAGGAACGATGTAATCATCCGGCTCCATTTGAATGGAAACGGCGGCAAGCGCTTCGTGACCCATTCCGGAGACATGAAAGTGGCCTTTGCCCTGGCGATTCAGATTTTGCTCGCGCAAATCGGCATGCCGGCTCTCAAGCATGATCGTGAGAAGGCGCAGCTTATCTTTCTTGCTCAGCTCAGGCATACGATGTCGATCTTACAACTGCAGTTGCAGCTCGACAATCGCCCGAATTGATTTCGAATAAAAGATTGCCGATAGAAGAGGCGAAAATGAAGCGGAGTAGGGGAGTGATCGAACGGTTTCGGGAATTTCTTCCGCCGTGCAACGCCATTATTTCTCTGGGCGAGGGGAATACGCCGCTTATTTTCGCGCCAAAGCTAAGCGCACGCGTGGGGCACGACTGCGAAGTTTTCATTAAGAATGAAGGTGTCAATCCGACCGGATCGTTCAAAGACCGCGGGATGACGGTCGCTGTATCGAGGGTGATCGACCGCGGCGCGCCCGCACTGATATGCGCTTCAACCGGAAACACGTCGGCTTCGGCGGCGGCGTATGCAGCGCGAGCGGGCATCCCGTGTGGGGTCGTGTTGCCTGCTGGAAAGATTCCCAGCGGAAAATTAGTTCAAGCGTTCGCGCACGGCGCGAAGATTGTCGCGATCGACGGAAATTTTGATGACGCGCTCCGAATCGTGCGACAACTCGGCGAGCAAAAGGAATTCGTCATTGTGAATTCGATCAATCCGGACCGGATTGCCGGCCAGAAAACGGCGGCCTTTGAAATTATCGACGATCTCGGCAATGCGCCTGATTTTCATCTGCTGCCAGTCGGCAACGCCGGAAACATTACCGCCTATTGGGCCGGCTATCTAACCCGGCGAGCTGGAAAGAAGCGCGTGCCGCGCTCGATGAATCGAAGGGAGACGTCGATGTTGTGACTGACGAAGAAATTTTAGCCGCGCAGAGCTGGCTCGCGTGCAACGAAGGAATCTTTGTCGAACCGGCGAGCGCGGCGCCAATCGCTGGATTATTTAAGTGGTCTCGAAAAATTCCTCAAGGTCGCCAAATCGTTTGCACCGTCACCGGTCACGGTTTGAAAGATCCTGATGCAATTCAGAATAGAATTGGCAACCTTGAACCAGTTCCGCCCAAGATCGACAATGTGCGGCGCGCGATCGGATTTTAGTTTAGAGTCGCGCCGTTTGTCATGCGACTGATCGTTCAAAAGTACGGCGGCACTTCGGTTGGGAGTGCTGAACGGATCCGGAATGTGGCCAAGCGCATCGTTGAAACTCAGCGCGAGGATTGCCGCGTGGTCGCGATCATTTCGGCAATGGCCGGCGTGACCGACGAACTGATCAAGCTCGCGCACGAGATGTCGCCGGACCCAGACAAACGCGAGTTGGATGTTCTGCTCGCGACCGGAGAGAACGCGGCCACCGCGCTGACTGCGATGGCAGTGAACGCGCTCGGAGCCAGAGCGATTTCGTTGACCGGCGCGGAAGCGGGCGTTCTGACCAACAGAATTCATACAAAGGCACGGATCGCGAACATCAGTCCAAAGCAAATCCAGGAACTACTGGCTGACGATTACATTGTCATCGTCGCAGGATTCCAAGGTCAGACCGCGGAAGGTGAAACGACAACGCTCGGTCGAGGCGGTTCGGATTTAACCGCAATCGCGCTGGCGGGAGCGCTCAATGCGGATGCCTGTCAAATCTTTACCGATGTCGATGGTGTTTTCACCTGCGATCCGCGCGTGGTCACGGAAGCAAAAAAACTGGGTGAGATCGCGTATGACGAATTGCTCGAGATGGCGGGCGCCGGTTCAAAGGTGATGCAATCGCGCGCGGTCGAGTTTGCAAAAAAATTCGGCGTCGAATTTGAAGTGCGCTCAAGCTTGAAGCGCGACGTTGGGACACTCGCGAAAGAAGAAACTGCGAACATGGAAGACGTCGTTGTCCGCGGTGTCAGTATCGATCGTAATCAAGCGAAAGTGACGGTGGACGACGTGCGCGATGAGCCCGGGGTCGCCGGCCGGATTTTTTCGACGATTGCGGCCGCCAATATTGTGGTCGACATGATTGTGCAGAGCGTTTCCGAACACGGGACAACCGATCTTTCGTTTACGATTCACGAGAACGATCTGGACGCAGCCAGGAAATTGCTCGAGCCGGTGATAAGAGAAGTTAAGGCAGCGGGCCTCATCACCAAAAAGGGCGTGGCAAAGCTGAGCGTGGTCGGAATCGGGATGCGCTCACATTCGGGCGTGGCCGCACGATTGTTCGATTGTCTCGGAAAAGCCGGGATCAACATTCAATTGATTTCGACTTCGGAAATTAAAATTGCCGTCGTCATTGACGAAGCCGCCGTCGAGCGCGCTGCACAACTGACCCACGCGGAATTTGGCCTGGCTGCGTTCGCTCCTGCACCGGCGACGATGCATCCGCTTGGATAAGATGCGAGCTGCTAAGGTCTCACGACTGGATCGACATAGAACTCGGGCATTCCTTCGATCCGCATCTTGTAGCCAAAAGTCGTATGAAGCACGACCGCCGTCGGATGATCGGTGACAGTCGCGCGAAAATGATCGTCAACGTTCACCTGTTTCCAAACAGTGCCATCTTCGAGCCTGATCTGCGTGTGACCTTTCAGGCCGTCAATGTTGCCATCAACGCGACTAACCAGTGAGTCGAGCTTGGTCCTCGCGGTTTTATTGGCTTCTTCCGTGGCTTTTTCGGTCGCCTTCTTGATCTCTACCTCCGCTTTGGCTTGCGCCTGCTCGGCCGCTTTCTTCTGGGTGCTTTGGCGGTAACCTTGGAGCCACGCATCCAGATGCTGGAGTTCGTCCTCGCTCAACTTATCCAGACCCGCGGCCTTGAACTCCTCCGGCCTCATCGTTTCCTCGACGCCCCGGGTCGGTTTTTCAGATGCTTCCTTTTTACTGCTCTTCTCGGGCGTTGTTGATGGTTCAGGCGTGGTTTCCTCGGCCGGCTTGGCCGACCTCTCAAGATCGACGGCTTCCTGCGACCACAAACGGCCGATGAGGAGGAACGAAATCAGAACGGCGGCGGCACATCCCAGACGATTGAAAACCATGGCACTTAACTTCGGTCAGAGGCTAGCAGTTGTCGGATTCGCGTCAAGGTGAGTGCAGGAAGTCAGACGATTTGTCATGTCGCGACGGTTTGCATCGACTGCGCGTAAGAAACCACTGTGGTGACTTGATAACAGAGACTTACCAAGACTCGGTCATTGAAGTGAGGCAGCGAGTCCACGATGAAACCAGAATCGTCAGTAAGATGTGACCGGTGACTTTTAATTGGGCTAACCGTGAACGCTGGTCCGCCTGAGGCAAATCTCGCGCGACGCAGGCGCGTTTTCGGAAACCGATTTCGGCGCAAGGTCAAATGGCAGGGAACCACATCGAGACAAACCCGCTAGGTCGGACCTGAGCTCCATGACATCAGACAATATATGTCATATAAAATCGATAGGTGTTGCTGTCGTTTGAGTATGCAAATTTTGGGGCTTCGCGGGAGACTTGTCCCGATTACGAAAATAGGTCGAAAGAGCCTATATAGCTCGAAATAGACTGAGGGTTAGGCACTTACACGGCAAAAACAATCCGGCCTGCGCGAGGTCGAACCTTTCCCACCTGAATCGACTGCCGGGGCCGATAGGTTCGACCTTTTTCCCTCGTAAGCGAGTTCCAGGTGGGAATGATCAGGACCAAAAATTAAGGTCGAACCTCGAACCCCGATTTTCCAGGTGGGACCAGTCTGGCGATCCTCTTCTTGGGACGGGAACATTTTTGAATGCAAAAAATTATCGACGTCGAAAATAGCGATCTCTTCGACGCGCTCGCGTATATCGCGCACTTCGGTCAATCTCCGAGACCGCGACTTCGCACTTCTGCGCGACCTCTTCGAATCGCGCGTCACGTCTGACCTGATCGAATCCGCGAAAATACCGAATCGCACTTCGACGTTTGACACGGGATCGACCACGCTGCTAGTCGGGCTGTTGTTATCAGCGAATCAATGCCCGAGATTTATTTTGCGCTTCTTACAGCTCAAAGCTCGGTTGCATATGCCGCGCCCGTATTAGAAAATTGATTCGTGCTTCTTTTTATTTGTCATGCGTCAGAGGATCAGGCTGTCAAGCTCGGGGATGGTCTTCGGCGGAAGATCGCTGGGACAGATTCGTTCGCGAGCATCAGGAGCCAGAAGCAACCTAGAGTCCGATTAGAACACTTGGCCACCACTGTGCTGAATGCACTTCCGGGCGCGCTTACTTGAGTCGGCTTATGGGCGTGGTCTTTTGCCGAGAAAGCGTGGCTGGAGGTTGGGGTTCGGGGACACGCTCTAATCTCTCAATCGTAGCGATGAAATGTTGGAAATCCCCTATGTCGAGACCAAGGTCAATGAACTCGCGATAGCATTTGTGAGTAAGCCCGAATATTGCCCGCGTGAAATTTCGCTGCACGAGCCAGCCGTCAACGCTCTGCTTCCTGGCCAAGTGGTCTAGTAAGAACAAGCATCTGTCGAAAACAGTTCGAATTACGCGCGACGCAAGTTGCGGTTCGCAAAGCTCGTCACGAAGCACGATTCGGGGGAAGTAAAAGTGCTTCTTCGCTAGCTGAGCGTAGCTCTTCGCAAGGTAACGATCGTAAGCCACGCTGAAAAGAGTGTCGGGCGGAATGCCAAGGGAAGTCGGCTCGGACTGCAGGTCATAGCATTGACGCTTAAACAGTTTTCGCAAATCGGAGAGATCGCTTTTTGGACCAAGACGAAATTGGTCGCGCGCGGCGTTGTCGATTATCGCGGTTGCGCCCGTTGCCAACCACTCTTCGCTAATGATCAACTGACGGCAAACGCGCAGCCCAGTCTCAAAGCGCAGAGGAGCCCGACACTTCTCATAAGTTGACAATCGATCCCGAGGAACGCCAATAAGTTCCGCAAGCTTTTCCTGTGTGACCTCGGCGAGGTCGCGCGCCTCTCGAATTCGCAGACAAATCGCAGTTTCCCTGTCAGCGAGCTGCGATTTCTGGCGAGTTTTCCTCCGGGGCATAACACCGCTCTAGCAGCCGTGTTTCCATGTGCAATTAAATTTGTTGATAATACCTATTATATAGGCATTATACCCAAAGCGTGTTACAATGCACACACAGACATGAAAGATGATCCGACAAAGATACTGCTCGTCGCAGCCGCGGTTCTGTTTCACTCTACCGACAAGCGAGGGGAGTTTAAAATGATCTCTCAAAACCGGCTGGTGTTCGTTGATCGACGACGATGGGTCCGTGCGAATCGCGCAGTCGCGCAGAATCACGCAGTTTGAGTGTCCGAA
>WNFG01016752.1_pt1 | contig 11364 bp, 11 predicted proteins | sample 5400431 | NCBI WGS metagenome assembly WNFG01 (sample SAMN13153346, study PRJNA577476) | soil metagenome | isolation source: 120 cm saprolite under Douglas fir tree site 2 hole 3 replicate 2 | place: USA:California | collected 2015-04-18
CCGCGACTTTTTCTTCCAGATCGAGCACCAGTACGGCACGCTTCTCGTGGTCCTTAATGGCCTTGCGCACCGGATCGTCGGTGAAGTCTTCGAGCCGCCGCAGAATCGAGTGATAGATTCCTCCGCCGAAGCGGGGCACACGCTCGTAACAGACGCCCAGCGTGACGAGAGAAGCCTGGTCGAGATAGTAAGCGAACGACGATTCGGGGCGGGAGCCGTCTTCCTCGATCAGTCCTCGGTAGATTCGAATGACCTCCAGCGAACGCTCCTTGAGGTTATGGGCCTTTTCGGTGTTCAGCGCCAGGATCTGCCAGGCGATTTCCCGGTCGATGACGACCAGGACGGTGATGGCCTTCGCGCCGAGGCGGCGCATGGCCCGGAGCCGATGCAGGCCGTTGGGTGTCCAGAAGCCGCCCTCGGGTGCGGTGACCGCGATGATGGGGTCGAGGAAGCGGCCGGTTTTGTCGATCACGTCGGCCAGACGTTTGTGGTGCGTGTCGGAAAGATCGCGCTGGAACGGAGTGGGCTCGATGGCCGCGATAGGCAGAACCGAGAGAAGCATGGGATGTCCGCCAAGCGGATCCCGGTAGGCGGCCATGACACTTCCGCCCGCTTTTTCGATCAGCTCCACGACCTCATTGGTCGCGGCGTCGGGGTTTGCCAGCCGGCATTCCGCCGGCTCGAATCCTCTGGTGCCGGCCTTTGCCTTGCGGGGACGACGTTTTGCAGGTGCGCGTTTTACCATGGCGGCTATTCTATAGCGGAATGGCTTCTGGCCTCTGGCTCCGGGCTTCTGGCGACTGACTGCCCGTCGATTCGCCTGCGCCCTAGACGCGCTCTCTTTTGTCATTCCGATCCGCGCAGCGGAGAGGAACCTGCTGTCTCTCACCTGGTCGGCTCTGTTGGCTCCGGCGTTCCGGCTGTTTATACCTGTTTGGGGGCACGCTGATCATCGATGCTTCGGCCAGACGCCTTACCATAGTCCCTCAGTATCTCCTCCAGCGAGCATGTTTCATTCAGCTGACACGTCGAAATCAACAGAGCCGACCAGGTGAGAGACAGCAGGTTCCTCTCCGCTGCGCGGATCGGAATGACAAAAGAGAGCGCGTCTCGAAAGGGGCAGGCTAATCTCCATCCGCCAGGTGTTTGCCTACTTTCGTGTCACACGCCTAAGTTCGTATATATACTTGACGGCATATGCAGTGTAAGGCATAGTGAGAAAATAACCATGCCCACGAATGTCAGCAGTATCATTCACAAGCTCAGTCTCGCACAGCGTAAGAAGGTGGAGGCCCGGGCATCACAGCTCATCGCCGAGGAAATGACACTTCAGCAACTTCGGCAGGCGTGCAAGACTCCTTCGGTGAATCGCGTGACGAAGAGAAGAGCTGCTTCGTAACCCTGGTACGCCGCGCAGCTGGTTCCTGGGTTGATGTGGCTAACGACCCGATCGAAGAACTCCGGACAAAGCAGCTTTCAGTTCATCCGGTTTAAACCCAAAAGGCCCGGGACGGCTCTTGAACACAATTTTTCCCTGTTTGTCGATCAGGTAAATCCTGTCGGGCCAGCCGGTGTAAGCCGATTCGCCGGAGTTTTGAAAATCGTCCATCAGCGTGGGGAACCCGATCATCAGTTTGCGCGCGCAGGTTCCGGCGAGTTGACTGCGCTCGTCGGCGTTGGCGGGGCTGGCGAAGACCACTTTGTCCCGAATATTGCTTTCCATCTGCCACACATCGCTGGGATGGGCTTCGGTGATGTAGATGACATAGAACTGCACCTGATTTTCAAACTCTTTGGCCAGTTGATTGAGGGCGGGAACCTCCCGCCGGAACGGCGGTCAGGTGTAACTGCCGAAAACCAGGACAACCGGCTTGCTGCCGCGAAATGACGAAAGCGTGACCTGGGCGGTCTTATCCACGGTGCGCAGGGTGAAGTCCGGGGCGGTGTCGCCGACGCTGAGCCGGCCCGCGCGCGCGTGGGTCCAGAGGGTTTCGAAGGGGACCAGCAAAAAGATGATGCCCGGCATTTTGGACATGAAGCGTCCGAACTTTTCCGGCGGCTGATACATCGCCCAGGTGACGGAGCCGACCAGCAGCGCATACGCGCTCAGCGCCAAAAGCAGAAAAATACGCAGGGTCCGTTTCCAGTTCATCGCGCGGCTATATTACCTCAATACAGCGCGGCACGCCGCAGCCAAAACCTTACCACTGATGAACACTGATAAAAGCACTGATGAACGCTGAGAAAAGGCGTTTACCGCCCCTCGCTGTTCATCAGTGGTAAGGTTTAAAGATGAGGGAAGGTACGGACATGAAGATTCTGGTGGTGGGCGCGGGCGGTGTGGGCGGGTATTTCGGCGGCCGGCTTTTTCAGGCGGGGCGGGATGTGACGTTTCTCGTTCGTCCCAGGCGAAAGGCCGAACTTGCGGCCACGGGCATTGTGATCCGGAGCCGGTTTGGAGATGCGACGCTTCCGGGTCCGAAGACGATCCTGGCCGAAGATCTCCGCGAGAGCTTCGATCTGGTGTTGCTGAGTTGCAAAGCCTACGACCTCGAGAACGCGATCGATTCTTTTGCGCCTGCCGTTGGATCGGAGACGGCGATTCTGCCGCTGCTCAACGGCATGCGGCACATGGATATTCTCGACCAACGATTTGGTCCTGAGCGTGTCCTCGGCGGGTTGTGTTACATTGCCGCGACGCTGAACGATCAGCATGAAATTCTGCACCTGAACGACCGGCACGACGTGGTTTTTGGCGAGCGTGACGGTACGCGCTCCGCGCGGGTCGAAGCGCTGGCGCCGATCATGGTAAACGCAGGCTTTGAGTCCCGCCTCAGCGGGGCCATTCTGCAGGAGATGTGGGAGAAGTGGGTCTTCATCGCCACGGGCGCGGGGCTCACCTGCCTGATGCGGGCGGCGGTCGGGGATATCGTGGCGGCGGGCGGGAGCGAGCTTGCGTCCACGCTGTTCGCTGAGTGCTCGGCGATTGCGGCGCAGGCGGGCTTCCCGCCGGGCGAGGCGGCGGTTCGGAACAATCAGGCCACATTCATGGCGGCCGGGTCAACGCTGACGGCGTCGATGCTGCGGGATATCGAGCGTAACGCTCCGATTGAAGCCGACCATGTGGTCGGCGATCTGCTGCGACGCGGTGTGGAAGGCGGCAGCCCGCTGCTGCGTATTGCTTATCTGCATCTCAAGGCTTATGAGGCGCGGCGGGTGCGCGAAGGCTAAAAAAGATTAGCCGCGAATGAACGCGAATTAGAGCAAAAGAAGGAAACGTTACTTTTCGTCCCTTGTCATCCAGAACGCAGCGCGAACGCATGTGAGCGCGCAGTGAAGGATCCCCACGGACATCGGGAATACCTTGCTGTGTCGGGATAAGTTTACGAAGGTCTGTGAATGCGCTGGTTGTACCTGCATCCTCGGGATCCTTCACTGCGCGCTCACATGCGTTCGCGCTGCGTTCTGGATGACAGGGGTTTTACAGGAACGCGAAAACCGAGACATAACACCATCGTTGAGTTCCTGTCCATTTTCATCCCCGGGCGCCCCGCGAAAGAAAATTAAGCTTCAGCATTTTAGGCATTTTCTGCTGCTTTTCAATTACTCAATATTTACGTACCGACCCGCCTCACGGTGCTATGATAACTTGACCTGCCTTATCGACTTTTCTAAGCTGTAGCTCGCGGGAAAGTCCTCTTTCAGAAGGGAACAACCCGTGAAAATCCACCTGATCAATCCAAGTAACGTGTCTTTTGGCACCGCCGTCATTACTCCTCGCTGGCTCTACGTGCTGGCGGCCGCTACGCCTCGCTCTTACGGGGACCCCAATCTTGTCGACGAGACCCTGGAACTTCTCGATCCCATGCAGATTCAGAGCGGGGACGTGGTGGGTATCAGCATCCACACGGGGAACGCCCTGCGCGGTTATGAGCTGGGGCAGATGGCGCGCGAGCGGGGCGCGTGGGTGGTGTATGGAGGAATTCATGCCACGCTTTATCCCGAGGAAGCGCGCGACGTGGGCGGCGCGCATGCCGTGGTCAAAGGCGATGGCGACGTGGTCTGGGCCACGGTGCTGGAAGATTGCGCAAAGAGTATTCCCAAAGCAGTCTATGCCGCCGGACAGATCGAGGCCGACACCTTCAAGCCGGCCCGCTGGGATTTATTGCCCGCCAACAAATATATGTGGGCCTCGGTGCAGACCGTGCGCGGCTGCCCCAAGCACTGTTCTTTCTGTTCGGTGTGGCGCACGGATGGGCAGCGGCCGCGCCAGAGGTCTTCCGATGCCGTGATCGATGAGATCGTTCAGCTGCGGCGACGGGGTTTTCGCTTCATTGCGCTGGCCGATGACAATTTCTATCCCGTCACGCTGACCGACATCAAGCTGGCCGAGAACCAGAACAACGCGATGCGCGTTCAGGAACTGAAATCCCTTCGTGAGGAGCGCTTCGAACTGATGGCTCGCCTGGCCCTATTGCCTTCCGATACGGTCTTCTTCACCCAGATCACCATGGAAGCCGCCGAGGACCCGGAATTTCTTGAGGCGATGAACGCGGCGCACATCAAGGGCGCACTGGTGGGCGTGGAGGCGGTGACCCCGCAGGGATTGAAGGACGTATTCAAGGACTTCAATTTCGCGGGAGAGAGCCTGGTCCATCGCCTTCAGACGTTTCGCCGGCATGACATTCATGTGCTGGGCTCGTTTATCTTCGGCCTGCCCAGCGACCGGGCACAGACTTTTGATGCGACCGCCGCGGTGGCCGATCAGGCGGAGCTGACCTTTGCGCAGTTTGTGATGCTCACACCTTTCCCCGGCACGATCGATTTCGCGAAGTGGGAAAAGAGCATGGAAGGCGACACCACGCGCATCGCCGGCCATCCCCTCACCCGGCACTGGCTCATTCCGCATTCATTGCGGCCTAAGGTTTTCAACGCGCATGAAGCCATGACCGACAAAGAACTGCGCGACCGCACCCAGGCCGTCTGGGACCGGTTCTACAGCGTGAAGCTGATCTGGAAACGCGCTCAGTGCGTGAAGTCGCTCAAAGCGCGGCTGGCCTTTCTGCTGATTTCAAAACTCTATCGCCGCATGTATGCCGATACCGGCATCGCCGCCGACAGCGCCCGCCAGGCCCGCTCCGCACAGTGGGCGCGCTGGATCGCAAGATCATGCCAGCGTCTGTTCCGCGGCAAGCTCATGCCGGAACTGGAAGTCCCCGCGAGAAGCGTGGAACCGTTCGCCACGCCGCAGTTGCAGGTGATTCAGTAGGAGCGGGGGGGGGGGAAGATTGGTAATTGCCAAAATTGATAATTGCCAAAATTGAAAAGGCAGTCTGACATCGCCGGTTTTCAATTTTGGCAATTACCAATTTTGGCAATTACCAATCTTCCCTGGTTTGCTTTATTCTTCGACAAACGCTTTCAGTCTGGCCAGAGCATGGTCCCACTGTTGCGAGACGAAATCGACATATTCTCTGATGCCTTCCAGCGGTTTCGGGTCGAACTCGAAAAGTCTTTCCCGCCCGCGGTGGATGCCATGCACGACGCCCGCGCCTTCCAGCACGCGCAGGTGCTTGGTGATCGCCTGGCGCGTCAGCCGCGAGCCGGTGGTGAGCTGAGAGATCGAACGCGGCTCGCCGTCGCAGAGCTTTGACACCAGCCTGAGTCGCGTCCGGTCGCCGAGCGCGGCAAACACGGGGGCGTGGGATTGCCGTCTTGCGGCCACGCGGTTAGGGGTTCCGGGTGACATGGCTCTCGATGTTCTTCATCTGCTGGGCCCAGCCGCTGTCGTTTTTGCCGAAGGCTTCGATGCGGCGATGGCTGGGAATCTTGTCGAAACCGGATTCGGTGACCACCACCAGGGTGCCGCCGGGAATGCCTTCCAGCGTGAATTCCACGAGCGTGGGCGGTTCTTTCGAGTAATCGACTTTCGGATCGACGGCATACGGATGCCATGTATAGGAAAAGAGCCGTTCGGGTTCCATCTTCTGCACGGCCATCTCCATCTGAAGGTGCTCATAGCCGGGATGTGTAATCTGCCCGCGCGCGACCTGTCGAGGTACGAATGGCCCTTCCAGTTTCACTCGAAACCATTCTCCAAATTCACGGTAGTCCGTCAGGGCGCGCCATACTCGCGATACCGGCGCTTTGATCTCAATCCGCTTCTCGATGCGGTCTGTCATTTTATGCAACCTCCAGGTTGCATATTAGCAAAGAGAGCGGATGAAATGCAACCGTTTGGTTGCGGAATGATTTCTTGCCAAAGCCAGGAAAACCAAAAGCAAAACCAGAAATCCTGAAACACGGAGGGACTGAATTCTCTCAGCCCATGAAAACGCGCGGTCATCGTTGCAACCCCAAAAAATCCTCCGTTTCCTCCGCCTTTTCCTCCGTTCCCTCCGTGTTTCAGGATTTCTGGTTTTGCTTTTTCTGTGCACCCTGCGAACCCATCCCCCATCCGTACATGCCCCGGAGCATTTGCGCGCCGAAAGCCGACTTCTGCAACCTATCCGGCTCCTGGACGCATCCAACCTGAGAACAAACTCTTGTTAGAATAAGACAAAACCAGACGCATCGCGGGCTTCCGGGGCACAAGTCTCCCGTATGCGGTTGAAGGGGCCTGCATGGCGACACACACCGTTGAAACACCGGTGGGCGCACTTTACTCTGAAAATGTAAATCCCCAGTGGGTCCGATTGCTGGACGTGCTGGCCATGAACGTTCGCTACGAGCGCTGCGTTGGCGCCGAACTTTTCACCGACGATGGCCGGCGGATCCTCGACTTTCTGTCGGGATACTGCGTTCACAACGTGGGGCACAACCATCCGGCCGTGATTGCGGCGATCCGCGAAGAGCTTGAGAGCTGCGGGCCCGCGATGATTCAGACACACGTCGCCGAGCGGGCGGGCGAACTGGGCGCCAGGCTCTGCCGGCTGGCGGGCGGGGGACTGACCAAGGTTTTCTTCGGCAGCTCCGGCAGCGAAGGCGTGGAAGCGGCGATCAAGTTTGCCCGCGCACACACCGGGCGCACCGCACTCCTTTACGCCGACGGAGCGTTCCATGGACTGACCTGCGGCGCGCTCTCACTGATGGGGAGCTCGTTCTGGCGAGAAAAGTTCGGCCCCATGCTTCCGGAGACGGAGGCGATTCCCTTTGACGATCTCGACGCGCTGGAGCGCAAACTCGCGGGCAAAAAGTTCGCGGCCTTCGTCGTGGAGCCGATTCAGTCGGAAGCCGGAATCCGCGTACCGTCCCCTGGCTACTTTCGTGCGGCGCAGGAACTATGCCGTCGCTATGGCACGCTGCTGGTCATGGATGAAGTGCAGACGGGAATGTACCGCACCGGTCCTTTTCTGGCGAGTCACGACCTGGATGTGGAACCGGACATGGTGGTGCTGGCCAAGGCCATGAGCGGCGGATTGATTCCGGTCAGCGCCGTGCTGATGACCGAACCGATTTACGATTCGGTGTATGGATCGCTGCGCCGCTCCATCAGTCACACTTCAACCTTCAGCGAAAACGGATTGGCTATGCGCGCGGCGCTGGCCACCCTGGACGTCCTGCTGAGCGAAGACCTCGGCCGCCGTTCGATTGAAATGGGCGAGGTGTTGCGTCAGCGGCTGACCGAGGCCCTGAGCGGTTATGAGATGGTGAAAGAGGTCCGAGGCAAAGGATTGCTGCTGGGCATCGAGTTCCAAAAGCCAAAATCGCTGCGTCTTCGCATTCCGTTTGAAGCGTTCCTGCATATTCATCCCGCAATGTTCGGGCAGATCTTGGTGATGCGCCTTTTCCGCGACGGCGGTTTTCTCACTCAGATTTGCGGAAACAACTTCATGGTCCTGAAGGCGGCGCCGCCGCTGGTGGTGACCGGGGAGCAGATCGACCGGTTTGTCGCCGGTGTTGCATCGGTGGTAGATCTGGCGCATACCTCGGGTTCATTCTGGTCCGAGGCCCTCGGGCTGGCCCGCCGGGCGATCGACATTTAACAAAATTTCCCACGATCAGGATTTCAAAAACGGATGAGAATCGTCAGCGCCACCAGCGCTTTCCCGAAGCATTATTACCCGCAGGAAACTCTGTTTGCCGCGCTTCAGCAGTATTGGGGCGAGAGCCTTCCCGACGCCGAGAAGGTGCGCCGTCTTCATAACAATGTCGGCGTGGAAGGCCGTTACCTGTCGCTGCCCATCGAGCAATATGCGGGTCTCGGCGCATGGGGAGAGGCAAACGATCACTGGATTCGCACGGCGGAAGATCTGGGGCATTGCGCGATCAGCCGCGCCCTGACCGCCGCCGGACTTCAGCCCCGCGATATAGGCGCGTTTTTTTTCACGTCGGTCACGGGCGTTGCCAGCCCGTCCATCGACGCCCGGCTGATCAACCGGATGGGGCTTTCGCCGAACATCCGGCGCGTGCCGATGTTTGGCCTGGGCTGTGTGGGCGGAGCGGCGGGCATCGCGCGCGCCGCCGACTATGTGCGCGCCTGGCCACATCAGGTCGCGGTGCTGCTGGCCGTGGAGTTGTGTTCACTGACGCTGCAGCGGGAAGATTTTTCGGTGGCCAACCTTATTTCATCGGGATTGTTCGGCGACGGAGCGGCGGCGGTGCTGGTCGCGGGCGAAAAGATCGCGGAGGAGATGGCTTCCCGCGATTCCGCATTGCCCAGTCGCTCAGGGCCGAGAATTCTGGCCACGCGTTCCGTCTTCTATCCCGACACGCAGGAGATGATGGGCTGGGAGGTTTCCGAGAAGGGCTTCCACATCGTGCTGTCGAGCGAGGTGCCCGATTTGATTCAGCGGCAACTCGGCGGCGATGTTGACAGTTTTCTGGCTGAACTGGGGCATGACCGCAGCGACGTGGGAAGCTGGGTGTTGCATACCGGAGGACCGAAAGTCCTGCGGGCGACGGCCTCCGCCCTGGGTCTCGAAAACGGAGAGCTCAGCGCTTCCTGGGATTGCCTGCGCAAGATGGGCAATCTTTCGTCGGCGTCAGTGCTGGTGGTTTTGGAAGAGGTCATGAAGAACCGGCGTCCCGCGCCTGGGACGCTCGGGTTGCTGGCCGCCATGGGCCCTGGATTTTGTTCAGAGCTGATTGCGCTCGAATGGTGAGGATGGAAAACTTGTCGAAGGGAACCGATGTATTCGTGATTGGCGGCGGCCCGGCGGGAATCGCGGCGGCGCTGGCGGCGCGTCAGCGGGGCATGAGCGTGATCGTTGCCGACAGCGCCGTGCCGCCGATCGACAAGCCATGCGGCGAAGGTCTCATGCCCGATTCCATTGTGGCGCTGCAGCAGCTGGGCGTGAATATCCCGCCTCTGGAAGCCCAGGCGTTTCGGGGGATTCGCTTTGTGAGTTCCGGACTCTCGGCGCAGGCGGTCTTCCCTCATGGGAAGGGGCTGGGTGTGCGTCGCATGAATCTCCATCGCATCATGGTCGAACATGCGGAAGCGGCGGGCGTGTGTTTCCTGTGGCGAACGGTGGTGACCGGCTTGCAGCTATCGAAGGATGGGGCCGGCAGCAGGGTCGAAGCGCGGATCGACGGCAGAACGGAAGAGATTGGTTCGGAGTGGATCATTGGAGCGGATGGCGGGACCTCGCGCGTCCGGCAGTGGGCCGGGCTGGATGTCCACCGCCAAAAGGACCAGCGCTATGCCTTCCGGCGGCACTCCCGGGTGGAACCCTGGTCGGAGTTCATGGAGTTGCACTGGGCTCCGGGCTGCCAGATCTATGTGACTCCTGTCAGTCCGCGCGAGGTGTGCGTTGCTTTGATCTCGCGAAATCCTTCGCTGCGGCTGGAAGAGGCTCTGTCCGCTTTTCCGCAGGTGGCCAAACGGCTGGTGGGTTCGGAGCACGGTTCAGTGGAACGGGGAGCGGTGTCGGTCACGCGCCGGCTCGCTCGTGTATGCCGCGGCAAGGTCGCGCTCGTCGGCGACGCTTCCGGGGGTGTCGATGCCATCACGGGCGAGGGACTGTGTCTCGCTTTCCGGCAGTCGGCGCTGCTGGCGGATTGCATGACGTCCGGAGACCTGGCGCTTTATGAGAAGGGGCATCGCGCTTTGTCGCACAGGCCGCTGCTCATGGCCCGCATGATGCTGCTGATGGAGAACAGAGACAGGCTGCGCGCGCGGGTGATGCGGGCGTTTGTCACCAGACCGAAGCTGTTTGAGCGCATGCTGGCCGCGCATGTGGGGGCGGCTTCGCCTCTGGAATCGGCCGCGAGCGGACTGGCTCTGGGGTGGCGATTGCTGACGGAGCGCTGCTAGCTGGTAGCTAAAAGCCGGCAGCTAAAACTAAACTAATGCTAACAGTCAGGAGACTGCTTTGAAATCACTCAAGACATCATCGGTTCTGAAACTGGCGAGGGCCGCAGCCGCGTTGTGCATTCTGTGGGCGGGTCTGAGCGGCGCGGCGCGGGCGCAATCCATCGTTCTTCAGTGCGATCCGGCGCAGACGGTCGCGAATTTCACGCTGAGCGATCCGCTCCATACGGTGCATGGCGCGTTTAAGTTAAAGAGCTGCGATGTCCGGTTCGATCCGGTGTCGGGAAAGATCGACGGCGCCATTGTGTTCGATGCGACCAGCGGCAACAGCGGCAGCGGAGGGCGCGACAAGAAGATGCACAAGGATGTCCTCGAAAGCGCGCGCTACCCGGAGATCACGTTCCGTCCGGACCGTGTCGATGGCAAAGTGGCGCTCGCGGGCGCCTCGTCGGTGCAGGTCCACGGAATGTTCGGAATCCATGGAAGCGAGCATGAAATCACCATGCCCGTGGCACTCAATCTCGATTCCGACCACTGGAACGCGTCGGCGAAGTTTTCGGTTCCCTACGTGAAGTGGGGAATGAAAAATCCCAGCATGTTGTTTCTCAAAGTCGGTGAGTCGGTGGACCTCGATTTTAAGGGAACCGGCGGCGTGAAGCCGGCGGGGCAGTAGAGCAAACCCGCCGCGGAGGCGCGCAGGGAAAGAAAAGATTTCAAATTTCAAATTTGAAATCTTCTCTTTCTCCTGCGTCTTCTGCGCCTCTCCGATTGGCGTTGAACTTCTCTCTTCCACCATTCCGCCCGCCTTTAGCATGATTTAAATAGACGATAGTTTATTACTATTGCGGCAGGCTATGCCGATATTCCAGGTTGGGTCACTATAGTTATTGCCCTATGGACAATCGACTGCCAGGCGTGCCAGGCTTGTGTACTATAGATATTTCGGCGAGCATGGAAATCGCAAATGACGTTCGAGAATAAAATTGTTGCCGCGGTTGCCTTTGGCTTATTGGTGCTGGCTGGTGTCGGCGCACTTTCTTTTTGGAATGCGGTGCGTGAGGACAGGGACCGGGCATGGATCGTCCATACTCAGGTGGTCCTGGACCGCA
>WNFG01004799.1_pt1 | contig 11362 bp, 17 predicted proteins | sample 5400431 | NCBI WGS metagenome assembly WNFG01 (sample SAMN13153346, study PRJNA577476) | soil metagenome | isolation source: 120 cm saprolite under Douglas fir tree site 2 hole 3 replicate 2 | place: USA:California | collected 2015-04-18
GGCGAGGCCGGGCGAGGCAGCGGTCGCGGCCGCGAGCTCGACGGAGCCGCAGAATGCTGTTGCTACGCCCAAGAAAGCGCAGAAGTCGGCGCGCGGTCAGAACCATCGCCGTGACCAGTACCGGTATGGCGCGCCGTCCTGGCGCGAATCTCAAAGAGCACATAGGGGCGTTTAGTCCGCACGAAATTCGTACTTTGGTCGCTGCATTGGACACAGCTTGGGAGTCAATTCAGGCCAGTGGAGTGACGTTTGAAACGAGTTCTCACGCTGGGTCTACACGGGCAATCCTGGCAAACATATTATTGAGGCAGCTCTGCACCGCGAACGAGACCAGCGCCGGCTCCGTGATGGAGCTCAGCTGCAAGCTGCGAAGCCCCGGACGGAGCGACGGTGAGTTTTCAGCCAGAAGCGATCATAAAAAGACCGCCCCACGAGAGGGCGGAGTATGCCGTCGCTTTCAAAGCGAAAACGGTTTCGCGTGTACGGCCGTTACCTTGTTTGCCGCCATACGCTGGATATTTACATAACGTCCACGCGAGTTATTGGTTCAATCGCCGCGGATGGAACGCGAGTGGCGCGCGGATCTTGGCAAAGTAAGTTAAAGCAAAAGCGTGAGTATGCTGGCAGCGATGGCAATGGGGCGCAGCTCGCCAGTGGGAGATGCCCTGCGGATGGCCTTCAGGCAAGATGCAAGCCCCCATTTCATTGGCACGTTTCGTTGTAATTTTATTTATTTCGTAATGCTTGGCGGCCCTTGATATAGCGCGTTCGGGCCACAGCTAAGGGGTGGCCCGCGCTGGCTTCGTCCCCCGACTGTCCATGCGCGGTACGTAGGAAGCCCCGGTCGAGTGAAAATCGCCGGGGCTTCGGTCGTCGTCCTCCTTGATGGCAGGTCATGAACGACCGCTGTGACGGAAGATAGCCTCACGATTGCCAACGACTCGCACTGCTCGACGGAGCTGTGCTTCTCCCTTTTTTGAACATTCTTGCCCAGTGCCAACCGCAATAGTCAGGGTGAACGTGTTGACCATGTTGTGAAATCGCCTCAGGGACATCTCGTGTGAGAAGCGCCGGGAGCGATCAGCGAAAGTCGTCGACCTTAGTGGGAACTTATCCAAGCGGACAGCAGGAACGCATCACGGGCTTCAAGACCGAGGCCGACGCGCTCGATTGGATTGCAAACGATTCGGCCGATTGGCTAGAAAAACGACGAGTTCGCTGAACAGTCGGCCGCGCACCGACGACGCGGCCGCCAACTGAGGCGGCCTATTTTGCTGGCCTAAGGACGAGTCTCGGTACGCGTGGGCGTCTCAAATCGTCGTCAATCAGCGCCAAGCTACGTTCAAGCTGCAATGCCGCTTGCATCCAGGTTTTGGCCATTTCCAGCAATACGTGGCGGTGCTGTTCCGATCTGGTCTCGTCGGCCCAACGTAAACACTCTTGAGAGAACTCACGAAATTCTTTGGGGGATGATGGCATGGCGCGCTCCTCCACTCTCAGGCGGGAGCGCAATCGGTCTCTCAGCCACCGGCGCCTGGCAAATCCTCACCTCGTTGGGCGGGGCCACTGTCGGTGATGGTGCGACTGTAGCACAAAGTTCCGGGAGAGTCTGTCTGAAAGCGCACGATGCACTGATGGAGCGCACCTTGAGCAAAAACGGACTTCAGGTTCCTCGGCCCAAAAGAAAGCCCCACCTGTCCTTCCCGAAAATCATATCCGCGCGTAGCGATGATGCAATCCGGACAAGATTGGTGTGACCATGATGGTTCCTGATTCTTGGACAGCTCGCCGTAGCGGCGCATCCTTCCGCAAGGCCAAGTGCGTCCGCGTCTGATTGTAATATGACGAATACAAAGCCAGGATCCGCCGTAGATGCCGCTCGCCGAAGATCAGGACATGATCCAGGCACTCGCGCCGGAGCGTTCCGATCAGGCGCTCAACATATGCATTCTGCCAGGGCGACCTCGGTGAGATGGGGCGGTCGCGTATCCGCGCGCAACGCACAAAACCCTGCCTGCCGCGGTCGCAGCATTCGTACGTGGTTTCTGTTGAGCCGAGAACGAGATTGCTTGGTCACACAGACCCGTAGGGTCAGCGCAGATCGCGCAGTAGTACGGCCAGTACGACCAAGCTAGGAGTCCACGCGACCATGATCCCGAGTAAAAAGGCCTGGGTCGGTTCCATGACCTACCCCCTTTTGCGTTTCCTCAATGTTTTTTTTGTTTTACGTGTTATCAGCATCAAGGAACTTGGGCGACGTTAAGGCGGCGGCTCTAGAACGCGAGTCCGAAGGGAACCGGTAGCGCCTCAGTTTGAATTTGGGCGATCTAGTCGAATAGCCGCGAAAGCGTATAGATGTGTCTTTTTAGCGATAGCACCCTGCATTCGCCCTCCGTTCAGCATCTGACAGTCTCCCATTACCACAAATCGGGGCTCGGCTAGCGACCTGCACCGCGAGGTCTGATCATCGACCTTGAAAAAACTGGGCAGCTTCGGCCCGCGACAGCCCGAGCGCTTGGATGGCATCGCGATATTGCTTCGCGGTCATGCGAGGTCTCAAGCTTAGCACAGTGACGGCGCGCCAGCTGTGCATTTGGTCCGCGCGGTTTCGTTTTACCGTTCCAAATTTCTCGATTGCTTGCGCGGTGCGGTAGCGAATAGCTACCCTAACGTTGATCTGCTGTGGGACAATGTGATTACGGGGCCGTGGGGAACGCAAAAGCGTCTGACAGCCAATCCCTGGTCGTTGCCGGCTGGCCACGAGCCGACCACGGGGGCAGATCATGAAGAGATTGACGAGCGCGCAGCTCTTTGCTGCGCCAAAAAGGGCGGGCAAGGCCAAGGCTAGGCTCGAGCGCGCCAAATTGGTCATAGGGGCGGCGCGAGAGCGCGCAGCAGAAACGGCGCAGCAGTGTGCGGTCCAGCCTTCAACGATGCGCCCTCCTACCGTGCTGCAGAGGCGCCGATTGGTCGGAAGGTTCAGCGGGAAGTTCTGAGCACGATGGTGCCGGCCGAGATCGAACGAGACGACGCCGTTGTAATCGCACAGCTTATTAGCGGGACGCGGTGGGTCAGTTCATTGCCAGGACGGCTGTAGAGCCTCAGCTGCGCGCCATTCTTGCGGGTAATGATGCGGAAGCCGTCGTGCTTGATCTCATGCAGCCATTGGGGGTTTGATTCGCTTACCTCATAAGTGCCAAAGATACCGCTTCGGCAGTGCCAAGGTACCCACTGGATTGGGTTGTGCTGGGCTAGTCTAGGTGCAGGCCATTGGCACCTCCCATGAGTGCTGATGGTCGCCAGTGGAGGCCCGCCTTACCCTTGCGAGCGCCTCCACTGGCTCCCCGCATCGATCAGGAACGCCAGAGCCCACTAAATCTCTGCTGCGATATTCTCTTATACCGGATGGTCATTTCAATCGAGTGATGGCCTACACGAGAGCCAGCGCATGTCATTGAGCGGCGCCGCAAGAGCGCAGATGGTTACCACCCCATAGCCGGGGGCGCGCTCTCTGCACGCAAAAGTTAAACAACGACGCGGCCCTTTAGCGCGATTTTTTGAAACTTGCCCGGTCGAAGTTTCCTTGAATTTCGAGCGCGAAAATGGGACCCGCAAGGGCTTAGTCACAAGCGCTGCCCGGAAGCGCGCTGCCTAATGCCTTACGAAACTCCCGATCATTCCCGCCGCCAGCTCTTGGCGAAGGCTGCCATCGCGGCCTCGCGCGTCTCAGCGTAAGGACGCGAGCAGTGTAGACACCGACCTGATGATAGGGCCTTCTAGCGAGCCTGCCTAACGTCGCATATCGGCTTTGAGGGCAGGAGCAGGAATGCGAGGCAGCGGCCGGGTCGATATCGAGCGTTCGCCCCAGTTAACAGACGTTACCGATCCGGCGACGCTCCTCCCAGCTTCGTGGCGGGGAAGCGGAACACGTCGCGGCTATCGATCTTGATCACGCTGTCGAGGCCGGCGGAGTGCGCTTGTCCCATGCGCCGAAATCCGGCTTTGGTCAGTTCAATCATCCCATCATCATGGACGACGAAATCCAGGCTGGGGTCGAGGAGAAGGCAGCCGGGCACGGCTTTGGCTAGGCTCAAGTCGAAGTGCGTCCAGGGCGCGGCGACGGAGATTTCACGAAGGAGCCTTTCGGCTTCCGCCATAGCTCTCGCGCAAGCGGACTCAGCGCCTCGGGCATATTCGTCGAGGTTCGTTGACACACGCCCCTTCTGTGCTTCTAGGTCCGGGCTCGCGCTACTTTGGGTTTCCATATTCTCGACCTCTCGTCATTGCACGTCCGCCTTCCCTCTCGTCAATCGCGCCAAAAGGTCCTCGCGTGAAAAAGGCCGCTCCTCCTCGACACTGTCGCCGGCCGCCTGCGCATGCCTCCTCCTCGCAGCCTTCTTGCTGCTCGGCGGCGTCACGGCGCGCGCTAAACGTGGCTATATCTGCGGATTACTGGGAGCGGCGCCTCGACGATGGAGCGTCGTCGCCTCCCATTATCCACGTTTTCGATGTGGCGGATCAGATCACCGACGACTTCTAGCTGGTCGATATCCTCGTCCGTGATTACGACGTCCGCGAACCGATCTTCGATCACGATCATTAGTTCCAGGCGGTCAAGCCAGTCAGCCCCTAGATCATCGATGAAGTGCGCCTCATCCGTCACACGTTTGACGTCGACGCCTAGCTGGTTGGCAATGAGGGTGCGGACATCAAGGAAGGCAAGGACTTCACTCGTAGCCGTTGCCTTCTGACTCGATTTCAGGCTGGTGATGGTCATGATAAGGCCCCGAATCGGCAAAGCATCGGCAGTGGACCATGAAATTCGCCCTGCAATGTGGCCCGGGTTAAGTCTTTCTCGCCTATCGTCCGACCTATAAGTTGTTATGCATCTACAAATCGTCGAAGCAGACAGGCAACTTGCCCGGCGGTATGTAGTAAGCGGGCCACACTGCTGGGCAATGTGGATCGGGCTAACAGAAAGCCGCGGTGCGGGTTCTGGTGCACACAGAACGTACGACATTGGTCCGCGCGGTTTCGTTTTACCGTTTCCAAATTTCTCGATTGCCTACGCGGTGCGATAGCGAATTGTTACCGTAACGTTAATCTGCTGTGGGACAATGTGATTACGGGCCGTGGGGAACGCCCCGGACAAAGTGTCTGACAGCCAATCCCGGGCCGTCGCTTCCCCGGTGTCCACGTGGGTACTCGCCCCTTCATTCAATGGGTAGTGAATGATTGTAAGCGGGTGGAGTGGCGAGCGTATACCGCAAACACAGCTCTAGCTAGATTCTCGTTGGCATCGCGCAACGGTACCATCAAACCGGATGTTCGGGAATGTTACGGGTTCACGAACAAGATATCTCGATCAAACAGGAGAGAGGATGTGCGGATCTTGCACCTTGTACGTGAGCGAACTTGGCAACCAAGAGGCGGTTCGAGTGTAGTGTCAGTGAATCAAAGACTACTTGAGCGGCTCGAAGCCGAGAATGCACAGCTTCGAGACACTGTGGTGGATCTCATGCTCCAAATTCAAGCGTTCCGCGATGATGCCGGATAGCTTTTGCCGCCACCTCATACGACGGGCTGTCGGCGTTCCCGGCAGCGAGCACTATGACGCCGATAGCTTGAGGCGGGGCGACACGGAGGCGCGGCTCTGCCTGTTCTGCGGCGTGCCGAGCGGCTCTTGGGGCTACTTACCGCTGGGGAGCGGCTGCGCCCTGAAGACCAGCCGCGTGAGTTGTCTGCTGATCACCTTCAGCTCATCCTCCGCGCCGGCTTGGTTGAGCCGGTCGATCATCCCGATCAGCGGGCGGATATGCTCCTGGGTTAGCTCGAGGAGTTGCTCGGGGGTCTGGGCTGGCACCGAACGAGCAGTGGCAGAACGGCGACGGTTGGTCATGATCACGCCCTCCATGCTTGCTGGAACCAGATAACGTTGCGACAGCTGCAAGGTTCCTTCTGGGGCACATTTCTCGCGGCAGAACGCACGACATTACGTCCGCGGTTACGCCTTACCGTTCCAAATTTTCCGATTGCCCGGTCGACACGGTAGCGAATAGCTATCCTAACGTTGATCTGCTGTGGGACAATGTAATTGCGGGGCCGTAAGGTTGGCCCCGCTCTGCAGTGCTAGCGCAAGTCCCGGCCCGTCGTTTCAAACAACCCCGGCGGGTCGGGGCCCTTAAAGTCGCCCAAGATCGGTTAGCGCGCAATTAGAATTTATCATCTTTAGACAGCCCGCCGACGCCCCATTCGTCCCAAGGACGTACGTCATACACCTCTTCGATTGCGAGCTTGATCTGCGCTCGAGCTGCCTCGGCTACGCCTTGCGTATCGTAAGCGAAAAGAACTAGCGGTTTGCCCCAGGCGTTAGTGATGTTGAATCCGTACCCACACCCCGGGCCCAGCTTCTCGGAGGACCTGAGCATAAACCTCAGCGGTGTGGCATGGATGAGGGGGAGAGGCCTTAGCGCCGCCGCATCGCGACAGTATTCGCCCACGCGGTAGATTGAACGCTATATCCATTTGCTATCAGCAGATCGGCGGCAATGGTCCGTTCGAGTTCATTCAGATGCTTGTGCTCGTAGACGATTAAATCCGGCTTAAAGCGAATGAGATCAAGCTGTCGTAAGATTTCAAGATCGTAGCCTTCGGTATCGATGACGATCAGATCAATCCGCGGCAGCTTGTAGCGCGCGACTAATGAATGGAAGGAAATGGATTCGATTCTGTCCTCAACGATATGGCTTTCGATTTCTGGCACGTCGCTTTGGTTGGAAAGGATGACATCGCGGCGGAAGCTTCCGAGTCCCGCGCACCAGTTTGGCATCTTCTCATCCATGCGAATGCGATAAAAGGTCGTTTTGCCATTGATTGGAGATAGTGCCGCATTGACGAGGATCGGGCCATCAACTCCGCTGTAATTTTCCTTTAGACGCTCGAAAAACTGCGGGTCCGGTTCCAACAGAACGCCGCACCATCCATATTTGCGGACCAGAAAGTGAATCGGGTCGTCCATCAAACCGTCATTCGCGCCGACCTGCAAAAAGAAGACATCTCGACCACGTCTATTCGCAAGATCAAAGATATAATCGATGTCTATTCGCGAAGTCAGACCGAAAACTCGACCGATGCGACGAGCCCAGCCTAAAGTCAACGGGTATGGCCGCAAGTTGCCACGGATCTTTTCTTTGATTAATCGAAGTGTCAGCGTGTGAACGCCCTCAATATGTGAGCAAACGAACCCTGCCACGTCGTCTGTCTAGAGGCAATCGCCCACAGAGCGGCGCATGAGCCCACACCCGATTTACCACCCCGGCGACGGTTGGTCATGATCAGGCCTCCCTGCGTACTGACGTTGCGTCAGCCGCAAGGTTCCTTTTCTTCTGGCGCACGAAGAACGCACGACATTGGGTCCGCGCGGTTTTGCTTTACCATTCCAAATTTTATCGATTGCGCAGCCGGCGGTACCGAATAGCTACCCTAAGCTTGATCTGCTGTGGGACAATATGATTGCGGGGCCGTGGGGAACGCCCTGCCCAACAGTGCTAGCGCAAGTCCCGGCAAGTAGCAATTCAGCCGCCCGTTGCCATTGGCTGCGCAGCTCACGATCCTTCGACAGGGCGAGCAGCTAACTTTCGATTCGATGATTCGCAGTCATCTTGCCCAAGCCAACCGTTACATTGCCGAAATGAGGGCCGACATCGCTCGCGAGCGCGTAATCATCGAGCATGCGCTAGATTCTGGCTACCCCTCGGTAGTTGCTGAGTCGATGCTCCATGCGCTCGAAGGGGCGCTGCGCATATTCGAGAAGCATCGCGAACTGATCCTCGATCAGTTGAACCGACCGTCCGCGTAAAGGAAAACCGCACAGGACTCGCATTCTCTTCCCGGGGCACTTATGTTCCGGCCGTGTCGCGGGCGTACCTCTCCCGAAAGCTCACTGCATACGCATCGGGTGTGTCGCTGCTAATGAACCCAACGGTCGGCAGTTTCGCCGGCTGCTGCGCATGCGCCGCGAGCGGCCACGCCGCCGCGCCAACGAGCAGCGTGATGAACTTGCGTCGCTTTATTCGATCACCTCGTCGGCGCGGGCAAGCAACTTCTCCGGCAAAACAAGACCAAAGAGCCGATCTTGAAGTTGATCTCCAACTTAGTCGGCGCCTGCACCGGAGCGGTGATTGTTGGCTCCATTCGGGCTTGTCTTGACCCACGGGCGCGTCGTGGTGATCGCGGCAGCGGCCTTGCGCGGGCTTGGAAACAGTCCCAGGCTGTGATCATCGGCGGCGTAAGCCTCGAAGCCGCTCCTCCCGCGCGCCAAGATGACGCCGAGACGGCTTCGATCATCGTAAACGGACGCGAAGGGCTCTACGAGCACGGTCATCGCGGCGCCCTTCCGGTGGCGGTAAGCAGCGCGCGCCCCGCCATAGGTCGCGCAGCTTGCCCTCTTGTTCGACATCCAAAGGCGGCACCTCAACATGGTGCATCGGATTTGTATTCGGCGGCAAGGTCGCAATCGCGACTCAGACGATGCTGCCGGCCCGCGCTCTTCGCCTGGCGTCCGGCTCCTGGCAGTAGGTACATGACCATCCGCCCTTGACCTCGCACCAACCCTCACGGCGGTGGTTTGGTTTTTCGGCTAGGAAGCAGTCCACCAAACGCTAGCGTGCACAACTATTGACCCACCACCTGGCCTTCGCACTTGATGCGCTGCTGCGTCTTTTCTGTTAACATTGTGCTATGGGGGGCTTCCGAGAGAGGAGGTCCTTGATATGTGCGACTACAGTCTGCACAGTGTGCGAACACGCCCAGCCAAAGTCGGCGAAAAACTCGTCACATACAACTTCGGCACCGGCACACGAGGATTCGCCGCGCCGGAGGATTGTTCGGTGGCTGTCTGCGTACTTCCTGGTACCGAACTGGCGTTCGAGAAGCCAGTCAAGTATCACGCCACCCTCATGTTTCGAGCCAATACCGGCCACACCGTTGCGATCTTTCGCCAGATCAACAAGGGCGCGCTTCACGTCAATCATGACGCGCTCGAGTTCCCCGATGGCGAGATCGTGCTGCTGACGCGACTCTATGAAGGGCAGAACGCAACCGTCCTCACGCTCCCCACGCAGCCCAAGACCGCTGCCGAGGCAGAGGCCCAACAGCGCGTCGCCTACGTTGGCTGACATTGGTCGTCGTGTAAAACGGCGAACGAGAGTTTAGGCCGCTCCTTCTCGGGCGGCCTCCTTCCTGGCGTCTACAATGTATTCAATGTCCAACCCCATCTGATTGGCCTGCTGTCAATTTCGAAGACGCCGATTTAAGTATGAAGATGGAAGCGAAGGTGGAGCCACGGGGGGCAGCTCGCCAACACCACGCATGACTATGCGGTCAAGGGTAACTTCACCTGGCAGTTTTGAAGCAGGCTCTCAATCGCTTGCATGACCGGTCCGGGTCATTCGCTTCCGGCGAGCGCAGTCAACGGCTTCGCCGGATGTCCGCTGTGCCTCCAATAGCGACCGAATTTCGGCGGTGCAGGTAAATGACGCTATGTGCCAATCGTGTCCTAACGCGCCGCAGCAAAAGCGCCGCTATTCGATCACCTCGTCGGCGTTGGCGGTGGCCGGGAGCGACCATCATTCTGCGCCGAGGGCGCGAGTCGTGCATGACAGCCGCCGGCCGCGAGTGGTGAAAAGATGACTGTCTCCAGGTTGACCGCCGTTGTCGCGCTTATATTTTGCTTTGTTGCCGAATACTTCTTGGCCGGCTTGTGGTCGAGCGCGCGCGATACAAGTCCCCTTGCGCAAATCTGTGCCCGCGTCGATTACGTGAACAGCTTGCAAGAGAATCTTCACGGACAGCTTGCAGGCGACGAAGTAGGAGCCGAGTTAAAGGCATTGGTCGAACAGTGCCGCACGGCATTGAGAAATCGCGCTGACGAAAACGATTAAGCGCGGGAATGACTAAAAAGCGCCGCACCTATCAACCTCGCATTGTCAATTCCGTTACATGTCGGGCGCGGAACCGAATGGGTGGTCCATGCGACCGGTGCTATCGTCGGCCGCGGAGCGCGTGACGAATTCGCTTAAGGGGTGCCCCGCCTGGCGCCATCCGGAAAGGGTATCAGAGATGATTCTTACGGACGCCGATGCCATCTGAGTGAATTTTATATAGCGAGCAGTCTCTCGCTGAATTCGCTCCCTCTCGGATTCGAGAAGATTTCTTGCTTCGTGCAGCTCCCCGATAAGCTTTTCGATTTGCGCAATCGATGGAGCGCCAACCTTCTGAATAAGTGGCGCGACATCCGCGTCGGTCTCGGGCGGCGAAGACGGGTTTGAGTGAATTCGATTGTCGCTTCGTTCCATAACCGCCGCTCCTTCCCCTCCCGCGGCACTCCCATCACTCCACTACGCGCACCCGCTGCCGTACTTATCCCAAAGCACAAATCAGGCAAGGCGCGGATCGCGACCGGGATTATCTCACAGCAAACGCCGTACCACCTCGATAATCGTAACTAGGCTGGCGGCGCCAAAGACAGTCACGAACCAGAGGTCGCCTTGCGCCGCGGCAAGACCACAACCAAGCGCAGCCAGCGCCGAGAGTGCGGCCAGTTCCAGCACCGCTGGGTCTATCCGGGGGGCTTTCATCTCGCACTTGATGTGGCACCTCTCGGTGTAGTTACCCAAACTGCGAGCACCCAGGCAACCCAGAGAAAAAAGAATAAAGGACTAGGAAAACGATCAGGCTTGCGTGCGTACCCCATTCATACTCGACAAGTAAGCCAAGGAAATAGGCGGCAAGGTCCGCCGCCAATCATGAAGGCTACGTAGCACAAGATCAGAGTCACGGTGCGCTCGTCGCTTAATGCTACGTCACTATGGACCCGATATTTTGGGGACGCCAGGCGGAATTGACCGCAGCGCGACGGAAGCGCCAATTTTGACGACGCCAATCACACTATCGGGAGGAACGTTTGGCGCGCTTCCGACGCTGCTGTCGTTTTCGTTCCTTCCATCTCGCCTTCTGGCTTCTACTTAGCTTTGCGCGCGACGCCTTGGTCCACTTGAATGCCATTGGATGCTCTGTTGCTGTGGTTCAGTGAGCGCCCCGACCCGCTGTGTCACCGACGGGCCGGGGCTTGCCACAACGCGGCTTTGGCTGTGCGCGTCGTGACCGACTGGCCAACGCCGCACTTGCCGCCTAGTTCGGTACAGCCGGATAGACGAAGAGTGAAAGAAAGCCCCGGTACTATCCCACCGCACAAGTCAGGCAAGGCGCGGATCGCACAAGCGGCCCCGACCCGCTGTGTCACCGACGGCCGGGGCTTGCCATGCCCCGCCGACGGCCGGCCATGACCAGTGGAACCAAGGCA
>WNFG01011123.1_pt1 | contig 11362 bp, 7 predicted proteins | sample 5400431 | NCBI WGS metagenome assembly WNFG01 (sample SAMN13153346, study PRJNA577476) | soil metagenome | isolation source: 120 cm saprolite under Douglas fir tree site 2 hole 3 replicate 2 | place: USA:California | collected 2015-04-18
CTACGGTAACTTCGACGCCGTCGACTGTACTGAGGATGCTGCCGCCGAGTTCTTCGAGGCGGTTGGCGAAATTCTTGATTTCTTCCGTGGCGGCGGCGAACAGCGTGTGGAAACGATCGCCGAATGCGGCATTGTAAGGTGCGAGAGTGGCCAGCACTCCGGGGTGATAAATCGATTCGCCGAGCGAGGCTTTCAATTCCCGAACCCGCGGAATGATGCCGGAGTCCATGAGCGTGCTGAAGTCCTGAAAACGATTCGCCTGATCGAGCAGTGGGCCGAATTCGCGCAGCAGTTGAACATGACTTTCCGGGAGTACGGGTACGTCGGACTCAGACAGGATTTCCAGCAGCGCAATTTCAAACGGAGACAGAGGAATCGATCCATCGAGGCCGTAGCCACGCTGCTCCCACTGTCCAGCCACACGAGGATGGCGAAACAGAAAGGTTGCGACCAGATCGGTCTTGTCACGATTGGCGCCCGAATCGTCGCGATGGCGTGCGAAGTAGCGCAACAGCGCCTCGGCCACCTCGGGATCAAGATCGGATTGCACCCCGAGTCGCAGCATGGCGGGAGTGATTGCCATGTCGAGGAGCTGGATCCAGAGGTGCATTTGGGCGAGGGTGGAGCGCACGTCGTCGGCGCGGTTGATGACGTCAGGGGCGAGTTCGGCGGGCGCGGGCAGCTCTCCACCAAGCTGCTCACTCAGCAGCCGCTGGTAGAAGCTCTGCACGGTGGCGAGCAACGCCAGCTCCCATTTGGGATCCTCAACCAAAGTCAGCTCCTTATAGATCGAACGGGTAATGTTTCCAAATGGGGTCCTCTTTTAGTAAAACCGAAAGGGAACGGCAGCGCAATTGGTTACCTGGTTACGGAAGTGTCAGCACTCCTACCCACGTGTTGAGACGGGGCTTGCCCCGTCTTCCGAGGAGCGCCAATGCGCGTCCCTACGCGAGTCAATTGCGTGTTTAGAGGCTACTGAAAAACCACAGTTTTATTCCCATACAGCAGGATGCGGTTTTCCACGTGCCAGCGGACGGCGCGCGACAGGACGACTTTTTCGATGTCGCGGCCCTTCTGAATCAGATCGTCGATGGTGTCGCGGTGGAAGATGCGGACAACATCCTGTTCGATGATGGGGCCGTCGTCGAGCACTTGAGTAACGTAGTGAGCGGTGGCGCCGATCAGCTTGACGCCGCGCTGAAACGCCTGGTGGTAGGGCCTGGAGCCGACGAACGCGGGCAGGAACGAGTGGTGAATGTTGATCAGGTTCTCGGAGCCCAAGGTCGCGATGAACTCGTTCGAGAGCACTTGCATGTAGCGGGCGAGAACGATCAGGCTGCATTTGTGTTCTCGGATGAGCGCAATTTGCTTCTCTTCCGCTTCCCGCTTATTTTCTTTAGTCACCGATACGACGAAGTAGGGGACACGGTAGAAGTCGGCGATACGCTGGTTGTCGGGATGGTTGGAAATGATCAACGGGATTTCGCATCGGAGTTCGCCGCTCTGGTGACGGTAGAGCAGATCTTGAAGGCAATGGTCATACTTCGAGACGAAGATGGCGATGCGCGGGCGTTCGGTGGAGTGAGCGAGCCGCCAGTTCATCTGGAAGTCGCGGGCGACGGGTGCAAAGTGCTCGGAAAACTGCTCAAGGTCAAAATCAAAATCTGCGGGATCGAACTCGACCCTCGTCAGAAAAAGATTGGATTCCTCGTCTCCATGCTCATCGGCGAACAGGATGTTGCCATTGTGGCGAAAGATGAATTCGGCAATCGAGGCGACGACGCCTTTGCGGTCGGGGCAGGAGACGAGAAGGATTGCGGAGTTGTGCATAGCACTACTTCTTCAGTGCCTTCGCAATCTCGCGGGCAGCGTTAGCTCCGGAACCGCCGGTGAGCCCTGTCCCGGGATGCGTTCCACTGCCGCACAAATACAGTCGTTCAATCGGCGTCTGATAGCGAGCCCAGTCAAGAAGAGGACGCATGGTGAAGAACTGATCGAGTGCAAGTTCGCCGTGGAAGATATGGCCTCCGGTGAGGCCGTAGGTCTCTTCGAGATCCTTGGGCGTGATGATCTGGTGGCGCAGGATGGTCCGCGGCAGATTCGGCGCGTACTGCGCGATCGTCTTCACCACGGTTTCGCCGAGCGCGGTGCGCTGGCTCTCCCAGTCGCTGTCTTTCAATTTATAGGGCGCGTATTGCATGTAGATGGACATCACATGCTGGCGAGCCGGGGCGAGCGACGGATCCGAAAGAGAAGGCAACGTAATTTCAATATACGGATGGCGTGAAAAGTTGCCATACTTCGATTCGTCGAAAGCGCGCTCGAGATAGTCGATTTCGGGGCTGATCTGGATGCGGCCCTGGAGCAAGTTGCCATTACCTTTCGTCTTCAGCGCGGTAAATTCCGGCAGCGCGGAGATCGCGAGATTGATTTTCGCGACCGTCCCCATGCAGCGATAGTTCTTGATTTTCTGAACGAAATCCGGGGTGAGGTGCGCGGGATCGACCAGGCGCATGAGCGTGCGCTTGGGGTCGGCGTTCGAGACGACGGCTCGCGCGGAAATCTCTTCGCCAGAGGCAAGCACAACCCCAGTCGCCGCCGCCATCGCTAGAGTGATGGCCCCGGCGCCACCGGCAGGGAACTGAACAGTTCCCGCGGGAGATGGGTCCGCCGCCGCGCGCAACATCAGCACGAGCGCGCTGCCCGCCGACCATGGGCCCAGAAATGTCCCGAAGATGCCACGGGCTGCGATGGTGGCGCGCAGCGACTCGGTGTCGAAGAACTCAGCGACCAGATCGGCGGCGGCCATCGGTCCCCAGCGCAGGATGCGATACAAATCTTTCCTGCCGAGATTCCTTATGGACCGCCCCGTCTTCAGCATTCCCCAAAGATCGCCGCTGTTAGGGCTGTCAATGTTCGGCGGCGTGAGCAGGAGCGCTTCGCCGATGACCTTGCCGATCTTTCCCAGGGCGGTGCCGAAGTCCGCGTAGGAAGCAGCGTCTTTCTGCGACCATTGCGCAATCTCCTGCGCTGCCTTCTTCGCGTCGGAATAAAGGACGAGCGCCCGGCCGTCGGGCAACAGCGACACTGTGCTCACGTCCGGAGTCGTTAGCTTAAGGCCGTGCTGCTCCAGTTGCATGTCGCGAACGATGTCGGCGCGGAGTGGCCCGGTGTTATGCGCGAGCGTGGAGCAACGGAAGCCGGGATGAAATTCTTCGGTGATCGCTGCTCCGCCCACCTGGGCGCGGCGTTCGAGCACCAGCGGTTTGAATCCGGCTTTGGCGAGATAGAACGCGGCGACCAGACCGTTGTGTCCGCCACCGACGATGATGACGTCGTGCGTTTCGGCCATACGCTTCTCCGCGGACATCAGGCGGCCCCGTCTTTCAGAATTTCAAGCGCCGCCAAACGTCCGGGCGCGCCCATGATGCCGCCGCCTGGATGAGTGGCCGATCCGCACATATATAAGTTTTTAATCGGTGACCGGAATTGCGCCCATCCGGCAACCGGGCGCAGAAAGAATAATTGTTCGAGCGAGAGTTCGCCCTGAAATATGTTGCCTTCGGTCAGGCCCCACTCGCGTTCAAGATCGAGCGGGGTGACGACCTGGCGGTGAAGGATGATGTCTTTTATGTTCGGCGCGTATTCGGCGATGGTGTTGACCACGTTGTCGCCGAACTTTTCTTTTTCCGTGTCCCAGTCGAGGCCGGGCGCCAGCTTGTAGGGCGCATATTGCACGAAGCACGAGAGAATGTGTTTGCCGGGCGGCGCGAGCGACGTATCTGTGAGGGTCGGAATCACCATGTCGATATACGGGTGCGACGACCAGTGCCCGTATTTCGCTTCGTCGTAGGCTTTCTCCATGTACTCGACGCTGGGCGAGATTGACATGGCGCCACGCAGGTGCGCGCCGATTCCTGGCATGCACTTGAAATCCGGCAGCCCGTCGAGCGCCATGTTCACCTTGCCCGAAGACCCACGAAATTTGTAGCGCTTCACGCCGTCCATGAATTCATCGGGCAGATGGCCGGGCTCGATCATCTTAGTAAATGTGAGTCGCGGATCGACGCTAGAGGAGACAACGTCAGCATAAATTTCGTCGCCATTACCGAGCACAACGCCGATCGCGCGTCCGTTCTTCACCATGATCTGAGCAATCGGAGCCTCGGTGCGAATCTCGACTCCGGCCTCGCGAGCGGAGTCGGCAATTGCGTTCGAGATGGCGCCGGTGCCGCCGCGCGCGAATCCCCAGGCACGGAACGCGCCGTCAATCTCGCCCATGTAGTGATGCAGCAGAACATATGCGGTGCCCGGTGAGCGCACTCCCAGGAATGTTCCGATAATGCCCGAGGCTGACATCGTCGCTTTGAGCACATCCGTCTCGAACCACTGATCGAGAAAGTCGATGGCGCTCATGGTCATGAGCTGCACCTGGTTGTATTTGTCCTCGCTCGACATCCCCTGGAAGCGGCGTCCGATGAAGAGCAGCTTCATCAATTCTTTCGGATTCAGCGTCGCCGGGTCGGGCGGGATCATGCTGAGGATCGGCTTCACGAAGCGGCACATCGCCTGCATGGCCTTGCCGAATTCATCGTAGGCTTCGGCGTCAACGCGGGAGTGGCGGGCAATTTCGCGATGGGTTTTGCCGTGATCGTTCACGCGCCAAAGATGATCGCCGTTTGGCATCGGAGTGAAAGTGCCATCGAGCGGCAGGATCTCAAGTCCGTGGCGGGGAAGGTCAAGGTCGCGAATGATCTCGGGCCGGAGCAGCGAGACCACATACGAGCAAACGGAAAACTTGAAGCCGGGAAAAACTTCTTCCGTGCAAGCCGCGCCGCCGAGGACGTGGCGGCGCTCAAGCACGAGCACTTTCTTTCCGGCTTTCGCCAGATAGGCGGCATTGGTGAGGCCGTTGTGGCCTCCGCCAATCACGATTACGTCATACTTCGTACCGCTCGAAACAGCAGGCATAGATTGATCCAGATTGACGCTAACTTCCCGCAGAAAATGACTCGCCATTCTATCGAGAAAGTATCCTTTTGTCGCTACTTACGTATGATTCCTGACTCATGGTCAGTGCATTTCGACGCTTGCCGCGAGAGCGCAGGGGTGCATATAATCCAGCGTTCGGCTTTGTTCACATTTCCGCTGTGTCCTCTGTGATAAAAATCTCTGCCACAGGGCACACAGGGGTTCACGGGGAAAAGCGCACAGAGGAAAAACACACGAGGTCGCCTTGCCCATTGGAACTGCATTTCACGAGAGAACTTTCGCCCTCTGCCAGAGTCTGAATTACCGCGAGTGGTCGGGATACTACACGGTCAGCGTGTACGAAGTGCATCACGAGCACGAGTACAACGCGATCCGCAATGCGTGTGCGCTGATTGATATTTCGCCGCTTTACAAGTATCTGATCACCGGCAAAGACGCGACCAAGCTGGTAAACCGCGTGATTACGCGCGACATCAACAAAGTCGCCGTAGGGCAGGTCATCTATGCCTGCTGGTGCGATGAAGACGGTAAGGTCATCGACGACGGAACGATCACGCGCCTCGAAGAAAACAAATATCGCTGGACGGCCGCGGATCCAAGTCTACGCTGGTTCCGGCAGAACGGCCTGAACATGGACGTTCAGGTTGAAGACATCTCCGAGCAGACGGCCGCTCTGGCGCTGCAGGGGCCGACCTCCGCGAAACTTTTGAAGACGGTCGCGGATGCCGACATCACCAACCTGAAATACTTCCGTAAGACAAGCGGCAAGATTGCCGGCGTGCCGGTGGACATTTCGCGCACCGGATACACCGGCGACCTCGGCTACGAAATATGGATTCCATGGAATGACGCCGTAAGAGTCTGGGACGCTCTGATGGACAAAGGCAAGCAGTTCGATATTCATGCGGCTGGAATGCTGGCACTGGATGTATCGCGCGTGGAGGCAGGCCTGCTCCTGATCGAAGTCGATTACACGAGTTCCAAGAAGGCGCTGATTCCGTCCCAGAAGTACTCGCCGTATGAGTTGGGCTTCGGGAAGATGGTGCATCTCGATAAAGAGAACTTCATCGGCAAGCGCGCGCTGGCGCGAGATCACAAGCAAGGCGTAGCGCGGCAGTTGGTTGGCCTGGAAGTCGATTGGGTGGAAGTGGAAGAGCAGTTCGACAAGTTCGGACTCTCTCCGGCAGCTCCCAGCCAGGCTTCGCGCGTTGCGGTGCCCGTCTACTCCGGCGACAAGCACGTCGGCAAGGCCACGACGACGGCGTTCTCTCCGTTGCTGAAAAAACTGATTGCGCTGGCCAGCGTGGGCACCGAGTATTCAACGCCTGGCACCAAGCTGCAAATGGAGTTGACGATCGAAGCGCAACGGATGAAGACCACGGCGACGGTCGTGGCGTTGCCATTCTTCAATCCGAAGCGGAAGACGGAGGTGCCGGTGTAGGACCTTTCACCAACGAGGCCGCAGCGAGACAAGAAACTCCGCGCGGTTTTCCCCTGGAGTCTTCTGCCGCGCTTCTCGGGATGGCCCTACTGCTGTGTAAACGCGTCGAATAGCCTCGGGAATTGCAGCGATTGATAGAACATGAAAGCCGGTTCCGCGGGATACGGAGCATTATTGACGTCGATAATATTGAACTCAGGACCCAGCGCAGCCGCCTCGTTGTTCAGGTCGGAAATCGCAAGGTCTTTCCATTCCCCTCTTGCCAGGCGCAGCTCCAGCGTTTGCTCCGCGGTGATCATTTCCGCAGGGCTGAATTCGCAGTGACCAGCGCGGTGCACGAATCTCTCCCGCAATAATGGACTGTTATTCGCCTCGTAGACAACAAATCTGTAGGCTCTCTCTTCTTCCACCGCAACAAATCCGTCGCCGGTTGTGTGCAGCGCTAGCACCGGGACCGTGAGCTGGCCGTTGAAGATGACATTACTGCTCAGGTAAGTCAAAGCGCCTGGATCGGCCGAAATTCGCGGGGCGCTCTTCAGGACCGCGAGGTCTGCGTCCAGGCTCATCCCGGCAGCGGCGTACAACGCTAGCACTTCCGCATAATTCCGCGAATTCTTCAGCTTATATCCGTAGTTCACCCCCGTGTTAAACGATGGATTCCCTCCAGCTCGAAACTCCACCTCCGCGCGCGCTGCAAAAGCTGTGCCTAAAGAGTCGTTTTGCAACCATAGAAACTGGTTGGCCTCCTGGGTTGTGTAATCGGTGGGGGCTGGTTCCGAAGAAATAGGATCGTACCAGCCCGGCAAATCTAATAGAGCCGAGACCAACGCAAGTCGCGCCTGCCCTTGCATACTGGTTTGGGCCACGGCAAGAATCGCTTCCGCAGTGCCTAAATTCTGCGCCGGGTTAGTGATATGGACGACCTGTAAAGACCCGCCTGCGAGCAACGTGTTGAAGGCGAATGCTCCGTCCAGCGACTGGTTCCAAAAGCCCACGCTACCCGCCAGGACTCCACACATGGGAAGCGCCGCGTTGAATCGATTGGGATATTCCTGCACTAGTGCGGCAGTGATTTCGCCACCCATGGAATGCCCCCAGGCGATGGTTTGGATCGGGGTGCCGACCATGCTTTGAAACAGATCGAGCACTGCAATCTGATCCGGGATCGCTTCGTGAACTGCCCAACCCGTTGACGCGTAGGACGAACCCGCCAGCGCGAATCCCGCCGCCAGCATGTAACCGCCCGTGTAGGGATCGCTCACATCGAGCGCAGGATTGGGCGATCCGGGATTGACGTATCCATGACTATAAAGCAGCAGAGCGCCGGTCCAGTTTGCCGGAACATCGATCACGTACGTTGCGCCGTCCGGCAAGGTGCCGGTGATGTGCTGCTGCGCCGCCGCGCTTCCGCAAAATACGGCAATCAGAATGGCGGTTAGCGCGGACAACAGGGTAGGCTTCATGACGTTCGACATTGGAATCTCCCTCTTCGCAGGTGAAAACCCTTTTCCCAAGCTGGGTTCAGCACGTGGCGACCGGTAACAGGCGTCTGAAAGTTTGTGCCGGTCCCGCAAACTTGTCAACGCGAAAAATCGGGATTCCGCCGAGCCTGCTGCGCTCGCCGTTTTCCCGCCCAATACAGCCCAACTCCAATTAGCACCAGCGCGCCGCAGCCGCCGACGATCTTGAAGACGGCGAGGGGCTTGTTTGGTTCGTCGGGCGGCGGCAGGACAGAGAGGGCAATGGTGAATAGCGTCGTCGTGAATCCCAGAATCGACAGCGCGTAAGCCGCTGGCTTTCCGCCGGGCACGCGAATTACTTCTTCTCCGGCTGGTTTGCTCTGCAGCTTGAACATCGCCGCGAATAAATATAAGTAGGGGATGAAATAAGTGATGACGCCCATACTGACCAGCACGTCATACGCTCCCTTGACCGAGGTCCCGGCCTGTCCAAGAAAAATGAAGATCGCGCCGATCACTGCCTGGGTAAGCAGCGCGATCCAGGGCGTGCCCCACCGCGGATGCAGCGCTCCGAAAGAAGAGGGCAGATACCGGTCAATGCCCGCCACGAAGGGTAACCGAGCGACGGCGGCGAGATACGCGCCGGAGGCACCGATGTTACTGAGCGCGATCAGAAACGCTGCGACCGGAAGAAAGAAGGGCAAGCCGACACGGTCGGAAGTCTTGGCGATTGCCTGCACCAGACCTTGCAGGCTGCTGACTTCCGCCGACGGCAGCGCCAGCAGCACGCAGACGGTTCCGATGATGTAACAGAACGCCACGGTGAGTCCGCCAAAGAATAGTGCCAGCGGAATGGTGCGGCGCGCGTCCTTGATTTCTTCTGCCATGAAGGACGCGGTTTCGCATCCACCGAAGGCAAAGGTCAGTACCGACCAGAAGATGATGTCGTTCAAGCGCACGCTGGGTGTCATAGTGTGAATCGAGAACGTCGTTGCCGATCCGAAGCGGTGATAGGCGAGCAGGCCCATCCCGATGACGATCAGAACGGGAATCCACATGGCGAGCGCGCCTATGTTATGCAGCCATTTGCCGACGTTGAGTCCGACGACGTTCAGCAACGTGGCGGCGGTGAGCGTCAGCAGCGCAAAAGCCATGTAGAAAGCGGGGTTCGCGGAAAGATATCCCCACTGCGCTTGCCGCATGAAAAGCACATTGCTGGCAGCGAAATACAGTACAGCCGGGAAGTAAGGAAGGTTGCTGGTCCAGTAAGTCCAGGCGGCCATGAAGCCGGAGAAGTCTCCAAAGGCGCGCTTCGACCAGACGTAGAGGCCGCCTTCATTCGGATAGCGTGAAGAAAGTTCGATGACCGAGAGCGCGAGCGGCGTGTAGAAGGCGAGCCAGGCGCCAATCCAGATGACGATCGAACTGGGGCCGGCGGCAGCAGCCGTCGCAATCCATCGCAGACTGATGCCAGTGACCACGTAGAACAACAGCAGGTCGCGAAATCCCATGACCCGTTTGGGGCGCTTAGGATCAGCGGTCTCGGCGATGGAGACGCCTGTCTCGGTGGGGATGGAAGATGGTTCTAGCCCTGGGTCGCTCACGCGCGAGTGTCTCTTCACCGTTGAGGTGAGCGCTAAGGATTAACAGAGAGTCACGGGTTCAGCAAGGCGAATTCTCAAGCAGCGAGTTTGCCCCGGCTCTTGCGCTTCCAATACAAATACCCCGGGACGCCGACCAACACAATCGCAGCGCTTCCGAAGGCCTCAGTCGGCCGCTGGATAATTGTGTTGAGGATCCAGGTAACCCCGACCAGAATATAGATCGCGGGCAGCCATGGGTATCCGGTGCAGCGGTATGGGCGGGGAACGTCGGGTCGTTTCCAGCGCAAAACGAACAGCCCGATGACGGTCAGCGTGTACGAGAGCACCATGCCAAAGATGACGTAGGTATAAAGCTGGTCGTAGCGTCCGCTCATGGTGAGAACCGCGGCCCAGATGCCTTGGCCGATTAGGCTGAAGGCGGGCGTCCGCCACCTGGGATGGATGACGGCCATGCGGCGAAAGAAAACGCCGTCTTGTGCCATGGCGAGATAGACACGTGAACCCGACAGGGTGCAGGCCGCCGCCGCGCTGAAGCACGAAATTGGTCGCGGCGGCGTGGGCGATGGTTTCGTACTTTGCGATCTCATTCAGCGGCATGGCGTAAACGTACACCATGTTCATGGCGAGATAAATCGTGCCGACCGCGAGCACGCCTAAGACCATGGCCAGCGGTACATTGCGCCGCGGGTCTTTGACTTCGCCGGCGACCCACGTGATGTAGACCCAGCCGTCATAGGCCCAGAACACAGCGATCAAGCCGACGCCGAAAGCGGAGATCAACTGCCCGGCGCTCAGTCCCATGGTCAAACCGCCCGGCGCATGCGCACTGAAGTTCGACCAATGTCCCTTGCCGATGGCGAATCCGAGGACAACGAAGACTGCCATGGCGCTGAACTTTGTCCAGGTGGAGACGTTCGTGAGAAGCGCGCCCCAGCGCAGTCCGAAGACGTTGACGCAAGTGAGGATTGCGATAAGGACTAGTCCGATCGCGTGCGCGCGTGTGAACGGCATGCCTGCCAACGAAAAAATCACATGCCGCTGCGATATGAAGGGAATGATGTTCCCCATGTAAGCCGCGGAAGCGACGGAGAGCGCCGCGATGCTGCCGCCATTCCCTACCGTGAACAACATCCAGCCGTAGAGGAACGCGACCAGATCGCCGTAAGCTTCGCGGAGGTAGATATATTGTCCACCGGAGTCGGGAAACATGGAGCCGAGTTCGGCGAAGGCGACGCAGGCGCACAACGAAATCACTCCACCGAGCACCCACACCAGGAAAAACAGGGTCGGATTCGGCAAAGGCCCCGCAATATCTTTCGCGGTAAGAAAGATAGAGGAGCCAATAATGCCGCTCACCAGCAGCAGTACGGAATCGAGCAAACTCAGCCCGCGGACGAGACTCGGCTGTTGGCCGGATGTTTCAGCTTCGGGAGCCAGGGAAGCGGGAGGGGTATTCATTAGGTAGTCGGTCGGCTCTTCATACGCAGATCAAGTCGTTGGTCGCTAGTCGTTGGTCGTTCGCGATCCGTCGTTCGCCAATCGCGGATCGCCATTCGCTGCCGCTGGGTTTCGCCAAGGACTAACGACTAGCGACCAACGACCGATTTATCCCATGCCCAGTTCATCCGAAGATTCCAGCGGCGTTCCGCAGCGTCGGCAGATAACGGCCGAGCAATCGCCGCAGGTCAGCGGATCGCTCACTTCCACCGCGCAGACCGGGCAGTAGAAAGCCGCTGAGTTTTTCCTGACCTCTGGGGTCGGCGCTTTCGGAGCAGTCTCCATGAGCACGCAAACTGTAACACAACTTTCTCCGCGCCACGGCGCCGCTTAGTCTGGCGGTTTCCGCAGGATCAGGTCGCCCGGGC
>WNFG01006328.1_pt1 | contig 11359 bp, 10 predicted proteins | sample 5400431 | NCBI WGS metagenome assembly WNFG01 (sample SAMN13153346, study PRJNA577476) | soil metagenome | isolation source: 120 cm saprolite under Douglas fir tree site 2 hole 3 replicate 2 | place: USA:California | collected 2015-04-18
ATATCCGACTTCGAAAATTCTGAGACTGTGATGATAGCGCGCGACGACTTGGCCGCCGACCGCAGCAGGAAACTCAAGGTCTTTGCCAGGCGCGACGGCCACGGCAACACAATCGGTATCAGATCGTGAATAGTGGTGACGACCGGCACCTGGCGGCCGTACCGGCTAACGCAGTGTGGATTAAAAACCAGGTCCACTCCTCTAAGCCATGCCAAGGCGTACGCGCCGCCATGGCGCCATGCCCGGCTGCGGCGCAACAATCCGGTGTTTCTGGGCTGAAAGCCGTCTGCCGGAGCCAGAGAGTTGGCACCATTCTCCGCGCCGGCGCAGATGTAGGGTTGGATCTCCACGCCGTAGCTCGCTGCCAGTTCGCGGAAGTGGCAAAGCAGTTGTGCGGCGTATTGGTGTACGCCGTGATTGCGAGATTGGCCGCCCAGCACCCAGGTATCCACCGCAATCTTCAAGTCGCCCGTGGTGTGATTTGTATTCACTGTGGGCGCCCGACAATTTCTCGGAATCTCTGCCAGCCTTGAGCGGCATACATTCCGTAAATTGCGAATACGGCGCAAGCCAGCGCGCCAGCCCAGACTTGCGGCATGAAGTGACCCAGCCCCACCCATCCGGCAAAACATACGGCAAAGATCACGGTGATTGTCAGACCGTCCTCCGGAAGCACTGGATGACCAAAGTATTTTGTGATTGCATAAAAGTTCAGCATGAACAACAAGGCTTCAGTCAGCACGGTCACGACGGCCGCCGCGACAAAGGAATACCGCGGGATGAATATCAGGTTCGCTGTAATGTTAAATGCAGTGCAAATCGTCGCCGTCCAAAGAAATACCCTTTCCTTGTGCGCCGCCAGCAGAAGCGTGTTCAAGGCATGACTCATGAAAGCGGGAACCGTCGCCCATACCAGCAACTTCAATGCGATTGCCGAACCAGCATAGTCCCGTCCCAGAATGAGCAGTACGGCCGGTGTGGCAAAACTTGCGGTCAGCAACACGGCCATGCCAGCGGTCAAAAGGAGATACTTCATGGCGCGTGAACAACGGCGCTGCGCTTCGCTGTCCGTCCGTGAAGCTGAGAATCCCGGAAGCAGCGCGCCCATCACGCCATAAGGCACTATCTGCAACGTGGAAAAGGCGCGGTACGCCAGCGAATAAACGCCCGTGGCGACGCTGCCAGCCAGCCGGGCCAGAAGCACAACATCAATGCGATCGTAAACGTTAATGATGAGGGGATAAACATTGAACGCAAATGTAGCCCGCGCCACCTGACGGAAACTGAAGCCCGTGGAATTATTTACATCGACATATCGCGCAGTCGCCACGACCAGAAAAATCGCGAAGCCAACTGTTGCTACGATATCCGCAGCGATCACTCCAATCAACCCATACCCCGAGAGGATCAGGAGCAGGGTGAAGACCAGCGACAAGACTCCCCGCACCAATTCCGACGCGGGCAGCAAGCGGAAGTGGCCCAGGCCTTTGAGTACTCCCTGCGCGGATTCTCCTGCCGCACGAACAAACAGTGAGCACGAAAGCACCGCGGTATTGCGGAGCAAGTCGGGCGAAAAGTGAAGCAGCTTGAGGACTACCAGAGCAATGCCGGTGATCGGGAAATCGGTGTAGCTGGCCCCGGAGCTTACCGCGATGAGTTCGACGACGGTGAGCAACAGGGCAAAAGTTCCAAAAGTAGCCGCTCCCAGCAGACGCGCCGCCACAAACAGAGCGGCCATGCGAAAGAAGCGGGCAGCCACTTGGGACAGCCAGAGATTCCTGGTGCTCGCAGCCAAACGGCCCGGTCCGGCGGTCGCGGCGGTCATGCTGAAACCGCCCTGGCTGTGCACCCCTCAATCGCGCTTTGGTAAACCTCAAGGGTCTGTGCGGCAGTGCGCTCCCAGCTAAAGCTCCTTGCGCGCTCTCTGCCCTTTTCAATCAAATCACAGCGCTTATCGCCGCTCTTGAAGGCCAGCAAGAGCGCATCGGCGAACAGGCGTGGGGCCTGTACGTCGGTAAAGAGTGCAGCCCTTCCTCCAACTTCCAGCAGTGACGTCATGCGCGAACAAACCACGGGCGTACCACATGCCATGGCCTCCAGCACGGTAAATCCAAATCCTTCATAAAGTGAAGGACAGCCATAAACTCTTGCCGCGGAGTAGAGAGCGGGCAAGTCCTCATCGGGCACAAAACCGGGAAAGACCACTCGGCCTTCTATGCCTAGCTCAGTTGCGATTCGGCGCAGAACACGTTCGCCTTCTTCCATAGGCCCGGCAAGCACCAGCTGGCCCTGGCCACCGCCGTCCAGAAAAACTCGAAAGGCCCGGAGTAGCGCGGCGTGGTTTTTGCGTAGCTTGTAGATTCCGGTATAGAGCACAAAGTCGTCGTGAATGCCGTAGCGGGAGCGTACAAGATTGAGCTGCTCCGGATCGGACACAGGCGCGAATTGGGGGTCGACTCCCGGATAAATGACCGTGATCTTTTCCGGGGGCGCATTCAGGCGGGAGATGATGTCTCTCTTGGAAAAGTCGGAGTCCGTTATGACCTTGTCCGCTCCGCGGACCGCAGCCAGCATCATTCCGTGATAGTAAAGGCGACCCACTCGTGAAGGTAGGTCATCTTTGCAGGCAAGATAAATGACATCATGGATCGTGGCCACTGCGGGGCACGGACATCTCAGCGGAAGAAGGAAATGCGGCGAGTGCAGAAGATCAGCTTTGTGCCGGCGAAGAATCCTGGGCAACGCAAACTGTTCCTGAACGGAATAGTACTTCGCGTCGGAAGATATGCGCGTAACCCGCGGGGCTTCGTTTTTGATCAGGTCGTCTGCGCCGGGCGGCAAGATCAGCAGGTACTCATTCTCCGGGGCTTGCTTGAGGACGGCTTCGACCAGGCACTTCATGTACCTGCCAATACCGGGGTTCTTGATTCTCCTCAGATCGAAAGCAATTTTCATGAATGGGAAACTTTCCCAGCCCCAACGACTAATGCTTGCTCTTGAACCGTCCGAACGCTGTTCTCATGACGTTTGACATGTCTTCCGCCAGCAGCCGCCGCGGATCATCTTGGGGAAGCTGCTGCCATCTGTGTCTCTCAATGCTCCAGAAGCTTGCCAGCGCCAGCCCGAGAAAGACGCTCAGCAGGACAATCAGGCTCCTTACAGGCCCGGACTTGCGTTCGGGCGGGACTGCGCGATCCATCGTGCGGACCGTCGGCAGCTCTTTAACTTCCTCTAGCTTGGCCAGCTCGTATTGCTGAGTCAGAAAGTCATAGACAGCTTCCTGCGTTTTTGTTTGCCGGTAGAGGTCCAGGTAACGATAGTTGAGTCCCGGCAGCGCACGCAGCGAAGGATAAGGCGCATCGCCCGGCTTGGACGTGCCGCTGGCACTTCCGCCGCGTTGCAGTTTTTTCAACTGCGCCTGCAATTCGCCCATGCGCGCCTTTAAAGTGCGGACGCGCACATTGTCGTCAGAGTAAAGCTGCTGCAAACCGCGCAACTCGGTTTCACTGGCGATCAGCTCGCCTTCGATCCTGGAAGCGGCGTCCATCAGGCTGCGCTGCTGGGTTTGCGGGTCCATGATGTAGCTTGTGCTGGAGAAATGGCTCAGCTCCAGCGAGGCCTTGTCGAGGTCCTCTTTGGCGCTCTTCAGGCGCTCTTCCAGAAACTCACGCTCGCGATGTGCCGCCGAGGTGTTGAGCGCCGCGGCCAGACGGTTCAGTTCCTCGACGTAAGCGTTCGCCATGTCGGCGGCGGTCTGGGCATCGTAAGCCGTGGCCGTGATGACTATCACCCCGCTCTTCTTGTCTTCCTCAAAGTTGGAGAATGATTGCAGCTGCTTGCGCGCCGAGTAGTAACTGCTCGGCGAAGACCATCGGGTCATGCGATAACGCGAGCGCAGGTCAAATCTCTCGATCATGCGGTCCTGCACTGTGCGGCTCTTGAGGATCTCAATGTAAAAGGCAGCGGGAGTCTTCAATCCGAGCAGGGTGGAGGAATCGAGGCCAGCGAAACTTGGAGTGTTGCCGCTTCCAGCCGCGCGATTCAGCAGCCCGGCAGTCAAATTGGCCGAAGACTCACCGGGAACAATTTTGGCGACACCCTCATAGTGAAGCGGCAGCAAGTAAGCAACAATGATCGAGGCAATCGCCGTCAGCCAGAAAACACGCCACAGAAAGGCACGGTTCTGCCACAGGATCCAGAGGTTCTTCGCTTTGCCACGGCTGTTCTGCGCCGGCGGCAGCGGATACCCGCTCTCTAGATCTGCGGCTTCAGGAAGCGTGGACAATCATGTCTCCTAGAAAGTGGTGATCACGCGCGCGGCCACAGCCAGGCCGGAAAGGATCTGCGCCGTCTGGCCAAAGTTCTTGAATAAGCCGCTGCCGGAAACCTTGTCCGGCACATAGATAGTATCGCCGGGTTGCAACACGACCGAGGTCACACTGCCAGAAAACAGGTTTCCGGAACCTCGGCCCACAACCGATCCGTTCGCGCGCACAATAAAGATCTCCCTTTTGTTGGCGATGCTGGTTGGCCCTCCCGCCTGCTTCAGATACCAGCTTGCATGGCGTCCTGGCATATACGTAATGGCGGTCGGATTGTAGACCTGTCCCGCAACCAGCACGAAGTTGGGCGTCTTGGGAATGATCAGGCTGTCCCCGGCGCGGACTTCAATGTCGGCTGGAGTGTTCTCCCATTTCTCAATACTTGGGGAAATACGGATCAGCAAGCGTCCACTCGGCTGGATCTGCTTGAGCTTGTCTACCAGCAGTTGCCGCTGACGGGCAAGCGCCGGACTCTCAGGACGCCCGGTGCCGTCTGCCTGAAGGCCCTGTTCCTGCAAACGGCGGATCAGCTCATCGCGGTTTTTCACCGCTCCCTCCCGCACCTGCGCGCGATCAAGCGCGGCGCCATTGGGATACGCCTCCGGCAGAAAGCCACCGGCACGTCTCAGGATCGAACTGAGCTTGTCGCCTTCCTTGATGCCATAGCGCCCCGGATGCAGCACCTGCCCGCTGACGTTTATAGCGCCGCCGATATCGGCCCATCCCCCGAGTTGGGAAATCGTCAGCACGTCTCCAGGCTTGAGAACAACGTCGGTATCCGGATCACCCGCAAGGGCTTTGGTGATTGCAACTTTACGATGGTCCAGCTCAACGCGGTCGCCATTCACCACGGCGTAGCTGGCAAGATCGGCAGACTCGGAGTAAGCGCCGCGCTTGAATCCGCCCGCAAGCCGTACCAGCTCCGCGGCTGTCATACGGTCAGACAAGGGATATTCGCCGGGCCGCAGCACCTCGCCGAAGATTGAGACCTTGGGAGCATCGGCTTCGTAGCGTCCGAAGACCCGGACTGTATCAAATGGCTGCAAAGCCGGAGCTTCAACGCGCTTTTCAAACACATCACGCAAATTCACGCCAATGACCATGGGACTGAAATCCGGTGGATGCAGCCGAACAATCTCCGCGCGGTCCGCGGCCTCAGGAAGCAGATCAGCAAAGGAGCCGATCAGGTCTGTGACCCTGCTTCCTTCTTTATATGGGTACTTACCGGGGCGAAAAACGTGGCCTTGCAGATAAACCGTTTGATTGCTGTACGGCAAAATGGACGAGATGGTGATGCTGTCTCCATCTTTAATAGAGAAGCGCTTGAACGCGGCCTCCATGGACTTGGCGTCGGCTTTATCGGAAAGGCTTACGCTCAACATCTCTTTGCGCTCGTGGGCTTCGATTCGTTCGACTTTGATCTTGCCCAACTCGCCGGAAACCAGAACGCCGCCCGCCAGCTCAAGCGCCTGATCGAGAGTCTGCTCGCTGCGAAGCTCATAGATCGCGGGACGCCGCACCATGCCGGCCACGGTGACCAGCGGTCCAGCGGGAGGAATCAGGATGCTGTCGCCGGATTCAAGCGGCGCATCGGAGGCACTCATCCCTTTCAGCATGAGATCGTAAAGATCAACTTCTTCCACCAGCTTCTTGCGACGAAAGTGTTTTACCGTGCGCAACGATCCTGTGTCGGTCGGCCCGCCGGCCATGAGCAAGGCGGTCAGCGGTGTGGAGAGCGAACTCAGGTCATATGCTCCCGGACTCTTCACATCGCCCACAACGTAGATGCGGACCATGCGCAGCTTGGCCAGCGTCACGTCAACCGAGATCCCCTTGAGCTGGTGTGTCAGCGATTTGCGAATCAGATCTTGCGCGTCGCCCAGGCTGCGACCGGCGACCATGAGCGCGCCCGCCTCGGGGAGAAGCACGCGGCCTTCCCGGTCCACCGTGACTTGAGTGCGTTGCGACGTGCTGCCCCAGTACTCAACGATGAGTTCATCTCCGGCACCAAGCACATAGTCCGGTCCGACCGGGACATCCAACGACGGCTTGTCGCCGCCGGCAGTGCTGTTGCGAAACAACGATGCACCGAATCGTTCCAGCGTGCGGTCATCTGTGGGCGACTGCGTATAAAGATCGTGCAAAGCCGGCAAATTTCGATAGGGATACTGACTCTGCGTGGGACCACGCATTTTGCGTCCGGTTCGTTCGCCTGGCTTGGAATTGTGAGGTTGGTCTGCCGGATTGCGAGGTTGCGCTTCCGCGGGACTCCCATTCGTCGCGCCTTTCGCCGGAGTTCCCTGCTGCGGTTGCGTGGATTGGTCTGTTGCCGCTGCTTCCGGAACGTATCCACGCTTTTTCAATTCGTCGCTTAGTAGCTGGCGCGCGCGGTCGTCGGTCTGGATCGTCGAAAAGAGCCGGTCATCGGTGATGTCACGCTCGGTAACTGGATAACCGCGGTCGCGGAGTGCAGCAACAATCTGTGTCTTGGCATCCGCCAGAAGCTCGGGAGATTCCTGCAGGATTTGTATGATCTCATCGGCGGTGAAAGCAGTATTTTGCTGGCTGAACGCAGGCGACGAAACCACCAAGCCGAAGAAAAGCACGGCCAGCCGCCAGCTCCATCGCACAACCAGTTTGCGTGATTCCAAAGTGTCTCCCATATAACACTTTTCATTGTTTCGATCCGGCCAACCGAGCCAGCAGCTTTCGTGGATGCGAGCGAGAGTTCCCGCACATTGTAAACAGCTGCTCACGATTTACAAAATTGCCGCAACGAAGCACAGTACGCGGCCAGCAAGCCTATCAGTCGAGGAGGGGCGCAGGAATCAGTCATTGCCCTAAGACTTGCCTGGTCTGCTCTCGCCGCGGCTGATGACCAGAGAAGGGCACGGACAGTTACCACTCTTGCGTCGGGCCGGATCGCGCCATCTTCCAACAATCCGGTTGCATCCCAGTTATGGGAATCACAAAAATAAACGCACGCTGCGGCCTTTCGGCCGGCAGCAAGGAGAAGAAATGAGCAGACTATTGCTTACGACATCTACATTTCTGCTGGCGCTGGGACTGGCCGCCGCCCAGACAGGTAGCGGCACACCGGGGTCGGCCGGCACATCGGGGTCGGGGACGAGTACAGGCACTACACAGACGAGTCCGACAACCACAACGACGCCGAGCCAGACCACGTCTCCGACAACGCCCAGTGGGACCATGACTCCCAGCACTCCAAGCACAACTCCAGCACAGACGACCCCGAGTCAGACTCCTAGCACAACTACGAATCCCGCGGGCGGCACCCCGACCATGACGCCCGGCATGCCGAGCCCAACCGTCGCGGGGCCGTGCGATACAAGCGGAACCAGCACAAGCAGCACTGGGACTACGGGCATGAACTCCAGCACGACTGCGACTGGCACTACCGCAACCTCATCGAACCCGAGCACGAGTTCCACCAGTTCTACGACGTCCAACCCAAGTACGAGTTCCAGCACCAACTCGACGAGCAGCATCACCCGTACGAGCCCGACAGTCGCGGCTTCGTGTGTGCCCGGCGGCACGAACAAACCGCCCACTGGTGCCACTACTACTCCGAGTACAACACCTCCCCCAACGACTCCGCCACCCCAGTACTAAAGTCGGATGGACACGAACATAGAAAAAAGGGAGCGGTACCTACCGCTCTCAACTTTTTGCAAAAGCCCAGACTTGGATTGTGAGTCTCGAAAGATCCGTCGCCGTTGGCCAACCGAGCGCGATCGTTAAATCAGGTGAATCACGTTGAGCGCTTCAGGCGAATCTTGCGCGTCACGGACTTCGTTCCGCTGGTCGCTCGCACCATCACTGCGCCTTCACGCAGCACAGCCTCAGTGAGCGGCGCTTTTATTTTGGCCTGGCCCGAGCTTCCGCTTGCCGTTTTCGCTAGAGACGGTGAATTGGGGTCTCCGAAGGTTGAACATTCCACCTGCGCGTTCGCGACCGGCTGCTCTGAATCCATCACCAGCAACGACAGCTGAAGAGTACCGCTGCTCTGTTCTGAACTCACGAGTGTGAGCGCCAGGCCAGCGCCTCCCACGTCCTGCACCTCAGCATTCACAGGGGGAACAACGCCGGCCTGTACTCCGTCAATTACCGTCTTGTGCTGAGACTTGAGCAGCTCATGCATGGCCTCGTTGGAAAAACCAGGCTGAGCGGTCTTATGAGCATAGGAGTAGGTCCGTTTGCCCACGCACTGGCCTTTTACGAAAACCAGAGTTTGCAGAAGCAAGTCGTTCTGCTTGGCTTCGCTCTGCACGTGATAGACGGTCTCGCCATGCTTCACGTCCGTATTGAAACCAAAAATCGTCATGGTTGCGGGGTGCCGGCCCGTAAATCTGAAGAGCGACCGCCAATTTGTCTTGACAACTTGCGTTTGTAGTGGCGCTTATTTCGAATTTGCTCCATTCATCCTCGCGCGCGATCGGTCAGGGCCTTGACACTCTGTGGAAGAGAGAATTACATTCGAATGTTTGGCCCACAGTAGTCGCGGATTATATACAGGCCCATCATGCCGGACAACAACTACTTCGCGCGTTACATCCCGCTTCTGATTCAGGTTGTCGTCGCGATGGTGCTTGCCGCGGCCATGATCACTCTCTCTCACTTGCTGGGCAGACACAAGTGGACCGCGGCCAAGAACGAACCTTACGAGTGCGGAATCCTGCCCACGGGCGACGCGCAGCAGCGCTTCAGCGTTAAGTTCTACATGGTCGGCATGCTTTTCATTCTGTTCGACGTGGAAGCGGTCTTCCTCTACCCCTGGGCCGTGATTGCCCGCGAGCTAAAGATGTTCGGCTTTTGGGAGATGCTGGTCTATCTCGGCCTGGTGCTGGTTGGCTTCTTCTACATCTGGAAGAAGGGCATCCTCGATTGGAACGTAGCGGAGAGGAGCGGACACTGATGCCTCTCGCGCCATGCATCACGGACATGGAGCAACTGAAGGACCGTCCGGCGCTTGCCGCTCTGCTGGCGTGGAACCCGAAGGCGGTTGAGAGCGCCAGGTGCGACCGCAATGAGCTCTCCATCTATATCGGTCGCGAGTTCATCCGCGAAGCCGCGAACCAACTCAAATCACAAGGCTTGGTAAACTTTTTTTCTGATCTCACGTGTGCTGATTTTTATCCTCGTGAGCCGCGCTTCGAACTGGCCTACCAGTTGCTCTCGCACCAACGTAAAGAGTTTGTGCGCCTGAAAGTAAAGCTCAGCGGCGATGATGCCACAGTCGAATCGCTGACCTCTCTTTGGCCCGCGGCCAATTTCTTTGAGCGCGAGCTCTTTGATTTGTTCGGTGTACGTTTCCTGGGCCATCCTTATTTGCGCCGCATCATGATGCCGGAAGATTGGGAAGGCCATCCTCTGCGCAAAGATTATCCGGTGGAGGGTTACCGCTAGATGGGCCATCTCAACTCCACTCCAGTCCTGGACGCGGCTGAAGATAAAACGATGATCCTGAACATGGGTCCGCAACACCCATCGACCCATGGCGTGCTGCGTCTGCTCCTGGAAATTGATGGCGAGCAAGTCGTCCGCATGGTGCCGGACATCGGCTTCCTGCACACGGGCATCGAGAAGACCTGCGAGGCCAAGTTCTATCAGCAAGTGGTTCCGCTCACGGACCGCATTGATTATCTCTGTCCCATGGTCAACAACCTCTGCTACGTACTGGCAGTGGAGAAGCTGTTGGACATGGAAATTCCGCCACGGGCGCAGTGGATGCGGGTGATGCTTGCCGAGCTGCAGCGCATCAGTTCACATCTGGTCTGGCTGGGCACGCACGCGCTCGACATGGGCGCCATGTCCGTCTTCCTCTATTGTTTCCGCGAACGCGAAGACCTGCTGCGTATTTACGAGATGGTCAGCGGCCAGCGCATGATGACATCGTACTTCCGCATTGGCGGACTCGCGCTGGACCCGCCTATCGGCTTCTTCGATGCAGTCAAGAAATTCCTGAAGATCTTCCCTGAGAAGGTGGACGAATACGAAAACCTTCTCACTGGAAACCGCATTTGGATTGACCGCCTAAAAAATGTTGCCCATCTCAGTGCGGAAGATGCGATCGCTTTCGGTGTGACCGGCCCGTCACTGCGCGCCAGCGGCGTGGATTGGGACCTGCGACGTGACATGCCATATTCCGGCTACGAGAACTTCAAATTCAAGGTACCAACCTCACAGGACGGAGATGTCTGGGCCCGATACGTCTGCCGCATCGCGGAACTGCGCCAGTCGCGCGAGATCGCAAAGCAGGCGTTGGAAGGTCTACCGGAAGGCCCGACCAAGGCTGAAGCTCCCAAGGTGGTCCTGCCCGATCGGGAAAAAATGAAGACCGAGATGGAAGCCCTGATCTATCACTTCAAGATTGTGACCGAGGGCTTCACGGTCCCCGCGGGTGAGGTCTACCAGGCCATTGAGTCCCCACGCGGTGAGATGGGCTACTACATCGTGAGTGATGGCACCGCAAAACCAATGCGCGTCCACATGCGCTCACCTTCGTACGCCAGCCTGCAAGCGCTGGCCAAAATGTGTGAAGGCAAACTGATCGCGGACGTGGTAGCGGCTATTGGCAGCATTGACATCGTACTTGGGGAGATTGACCGGTAATGGCCCCGATCTCAGACAAATTGGACAGTTTCTTCACCGAGAAGATGAAGGAGTATCCGACGAAGCGGTCATTTCTCGTTCCCATGCTCCTTTATACGCAGGACGAACTTGGATGTCTGACCGATGAGGCGATCGCTCATCTTGCGACGAAAACCGAACTGACCGAGCTCGAAGTCCGCAACGTGATCAGTTATTACTCGCTGCTGCACACCAAGCCGCTGGGCAAGTACCACGTACAGGTGTGTACGAATATCAGTTGCATGCTGCGTGGTGGAGAAGAACTTCTGGACCACTGCAAGCAGCGTTTGGGAATCGGGCATAAACAAGTAACGAGAGACGGCGTCTTTTCGCTGGAGGAAGTGGAATGCATCGGCGCGTGCAGTTGGGCGCCGGCCGTGCAAGTC
>WNFG01004801.1_pt1 | contig 11358 bp, 10 predicted proteins | sample 5400431 | NCBI WGS metagenome assembly WNFG01 (sample SAMN13153346, study PRJNA577476) | soil metagenome | isolation source: 120 cm saprolite under Douglas fir tree site 2 hole 3 replicate 2 | place: USA:California | collected 2015-04-18
GAATGGATGGCTGGTGGACGCTTGCCGCCGGGAACCCACACGGCACAAGCGTCTCTTCAAGAAAGGAAGAGCTCGCCGATGGTTTAGGCGTCTTGACACCGAAGCCCGTTCTCATGGATCGATCACCTGATCCGCCCGCAGGAGGAGCGACGGCCGCCCGGCGCACAGTGACCAGCAGCCGCTCATGGCCACCACTGGTCCGGCCGAGTACGGGCACGACTGAACGGGGAGCGGGACTGCGCAGGACGGTCGAGGACCTCCCGAACCTTCCGAGTCAGGGCCTCGGTGCTGAAAGGTTTGGGCAAGATCGGGTCTCCCGGCTGGAGCCCAGGACCGCTCAGCTGTTCGGTTTGGGCACCGACGACCGCGAAGCTAGACATGTAGAGCACCTTCGTATCAGGGCGCTGGCGGGTCAGGCGTCCCGCCAGTTCGACGCCGTTGAGACGTGGCATCATGACGTCGGTCAGTAGCAAGTGGATCGGCTCGGTATGGCCCTCTGCGATCCGGAGTGCTTCTTCGCCATCTCGGGCTTCCAAGACTCTATAACCCGCCGCCACGAGACAGTCTCGGGCCAGTTCGCAGACATCGGCCTCGTCATCAACGACCAGGATCGTCTCCATGTGCGCCTCCCCGGCTATTGGCGGGCACGCTCCCGAGGCTGACCGTATCGTCTAGGAGCGACGGGGCGGGGCGGCCAGCGGGAGCCACGGTATACCAATCGCCAGAGGAAGGGTAGAGCCCGAAGGGGCAGGCTCAAGGCGGCGGCCCGTCCCCGTCGGGCGAAGGCCGGTGTGTGGGCGATCACCCGGTAACCGTAGTCTACCGTCTTGAGTCAGCGTGATCCGGTCTTGGAGGGCGGTGCTGTGGCCGCCTGACGCTCGCGCTGCATCTCCCTCGCACGAAGCCGACGGGCGGCGCGGCGAAGCCGCTGGACTGCGGTCCGGGTCTTCGAGTGGGTGGCCATTCTGGTTTCCTCTATTCGATCACCTGATCCGCCCGTTGGAGGAGCGACGGCGGGATCGTCAGGCCGAGGGCCTTGGCGGTCTTGAGATTGATGACCAGCTCGAACTTGGTGGGTTGTTCGACGGGGAGGTCGCCGGGCTTGGCGCCTTTGAGGATCCTGTCCACAAAGACGGCAGCGCGCCGAAACAGATCCGGGTAGTCCGCGCCGTAGCTGATGAGTCCACCAGCCTCGGGATACTCCTTCGACCCGCCGACGCTGGGCAGGCGGTGTGTGAGGGCGAGATCACTGATCCGTGGGTAGCCGGCAAAAAACGCCGAGCTTTGCACCACGATGACCGCCCCAGCACCGCCGCGCTTCATGGCCACGAATGCGGCATCGTACTCTTTAGGATCGGGAGGCACGGCGACACTCTGCAGAGCGATCCCCAGTGATCGAGCCGCAACCTCCGTGTCGCGTACATTGAGCGCAGACCCGCGAGCGGCACGATCCGAGAGGGCGGCCATTCTGGACACGTGAGGAATCAGCTCTTTGAGCAGTCCCAGTCGTTTTGCGGACAACTCGCTGGATATCGAGGTCATACCCGTGACGTTTCCGCCGGGCCGCGCCAAGGTCTCCGCGAGTCCGAGCTCGACTGGGTCAGGACCGTTCGCGGTCACGATGGGAATAGCGCTTGTTGCCTGCTTCGCCGCGAGCGCGGCAGGGTGGCCCGCTGTCACCAATATGTCAACCTTGGCGGCAACAAGTTCGCTGGCTAAGCCCTGGAGGCGGCTCACCTGTCCGTTTCCCCATCGCGGTTGAAAGACGACAGTCTGCCCTTCCACGTACCCCAGTTCCCGTAGTTTGTCCTGAAAGGCCCTCCACCAAGCAAGTCGGGCAGCGTCAGGCGAGCCGTAATCTAACAGGCCGACCTGCCAGACCCTCCTTGCTGACTGCGCCTTGGCGGCGAGCGGCGCGGCGAGGAGGCCGCCAGCAAGCGTGCCGATGAAGGTTCGTCGCTCTATCACTCGATCACCTGATCCGCCCGCGCCAGGAGCGACGGCGGGATCGTCAGGCCGAGGGCCTTGGCTGCCTTCAGATTGATGACCAAGTCAATCTGGCAGCCCGTCACGCGGGCAGGAATAGGCGAACATAGTGGGTACCGTGGGCACTGTATGCTGGAGCCTCCCAGCGAGCCGGGGCGGGAACGGTCGGACAGGTGGCACGAGGGTAGTCTGCCGAGGGAGAGGGGTCAAGAACTGAGCGCCCTACGGGGATTGGTCCAAGGGCACATGGCAAGCGGCCCGGGCCCGGGGCCACTCTAGGAATCAAACCCTTGGGCGCTTTCGGCCCACATGAGTCGAGGGGCGTCAGGGTGCGTGCCGAGAGAGAGAGAAAGAGAGAGTTTTCAGACGGAGGCGGGAGGTCAAGGCCCGGGACTCGATATCCCTGCCCGGGTGGAGGCTGTCCTGCGACTGGTCGCCGGGGGATCATCAGCAAGGCTTCAGGCTCTTATGATGCGCTCAACGGCGGGTGACCGTGGCAAGAGCTGTTCTCATAACCTTCTGGGGTTCCGTTTCGCTTCCTCGACTCCGCCAGGCGACATGACCATCTGGCCGAACCAGCACTGCGCCGCCGGCCTCCACCCCATACAGCGCAGCCCAGTTGCCTTCGAGCACCTCAAAGTCCCCCGCTGGACCGATACTGAATGCGGCGAACGGAATCGCCAGCGCACGTGCCACCTCCGAGCCGGCATCGCGCCATGTGTTTCCATCCGAGCCTGTCAGCAACGTGAGACCGGAATGAAATAGATCAAGGGTCGAGATCCGAGCCGTCGCAGGGTCCCCATGGTGCAGGCCCATGGCGACCGGAGGAGACCCCGTGGAGGGACGGAGCCAGAGGTGCGGCGCTCGCGAACCGGGCCGGGCCGAGGGGACGTAGACCTGGGGGTCCGCCGCGGGCGGCGCTGTGCCGTCGGAGATGAGGGCGCCGCTTCCATACCAGAAGCCCAGGTCTTGCCCTTCGCTGTCGAGATGCTTCACCTGCTCTTTGAGCGCCTGGGCCACCGCCGCGTCGTCACCGGAAACGATCGCCTGCCGGGCCGCGTCCCAGCGCCGGCCGTTGGTCACGCTGAAATCCGTGTTCGCCTCGGCGACCGGCCGTCGCTCCTCCTGATAGGTCTCGAGCAACGCGGGGCTCGCCCAAGCGGACAGTACGGCGGCCAGCTTCCATGCCAGATTGTGTGCATCCTGGATACCCGTATTCGCGCCAAAGCCGCCGGTGGGCGGAAACCGATGCGCCGCGTCCCCAGCCAGGAACACCCGGTTCTCCTGGAACCTCTCGGCCACCTGCGCGGTGCGCCTCCAGAAGGCGGTGTTGATCAGCTCGACCGGCAGGTCAGGGATGCCCACCGCTCGCCGGGCCAAATCGAGGCACCGCCCGGACGTGAAGTCCTCCGGTCGCTCACCTCGGGCCGCCGGGAACGCGTGCACGATCAGCCAGCGGTCCGTTCCATGGGCCCACAGCAGAGCGCCGTTGCCCTGCGAGGATATGTACCCCACAGCCGGCCGTCCCCGGACCCACGGGCCGAGCTCGGCGCGGAAGTGGATGTTGATCATGATGTTCTGGTCCAGCTCGCCGAGGCCCACCATGCCGATGTTCAGCGCCTCACGTATCCGGCTCGAGGCCCCATCGGCGGCGATCATGTACGAGGTGCGCACGGTGTGGATCTGCCCTGAGCGCCGGTCGCGCAAGGTGGCCGTCACGCCAGGGTCGTCCTGCTCGAACGTGGTGAGCTCGGTGTTGAACCACAGCGCGATCTCGGGATAGGTGTCTGCATGGTGCCGGAGCTCCGCCTCGAAGGCGTCCTGCGCGGCCATGCAGACATAGGTCGGGCTATGCGGGCCGGAGATATCGCGTTGGGGCGGCTCGACCCGGCCAATCTCACGGCCGGTCAGTGATTCGACCCAGATGAAGCGGAACGCGCCCGAGGGAAGGGCGTGCTCGCGCAGCGAGGCCTCGATGCCCCAGGGCCGCAGAATCTCCATCGTCCTCGTAAAGAAACCGCGCGCCTTGGGATGGTCAGTCGTCGAGGGGTGCCGTTCGACGAGCACCGAGCGGACGCCGAGTCGCGCCAGCAGAATCGCCGCGCTCAATCCAACCGGCCCGCCTCCGCAGATCAGCACCGGCACTTGGAGCGCCTTCATTTAGTGCGCTCCCTCCTAACCAGACCCCGCTGACCAACGTATTCCGCCTGAGACAGAACAATACACCGCGAACCGGAAGGCTCTCCGTCGCGTGTAATCAGCGAGCGACCGGCTCCGCCCTTCATGCGGAATAGCCACGACATCGCTCGCACAACCCGGACAACTCGGGCCGTTGTCGCTCATTCAATCACCTGATCCGCCCGCTGCAGGAGCGACGGCGGAATCGTCAGGCTCAGGGCTTTCGCAGTCTTCATATTGATCGCCAGCTCGAACGTGGCGGCCTGCTCCACCGGGAGGTCCGCGGGCTTCGCGCCCTTGAGGATCTTGTCCACGAAGTATGCGGCACGCCGCACCGCATCGGACAGATTCGCCCCGTACGACATGAGGCAGCCGGCCTCCGCGAGGGCCCGCGCCCAGGCCAATGTAGGCAGATGATGCTTTACCGCAAGTTGTGCGATGTGTGCTCGATAGGCAAAGACCGTTGTGCCCGGTAGGATGATCATCCCGGCCGCGTGCGCTCGGGCGACCGCCGTAAAAGCGCGGTCAAGCTCGCCGCCGCTTCGCACTTTCCAAGCTTGAAGCTCCACGCCCAGCGCTCGCGCGGCAGCCTCCGTTTCTCTCAGGTCGGTGCCCGGCTGGCTGGGATCGTTGAGGACCGCGATCCGCGCGACGGTTGGGGCGGCCTCCCGGAGAAGTTGCAGGCGCTTACCGGCCATCTCGGGCTGCACGGCCACGCCCGTGATGTTGCCGCCAGGCCGCGCGAGGTTGGCAACGAGCCCGAGAGCAACTGGATCGCTGACGAATCCCATGACAATGGGAATCGTCCTGGTCGCCCTCTGCGCTGCCTGCGCGCCTGTGGTCGTTGCCGCAACGATGATGTCAACCTTGAGCTTCACTAGCTCGGCAGCGAGGTCGGAGTATCGTTCATCCTTCCCCTGAGCCCATCGCCATTCGATGGCAATGTTCCCACCCTCCACGTACCCCAGCTCACTCAGCCTTTCGCGGAGAGCCAAGATGGGCGGCGACGTCTCCAGTGATTGACCACCCAACACGCCTACTCGCGGGACCTTTCTCGTCTGCTGGGCCTCGGCCGCGGCTGGCGCGGCGAGAAGGGCGCCAGTAACAGCAACCATGAAGGCTCGGCGGTCCACTACTCGATCACCTGATCCGCCCGCTGTAGGAGCGACTGAGGGATCGTCAGGCCGAGGGCCGTGGCGGTCCTGAGGTTGATCACCAGCTCGAACTTGGTCGACTGTTCGATGGGAAGGTCGCCTGGCTTGGCGCTCTTGAAGATCTTGTCGACGTAGGTGGCGGCGTGGCGATACATTTCGAGACGGCTCACTCCACAGGCCATGAGGCCCCCGGCGTCCGCGAAGTCCCTCGTCGAATAGATTGTGGGAAGGTGGTGCTTCGCTGCCAAGTCAACGATACGTCCGAGAGTGCTCTGGGCCAGGAAGTCGAGACCGACGTGCACTGCGCTCCTGAGGATGCTGTTGAAGACGGGCTGCAGATCCGTGGGAGAGATCGAGATCACGCGCAGGATCTCGCTCGTCGCGGTTTGTTGCTCCAGGGCCTCGGTCAGGTCGCGTTCCAGCTCGGCATACGATCTACTCGCGGGGGATCGCTTGAGGGGCGTACCACACTTGCTGCAATACGTGTGGCTTGTGGAATTGTCGTGCTGGCATCGGGAACAGTGCATGCTGCGCCCTCCCAGCGGATCGGAGCCCGGAACGGTCGGACAGGTGGCACGAGGGTAGTCCGCCGAGTGGGAGGGGTCAAGGACCGAGAGGCCGCACTCGTGGCCGAGGGTACGCAGTCATCGCAGACGGAGCGAGTTGCGCCGCTCAAGGGGGTGGGAGCTTATCGCCTACCCGCTGAAGTGGATCACGGTGGGGCCGAACAAGAAGGCCGCGACCAAGCTGTTGCACACCGGGCCCAACCCCACCAAGAACCGGCTCGTGAAAGTGCCCAAGGCCACCACGCCCGCCCAGGCGGCCGCCGAGCGCGTGGTGCCCACGGCGGACCAGGTAATGGCCTTGCTGGACTACAGCGACACCCGGCACCCGGAGCTGTACGCCTTCTGCATGGTGATGGTGGGCACCGGGATGCGGCCGGGCGAAGTCTGCGGCCTTCAGGTCGGGGATCTCCACCGCGCCGGGGGCACCATTGAGGTGAAGCGGACCTTCGATCCCCGCACCGGTACGACCCGCCTCGTGGATGCCTCGGCCCAGGTGTTCGCGGCGCTGGACTGCGTGCTGCGCGCCCGGTTCGGGGATCCGGCGCAGGCGCCCGCGGACGCCTATGTGCTCGGCGATGCGGCCGGGCGGCCCCTCAACGTCGAGTGGTGGCGCCGGAGCCGGGGCTGGAGCCAGGCGCTCGTGGCCGCGGGCGCGGGGCACTTCGGCATGTATAGCCTGCGCCACTTCTATGCCTCCCGGCTCCTGGCCGCGGGGGAGCCGCTGGCCTACGTCCAGAAGCAGCTCGGCCACGGAACCAGAACCTGACCCTCGGCCACTACTCCAAGTTCATCCCGGACCAGCGGCGGGCCCGCGGCGCGGACCGCCTGATGGCGGAGTTGCTCGCCCCGGCGGTCACGACCCTCGCAACCGTGCCGCAACCAAGCAGGCCGGACGGGGCCGAACCAAGCCACGTGGTGATGACCCCACGGAGTGGCAAGTTGTGACGGAACCAAACGACGCCGCACGGAGCCAGACCAGGCCAGCGTAGCCTTCTCGGGTAAGATACCCGGGTGCCTCGGCCCAAGCTCATGTCCATGCGGGAGGCCGTCGCCCGTTTCGTGCCGGACGGCTCCTCGGTCTGCATGGGCACCGCGCTCGAGGCCCTCATCCCCTTCGCGGCGGGCCACGAGCTGATCCGGCAGCGACGGCGCGACCTCACCCTCATCGGGCCCATCTCGGACATCCTCTTCGACCAGCTCATCGGCGCCGGCTGCGTGCGCCGGGTGATCGCGGCGTGGGTCGGCAACGTGAGCGCGGGCCTCGGCCACAACTATCGGCGCGCGGTCGAGCAGCGGATCCCCGCCCCGCTCGAGGTCCAGGACCACTCGAACCTGACCATCGCCTTCGCGTTGCAGGCCGCCGCCCTCGGCGTGCCCTACCTGCCCACGCGCTCGCTACTCGGCACCGATCTCCCCCGGTCCAATTCGACCTTCAAGGAGGCCGCCGATCCCTGGTCGGGCGCCCCGCTCCTGCTCGTGCCCGCGATCGCCCCCGACGTGGCCATCCTCCACGTGCAGCGCGCCGACCAGGAGGGCCACGCGCACGTCTGGGGCACCCTCGGCGTCACCCGCCCCGCCGCCTTCGCGGCCCGGCAGGTCATCCTGGTCGCGGAGGAGATCCGCCCGCGCGAGCGCATCCTGAGCGACCCGGGCCTCGTGCTCACGCCCGCGCTCAAGGTCGCGGCGGTCGTGCATCAGCCGTTCGGCGCCTTCCCCTCGCCGGTGCAGGGCCACTACGGGCGTCACCACGCCTTCTATCACCGCTTCCACGACGAGAGCCGGACGGTGGAGGGCTTCCAGCACTGGCTCGCGCACTGGGTGCACGAGGTCCCGGACTGGACCGGCTTCCTCTCCCGCCTCGACGCGGGCGTCCTCGACGGCCTGCGCGCGAAGTGCCCGCGGCCATCCGAGCCGCTCGACTACGGAGCCTGACCGCCATGAAGATCACCGCCATCGAGGCCGTGCCGCTCGCCATCCCGCTCCGGCCGATGAACCCGCCGTCGCCCTGGACCGGCGGCACCCGCAAGCAGATCTTCGTGCGGGTGCACACCGACGAGGGTGTCACCGGGCTCGGCGAGGCCTTCGCCTACGGCGCGCCGCTCGCGGTGGTGAGCGTCATCGAGGAGAGCCTGGCGCCTCTGATCATCGGCCAGGACCCGCTGCGCATCGAGGCGGTGGTCGACCTGATGCATCGCGGGACCATGATCTACGGGCGGCGTGGGCTCGGGATGTTCGCGATCAGCGGCATCGAGATCGCGCTGTGGGACCTGCTCGGCAAGGTGCGCGGCGCGCCGGTCTACGAGCTGCTGGGCGGGGCCCTGCGCGCGCGCCTGCCCGCCTACGCGAGTCTCCTGCGCTACGAGACACCGGACGCGGTGGCGGGGGCCTGCCGGCACTTCGTGGCGCAGGGCTTCCGGATGCTGAAGCTCCACCAGACCGACGTGGCCTCGGTGCGCGCGGCCCGGGAGGCGGTGGGCCCCGACGTGGAGCTGATGCTCGACACCAACTGCCCGTGGACGCCCTTCGAGGCCATCGCGATGGCGCGGGCGCTCGCGCCCTATCGCCTGTTCTGGCTGGAAGAGCCGGTGTGGCCGCCGGAGGACTACGCGGGGCTCGCGCGGGTGGCCGCCGCCACCGAGACTCCCATCGCGCTCGGCGAGAACGAGTCCACCGTGCACGGCTTCAGCGAGATCGTGCGGCAGGGGGCCGGCGACATCCTGCAGCCGAGCGTCACCAAGGTGGGCGGGATCTCCGAGTTCAAGAAGATCGCCGCCCTCGCCCAGGCCGCCAACCTGCCGATCGCCCCGCACTCCTTCTATTTCGGGCCGGGGCTGGCCGCTACCCTGCACGTGGCCGCCACGTTCGGCGGCCCGCTGCCGGTCGAGTTCCCCACCGGCGACCAGGAGACCCCGTTCCTCACGCGCCCCATCCAGGCCCGCGACGGCTGGCTCGAGCTGCCCTCGGGCCCCGGCCTGGGCGTCGAGATCAACGACGAAGCCCTGCGCCGCCATCCCTTCGTCAAGAACGCGGCCCAGCCCTTCGTGCTCCGGTAGCGCGCGGCGTGGATCTCACCGAGCGCGAATTGATGGTCATCGCCGCCGCGCGGGAGATCCGCGACGACGACCTGGTCTTCGTCGGCATGCGCCTGCCGCTGATCGCCTTCGCCTACGCCAAGCGCACCCACGCCCCCGGGGCGACCGGTCTCTTCGAGAACGGCATCGTGCGCGACCAGCCGGCGCCCGAGACGCTGATGACGATGAGCGACCCCCCCAACATCACGGGGGCGCTCTGGTGCACCGGCACCCTCGAGATCATGGCGCTGCTCCAGCAGGGGCTGGTCGACCTGGGCTTCATCGGCGGCGCCGAGATCGATCGCTTCGGCAACCTCAACACCTCCTACATCGGCGACTGGCGGCGGCCGAAGGTGCGGTTGCCCGGCAGCGGCGGCGGCGGCGACATCGCGAGCCTGGCCCGCCGCTTCGTGGTGATCATGCCGCAGGAGAAGCACCGCTTCCGCGAGCGGGTCGACTACATCACCTCGCCCGGCTTCGGCGAGGGGCCGGGCTGGCGGGAGCGCGTCGGCCTCCACGGCGGCGGCCCGACCGCGGTGGTCACCACCCTCGGCGTCTTCCGCTTCCATCCCGCCACCTGCCAGATGTACCTCGCCTCGTATCACCCGGGACAGAGCGTGGAGAGCGTGCGGGCCGCCACCGGCTTCGAGCTGGCGGTGGCGCCCGACGTCGCGCCCACGCCCACCCCGAGCGCCCAGGAGCTCGCCATCGTGCGCGCGTGCGATCCCGCCGGCTTCTGGACGCGCTGATCCGTGTCCGACGGGACGGCCCTGGCGGGGCGACGGTGGCTCATGTGGGGCATCCCGGCCCTCGTCTTCCTGATCGCGTTCCTCCATCGCGCGGCTCCCGGCGTCATCGCCAAGGACCTCATGCAGGCCTTCGGCATGACCGGCGCGGCGGTGGGCCTGCTCTCCGCGATGTACTTCTACTCCTACGCGGGCTTCATGGTGCCGGGCGGCCTCTTGATCGACAGTGTCGGTCCGCGCTGGGTGATCGCGGGCGGCGGTCTCGTAATGGGGCTGGGCTCGCTGGCGATGGGGCTCGCGGGCAGCCCCGTGGCCCTCTTCGCCGGGCGCCTGCTGGTCGGCCTGGGCGCCACCGTGACCTTCACCGGCGCGCTCAAGATCGCGGGCAACTGGTTCCCGCCGTCCCAGTTCGGCATGATGTCGGCGCTGACCGCGACGGTCGGCGTCCTGGGCGCGCTCATCGGCAGTGCGCCGCTCGCCGCCCTCGCCGCCGGCCTCTCCTGGCGGGGCGCGCTGATCATCGTCGGCGCGGTCACGGTGGCGGGCGCCCTGCTCTGCGCCGCGCTGGTCCGCGACCGGCCCGCGAGCGGGCTCGAGGCCCGGCCGCAGGGCGGCTCGCTCCGAGACATGATGGACGGCATGGTCCGGGTGCTCCGGAACCCCTACACGTGGCCGCCCTTCCTCTGCTTCTTCTTCCTCTACGCCGCGATGGGGAACTTCTTCCTCTGGAGCGTGCCGTTCCTGCGCGACGTCTACGGCCTCACCACCACGAAGGCCGCGCTCTACGCCTCGCTGCCGTCCATGGCGCTACTCGCCTCCGCCCCGGTCACCGGCTACCTTTCCGACCGTGTCCTGCGCCGCCGGAAGCTCCCGTACACGGTGCTGGCCTCCGGGCAGTTCCTCGTATGGCTCGCGTTCCTGCTGACGCTCGGCACCCTGCCCCTCCCCGGGGTCTGCCTGCTCTTCATCCTGCTGGGCGTGATGGGCGGCGCCTTCGTCCTCACCTGGCCGCTCGGGGCCGAGGTGAACCCGCCCGGCCTCGCCGGCATCGCGGTGGCGGTGACCAACCTCGGCGGCTTCGTGGGCGCCGCCCTCACCCAGGGCCCGATCGGGGCGGTGCTCGACGCCGGCTGGACGGGCGCGATGGCCGAGGGGGCGCGCGTGTACCCGGTCGCGTCCTACCGCGGCGGCTTCGCGCTCTGCGCGCTCTTTGTCCTGATCGGGGCCGCGACCACCTGCCTGCTCCACGAGACGCGCGGGACGAACGTCCACCACCGGCTGCGGCCGGCTCGGGCTAGCGCGGGAAGCGGGCCCCGTAGGACTCGAGGGGAATCCTGAGCGCGTTGGTCACGAACGAGATCAGGTGGTAGAAGCCGGCCAGCGCCACCAGCTCGATGAGCTGCTCGTCGGTGAAGTGCGCCCGCAGCGCCGCCCACAGCTCGTCGCTCACCTGGGCCCCGTCGTGCAGCGCGTCCGCCAGCCGGAGGAGCAGGCGCTCCCGCTCCGGGAAGACGGCCGGGTCGCCCCCGGCGGTGGCGGCCACCTGCTCCGGGCTGAACCCCACCCGCTCGGCGAAGAAGGCCATGTGCACGCCCCACTCGTACTCGGAGCCGCAGCGGGCGCAGGTCCGGTCGATGACGATCTCCCGCTCGCGCAG
>WNFG01007194.1_pt1 | contig 11358 bp, 10 predicted proteins | sample 5400431 | NCBI WGS metagenome assembly WNFG01 (sample SAMN13153346, study PRJNA577476) | soil metagenome | isolation source: 120 cm saprolite under Douglas fir tree site 2 hole 3 replicate 2 | place: USA:California | collected 2015-04-18
AGCGCGACAGCGTCTCGGCACGAATGCCCCCGCACCAGCCGGTGCCGATGACCGCCACTTCCACCTGGTTCACTCGATGTCCCCTACAAACGGCGTCGTCCCCGCGCAAGCGGGGACCCAGTAAGCATTGACTATCCGATGTGGCACCGTGGCGCTACCCCGCCAGGACGGTGGCTACTGGGTCCCCGCTTGCGCGGGGACGACATGCTAGTACAGCTGAGCGAAAGTTCGGGACTCATTTTGGCTTGCGGCCGATCCGAGTTGGTCATCCGAATGCCGACAACGCAGATGGAATCAAAACTTTCGCTGGCTTGTACTAGACGACCCCGAACACCTCGGCGGCGAACTGCGGATAGACCTCGGTAAGCTGCGGCGCGACGATGGTCCGCAGCAGGCGGAGCGTGTCGGGGGAGGGGGCCGCCGTCACCGGCGCCTGCGGCGGGCGGTCGAAATCGAAGCCGGTATGCTCGACGACCTCGGCGAGCGTGTGCCCGGGATGCACGCTCGCGAGCCGGAAACGCCGGTCGGCGCGATCGAAGGCGAACAGGCAGCGATTGGTGACGAGCGCGATCGGACCGCCCGGGCGATGGACGTGCGCGGGACTCGTTCCGGGGGCGCTGATGAAATCGACCTTCGGCACCAGGGTGCGACGGCTGTGCTCGAGCCGGAACAGGATCACCTTCGGCACCACGTAGTAGAGGTAGGTCGAGCCGAACGAGCCGGGGAAGCGCGCCTTCGGGTGCTCGTAGTCGCCGACGCTGACGAGGTTGATGTTGCCCTCGCCGTCGATCTGCGCGCCGGAGAGGAAGAACACGTCGACGCGGCCCTGGCCGGCGCAGTCGAACAGCTCGCACCCGCCGTCGGTAAAGAAGCTTTGCCGCCGGCTGCCCAGGAGCGAAACATGGGGCCGCCCGCCGCCGCGCTCGCGCGCCAGGAGCGCCGCCGCCGCCGGGATCGGCGAGGACGCGCCGACCGCCACGTGGCGGGCATCGCCGATCAGGCCGGCGATCACCTCGGCGAGCAGCTCTTCCTGGCGGAAATCATTGCTCGGCGTCATGGCCGGACTTGTTCGGGCCATCCACGGCTTCCACGCGCGAAGCAAGACGTGGATGCCCGGGACAAGCCCGGGCATGACGAGTGGAGAGAGCAGTCACGCCGCGCGCTGCGCATGCACGTGCCGCTCGAGGTAGGCGGCAAATCCTTCTGCGGTCGCGGCCGCGCGCGCGTAGTCGGCGAGATGCGCCGCGTCGGCGGGGTAATGGTCGGCCAAGCCGAGCGGCCACGCCCCATTCGGTACGACCGCGACCGTCTCGACATAGAAGCCGCCGAGCGCGCCGGCGGCGAGCACGGGGTCGTCGAACAGGCTGCCGTCGTGGAGCTTCTCCACCGTCACCACCGTTCTTGCCGCGGCGTGCGCCATGGTCGCGAGCTCGCGGTCGCGGCCGATCCAGATATTGCCGTCGCGGTCGGCCATCGGCGCATGGAACAGCGCGACATCGGGCTTGATCGCCGGCAACAGCACGATCGGATCCTCGGTGGCGAACGGATTGTCGACGACCTTCCAGTCCGGCCGATGTGCCAGCACGTCGGAGCCGATCAGCCCGCGCAGCGGCATGAACGGCACGCCTTTCTCGGCCGCCTGGAACGCGGCATGGAGCGCCGGGCAGGTCGCGTCCCGCATGCGTATGGTGCCGGCCGTGACCGCGGCGGTGAAGCGCGGCGCCGGCCCGAATTCGCCGAGACTGACCGCCGATGTCTCGAGGGTCGCGACGCAGCCGGCGCCGATCAGGAGATCGGCCTGCAGGCTCGACGTCGGCAGCGCGATCAGGTGCAGGCGCTTGACGCCGCGCCGGATCAGCGCGCGCGTCGCCGCCATCGCCACGCCCGATTGCTCGCGCGGCACCGCCAGCACGCAGCCGTCGACGATGGGCGCCAGGGCTTGGTCAAGCGAACAGATCATCGGTGAAGTTTATCACAGCCCGGGCGACAGGCTCGGTGCGCTCCCTCTCCCCGCTTTGCGGGGAGAGGGCAGGGGTGAGGGGCTTGGCGGAGCTCGAAGGGCCCCTCACCCCACCCCTCTCAGCCGAAGTCGGATTTATCCGACTTCGGCCAATCATAAGTGACCGAACTCGGGTAAACCCGAGTTCGGTTGCGAAGAGCGGGGAGAGGGAGCAGACCGAGTCTGCTTCGAGGTCAGATACGTATCGCATCACCTCACGACAGCGCCTGCTTCACCCGGTCGGGCGAGAACGGCACGCGGCGGATGCGCACGCCGGTGGCGTCGAAGATCGCGTTGGCGATCGCCGCCGCGACCGGCCGGATCGACGGCTCGCCGGCGCCGGTCGGCGGTAGCTCCGGATGGTTGATCGCCACGACGTCGATCGCTTCCGGCGTCTCGGTGATGTCGAGGATCGGATAGGTCATCCAGTCGATGGTGGTCACGTTCTTGCCGTCGAACTTGACCTCCTCCCAGAGCGTGCGGCTCACGCCCTGCACGATATTGCCCTCGATGGTGTGCTTGAGCCCGTCCGGATTGATGATCTCCCCGCAGTCGTGGGCGACCGTGAACTTGCGCGCCCAGATCTTGCCGGTCGAGCGGTCGATGTCGACCTCCGCCACCACGGCGACGCGGGTACCGTTGCGCTGCGCATAGGCGACGCCGCGGCCGCTGACCGTGTTGCCGGTCTGGTCGCGCCGCGGCGACGGCCGCGACTGCCAGCCCGCCTTCTCGGCGGCCGCCTTGACCACCGCGATGTCGCGGGCGTCCTTGAGGTGGCGCAGGCGGAACTCGATCGGATCCACGTTGAGGGCGGCGGCGACCTCGTCCATGAACGATTCGCTCGCGAAGTGGATTTGCGGTCCGACCGGATCGCGCAGATGCGAGCTGCGCAGCGGCGAGCCGCGGTCGAGCAGCGGCGGGATGGTTTCCCACGCCAGCCGCTTGCTGGCGAACTCGTAGGATTCCGCCGGCACGCCGAAGCCGTCGCCGGACTTGAGCTCGGTGCCGCGGAAATGGCCCGCCAGCGTGTCCTTGGGCGCCCCGCCATTGGTGTTCACGTCGATGCGGGAGAAACCCTTGCTCGTGAACTCGTAGGCGACGACGTTGCCGGCGGCATCGATCGCCGCGCGGGCGCGGTGGATGGAGGCGGGGCCCTTCGGGTCCCAGCCGGTCGCCTGCTCGCGCGTATACTGCACGCGCACCGGCTTGCCGACGGCATTGGCCAGGACGGCGGCATCCATCGCCGCGTCGTCGGCGTCGCTGCGGCCGTAGGAGCCGGGCCCCACCACCCAGATCGCGCGCACCTTGTCCTCCGGGACGCCGAGCGTGAGCGCGATGCCGTTGCGGACGAAATGCGGCTTCTGCGAGCCGGTCCAGCAGGTGACGCTGCCGTCCTTGATCTCGACCACCGCGCAGGCCGGGCCCATGCAGGCATGGGACTGGAACGGCCACTCGTACTCGGCCTCGATCACGCGCGCCGCGGCCTTGAAGGCCTCGTCGACGTTGCCGGCTTCCTTGCCGCCGATCTCGCGCTTGCGCACCGGCGCCTTGCGGATGTGATCGTAGAGCGCCGCCTGATCGGGGAACGGCGGATTTGCCTGCGACCATTCCACCTTGAGCTTCTGCGCCGCCTTGATCGCGTCCCACTCCTTGTCGGCGACGACGCCGAGGAAGCCCTTGTCCCAGACCACCTTGGCGCCGCGGATGTCGTTGATCGAGCTTTCGTCGACCTTCACCGGCACCGCGCCGGCGACCGCCGGACGGATCATGCGGCCGTGCACCATGCCGGGGCGTTTCACGTCGGTGTTGAAATCCTCCTGCGCATAGACCTTCGGCGCGATGTCCGCGCGCTTGATCGGCTGGCCGACGATCTTGCGATCCTTCGGATCCTTCGGCTTCGCCTTGCCGGGGGCATAGAGCGTGTTGCCCCACTGCTTGTTCCAGTCGAGCTCGACGTTGAAGTAGCGTCCGCCGATCAACTCGGCATAGGACGCCTTCTTCGACGGATCGCTCTTGGCGTGCACCACGCCGTCGGTGACGGCGAGCTCCGCGGCCGGCAGGCCGAGCTTCTGCGCCGCCATCTCGACGAGGACGCGGCGCGCCTCGGCGGCGGCCACGCGCATCTGCTTGCCGCCCATCTGGATGCCGGTCGAGCCGGACGCGCCGCCCTGGTTCACGCTGGTGGCGGTGTCGCCCATGATCACGGTGACGGCCTTGAACGGCACGTCGAGCTCCTCGGCCACCATCTGACCGATGGCGACGAACACGCCCTGGCCCATGTCCATCTTGCCGAAGAAGGCGGCGACGGTGCCGTCGGCGTTGACGGCGATGTAGGAGGAGAGCTGGTCGGGCATCAGCGGCGGCTTGGTGCCTTGCGCGAAGGCTTCGCCGATGCCGAGCACGGTATCGAGCCCGATCGGCGTGCCGACCGAGACCACCAGCGCGCCTCCGGCCTTGAGCATCGAGCGGCGGGAGAACTGCATGAGGCTTTCCATCTTGGTCATTGTCGCCTCCCTCAACCCATCATCGCCGCCGCGCGCTTGACCGCGCGCAGGATGCCCATGTGCGTGCCGCAGCGGCACTTGAGGCCGGTGAGCGCGTCCTTGATCTCGGCATCGCTCGGCTTCTTGTTCCGATCGAGCAGCGCCGCCGCCGTCATGATCCAGCCGTTGATGCAGTAGGCGCATTGCGGCACCTGCTCCTCGACATAGGCCTTCTGGATCGGGTGCGGCTTCTCGGGTGTGCCGAGGCCGGCAAGGGTCACGACCTTGGCGGTGCCGACCGCCGAGACCGGCGTCACGCAGGAGCGCACGGGCTGCCCATCGACGTGGACGGTGCAGGCGCCGCATTGCGCCAGCCCGCAGCCGAAATGCGGGTTGTTGAGCCCGATGTCGTTGCGCAGCGCGTAGAGCAACGGCATGTCGGGATCGGCATCGATGGTATGAACCTTGCCGTTCACGTCGAGGTCTATTCGAGCCATGGGTGCGTGTCTCCCTTGGGGACGCCGCGCGCCGATCGCGCACCGGACGCCGGTGGTTCGCTCAAGATGCGAATTTATTCTAGGGAAAGGGAGGCTAATCCAACTGACCGGTGTTGGGAACACCCCTCACGCAGGTTTGTTGCCGGAGGCGCCGGCCAGGGCCCGCACCGCGGCGATGAGGTTGCGCACCTGGCCTTCCGGAATATTGCGGGTGATGAAGACGAGCCGGCTCGAGTGGTCCTGGTCGGGCCAGGCGGTCAGCTCCACCGGCGGATGGGCGAGGTGCTGGACCACGTGCACCACCACCGGCCCGCGGCAGCCCGCGACGTTGAGGAATCCCTTCACCCGGAGGAGGTCGGGACCGCGCAGCGCGATCAGCGTCTCCATGCTGCGCGCGAAGGCATCCCAGGGAAGCGGCGCCGCCTCGGCGAGCACGAAGCTCGCGATGCCGTCGCTGTGCCGGGCTTCGGCGACGAAGCCGGCACGCCCGCTCGCGCCCATCTCCGCGCCCGCATCCGCCTCGATCAGCCAGCGAGGCTCGAGATCGATCGCGGCATGGATGGCGGCGCGCGGATTGAGCGCGCGCAGCCGCGCGCGCAGGCGCTTCGCGCCTTGCCGGTCCTGGGCCGTGGCGAGGTCGGTCTTCGCGACCACCAGGCGGTCGGCGAGGATGACCTGCTTCCTTGCCTCCGCCGACCATGCGAGCGTGTCGGGTCCGGTCAGTGCATCGACCACGGTCGCGACCACCTCGACGTGGAACTCGCCGCCGAGCGCCCGATCGGTGGCGAAGGTCTGCAGGATCGGTCCGGGATCGGCAAGCCCGCTGGTCTCGATCACGATGCGCTTGAATTGCGGCACCGTGCCCTGCGCGCGCTCGGCAACGAGGTTGCGCAGCGCGATCTGCAGGTCGGAGCGGGTGTTGCAGCACAGGCAGCCGTTGCCGAGGAGGGTGACCTCGTCGGTCGAGCCGCGGATGAGCGCATCGTCGATGCCGACGCTGCCGAATTCGTTGATGACCACGGCGGTGCCTTCGCCTTCGGGGCTGGCGAGGAAGCGACGCAGCAGCGTGGTCTTGCCGGCGCCGAGGAAGCCGGTGACCACGGTCACCGGAATTCTTGCGCCGCGGGCGCGCTTGAGCCGGCGCCCGAACCGGCCGGCCGCGTGGGAAGGAAAGAGATCGAGCAACGCGCCTCCGTTAATCGAGGTGCCTCAAGTGGACCGTTGACCGTGCCACAGACTCGGTGGGCTCCCTCTCCCCGCAAGCGGGGAGAGGGAGCAGACCGAGCTTGCTGCTCCAGTGCGCGCACCCGCGCAATAGGCATCAAAAATCCATCTCCAGGATGTACAGCCCGCCGACATGGCGGTCGACGGTGTAGACGATCTCGCGCTCGTCGACGAAAACGTCGTTGAGCTGGATGGTGCCGGTGGGCGCCATCGGCGGCGCCGGCGGCACGAACACGCCGACCTGCTGCGGCTGGTAAGGGTTGGAGATGTCGTAGGCGCGCAGCCCCCCGTTGAAGAAGGTGCCGAGCACGATCTGATCGGAGTGCCAGCAGGTCGGCAGCGGCACGTTCTCGTGGATATTGTGGGCGCCGAACCGGCCCTTGGCCGCGAACGCCTGGTGATCGGGCAGCGGGCAGGTCGCGATCGGGACCAGGTTGGTTTCCTCGCGGGCGTCGAGCACCCAGATCAGCTTCGGCCAGTCCTTGGCGTTGTTCTCGGTCGATTCGTCGGTCACCAGCATGAGGCCGCGGTCGAACAGCGGCACCACCGTGTGCATGAAGCCGGTATAGGGCGGCGAATTGGTCCACTGCGAGATCTTTTTCGGGTTCGCTTTGTCCGAGATGTCGAGCACGAACATCCCGCCGTCGATATAGGCGAGATAGAGCCGGTCCGGCCGCTGCGGATAGACGTTGGTGTTGTGCGCGCGGTAGCCCTTGTCGAGCGGGTGCCGCGGCGGCCGCATCACGTTGTCGCTCTGCCGGGTGCCCGGCATCCACCAGCGACCGACCTCGACCGGCTTCGATGGATTGCGCACGTCGATGCAGCGATAGAACTGGTCGTCGTTGGGATGCGTCGGCGTGAAGTCGGGCGCCCCGGAAGCGCAGTGGACGTATTCGCCGTCGCAGAACCAGAGCTGGTGCACGCCGCGCGAGGTCGACCCCGAGCAGTCGAAGAACGAGATCGAGCGCGGCCGCTCCGGCACCGAGATGTCGAACAGCTCCATGCCGGCGGGCTCAAGGCCCTTCTTCTGGGTCTGGTAGGCGACCGCCATGATGTTCCCGCAGGTCTCGAGCGAGTTCGAGCGCATGTGGGCCTGCGGCAGGTCGGTCTGCACCACCACCTTGGGCTTGCGCGGATCGGACACGTCGACCGCGGTGAAATTCTTCGGCGCGCTCTCGTGCGCGAGCCAGAGGATGCGGCGGCCGTCGGGGGCGATCTGGATCGACATGCCTTCGCCCATGCCGCCGAAGCCGTCGAGCAGGTGGTGGGCGATGAGCCTGAAATTCCAGGTGACCGGTCCGCCGTTGCTGCTCCGGCTCGTCACGGTGGTTTTCCGCTTCGGCGCCGGTTTTTTTGGCGCCGGCTTCTTTGCCGCCGCCTTTTTCGCGACCGCCTTCTTTACCGGCTTCTTGGCAGCCTTCTGCGCGGCTTTCTTTCGTGCGACTTTCATTCCGTTCTCCATGCTTATCCGTTGGCCTTCGCCCAGAATTCGGGCCGCAGCGCCTTCTTCCAATCCGGGATGGCGGAGATCTTCTTCTCGCGCAGGAGCACCTCGGCATCCCGCTGCAGGCCGGTCGCGAGGTCGGGCGGGAAGCTGGGATCGACCTCGACGCGCGCCAGCGCCTTGGCGAAGGTGTCCCGCGACATCGCATAGCCCTTCGAGGTGTAGAATGCATAGATCGCGTCGGCGACCTTCCCCGGACTGTCCTTGAAGTCGCGCCCCGCCTCCTTCCAGGCCTTGAGATAGGCGACGACGGTGTCCGGGTTCTTGTCCACGAAGTCGGGCGTGGCCGCCATGAACACCGGTATCTTGTCGACGCTCGAGAAGTCCATGATCGAGACGCCGATGCCCTCGGCGACCGCGATCGCGTTGTAGGGCTCGACATTGACCATGGCCTCGACGGTCTTGGCCGCCAGGGCGGCGACCATGTTGTTGACGTCCATGCGCACCTCCTGGAAGTCGCCCTTCTTGAGGCCGGCCCGGGGGGCGATGATGTCGACGAAGATGTTGCCGACGGAGGAGCCGGTCTGGTTCGCGACCTTCAGCCCCTTGAGCTCGCCGACCTTGGTGAGATTGAGGTCCTTGCGGGTCACGACCTGCGCGGTCTTGCCGACGGTCTCGATCTGGGCGATGGCGACGAGGCCGCCCTTCTCGTGGCCGATGATGAAGGACTGGCCGGCATAGGTGCCGAGGTCGACCTGGCGCGCCACCATCTGCTGCATGGTGAGGTTGCCGGACGGCACCGCGAATTCCTCGAACTTGACGCCGTGCCTCTCGAGCAGGCCCGACTTCAAGAGATAATAGGTCGGCATGCCCCAGATGTTGGTCTGATAGCCCTGGCGCACCGTCTCCAGCGCGAACGCCGGACGCGCGAAGCCCGCCGCCAGCATGGCGGCGCTCCCCGCGAGATATTGTCGTCGATTAATCATGCTCGTTTCCTCCGTGCTGCCGTCCGATCGATGTCGTCGCCGGCGGTTTTCCTCGAATCATTGCTCCTGCTGCATGCCGAACTCGCGGATGCTCGCCGCGACGTCGTCCAACGTCTGCATGATCACTTGCCACAGCTCGTCCGGCGTCGACGACACCGCGATCGAGCCGGCCTTCTCGATCATGGCGCGGTATTCCTCGCTGGCCACGATCGCAGCGATCCGGCGCTGCAGCAGGTCGACGATCGGCGGCGGCGTGCCGGCGCCGGCGCAGATGCCGAGCCAGCCGAACCGCACGAAGTCGATGCCCCGCTCCGTCAGCGTCGGAATGTCGTCGAGGTTCTTCACGCGCTCGGGCGCCGATATCGCCAGGATCTTGAGCTGCCCGGCCTGATATTGCGGGACGATCGCGAGCGTCGGCGAGACGTAGAAGTGCACTCGCCCGGCGATGAGCTCCTGCACCACCTGCGGGCCGCCGCGGAACGGGATCCGGTTCATGGCGATGCCGGTGAGCTTCTCCAGCTGCCGCGCCAGGATCTCCTGCGCCGAGCCGGCGCCGATGGTGGCGTAGGTCACCTCGCCGGGATGCGCCTTGGCATATTGCACGAACGAGCCGAGGTCGGTGGCGGGAATGGAGTTGGCGAGCGCCAGACCGTAATAATATTTGGCGATGAGCGAGATCGGGACGAGATCGCTCAGCTTGAACTGCACATTCTTGTAGACGGCGGTGTTGATCGCGTCGCGCGGCTGCGACAGCACGTCCCTGGTCGCGACCATTCCGGCCGCGGCCGGCTTGTTCTCCACGATCACGCGCTGGCCGAGCGCGTCGCCGAGCTTGTCGGCGACGAAGCGGGCGGGAATATCGGTCGGTCCGCCGGCGCCGAAGCCGACCACCAGCCGAATCGGCCGTGCCGGATAGGCCTCCTCGGCATTGGCCGCGGCGATGCCGGCGAGCGCGAGCACGGCGAGGCCGCGGCAGAGTCGTGCCTTCATGGCTCGCCCGCCTCCCCCCCGAGCTGGCGCAAGAGCTCCTTCTGGTGATCGAGGAACGTGACGCTGAGCGGGTCGCGCGGCCGCGCGAGGCGGATCGGCAGCTCGGTCTTCACCGTGCCGGGATGCGAGGTCATGACCACGACCCGGTCCGCGAGATAGACCGCCTCGGCCACATTGTGCGTCACGTAGACCACGGTCTTGCGCGTCTCCCGCCAGACGTCCGCGAGCAGCCGCTGCATGGCGTCGCGGGTGAGCGCGTCGAGCGCCGCGAACGGCTCGTCCATCAGCAACACCGAGGGATTGTAGGCGAGCGCGCGCGCGATGGCGACCCGCTGCTGCATCCCGCCGGAGAGATGATGCGGGTAGGCCCGCTCGAACTTGTCGAGCTTCACCAGCTTGAGCTGCGCGAGCGCGATCGCCTCGCGCTCGGCCTTGCCGACCCCCTTCATCTCCAGGCCGAAGGCCACGTTGCCGAGCGCGGTGCGCCACGGGAACAGCTGGGCGAAATCCTGGAACACCACGCCGCGGTCGAGGCCGTGGCCGGTCACCGGCTTGCCGCCGATGCGGATCTCGCCGGCGCTCGGGCGAAGAAAGCCGGCGATCATGTTGAGCAGCGTCGACTTGCCGCAGCCCGAGGGGCCGACGATGCAGAGGAATTCGGAGGCCTCGATGTCGAAGCTCACGCCCGCGACCCCCGGCACCTGTCCCGCGGGCGTGTCGTAGGTGAGCGAGACGTTGCAGACTTCGATATGGGCCATCGCCGTACCCTGGTGGCGCTCGCATGGATGGTACGCCCGTCGCCGGCCAGGACCGGCAGTTTCGCCCGGCGCGAATTCCGTGTAGAAGGCGCGCAGCGCGTCGGACAATTAGAGCATTTTCAGGAACAGTGGGAACCGGTTTTCCGTCCGAGAATGCGACCCCGCAACAACGCTGGCAAGGCCGGGAGCTTTCAAATGGCACATGAAGCAGCGACGATGACCCTGTCGGAGCAGGCCGACGAGCTCGAAGAGCGGATGATGCAGGAGCTCGACCAGAAGATCGCCACCAAATCCGTGCTGTTCAATCTCGCCGACGGCAGGCTCGAGATGGACAGCGGCCCGGCGCTGCAGGCGAAGCATCCCGGCAAGTACTTTTTGATGGGCGCCGACCCGCGGCTGCCGAAAATGCCGGAGAAGCCCACGCTCGTCGATTTCTTCAAGCACCGGTTCGCCACCACCAACCATCTCCTGCAGAGCGCGACCCGCGCGCTCAAGGCCGGCCTCGACGAGAAGGTGATCCTCGCCTGCCTGCTCCACGACATCGGCGTCGCGAGCTTCATCCGCTGCGACCACGGCTATTGGGGCGCGCAGCTGATCGAGCCCTATGTCGACGAGGAGGTGAGCTGGGCGATCCGCGTGCACCAGGCGCTGCGCTTCTTCCCCGACGAGTCCGTGGGCTACGGCTATCCCGACATGTACAAGAAGTATTTCGGCGAGGACTATCAGCCCGAGCCCTACATCGTCGAGGAATATCAGCGCGCCCGCAGCCACAAGCACTACATGACCGCGCGCCTGATCTGCGTGAACGACATCTACGCGTTCGATCCCAACGCCAAGGTCAACCTCGACGGTTTCGTCGACATCATCGGCCGCAACTTCAAGCAGCCGAAGGAGGGCTTGGGGCTAGACAACACCCCGGCGTCGCACATGTGGCGCACGCTGATGTGGCCGACGCGGTTTTTGTGATCGGGCTCTCT
>WNFG01014329.1_pt1 | contig 11356 bp, 9 predicted proteins | sample 5400431 | NCBI WGS metagenome assembly WNFG01 (sample SAMN13153346, study PRJNA577476) | soil metagenome | isolation source: 120 cm saprolite under Douglas fir tree site 2 hole 3 replicate 2 | place: USA:California | collected 2015-04-18
CCGAGTGGCGGATTGCGCTGCGCTTATCCGCCCTACAATGGCGTTCCCGTTAAGCGCGGTTGAATGCCGGCATCACGTCCCGCGCGAACCAGCGCAGCTGCTCGATGAATTCGCCGGGCGGCAGCCCCTCGGCCCAATGGACCATGAAGTCTTCGAGGCCCGGGTAGCGAGCCTCGATCGATTTGATGCCGTCGATGATCTGGCCCGGCGGGCCGCAGAACCACGCCTTCTGCTTCACCCCCTCGGCGAGGCTCGGCACCGTCGTCGGTGCGCCCGGCGTGCCCCAGGTGCGGCCCTGTTCGTCGGCGTAGCGCACAAAGCCGAACGGCGCGAACCATTTGAAGCGCTCGTCATGCGACGGTTCGAGCCGGCGGATCGCTTCCTCCTGGCTGTCGGCGAGATAGATGCCGGCGCCCCAGATCATGTCCTCCCCGAGCTGGGTCGGCCGGTTGTGGCGATGGCAAGCATCGTGGAAGGCGCGCACGACATCGTCGAGGATCTTCTCGCCGTTCAGCGTCACCATGGCTTTGAGGCCGTATTGCGCCATCAGGTCGATCGTGCGGCCGCTGGCGATCGGCATCCAGATCTCGACCGGCAGGTGCTTCGGCCGCGGCACCATCGTGATCTCTTTCAGGTCGTAGCCGCGATAGGGCACCGGCGGTGGGCACTCGAAGTATTTGCCCTGGTGGTGGAACGCCTCCTCGTTGAAGCATTTGAGCAGCAGCTGCAGCCCCTCCTCGAAGATCTCGCGGTTCGCTGTCGTGTCCAACAGCGGCGAGCCGAAGGTCTCGACCTCGCGGGTGTGATAGCCGCGCCCGACCCCCATGATCAGCCGCCCGTCGGTGACGATGTCGGCCATCGCATAGTCTTCGGCGAGGCGGATCGGGTGCCACATCGGCAATATGTTGAACGCGCTGCCGATCTTGAGGCGCCGCGTCTGCGTCGCGAGCCACAGCCCCCACTGGATCAGATTGGGGATGCATTCATAGCCTTCGCGCTGGAAATGGTGCTCGGCGGCCCACAGGCAGTAATAGCCGAGTTCGTCCATCGCCCGCGCAACCGTGCGCGAGGTCTCGAATACCTCGGAAAGCCGCTCGTTCGAGTAGCGCCGGTCGTTGGCCGGCGTGCCGTCGCGCCCGAGATTGTCGAGCTCGATCTGGCCGACATAGAGCGCGTGGAACCGTTTGATCATGACGCTGCCATCCATTCCTGAACGTCGTTCAACATATTGCCGATGTGGCACCCGATCCGCCTCGCCGAAGACTATGCGATGGCCGACATCGTCACCGATGGACGGGTGATCATGGGCGTCGGGCGCGGCTATCACACCCGCGAGGTCGAGAGCTTCGGCGCGCCGTTGCTCGACGCCGCGGCCAACCGCGAGCTGTTCGAAGAGCAGCTGCAGCTGCTCCTCAAATGCTTCAACGAGGAAGCCTTTCACCACAAGGGCAAATATTACGAAAGCCCGCCGCCGGTCCCCTATCGCGGCTACGACCTCAAAGAGATCACGATGGTGCCGCGGCCGAAGCACCTGCCGGTCGAAGTTTGGATGCCGATCGCCAGCGGCCGGACGATCGACATGATGGCGCAATATGGCCTGAACGCGATGGTGACCTTGAACGGCGAGAAGATCCTCGACGACGTCGTGCGCGCCTTCCACGCGGCCTGCCATCGCCACAACCGGCCGACCCAGCTCGGGGAAGACATGATCTGGGGCGCCGGCATCTACCTCGCCGACAGCCAGAAAGAGGCGATGCGCCGCCTCGAACCCTCGCATGACGAGCGCTACAAATGGTTCGCGCCGTTCGGCTTCGTGCGCTATGCCGATGAAGAGGGCCGCACCTGGGGCACGCCCGGCGCGCCAGCGACGGTGCCGAGCTTGGCCGAGGGGGTGAAGCAGAAGGCGTGGTTCTGCGGCCCGGCCGAGCAGATCATCGACGGCATCAAATCGATCGAGGCGAAATACCCGGGCCTCGAAGATTTCATGATTCACTGGGCCGAAGGCCTGCCGCCCGCCGAGTTCATCGAGCAGCTGCGCTGGTTCGCCCGCGACGTGATGCCGGCGTTCAACCGGAGTTGATCGGGGCCTTCCTCTGAGCGTCCTTCGAGACGCCCGCGTTGCGGGCTCCTCAGGATGACGAGTTTTCTCTATTCCACACGGACTTACGTCATCCTGAGGAGGCGCGAAGCACCGTCTCGAAGGACGCCAGGCGCCGCCCTTCAGCGCACGATCAGGATGTCGCAGGCGTAGCGCTCGACCAGGTCGCGCAGCTGAGCGCCGCCGACCTCGATCGCCAGCAGGCGGCAATCGAGTTCGGCGAGCCGTTGGCGCAGGGCAGAGGGCTCGGCCGGCCCGATTTCGACCTGAAGCCGGAGCGGCCGGCCGCCGAGCCGGTCGGCGATCCAATCGTCGAACCGTTCTGGGCCGGCCGTGATCACAATCAGCAGAGCATCCGAGGCTTCGGCGATCTGCGCGGCGGCATCGAGCAGCCGGGCCGACGCGGCGTTGCGGTCGCGCAGCAGGATCGCCACCGAGCCGCGCGCGCTCCACGCGTGCCGCGCCAGGAGGAATGGGCCCGGCATCGCTTCCAGCGATGACCACCAGCGGCATTCCAACCGGAAATGTCCGGCAATCGGCCGGGTCAGCGCGCCGGCGACGACAAGGTCGCGCTGCGATGCCGCGGCGAGCGCGCTGGCCGACGCGCCGCGCACGATTTCGAACGAGCCGGTCACCCCATGCCGCCGCGCCGCCGCGAACAGGTCGCGCCGGGCGCGCTCCGCGGCAAGCCGCAGGTGGAGCTCGATATGCTCGGTCGTCAACTTCTCGGCATCCGCCCCGAGAGTGAACTGGCGGGCGAACGGCAGGCTCGCCAGATGCAGCAGATCCTCATCCTCGACAAAGATGCCGTGCAGCTTCGCCTTGGCGTGCGCGGCGAGCCGCGCTGCGGTCTCGATCGCGACGAGGCTTTCGCTCGCCGCGTCGAGCGGCACGACGACCCGCTCGATTTGTCGAGTGATTGGCGGGCCGCTCACGGCCGATTTTCCCCACCTGATGCGGCGCGCGCAAGCTCGGCCGCCTTGGCGGCGAAGGCATCGAGGCGCGCGGCGATCCGCTGGTTCAGCGTGCCGGGCGGATAGTCGCCGTTGGCATCGGGCTGTCCGGCGGGGATCCCGGTCAACAGCTCGAGGCCCTGATCGACCGTGTCGATCGGGTAGATCTTGAACCGTCCCTCTTCCGCCGCCGCGACGACATCGCGGCGCAGCATCAGATGCTTGACGTTGCTGGCCGGGATGATCACCCCCTGATGGCCGGTGAAGCCGGTGATCCGGCAGCTGTCGAAGAAGCCTTCGATCTTCTCGTTGACCCCGCCGATCGCCTGGATCTGGCCGCGCTGATCGACCGAGCCGGTCAGCGCGAAAGATTGCTTGATCGGCGCCTCGGCCAGTGCCGACAAGAGGGTGAAGAGTTCGGCGGCGGACGCGCTGTCGCCATCGACCCCGCCATAGGATTGCTCGAAGACGAGGCTCGCATTGAGCGACAGCGGGCGGTTCTTGCCAAAGCGGCCGCCGAGAAACCCGGAGAGGATCAACACGCCCTTGGAATGGAGCGGCCCGCCGAGCGCAACCTCGCGTTCGATGTCGACGACCTCTCCGCGGCCGAGCCGGACCCGCGCGGTGATGCGGCTCGGCTGGCCGAAGGCGAGGCCGCCTAGGGTGATCACCGACAGCCCATTGACTTGGCCGATCTCTTCGCCGTCGGTCTCGATGCGGATCGTCTTGCGGCCGATCTCTTCCTGGAGACGCCGGTAGATCCGGTCGCCGCGGCGGAATTGCGCATCGATTGCCGCCTGCACCTCGGCCTCGCCAACCACCTTCTTGCCGGAATCGCTGGCAAACTGGTCGGATTCGTGCAGCAGGTCGGTGAAGGCCCGCACACTCGCCGACAGTTTGTCCGAATCGCCGGCGAGGCGCGCGGCCTGCTCGATGATGCGGGCGACGGCGGCGCGATCGAGCGGCCGCAGCTTTTCGCGCGCGGTCATCGCGCAGATCAGCCGGGCGTAGAGCAGCGTCGTTTCCGGCGTGCGCTCGACCCGGTCCTCGAAATCGGCGGCGATCTTGAACAGATCGCCAAAATCCTCGTCCTGGGTGCTGAGCAGATAGTAGAGCTGCGGCGGGCCGACCAGGACCACCTTGAGGTCGAGCGGGATCGGCTCGGGCGTCAGCGACACCGTGCTTGCGACGCTCAGCGCCTGCTCCAAGGTCTCGATGCGGATCAGGCCGGCCTCGAGCGCCCGCTTCAACGATGGCCAGCCGTAATAGCCGGCCACGAGCTTTTGCGCGTCGAGCACGAGATAGCCGCCATTGGCGCGGTGCAACGCGCCGGCGACCAAGAGGTTGAACTCGGTGACCAGCGCGCCGAACCGCGCCACGTGCTCGACCCGGCCGACGAGGCTTTGATGCGTCGGGTTGTCCTCATAGATGACTGGCGCGCCGTGCTGTGCGCCGTTTTCGACGATGACGTTGACCTGATAGCGGCGAAACCGCGTGTCCTCGATATCATGGGCGATTGCCGCCGGCACCGGCGGGCCTCCTTCCGGCGGCGCGGCCGGCGTCAGGAAATCGTCGACATTCTCCTTGATGTCGCGCTCGACCGCGTCGAAATACGGCGCCACCTCGGGAGGCTCGCTGTAGGCGCGGCGCAATTCCTCCATCAGATGGGCGATCGCAAACCCGGCGGTCTCGCGGTTGAGCGCCTGCACGGCGTCGCGGTGCTCGCGCTCCCAGCGTCGGGGCGAGAGCGAGACCCATCGGGGTGCGCATCAGGGTAATGTTCTTCGCTTCGGCACGCTGCTGGAGGGCGCCGAAGGCCGCCTCGCTCTTCTGCTTGAATTGCTGCTCGACGGCCTCGCGGCGTGCCCGGTTCTCGTCGCGCTCGAACGCCGCCGGGAGGGCGGCGCGCAGTTCCTCGACGAGCCGCTTCATCGCCGCCGCGAGCCCGGCGCCGCGCCCGCTCGGCAGCTGCAAGCGGCGCGGCTGCTGTGGGTCGGCGAAATTGTTGACATAGCACCAATCGGGCGGCGTCGGCTCCGTTGCCGCCCGCTGCCGCAACAAATCTTCGACCATGCTGTGCCGGCCGCTGCCGCTCGCGCCCAGGGCGTAGACGTTGTAGCCCTTGGCGCGGATGCGGACGGCGAAATTGAGCGCCTCGACGGCGCGATCCTGCCCGATCAGCCCCGGTGCTTCCTCGAGTTCGCTGCACAGCTCGAACGGCAGCTCGGCCGGGTCGCAGCGCCGATAGAGCAGCGCCGGCGGCAGCGGGTGCCCGAGCGCAAAGCCCGGGCCGATTTCGACGGCGGGAGAAGCTGGTTGGTCGTTCATTGCAGCAAGGCTCCCCGCTCGACACCGCCATCTTGGCGCAACCCCACGCGCGCCGCCAATGCCTTGATGCGAGTTTGACGCGGCATGTGCGCCGCGCGTCCTTCGAGACGCGCCCTATCGGGCGCTCCTCAGGATGACGTAAGCTTCTGATGGAATTAAGAAAAAACGTCATCCTGAGGAGGCCGCAAAGCGGCCGTCTCGAAGGACGCACGACGATCATCCAGCCTGAAGCTCTCGGGATTGATCGGGCGCGCCCCGACGAGGATGATTGGTCGACACGGTAATGACTGGGGCCGTAAGTGACGCAAATCGTTCCGTTCGAGAGAGAGGGCGTCAGCGGTTTCCTGCACCGCCCGGATGATGCCGTCAGCGGGGGATTAGTCCTGACGCATGGCGCCGGCGGGAATTGCAACGCGCTGTTGCTGGTGGAGGCGGCCGGCGCGTTCAGCGCCGCGGGGCTCCAGGTGCTGCGCATCGACCTGCCGTTTCGGCAGCGCCGCAAGTCGGGTCCGCCGTCGCCGGCCGGTGCCGCCGCTGACCGTGCCGGCTTGCGCCAAGCTGTCGCTGCACTGCGCGCCATCGTGTCAGGCCCGATTACCCTCGGCGGGCAATCCTATGGCGGGCGCCAGGCTACGATGCTGGCCGCCGACGAGCCCCAGCTGGTCGAGGCTCTGCTATTGTTCTCCTATCCGCTGCACCCGCCGGGCAAACCCGAGCGGCTGCGCACCGAGCATTTTCCCCGCCTGCGAATCCCCGCCCTGTTCGTGCACGGCACCGCCGACCCGTTCGGCTCGATTGCGGAATTGCGCCTTGCGGTCTCCCTGATCCCGGCCCCGACACAGGTGATGCCGATCGCCGGTGCCGGCCACGATTTGCGGCGCGGACGCTTCGATCTTGGCGCCGTGGTCGCCGCCGCGCTGGCGCAGCTCGCTAGAGTTGCTTAAGTGTGATAACTATATAGAGTGACCGAGCCGCGCGACCCGACCCTCGATGTGCTTCTCGACCTCGATGGGCAGGTCCTCGTGGTGGACCCGGACGGTGGTCATTGGGTTCGGTTCGTCGTCACCCAGGTGCCCGTGTCGCCGGGGAAGCCGCATGGCATCGATTATTCGCTTACGCTGCACGGCCCGGACGGCGAGCGGTTGGTGGGGTTCGACAATGCCCACCCGGTCGGCAGGCGACGGCGCGGCGAAGCGCAGGACCATCGCCATCGGCTGCGGACGATCGGGGATTACGAATACCGGGATGCGGCGACCCTACTCGCCGATTTTTGGAGCACGGTCGATGCGGTGTTGCGCGAGAGAGGAGTGATCCCATGACGACCTTGAAAGTCGGCATCGCCAGCTACGAGGAGATGAAGGCCCGCTCCATGGCGGTGGCGCGCGGCGCGCGGCGCGTCGCGCCCGACGAGCCGAAGGTCTGGTTCACCTCGACCGAATCCTTCGCCAAGGTCCTGTCCGCCGGAAACCGCGAGTTGCTGCGTGTCATCGCCGAGAAGGCGCCGGGCTCGCTCGATGAGTTGGCGCGGATCACCGGCAGGGCCAAATCGAACCTGTCGCGGACTTTGAAGACGATGGCAGGCTATGGCCTGGTCCGACTGGAACGGGGCGAACGCGGCCGGATTTCGCCGAAGGTGACGCATGACCGGGTAGAACTGGACCTGCCGCTAACCCCGACGCTCGATGAGCTGCGTGCGCGTTTGGAGCCCCGACCGGGCGTGACGCCTTCCGTCGCGCCGACTGAGGCGGTCCGTACCGAAGGCGAACGCCGATGATCGTGTTCGGAGAGGTCCGCGACGGCGGTTTCGGACCGGGGGTCGCCGCCCAGGCCGCAAGTGAAATCAGGAGGGTGGCGGAGGGGATGGGATTCGAACCCATGATACGGGGTTAACCGTATAACGGTTTAGCAAACCGCCGCCTTCAGCCACTCGGCCACCCCTCCACCGATGAGTGGGTGCACGGCGCATGCGGCAACGAACCTAATGTTTCGTGCCAATCGGGTCAATCCGCCCCGCCGAACGACAAAAATCCATCCGATTGTCGATGGCTGCGGCCGCCCCTCCAACGCTTATGCCCGGGCTTTGCGTTCGGCAATCCAGGACGACACCTGGTCGTAGCAGTTCGCGATATAATACTCGGCAATGTCGTCGGCGGTCGTGTTCCAGACGCCGTCATGGCCGAGAATGTACCGCAGCGCCTCGTCGAGATACTTCGCCGCGTTCGGACGCCCGATATTGTGCGGATGAAGCGACAGACACATCACGCGCCCATTTTCCGCACCTTCTCGGTAGAGCGTGTCGAACTGATCCTTGATCATCTGCAGGAAGTAATCCGCGTCACGATTCCACGCCAACATACCCGCATCATTGGTCTGGCCGGTATAAGGGACGTAGATAAACTTCTGGCCGCCGCGGACGTTGATCGGCCAGGGCTGATCATCAATGATCCATGAGGTGTGATAGAGGCAGCCGGCCTCCGCCATCAAATCGTCTGTTCTGACGGTGTAGCCAGCACCGCCGCCGAGCCGTCCTTTCAGGCGTTTGCCGGTCATCTCCTTCAAATGGGTGACGAAGTCCTGCCAGTACGCCCGCTCCTCATCTTCGCTGTAGTCATAGATCGGGCGGCTGTTGTAGAGACCGTGCGCCATGTAGTCCCAGTCGCTGGCGACCATGGCATCCTTTATTTCGGGAAAATGATCCAGGACCTCAAGATTGAGACAGCAGCATGCGCGAACCTTGTGCTTGTTCAGCACGTCGAGCATGCGCCAGAAGCCGACGCGATTGCCGTAGTCCATGCGCGAGTAGTGCGGGATGTCCGGCTGGGTCGGCCGGTTCTCCGGCAGGTACTCGAAGAACTCCATATTCGGTGCGACCCAGAACGCAACGCGCGCGTTGTCCGGCCACTTGATGATGGGTCGTTCCGTGATCGGTGCATAGTCGAACCGGCCGGGTGCGAGAGCCATATTTCCTCTCCGTTCGCCTACGATGGGTCTCAATAGTCAGCCAAAATCCAAAGGCTACGAGCCTGACTGCGTCTTGAACCAGTCGATGATCTCGCTGCCGGTCGCCTTCCAAACGCCCGCGTGGGCGCTGATGTGGCCAAAGACTTCGTCGAGGTGCCGGATGCGCCACGGCTGGCCCATGATCCACGGATGCAGATGGAGCACCATCAACCGTCCGGTGGTCGCGCCATCGGCATAAAGACCATCGAACCAGTCGCGCCACAAGAGGTTGACCTCGTTGATGGTCCGGCGGCCGTGGAGGTGGATGTAGTTGTCGTCGAGGTAGGCATGCACTCCAAGCGAGTAGAGCTCCCCGGTCTTTGGCGTCATCTTGTAGGGCTGCTCGTCGTTGCCCCAGTCGCAGACATAGCGAATACCCTCCGCGGCGAGGAGGTTGGGGGTGTTCGGCGTCTCCTGGAAGTCGGGGCCGGACCAACCGACCGGGCGCCTGCCGGTGGCCTTCTCGACGGCCTCGATCGAGGCGCGGATGTACTGCCGCTCTTCATCCTCGGACATGCCGATATGAATGATGCGCCGGCGCGAGAGACCGTGCGCGATGAACTCGGCGCCCCGCTTCTGGCCCTCCTTGATCAGGAACGGGTAGTGGTCGGCGACGGCCTTATCGAGCGCCAAGGTGGGCTTGATGCCGTACTTGTCCATCGCGGCGAGGACCCGGAAGATCCCGACGCGGTTGCCGTATTCGTGGTTACCGTAGCCGCCGATGTCAGGGAAGTTCGGCTGGTTGCCGCTCCACAGGCCCTCGGGACCCCCAAGCGGGCTCACCGCCAGCGGCGTACCGGCCGGCATCTCCCAGTCCCAATGCTCGAGGTTGACGATGACGGCAAGGGCGACGCGGGCATTGTCCGGCCACCTGAGAACCGGGCGCGTGACAATAGGGGACCAGGGATAAAAGTCATGGTCCATGCCATAGGTTCGTTGTGCGGGCATCGCTCCACCCTCTCCTTTTGTACTGAATTATCTGGTTGGTTAGGTCGGACTATGACAGACGGGGAGCCCGCCGCAAGTTTGGCGCCGACGGTGCGGGGTGGGGTGGTGTGGCGCTTCTGCGGCCGATCGATTTCGGGGTAGATTGTGCCGGCCGTCGCCGCGACTGATCGGACCGTCGATCCAGCCGGCCTCCAGGGAGAACGCCATGCCCCCCAACACCACTGGCGAAGCCCGCGCCTATCCGCGCCCGCTGCCCAACCCGGAATGGCTCGCCAAGCGGACCGAGGAGATCCTCGCGCCCGAGCTGCCGATCGTCGACCCGCACCATCATCTCTGGGACCACCCGGGCAGCCGCTATCTGCTGGACGAGTTGCTGGCCGACGTCAACTCGGGGCACAAAATCGTGGCGACCGTCTTCATCCAGTGCGGCTCGGGCTACCGCACCGGCGGCCCCGAGGAAATGCGCCCGATCGGCGAAAGCGAGTTCGTCCGGGCGATCGCCGAGGAGGGCGACCGGCGCGGCGGCAAGACCAAGATTTGCGCCGGGATCGTCAGCTTCGCCGATTTGCGGCTGCCCAATGTCGATGCGGTGCTCGAAGGCCAGATCGCAGCGGCCGGCGGGCGGTTTCGCGGCATCCGTCACATCGCCGCACATGATCCGGCGATCATCGGCGCCTCATCCTATGTGCCGCCGCCGGGGCTGATGGACGATTCGAACTTTCGCCGCGGCCTGAAGCGACTGCCGGCTCATGATTTGACCTTCGAAGCGTGGATCTATCACCCGCAGATCAAGACCCTGACAGAAGTCGCGCGCGCATGCCCGGAGGTGAAGATCGTGCTCAACCATTTTGGCGGTCCGCTCGGGGTCGGGCCCTACCAGCGCGGCGAGGTGTTCCCCGGCTGGCGCGCCGACATGAAAGCGTTGGCCGCCTGCCCGAATGTGTATGTGAAGCTCGGCGGTTTGGCGATGGTCGTCAACGCCTTCGATTTTCACGTGGCGCCGCTGCCACCCTCATCGAGTGAGCTGGCCAGTGCCTGGCGGCCCTATATCGATGCCTGCATCGAGAGTTTCGGCGCCCGCCGCTGCATGTTCGAAAGCAACTTTCCGGTCGACAAGGGCGCCTGCAGCTATCCGGTGCTGTTCAATGCGTTCAAGCGGCTCGCGAGCGGGGCCTCGGCGGCGGAAAAGGCCGATCTTTTCGCGGGCACCGCGTCACGGTTCTACCGGCTGGGGCTAGCCTGATATGGACATCTCCGGCAAGACGGCCATCGTAACCGGCGCTGCTTCCGGCGTCGGCCTGGGCATTGCGACTGCGCTCGCGGAAGCGGGCGCCAACGTGGTCATGGCCGATATCCAGAAAGCAGCGGTCGAAGAGGCGGCCCATGGCCTCTCCGGCACGAACAAGCGCGTCATGCCGGTGCGGATCGATGTGACGCAGGAGCAATCCGTGCTCGATGCCCTGGCCGAAGCCGAGCGCAATTTCGGCAAGCTCCACATCGCCTGCAACAATGCCGGGGTGCCGATGCACGGCACCAGGCTGACCGACGTGCCGCAAGGCGACTGGGAATTCGTGATGGGCGTGAACATTTGGGGGATCATTCATGGTATCCGCCACTTCGTGCCCGCCATCCTGAAGCACGGGGAAGCAGGGCATGTCGTCAACACGGCCTCCGTGGCCGGTGTCCAGAACCGCCGCGGCACCAACCAGGGCCCGTATTCGATGAGCAAATACGCCGCCCTTTCACTGTCCGAGGCGTTGGAGCACGAGCTGGAAGGCACCAATGTCGGCGTCACGGTGCTGTGTCCCGGTCCGATCAACACGAATATCGCTCGCGGCGCCCGCAACCGCCCGGACCACATGGGCGGGCCGCAAATCCGCGCCAATGATGAAGCGGTGTTGGCCGAACGCCTCGCCACGACAGGTCTCGATCCGAAGAAGGTGGGCGATCGCGTGGTGGATGCGATCCGTACGAAGTCGTTTTATGCCTTTGTCGGCGCGGTTCCCGCCGATGTCATCAGGGCCCGCCA
>WNFG01000302.1_pt1 | contig 11352 bp, 7 predicted proteins | sample 5400431 | NCBI WGS metagenome assembly WNFG01 (sample SAMN13153346, study PRJNA577476) | soil metagenome | isolation source: 120 cm saprolite under Douglas fir tree site 2 hole 3 replicate 2 | place: USA:California | collected 2015-04-18
AGATGATGCGATGAGTTAGCGCGGACGGAAATCCGGCCCCATCCACAACCGCGCTTAGCTGATGGAGACTCGCCGGACGATAGGTGGAAAAGCGCATGTCGTCTTCGCGAGTCCATAGCACCTTTACCGGACCGTTGATCGCTTTCGACACCAGCGCGGCTTCGACAGCATAATCGTGCTCAAGGCGGCGGCCGAAGCCTCCTCCCATCAGAGTGACATTCACTTTCACTTGATCGGAATCGAGGCCGATGGCCTGTGCCACGGAGTCGCGGCAATCCTGCGGAACCTGCGTCGGCGCCCATAGTTCGCACGTCGATCCCTGATAGTGCGCGGTGCAGTTTCCCGGCTCCATGGGCGCGTGCGCCATGAATGGCAGCTCATATTCTGCGGAGATGCGTTTGCCCGCGGCCTTGGCAGGATCGCCAGCCGAATACAAACTCACTCCCTTTTTTGACGCAGCTTGCTTCAGTGATGCCATGACCGCGACGGTGTTCAGATCCTTATTCGGGCCGTCATCCCAGGTGACATTAAGCACCCGGCGGCCCTCCATGGCGCCCCACACGCTGTCGGCGACGACAGCAACCGCTGAATCACTTGTCTTGCCCACATAGCTAACGCCTGAAATCTTTTTCGCTTCCTTGTCATCGAGGCCGGTCAACTTTCCGCCGATGGTTGGGCAGCGTGAAAGCACCGCATATTTCATGCCCGGCAGACGAAAATCGATACCGAAAACGGCTTCGCCTTTCACTTTAGCTGGTGAATCCAGGCGCGGCAGACGTTGGCCAACAATCTTGTAGTCCTTGCTCTGCTTCAGAGGTGCATCGGCGGGAATTGGCAGTGTGGCAGCCTTGGCGACGAGTTCTCCATAACTCAGACGCCGGTTCGAAGACGCATGCTTGATGCTTCCATTCTCCGCCGCGCAAGCGGAGCGCGAGACACCCCAAGTCAAGGCGGCCGCCGAGATCAGCATCTCGCGCGCTGTGGCCCCGGCTTTTCGCATTGGATCCCAGGTCGTCCGCACGCTAGCACTGCCGCCCGTGGTCTGATCACCGAATAGAGTGCTGGCACCGGCCTGCTCGATTTCGATCTGCTTCCAGTCAGCTTCAAGTTCCTCCGCCAGAATCATGGGCAGAGCAGTGCGCACCCCCTGACCCATCTCGGAGCGAGCGACCACGATTGTGACTTTATTGTCAGGAGTGATACGTAGATAGGCATTCGGAGAAAAGGCTTGCTCGCGGGAAGATCTTCCATGGGGCAGATAGAAACCGATAACGAGTCCGGCTCCTGCAGCAACCCCGGCGGTGACGAATTCACGGCGAGAGAGCGGGCTCATTGTGCGCCTCCGTTTCCCGCGGCGCGGTGTATGGCTTTGCGAATGCGTTCGTAGGTTCCGCAGCGGCACAGGTTTCCGTTCATCGCCTGGGTAATCTGTTCGTCCGTGGGATTGGGGGTCTTGGCCAGCAGAGCAGCGGCCGACATGATCTGGCCGGTCTGGCAGTAGCCGCATTGGGGCACTTCTTCGGCGATCCACGCCTGCTGCAACGCGTGCAGGCCATTGGCTCCGAGGCCTTCGATGGTTGTGATGTTTTTCCCTGAAACCTGCGAGACGGGAGTGGAGCAGGAGCGTATCGGGGCTCCGTCGGCGTGCACGGTGCAGGCGCCGCACAAGCCAGCGCCGCAACCGAATTTTGTTCCCGTGAGTTCGAGCGTGTCTCGCAGAACCCAGAGCAAAGGCGTCTCCGGCGAGACGCTTACCTTCTTTTCACTGCCATTCACGCGGAGTGTGACGTCAGCCATGTTGGTCCCAGTCTTGCTGTCCAGTCTTGTTTTGCGGCTTGGACAACCATCCTACTGAACCCGCGGAAAAATGGGAATGGGAGAGAGCTTTCGAAACAGCCTGGCATAACTGAGGGAGCAGAATAGATATGAACCGGAATGAAGACAAGCCCGATTCGGCGACTTCTTCAGCGGTCGCGGCCTGAGGTCATTTGTTGTGCGATCGGTTCGCCGATAGCAGCCTGAAATCGCCGGAAGGCTGGAATCTCCAACAGCCGCGAACCAAGTTCGCCTTCACGGTTATCGTTATTGTCGTCGAGCAGACTGCCGACGTGGACGGAGGCTCCGACCTCTCGCACCGCATCGCGCAGCTTAGCTGCGGTGGTCACATCGAAACTCTCAGACACTACGACGCTGTTGTCCGCCCAATGCTCCACAATCACAGGCCCCTCTTCGGTTGCAATCTGCACTGTAGAAACAGGGCAGTCCGCTCCGGTGCAGGACGGTGAAGCTTTCGCGGTCACGCTATGATAGCGCTGGGAGACGGCGCCGGCGTAGAAGCGGGCAAATCGTTCGGCGGCCTGGGGCGACTTCCAGCGCGAAACGTACAGGAAGGCGAGATCAGATAAAGCAGGCGAAATCTCAGCGGCGGCCTTGGTCGCGCGGCGGTAAGTCACGTAGGCTCCGCCCTGCCAGGCGGAAGAAAGTTCAGCGGCAGTCTTGTGCTCTCCGTACTGCTTGAGCAAAGCTCGCACATCAAGTTCGCCGATACCGCCAGAGTCATAGACTTCATATTGGTTGTTGAGGACTTGCCGCATATCCGGGATTCGCACCGATGGCAGCTTCACGCCACTGATGTAGGCCTCCGGCTGCAGCACCTCGTGGGAGTTGCGTGGCGGGCGCGCGAAGACTCCAGCGAACGCCATCCTTTTGCCGCCTTTGTGCAGAAGTTCGCCTTCGAAGATATGGCCTTCGTTGTAGGAAAATGTCCCCATCTCCCGCATGATCATGGGTGCATCGTGCATCAGTTGCGAATCGATGACAGCCTTAACCGCGGGTTCTTCCATCTGGTAAAGAAGGCCCGGCGTATCTGCCAGGTTGCGACCGACTGCGGCGAGCATGTAATCCACGTACACCACCATGGCCTGGCCTTCGATCACAGCCTTGCGTGCTATGCCACTGTCGTCAGTGTCGCTGTTCCTGGAAGGGCCGTCGGCTGGCTTCCCCGCGGCTTTCATCCATTTTGTTAAACCATAATTCTGGTCCTGCAGCGCGTGGGTCAACTCGTGGGCCAGGATTGGTCCTTGTTGATCAGGTGAAACCCAGTTCAACAGTGAAATTGTCTTGGTTTCCTCATCGTAATAGCCGGCGATACTCTGTCCGTTAGATTTCACAAGAAATTCCCGCAGGTTGAAATCGCGCGGCAGGAAGCCCAGCTTCTTCATACTTGCTTCAGAGGTGGCGAAACGCTGAGTGAACTCTTCTTTTGACAGCCGGTCTCTGGTGTATTTTTCGACGTCCGCTTTGCCCACGAGTTGGCGCTTGATCGCCGCATGTTTCGGCATTCCCGTATCTTCGGCTGCGAAGGCAAAGATTTTATCCACCGACTCGAAGAGTTTCCTGGTGTCGGCATCGGTCATCTTAACTTCGGTAGTCGTATCTTTGCGGAGCTTGCGCGCGACGTCCCCCAGGCTCTGAGACTGGCCCACGCTGGGGTTCTGGCTGGGACTTGGGCCAGAGGAATCAACCTGCTGGCTGACGGCAGGCAAAAGGAATCCGAATACGCAGGTCGCGATGAACAAGGCCCGTCGCAATAAGGTCATTAAAACTCCATCTCAAAGACGAGAATCCACCACGCTGGATTCTCTTTGAGGCGGGCATGAGACTCACGACAAAAGACCGTGGTCGGCTTACGAAGGTAACGAAATAGAGATAAGCAAACGGGCTACGAAGAGGATTACGAAGCAAATCGCGGGCGAAACAGAGGAATGCTGACTACTTCAGTTCCTGCAATTTCTGCGTGGCAAGCTGCGCGGCCTCAGTGTTCGGGTTGTCTTTCTTTACCTGTTCGTACACCCGCTTGGCGTCCAAGGGCTGGTTCGAATTCTGGTAGAGCTCCGCAAGCTGCAACTGAGCGGTCACCTTGCTGACCGAAGTGGTGGGCTTGTTCATCAACTCCTGATAGAGAGCGGCGGCGTCCTTGATGCGGTTGGTGTTTCCGTAGAGCTGGGCTAGAGCAAGCTTGGCCACTGACGCCAGCTCGCGGTTCCCGGAAGCAACCACCTGTTTGAAATCCCGCTCCGCCACTGCGTTGTCACCGGACTCGGCCGCCGTTACTCCCAGGAAATAATGGGCCATGTCGGCTGTGCGCGTGTGCGGATATCTGTCCACGATCTGCTGAAACTGTTTCTGGGCCGCGGCGATGCGCTCTTTGGCGGATACGAAGCTGGATACATCCGGCTGTGGAGGCGAACCGGCGGGGCGCAGAGGCGTGTCCAGAGTGCGAACCGCCCGAGAAAATTCCAGACTAGCCTTTTCGTCCTGCGCACTCAGGTAGTACCACCCACCCAACGCAGCCGCCAAGACTATCGCAACGACGAAGGCGACAATGACCAAAGTTGACCGATGTTCTACTGTCCAATGAGCGGTCTTTTCGGCCGCTTCCATGGTGACACGGCTAAAGGCATCCTGTTTCAGTTGATGGCGGGTTTGTGCGCGCACGGACTTCCCTTCTAAGTGGTAACGGTGGAGGGTTGAGCTAGTATGGCAAACCAACAGTTTAACAGGGGGAAAATGAGGGCGTCAAAACGTCAACCCTGGTCGGCTGACTCTGGGTGTGACGGTTCCGCCCGGGCTAGAGTGATTTCAGATATTCGATGATGGCCCAGCGATCATCTGGAGAAAGTCCGGGACCGATCACCCCATTCCCTCTCTGCCCGTCCTTAAACTCGTGACCACGGTTGCTGTTCCCTGTTCTGCTGACATGGTAAAGATATCCCCCCTTGATTTCAGAGGTATCGTGACCAACCCTGACCGGATCGAACTCCTTGCTTCCTGTCCAAAATGTGTCGGGCCTTTCGCTCTGCGGCGAAAGCAGTGCGTACAAATTGGGGACAGAGCCGTTGTGCAGATACGGAGCCACAGCCCAAACGCCATTTAAAGGCCTGGCTTTATAGATAGAATCCGCACGTACCACGGGGTCGCGAGGGTCGCGGTTACCTCTCCACTCAATCTGCTCTTGTGGGGAAAAACCCATCTTGATAAAGAATCTGTTAGCGATCCCATTGGTAACCAGATCCAAGCCGACTGCCGCGGAGACAGGCCCTTTGCCGAGCTCGCCCGTATCTGCCGTCCGATTGATAAAGTCGTTTGCCTCGTGGGCATCGGTGCCGACGTAGTCCACTTTGACATCTTTTACTTTCAATAGACGTTACCCTGGCCGTTTTCCCACCAGTAAGTTGGTTGCGGAGACTTCAGGTCAGCGAGAAGCTCTGCGACCGGCGGCAAGTGGCACGCTTGACAGTGCAACTTGTAGAGTTCAGCGCCGCGGAGAACTTTTTTGCTGTCCAGTTGCGGAAACACTGATGGCCATTTCGGTGACCACAGGCCTTGATACGGAGCAGGACCAGAAAGCAGATCCTCAACCGCCTTAAGGCCCTCCATGTGAACACTGTTTCCGAAATCCTTGGCATTGGACCCGTAGAGCTTAACGGCTGCCCGCACGCCCAGCGCCTCGCCTACATTGCGAACCAGGGGGTCTGAAATAGAGGAGTTGTACTGAACCCAGGTAAACCAGGAAGCATCCCAAATCTGGGGAAATCGGACTGGGGCATTCGCAGGCGCAAAGTTGGCCGCATTCTTCATGTCAACGGCGAACACCTGATTTCCGATGCGGGTTAGAGCGTCTGTACGATCAAACCCCGCTGGATTTTCATAGATCCCCTTCCCCGGCTTTGTATTCTTCAGCTCGAAGTCCGCGCTATCGAGAAATGCGGAAAAGCTCCTTTTCAAATCAGCCTTCTGATCTGCAGAGGCATTAGGTCCGAGTACACGCTTTTCGAAACGACCGTAGCGAAAGGGAATAAATTTTGTGAAACCCACGGAGAGCGCAAGCGCCTTCTGAAATTCCGTGACCTCGATCATGGCGGGCGCACCGTCGACCTGTACCGCGTATTTGCCATAGTGCAGTTCCCCGGTGTGACAGGCCGCGCAGTTTAGCCCCACTACCGGATAGGTCTTCCCGGTATCTGGATCATAAAAATCCTCCTGGCGGGCGAAGCCAATGGGTAGTCCATCGGGATTGAGCTTGGACTCCACCTGACTGGCTAGAAAACCGAAACGCGCCAAGTAGGTCTTGTCGGCAAACAGTTCACAACTGAAGAGAGAGAAGCATGGCTGTTCCAACGCCATAAACCAGTCATACGGGACAAGGCGGGTCCCCTGAGGCGTGTGATGAAACTGAAAACGCTGATCCTCTGTCCACCCCTGCCCTGCATGCACCCATTGTTCTGGCGGTTTCTGATACTCCGGAACTACGACTTTGAACTGACTCGAATTCAAAAACAGGAAAGCTCCCACGACCAGCAAGAGGACTATAACCACCCCGACAATGAACATCCCCTTCATAACCGTCTCCCTCGAATCGCTGGCTCTCGATTTCATCGTTCCCCGTACAAACCCTGCAGCGAACTCGTGCAAAGGTTGGAGAACCGACGAGTCGATGGCAGACCAGACATTACGCAGAATCGACAATTCCCCTTCAATTCTGCCAATTCACCGTAACGGAACCTGTACCGCCAGTTGGGACCGTGTAAGTGTGATTGGAACCGCCTTCCCAAGTCACCGTGCCGTTGGAGGCGATTTTTATGAATTTGAATTGGATCGCTGTCCCGGCCGGCATGGACGTGTTGATGAACCAGTTCGGATAGTTCGGTGTCAGCATAGGCCCCACCGCGGTGTCGAACGTTGTGCCCCAGCCGCCGAGCTCCACCGTGTTGCCTGTCAGGAAAATGTAATCACCTACATTGGTGGGGGACGCATTGTTGACGGTGAAAGTGACCGAAACCAATTTCGCCGTGAGTACGGTGAACTGAATCGTATTCGCTGCCGTTCCAGCGGAGTTTTTGAGCTGTACGTTGTAAATCGCATTCCCGACCGCGGGGACAGTGAATGTCACGCCACTGTCTGACCACGAATTGATCGTCGCGCCTGTGCCCCCAAACAGAATGCTGCCCGTCGCACCGCCGAAGCCCTTCCCTGCCATCGTAACCTTCACTCCCGGCTGGCCAATTGTTGGTCCGATCGAGCCTACTTCTGGTGCGGCCGCGGTCGATGTGCTCTGCCACACTGCAACCGTGTGTGCGGGCAGATTGAACGTAGTGACGGGATTATTCCCGCCTCCGGAGTTTACGGTGATGCTCATGCCGCCCATCAATGCACCGAGATAGTCCGAATAAGTTCCCGCAGGTAGCGCTGTGAAGAGCCCACCGATGCTGTATGACGCGGTGTCGCTCTTGTTAATCGCAGTCAGAACCACATCATTGAAAAACTTTCGCTCATAGATATATACATCGCTGTTGATCCAGCGCTGCTGGGATGTACCATACGCCAGAGCCGGATTGCTTTGTCTCAGACCAGCCAATTGTGCCACAAGTTGGTAGCCCGTGGTCGTTGTGCTAAACGAGGACATCCACGGACGGTCGTAGGGATCGCCTCCTCCTCCCGTATCGTTGTGCAGGTATTGTTCGTCCCCATAGTAGATAGTGGGGATACCTCGGCAGGTTAGGATGAAAGCCGTTGCTTCATTCAACCGGTTAGTGTTGTTGTTAATGCTGAGAAGCCGGGGCTGGTCGTGATTATCTACGAAGGTTACCAGATCATTCGGCCAAAGGAAGTTGCTGTTCTCCGACGTCAATGTGTTGTCAATTTCAGTGAAGGAACTATTACTCGCAAAAACATCTTTCACCGCCGTATACAGCGGGTAGTCCAAGAGTGACATGCCGCTCTTGTTGGCGAATTTATAGGAGTCGTGATAGAGAGTGTCGCCCGTGCCCCCTTCCATCCACTCGCCAAACACAAAGCTCGGGCCATTGTTGAATATTGAGTTCACCTCGCCATATTCCCAACCCCACGTTACATGCTTTACCGCGTCCATGCGGAAGCCGTCGACACCATGCTGCTGTAGTTGTTGCAACGCGGCTTTCAAGTAGGCATCAATGGTCGCATTCTCCTGGTTCAGGTCAGCCAGGCTGAAGATGCTGTAATACTGCAATTGATAGCGATCATTGAAATCACTTACATCAGGGTTATGGTGGAAGACTCCATTGGGATCATTGTTGTGGGCCGCGACGAAAGTGCCGTTGTCGTACAGGGAGCCGAACTCGCCGCCATTCTCCGGGTTACTGTGGTTCGCCGCGAAGTCCACGATCACCTTGATGCCATTCTGGTGCGCTCCTGTAACCAGGGCGTCAAACTCTGTCCAGACATTCGCGCTGTCCCCGTAGTGCTCTTCAATTCGTTTGAAATCGCGTGCGCTGTATCCGTGATAGGGAGCAGTCGGATTACCCGAGTTATCTGCGATATTTAGATTGAGATTGTCCACTGGCGGCGAAATCCAGATTGCGGTTACTCCCATACCTTTCAAGTAGCTCAGCTTCTGCTGAATGCCGGTAAGATCGCCGCCCCAGTAGAGATGCCAATTGGTCTTAGTCGAATCGAACAATCCCGCGCTTTGTGAAGGATTGTCATTCGCGGTAGATCCGTTGACAAATCTGTCAGTAATGATTTGGTAGATCACTTGCTTCTTGAAGTCCTGGGCGGAAGCGATGGAAACGCTGAGCAGAAGAATAGTCAATACAACACTGCGGCGACCGGAGGCGGTCATAGGTTTTCTCCTTCAAGGCCAGAGGACTGCAGGGAAGACCGCTATTTTACCCCCACTATTCGCCATCGGCTTGGCAATCTTACTCTGTTACGAATCCCGAACAATTCCCGCGGACACGCGGCACCGCCCTCGCACCAAACTTCAGGGAAGAGAAACGCCATCAGGGGAACACCCCTTGGAACGAGGTCGATGACCAGTCTTGCACCTGCAGGCGAGAATCAGGCCGTGCATAGATATGAAACTGTTGATCCGTGTAAACGCGACGCCAATCCGTCTCCTGCATCAACCTTGATATCGGAGCGTCCGTGGGGATCAGGACTGCATCGGTTGGATATTCTCTGAGGACGGACAGCCAATCCGGGCGGCCCTCGTAGAAATCGAAAATCTTTTTGACGACGGCGTCGGGATAAGCGACTTCGTATCTGCTATCCAGCGCAACCTTGACCGCCGGATACAGTTTCCACGAAACAAAAGCCCCTTGTCGGAACGGCACCATCAGATTGCCAGCGAACTTCTGCTTCGCTAAGTACTGAACCGGCCCCACCGGGTAGAGTAGCTGGGGCACGGCCAGTTCCCATGGCTTCTGACGTATTGCCGCTGCCACACAAACGCAGGTGAGCACAACCCAGGCGGTAGAAAGAAATCGTGCTCTGCGTTGTGCGAATTTTATCCACCCCTTTCCCAAAGCCGTTTCCTGCAAGTACCCGGGCACATAGCAAAGCCAGGCGACGGCGAACAGCGGCAGCAGCTTTCGATGAATCGTGGCTTCGACTGCCGTCGCCGCCAGAATTAAAATGCCGCGCGTGCCGCGCCATCCAATCGACCGCGCCGAGTAGACGGCGAGTAGTACGGCCCCCATGAAACCGGTCGTCCACACGCTTCCTAGGCTCCAGACCGCGTTCCATTCGGGGGCATAGGGCCGCGCCATCAGCAGTCCGCGTTTCAGGTAGCTGAAATATCCAAGACCATACGGATTGAGAACAATCTCCAGAAACATTCCGATCAGCAACAACAGCAAGGGTCGGACGGGTTTCTGGCGAAGCCGCTGCTCGAACGCATGCACCGCGGTGAGGAAGAGTCCAACCACAAAGCCCGCATGCAGATTCACCCACAAGGGAAAAATCGCCAGCCCAGCGACCGTCCAAGTCCGACCCCAAGTCCGCGCCCCAATGCCATCCAAAAGTAATAGCCAGAACGCAGTCAGAAAAAATGAATAGGCTTGCGCCCGAATCACCGGGAAGAAGCCAAGGTATGCCAGAAAAATGGGCAGCGGTGCGCAGGCACCGAGGAGACGAAAATCGGCCCCGCGGGCCTCGGAACACCGCACACATAGCACTCCAGTACCCAGCGCAGTCAGAAATTTCAACACCACAATCGCGCGGCTTCCGAGCCAGACCGTCGCCAAATATGCGATTGCTCCCGCTCCCCATTCGTGATCAATCCATGGGTGGACGGTTGGAGTGTAGGCGTAGGGATCGGCTTTAAGCAGATGACCTGCGGCCAGGCTATCGCGGATCAAAGCCATCTGGTGCCAGATGTCGATGTCGACGAAATTGTAGGCGATCAGCTGGCACAGAAATGCGCCGCATCCTACAAACGTTGCCCAACGCAGCCAGTTGTCGCCTACCTTTGGCTGGATCAACGCGCCTCGATCACACATTTCTTTGTCCGAGCGGGGCAGCGTTATACGGGCGCCGGGGAACTGATGCCCGAACTAACTATTCTCCGTAGATCAGTACAACCCCAGACTTCGTATGCTGGCCGCTTTCGGAAGTAACTCAAGAGAAGTTGATAGTGTGCACAGAATAAGTACCGAAACGCAAGAACCTCGCGCAGACAATGTCAGACCCCAACTAGAAAATGTACTCACTCGTTTCCGGAATCAAGAAAAGATGCTGCCATGTTAACACCGGTTATCAGCGGCCGGTCCCAGCGAGTCTATTGCCCATGATTGTGATTCACTGTGGTGCGCCACGCCGCATGTAGCGCGGCAGATCGCCATCAATGGTGCGGGGCTTCACTCGGTATTACTTCACGCAGGTTGGGAACCTTAGCCAGTGACCAGCGGTCACGAGCGTCTACGGCCACCGGAACGCTGGGAGTAGAGAAGCGGTACTGCCGGCCTGTCGTCGCCCCCAGAGCTGTGATGGTTGTGGCGCCGATGTATTCAAAAAAAACGCTCCCCATCGGGAATTTGCCGAACCTTCCGACCGGTGGCGGAGGGCCCGAATGCTGACGCGGCGGCGGATTGAACGCCGCGCCCACCTGTCTCCTCATCTTTCCACAACAGGACATCTAGTTCCTTCCTCGCCTTCTAACGGCGCATCCTCCATGTAGGGCGATGGCACGTGTGGAGTCCGAAACGACGACGTTCGTTCCAGCAGAATCGCTCCCGCTGATAGTGCCGGCCACCACAGCAGCCGCTCCAGCCGAGTTTCCGGCATCAGGAGTGCAACCGGCAGCGCCACCCACAGACTCAGGCAGTAAAAGCAGTCCATTATCTTGCCGAAAACACCGGTTCCTGCCAACCTACGCAAACGGACCAGCAAGTCCCAAGGTCCATCTTCCGCATGCAACAGGTGCGTGATTCGCCACACACAGAGAACACATAGCGTGAGCAAATAGAAGCCCATATCGTCCCCAGTAAAATGCTCGAAGCCGCGGACGTGTTAGGCATCCGTCGCGGGATAAAG
>WNFG01004806.1_pt1 | contig 11352 bp, 1 predicted proteins | sample 5400431 | NCBI WGS metagenome assembly WNFG01 (sample SAMN13153346, study PRJNA577476) | soil metagenome | isolation source: 120 cm saprolite under Douglas fir tree site 2 hole 3 replicate 2 | place: USA:California | collected 2015-04-18
ATGGCCAGTTCGCGATAATCGAGCGCCAGCGAGATTCCCGATGAGGTTTCATCCAGGTTGAACTGGGCGGTCAAAGCGTAGTAGGTCTGCTCTGTACCGGACATCGAGATGCCTTCGACTTCACCGGCTTTAAGCAGCCTCTGATAAATATGGAAATGCGTGAAATTGAAGGCCGTGTCAAAAAGATTCTCCGCACCATAAAGGCGCTGGAGCCGCTGAATCGGGTAACGCCGATGAGGAAGCAACTGACCTTCCTCCTGTGACACTCTGTGCGCCAGATCCACCCAGGTTTCCGACTTGAGCGCCACTCTAAGGGGAAGGATGTTAAGGAACATTCCAACCAGCTTTTCGCCATCCTCCATCTCCGGACGGCCATTCATGAACAGCCCGGTCACGACGTCAGACTGGCCGCTCAAAACGGCGATGACCTTGCAATGGGCCGCCAGCAAAACGCTTTTAATGGAAAGGCCGCGGGCCATCGCCAACTCGTGCAAGCCGCCGCTCAGGCCGTTTGCGATCGGCACGACAATGCGTCCCACCCGGGCAGACCCGCTCTGCCGGCGCAGAAGCGATGTGCCAGTGATCCTGGCGGCGACGGCATCGCTGAATTTTTGCGACCAGTATCGGTGGCCTTCCTGTGAAGCAATGGCTTGCCGCTCAAGGTCGACGAAATCGGCATACGAGCACCGCAATGGCGCAGAAACAAGAGAATCTTGTTTCAGGAGCGCGGAATAGCGCTCAAAGATTTCTGTGACCAGCGAGGCAACGCTCCATCCATCAAGGAAAGGCTCGCTCAAACTGAATTGAAAGCTGTCGTCGTCGCGTCGGTGCACATGAACGCGAAGCAGTGGTACCGTGTCCCACTCGAATCTTCGGTTCTTTTCAGTTTCGATCCAGGCGAATATCCGGGCTTCCTGGTCGTGAGCGGCCAGATGACGCAGGTCCTCGATCTCCAAAGGAACAGTTGCACTGCGATGCACAAACTGGAGCGGCTCGCTGAAGTTGTTCAAATCAAAGGAAGTCCGCAACATAGGATGGCGATTCGTAACTTCCTCAATTGCCATTTGCAATTTCTCGGGATCGAACCGACTGCGAAGGTGAAAAGTGGAAATGTAAATGAGGTAGTCGGAACTGTACTCGCTATGAAAGATCATGCCCGCCTGCAGACTGGAAAGCGGGTAAGCGTCTTCCAAACCGGCGGGCAGCTTCCGGCGATCTTCGTCCGCGATCAGGCTGAATGGCTGCGTGTGCCGGATGGCTGTCGCCTGTCCAGCTTCTTCCAGATGTTGCGCCAGCGCCCGTATTGTCTGGTGCTGAAAGAGTTGCTGAATTGAAACATTCAACCCGCCGGCCTGCGCTCGGGCGCGTATTTCAATGCTGCGAATCGAATCACCGCCCAGCCCGAAGTAGTTGTCTTCCACGCCGATGCGCTCCAGTTCCAGGACCTCCGACCAGATGGTTGCCAGAATGCGCTCAGCTTCACTGACCGGCGCCACATATTGCTCTTCCAACGCGGGCCTGCTGTGTTCCGGGAACGGAAGCGCCTGCCGGTCAACTTTGCCATGCGCTGTCAGAGGCAGAGCCGCGAGATATATCACGGAAGCCGGGAGCATGTATTCCGGAAGTTTTTCGCCCGCGTAGCGGCGCAGATCGTTGATGGTCGGCGACTGGCTGCCGTTGGCCGCCACATAGAGAATCAGGCGGCTTTCGCCCGATTTACCTTCGTGCAGGGTTGCAACACAATCCCGCACTTGTGGATGCCGCCGAAACACGCTCTCAATCTCACCCAATTCAATTCGGAACCCGCGAATTTTAACCTGCTGATCGATCCTGCCGAGGTATTCCAAATCTCCAGCCGTTCGATGTCTTCCAAGGTCTCCTGTTTTATACAGCCGTTCCCCGGGCCCCGCGGCGAATGAGCTGGGCACAAAGCGCTCCGCGGTGAGTTCCGGCCGGCGAAGATACCCGCGCGCCACGCCGGCCCCTCCGACATAAATTTCTCCGGCAACTCCCGCCGGCGTCGGTTCCATGTGCCGGTCGAGTATATAAATCTCAAGGTCGGGAATCGCCACTCCGATCCGGCTCTCTTCCGGTTGTTCCATGTCCCTGGCTGCCAGAGGACGGTAAGTCACATGCACAGTGGTTTCCGTGATCCCGTACATGTTGGTCAGGCGAGGAACTCCTCCATGCCGTTCGAACCACGGCTGCAACATGGCAAAGTCCAGGGCTTCGCCGCCGAAAATGACTTCACGCAGTTCAAGGCGGGGCTTTTGCGGGAGCAGGCCTTCCGCGTGGATGAGCTGCCGGAATGCCGAAGGGGTTTGATTCAGGACGGTCACTCTTTCTTTTTCCAGAAGCTGCAGAAACGCGTCAGGGGAACGGGCCACCCAGTAAGGAACAATTGCCAGGCGTCCACCGTGGAGCAGCGCTCCCCAAATCTCCCACACCGAGAAATCAAAGGCACAGGAGTGAAAGAGCGTCCATACGTCGTCATGGTGAAAGTCAAACGAGGCCCGCGTGGCCTGGAAGAGCCGCACGACGTTGGCATGTGAAATCACCACCCCTTTGGGCTGTCCGGTGGAGCCTGAGGTGTAAATCACATAGGCCGCCTGTTCCGGAACGATTTCCTGTGCAGGAGGAGTCCTATCTTCCTCTTTGATCCTGTCCCATTCGTCTTCCAGGCAGATCGTCGCAACCTGTGCCGACTTCAGATGATCCAGGAGTTCCCGATGCACGAGCACCATCGCCGCACGGCTGTCACTCAACATGAATGTCAGACGCTCCGGCGGGTAGGCCGGATCGAGGGGAAGGTACGCACCGCCGGTTTTAAGAATCGCAAGAATGCCGACCACCATATCCACGGTGCGCTCAAGCAGAATTCCCACCAGCGTCTCCGGCCCGGCGCCCCTCCGCAATAAGTAGTGCGCGAGCTGGTTTGCCCGATCATTCAACTCCGCATACGTAAGCCACTCGTCGCCCAGTCCGACTGCACGCGCTTGCGGCCGGAGCCCTGCCTGGGCTTCAAACAGTTCCACGAGAGTGCGGTCCGCCACATACTCACTTTTTCTCCTGGCCTCGGCGATCAGTTGTTCTTTCTCTTCGTTCTCCAGCAGGGAGATTTCGGAGATGCATTGGTCGGGGCGCTCCGCCATGCCGCGCAGGACATGCCGGAAGTGACGGAGAAAGCGGTCCGCCGTGGACGGGCTGAACAGGTCGGTGTTGTATTCGAGTGTAAGCGCCAGACCGGAACTGTTTTCCTGGGCGATCAAAGTGAGATCGAACCTGGAAGTTCCTGTATCGACATCGATCGGACTGATGGTGAGATTGCAGAGTTCATAATCGGATGGGGGAACGTTTTGCAGAGTAAAAACCGTCTGAAACAAGGGCTGGCGGCCGGGATCGCGCCCCGGCTGCAATGCTTCGAGCAGCTTTTCAAACGGGACATCCTGATGCGCGTAGGCGCCCAGGGCCGTCTCACGGACCTTTTGCAGCAGTTCGCGCACGGTGGGATCGCCGCCCAGGCCGGTACGCAGCGCCAGAGTATTTGCGAAATACCCAATCAGTCCCTTAATTTCGGGCCGCGCACGATTGGCGACGGGGGTGCCGACGACGATCTCCCGCTGCCCGCTATAGCGGTGCAGGAGCAGCTTGCAGGCAGCCAGCAGGAACATGAAATGGGTGACATCTTCGCGCCGGGCCGACGCCATGAATGCCGCAGTCAATTCCCCGCTCAGCGACAGATGGCATTGAGCGCCGCGGTATCTCTGGATTCGCGGACGCGTGTAATCGGCAGGAAGTTCAAGCGGAACAATCGTTCCGCCAAGCTGCCGTCGCCAATACTCGAGGCTTTGCTCGAAGGCATCACCCCTGAGCTGTTCAAGTTGCCACAGGGCATAATCGGCATATTGGATCGGAAGTGGCTCAAGCGACGGCAGCCGCCCCGCCAGAATGGCGTCATAGAAGGCAGCGGTCTCTCTGACGAAAATATCCAGCGACCACCCATCGGAAACGATATGGTGCATGGTCAGAAGAAGCAGGTGGTCTTCCGGTCCCAGCCGGAGCAGGCGCACGCGCAGCACCGGTCCGTAGCGCAGATCAAAGGGCATCCGTGCTTCTTCGCCGGCCAGCCTTTCTGTTTCCGCCTTCCGCTCGGGTTCCGGCCAGTGACTGAGGTCGGTAACCGCAATCCTCAAATCGTGCCTGACTGCAATTCGCTGTACGGGCCTGCCATCTTCTTCGTGGAAAGTCGTACGCAGGGACTCGTGCCGCCGGACAACCTGATTCAAGCCGGCTTCCAGCACAGCCATGTCGAGTCTGCCGCTGAGCCGGACCGCGTGGGGAATGTTGTAAAAAGGAGAGCCAGGCTCCATCTGATCGAGGAACCAGAGGCGCTGCTGCGCAAAGGAGAGCGGCAATTCAGAGTAGTTCCCGCGCCGGTCAGACAGGATCGAATCCGGCCTGGAGCGCAGGCCTTCGTCGTCAAGCCACTGCTCAAACAATTTGCGTTTCTCAAGCGCCAGCTCTTCGGGAGTCAGGAGCTTTCCTCTGTCAGCCATCGTTTCCTGCCGTTTATGACGGATTTAGTAATTGGGTAATTGAAGTGCTGCGAGGTACTCAATTACGAAATCACTAAATTACACAATCCGCTTTAAGACTTTTTGCGCTCTAACATTGCCGTCGAAGTGAAAGATCCTCTTCACGGGCGGGAAGTCAGTTGAGGGTTGTTTCCAGGACATCGCATAGAACGTCTACATGCTCAAAATCGATGAAGCACGGGAAAGCCACGCGGATCCATGCCACCTCCGGGTCGATGCTCATCACAAGCGCATGGACGGAATTATTCTGCAAATAAGCGGAGAGCTCCGACGCCGCAAACTTCCAGCGCCTTTCGGAGCGGGGGCAGATGGCAAGCAGCAGTGTCGTCCCCATGCCGCTGCCTTCGCCCACGACACGAAAGAGAGATTGCGTGCGGTCAATAAACCTTCGTCGCAACTGTCTTGAATGTTCCCAAAGCCTTTCCATATCCAGCTTTTTCAGTAAACGCAGACTGCTCACCAGACCGGCAAGCATGTGGACGTTCACGGTGGTCGCCGGAAGAGCGCTGTTCCAGGCATCGTACGGAACCAGTTCATCGGAAGGCGGGTTAAAGGACACTATGACTCCGCAGGGCTCCGGCGCCAGCAGCCATTTATGAGCGCTGAAGACATAGGAGGAGCACTTGCCGATCCCTTTGGGATTCTGATTATTCCCGGCAGCATGCGCTCCATCGAGAACGATTTTCAGGGCTGACCGGCTCGTGAATCGATACAAGCGATCGATCACCTGCTCTACGGGAATCACCACCCCGGTCGCATAATTCACTTCGCTCAGCACCAGCGTCGCAGTCTCCGCGTCTTTGAGGGCTTCCGCGACCTGGGCAACCAGCGCATCTTCCTGCTCCGGCCAGCGCCGAAAGTGGTCTTGCGGCGCAACGCGAAGCGGGCACAGTTCCGCCCCGGAAACAGCGACGAACCATTTCGCCACTTCCATCACCGAAGGATGCTCAAAAGGAGAGATGATCACTTTCCGCGGCCGCCCGGTCCGCGCCAGCGCAACCTCCACGGCGCGGCTGGTGCCGCCGACAAATTCGATCCGGCAGTTCTCACGATCGCCGAAGCCCAGAAACAATTCTTTGATCAGCGCGCGGCATTCTTCCGCCAGTTGCAACAGAAGGCCGATGGCCCGGGCGCTTCCAGGAACGTAATCCTGGTAGAGCTGCACAAGCTGGTTGGTGGAATTTCGGATCCATCGGATCTCGGGCGCCACAGCCAGACCATAAAAATTCAGCTTGTCTCCATTGGTGACCGGAGCAAACACATCCATGCCATCCGGCTCGGCATGTTCGGTCAACAACACGTTATCGCGATGAACGATCTGGCGGGCTGCACGGGTCATAAAAGCCTGCTCCGGTCCTTTGCAACTACGTTGTGAGCTGCTTCATGAGCTGTGTGTTTTGTCCGGAGCGTCATGACTTCCTGTGGAGACATGGCGTCCAGTTGCCGCAGAAACTTCGCGATCTTCTCTGTTTGACCGGGGCGCGGCTCACAGGCGACAATGAGCGCGGCCAGGCCGGCGATGGTCGGAGTCTCAAAAAACCCTCTGAGCGGCACCGCCTCAGACTGGAAGGTCTCATGCGCCCAGGTCATCAGCCGCATTGCCAGGAGTGAATGCCCCCCGAGATCAAAAAAATTGTCGTGAATGCCTATGCGCTGAATGCTCAGCAGATGGCAACATGCTTCCGCAATCCGCTCTTCGATCGGGTTCCGCGGCGCAACATAATGAATGTCCGGTGTGGACGTGCCTACGGACGACACCAAAGGGAGGCCGTTGTAATCAGTTTTTCCGCTCGCAGTGAGCGGAATTTCGTCCATTTGCACCATGGCCGCGGGCACCATGTACTCGGGCAGTTTTGTCCTGACGAACTCCCGCAGACTGTCAACACAAAACTCACTTCCGTTTTTGACCATTACATAGGCAACCAACCGCCGCTCTCCCGATTGGTCCTCCCTCAGGGTCACCACGGCTTGCGACACGGTCGGGTGTTGCCTCATGATCGCTTCGATTTCGCCCAACTCAATCCGGAAGCCCCGGATTTTGATCTGCTGATCGCTCCGCCCCACATACACCATCGTTCCATCCGGACGCCACCTCGCCCGGTCTCCGCTGCAATACAGCCGATCCCCTGCTCCCCCATATTGGCGGGGCACAAACTTCTCCGCCGTCTGAGCCGGATCATTCTCATAACCCCGCGCAAGCCCGTCTCCTGCGATGTACAGGTCCCCTTCCACTCCCACCGCCACAGGTTGCATCTCCTCATCCAGCACATACACCTGAGTGTTCCCTATGGGCCGTCCGATGGGCACCGCAGCACTCATGACTTCGCCTCTCCTCAACCTGTGACAGCAGGTAAATGTAGTGTTCTCCGTGGGCCCATAGCCATTGATCAGCACTCCCGCTTCCGGCATGATCGCAAGATAACGATTGACATGCGCCACCGAAAGCGCCTCGCCCCCCGCCAGCACCTGCCGCACCTGCTTCAGCTTCTCTAACTGCTCATCCACCATCGCATTGAATAAGCCGGCCGTCAGCCATACCGTCGTCACCCCCTGGTCCACCAGAGTCTGCCCGATCTCTTCTGTCGATCGCGGCCCCGGTCCCATCACCACCAATCGCCCTCCGTTCAGCAGGCTTCCCCACACCTCCAGCGTCGAAGCATCAAACGCGAGCGGCGCAAACTGTAACATCACTTCTTCCGCCCCCAGCAGGGCATAATCGTTGCCTCTCACCAGTCGCACTACGCCCCGATGCGGCACGCTCACACCTTTGGGCCGCCCGGTCGATCCTGAGGTATAGCTGATATAGGCAAGGTGCTCGCCACCAACCTCCACCCTCGGGTCGGCATCGCTCTCCTCTGCAATCCGCTCCCACTCCTCATCGACACACAGAATCCGGACCGACGGCATCTCCGGCAGCAGTTCACGCAGGCGCCGATGGGCCAGCACCACGCGGGCACCGCACTCCTCCAGCATCAGTTTCAGGCGCTCCCGGGGAGACCCCGCATCCAAAGCCACATACACGCCCCCGGCTTTCAAAATGCCCAGCAGAGATACGATCGTCTCCAGTGAACGGTCCATGCACAGGCCCACCCGAACCTCCGGGCCCACTCCTGTTCTGATTAAATAATTGGCAATCTGGTTGGCCCGCGTGTTCAGCTCTTCATAGCTCAGTTTGCGGTGCTGAAAAACGACCGCGACCGTTTTCGGGGCGCGTTGCACCTGCTCCTCAAATAACCGCCGGATGCCCCGCTCGCGCGGATACTCCATCGTCGTGTTGTTCCACTTCACCAGCACCTGGAGGCGCTCTTCTTCACTCAGCAATGGAATTTCGAAGATGTGCCGCTTCGGGTTCGCCACAATTCCATGCAATAGCCGTTCGAAGTGATTCATCATCCGTTCAATGGTTGCGTCTTCAAACAAATCACTGTTGTATTCGAAGGCGATGGCCAATCCTCTGAGGCCTTCGCTGACGGTAAGCGTCAAGTCGAACCTGGCAATGTGGGTCTCAACTTCGATTGGGGACATCCGCAAACCGGGCAGCATCAGCTCCTGGATCAATATGTCGTCCAGCGCAAACATCACCTGAAAGAATGGCGTTCGGCCAGGGTCTCTGTGGGGGTGCAGCTCTTCAACCAGTTTGTCAAAAGGCAGATCCTGATGAGCATAAGCTCCAAGACTCACCTCACGAACCTGATGCAGGAGTTCTGTAAATCGCTCACGGCCGAATACTCTGGTTTGCAGCGCCAGCGTGTTCACAAAGAACCCAATCAAAGGCTCAATCTCCTGCCGGGTCCGGCCGGCAACGGGCGTTCCAACTGTGATCTCCGCCTGGCCGGTATAGCGGTACAACAGGACCTTGAAAGCTGCCAGCAGCGCCATGAACAGCGTGGCATGTTCCCTGCGCGCCAGTTCTTTAAGAGATTCCACGAACTGCGGCGCAAAGGAAACGGATCTCCTGGCGCCCCGGAAGGTCTGTACCTTCGGACGTGGATGGTCGGTGGGCAACGCCGGCCCGGAAGCACCGGACAACTGTTGCCGCCAGTACGCCAGATCGGCTTCCAGAGTTTCTGCGCTCAGCGAGTCACGCTGCCACAAGGCATAATCGGCATATTGAATGGGAAGTGGCGGCAGGGGTGAGGGTCGTCCGTCGAGGCCTGCTTCATACAACAATGCCAGCTCTCGCATGAATACTCCGAGAGACCACCCATCCACAACGATGTGGTGCATATTCAAATGCAGCACATGGTCATCCTTCGCAAGTCGAAGCAGTGAGAGCCGCAACAGTGGTCCGCGCGAGAGATTAAAGGGCTGCTTCGCGTCTCCGGATATAAGTTCGCCGGCTGTGGCTTCGGCTTGTTCCAGAGGCAGATGTTCGAGGCTGGTCACCGCCAAGTTTGAACGCACGGCCTCGGCAATCTGCTGCACCGGGGCACCCTGCCGGATGGGGAACGCAGTGCGAAGGATCTCGTGACGGCGCACGACCTCATTGCAGCAATCGCTCAGAACATCCGCATTCAACGGGCCGTGAATGCGGAGGGCAATCGGAATATTGTAAAAGTCACTGGTTGGTTCAAGTTGATGCAGGAACCAAAGACGCCGCTGAGCAGAGGATAGCGGCAGGTTATCAGGACGGGCTAAAGGACGAATTTCCACGGAAGCCGCGGATCCGGCGCTTCCGAGCAGCTTTTCGATGGCGCGGGCCTGATCGGCAATCGTTGGCTGTTCAAAGACGCTGCGCAACGGCAGGGCCACGCCGAGGACCGTCCGCACACGGGATGCAATTTGGAGGGCCAGCAACGAGTGCCCGCCCAGGTGAAAGAAATTGTCATCCACACTCAGCTTCAGGATTCCGAATACCTGCCGCCAGATCTCGGCGACCGCATGTTCAACGGGAGTACGCGGCAAAATAAGACTGCCCGATATACTCGAAGTCTCAGGCCTGGGCAGCGCTTTGTAATCAACTTTGCCATTGGGTGTCAATGGCAGCTTATCCAGCGGAACAAAGATGCCCGGTCTCATGTAGTCGGGCATCCTGCTTTTCAGGCAGCTCTGCAGGTCCGCGAGCGAGAATTTCCGGTCGGGCCGCATCACTACATGAGCGACAAGCGCTTTGTCTCCACTTTCGCTCTCGTGAACGGTTACTACCGCCTCACGCACTGGCTCATACTGCCGCAACAGACATTCAATCTCGCCTAGTTCTATTCGGTATCCCCGGAGCTTTACCTGGCGGTCCGCTCGCCCGACAAAAATCAAATTTCCATTCTCGCTTCGCTTCGCTACGTCTCCGCTCCGGTAGAGCCGCTCAGCGCCACCGTCGCTGAACGGGTTGGGCACAAACCTTTCGGCCGTAAGCTCCGGACGGTTTAGATATCCCTGCGCCAGCCCAGCGCCGGCCACACACATCTCGCCCATCACGCCCACCGGAACCGGCTGAAAGTCCTCGTTGAGCACGTAAACACGCAAATCGGGAATATTGGCGCCGATCGGACTGCCACCGGCCCGGAGGGCCATTTCCTCGCTCAGCGGCATGTAAGTCACGTGCACGGTTGTCTCGGTAATTCCGTACATGTTCACCAGCAGTGGAGAGTCCTCCCGATGACGCGCATACCAGGACTGCAAACGCGCAAGCTCCAGCGCCTCACCGCCGAATATGACGGTGCGCAATTCCAGCCGCCGGCTCAATGCCGCATTCTCTTCATCGACTTGCATCAGTTGATAAAAGGCAGAGGGAGTCTGGTTGAGTACCGTCACCCGCTGCGCGACCAGCAGTTCGAGAAATTCCGCGGGCGAACGTGTGATGGCCTTCGGCACAACCACCAGCCGTCCGCCATGCAGCAGAGCGCCCCATAACTCCCACACGGAAAAATCGAACGCATACGAGTGAAAAAGCGTCCACACATCCAGCGGTCCGAAATGAAACCACCGTTCCGTGGAAGCAAACAGCCGCGTGACATTCGCGTGTGTGACCACCACGCCTTTAGGTGTACCGGTTGATCCGGAGGTATAAATCACATAAGCCGGATATTGCGGCAGCAGAATGCGACCGGGGTTATGGGCTGGCTGTTGAAAGAGCGCGGCTTCCATTTCCGGTTCATCGAGACCCAATACGTTCACGTTCGCAGTGGGTGTCAGCTTCCCGCGCAGCGCCTGACTCGTAAGCAATACCGCAGCTTGTGCATCTTCCACGATGAATTGGAGCCGCGCCTCCGGATAACCCGGGTCCACAGGCACGTACGCTCCGCCTGCCTTAAGGACGCCCAGAATCGCCGTCACCATATCCAGAGAGCGCTCCATGCAGATGGCGACGCGTGTATCCGGCCTGACTCCCTCTTTTCTTAAATGATGTCCCAATCGGTTGGCACGCCGGTTCAGTTCTCCATAGCTCAATTGCGCGCCTTCACACACCAGGGCCACCGCCGCCGGCGTTCTGCGCGCCTGTTCCTCGAACAATTGGTGCAGGCACTTCTCCCGCGGGTGTGCCGTCTCGACGCCGTTCCACTCCACCAGTAATTGCCGGCGCTCGGCCTGACTGAGCGGATGCAGATCGCAGACGCATTGCATCGGACCTGACGCGATCCCCGCGAGCAGATGTTCCAAATGCCGGAGCATCTGGTCAATCATGCGGGCCTCGAAGCGCCGGGCATCGTATGACAATTGGAGCGCCAGCGTGGGACCGGGCCTGACGATGAGCGTCAGCGGATAGTTTGTGCTGCCCCGGGAACATACATTGCCGAACTTCAGCTCTCCTCGCGCTTCC
>WNFG01004810.1_pt1 | contig 11348 bp, 6 predicted proteins | sample 5400431 | NCBI WGS metagenome assembly WNFG01 (sample SAMN13153346, study PRJNA577476) | soil metagenome | isolation source: 120 cm saprolite under Douglas fir tree site 2 hole 3 replicate 2 | place: USA:California | collected 2015-04-18
CGATTGCGGCAGCGTGAACGGCACGATGCTGAACGGCGTGAAGCTGGTCGAGGCTTCGCCCCTCCATCCCGGCGACCGCATCGTCCTCGGCGACAGCGAAGTGGTTTTCCATTCCGACGAGACCATCTCCCAGTTCATCGCCATCGACACCGACTCGCATGCCACGAACCTGGCTATCTCCATCGCTGACGATGAGAAGGAGCGCAGTAGCGAGAAGACGCAGATCCTCTCAACCCTTGCTTTGGAGTTCCTGGCCGACCGGCCGATGTCCGAGCTGTTCGATTTCATCCTCGACCGCGTCATCTTCCTTCTACGGCCGACGCGGGCCGCCATCGCCATCCTCGGCGACGACCGGGTCTCGTTCGCCAACGTCAAGTTGCGCCGCCTCGACGCATCGGAATCGAACGATCTGACCATCAGCCGCACCCTGCTGCGCGACGTCGTGGAAGGGCGCAAGGTCGTCTCCTACTTCGATGCCGATACGGGCGACGGCCGGAACGACAAGTTCGCCCGCGCCCAGTCGATCATCGCCCAGAGCATCCGCTCCGCCGTCTGCGCGCCGCTCCTCGTCGCCGATGCCGTTCTCGGCGTCCTCTACATCGATTTCACCTCCGCGCGCGGCGTCGTGGCCGAAGACGACGTGCGCCTGCTCGCGCAGATCGCCCGATTCGCCGCCGTCACGCTCGAGCGGACGCGCCTGCGCGAAGAGGCCTTCGCCAAAGCGAAGATCGATGAAGAGCTGCGCACCGCCTACACCATTCAGCGCCGTCTGCTTCCGGATGCGCTGCCGGAGATCGAAGGCTACCGCTTCGCCGGCGCGAACCGGCCCTGCAAGACCGTCAGCGGCGACTACTACGACGTCGTCGTCCGTCCCGACGGCAGGATCTATTTCGTCATCGCCGACGTCAGCGGCAAAGGGATCACCGCCGCGCTGGTGATGTCGAGCGTGGCCACGGCCTTCGCCATCTTCACCCGCACCGATCCCACGCCTGCCGACCTGCTGCGCGACATGAACGCAACGCTGGCCCCGAAGACGTCGCCGTCGAAGTTCGTGACGATGGTGGCGGGCGTGCTCGACCCGGCCACCGGCATCGTCGATTTCGCCAACGCCGGCCACGTCCCGCCGCTCGTTGTGTCGAAGAGCGGTGTCGAAGCGATGCGCTCGACCGACATCGTCGTCGGCATCCTCCCGAACGCGCACTACCGCAACCAGACCCTCACCCTCGCTCCCGGCGACTCTCTGGTCCTCTTCACCGACGGTGTCACCGAAGCCGAGAACATCGCCGAAGAACAGCTCGGCCTCGACCCGATCTCCGAGATGCTGCTCTCGATGCAAAGCAGGGAGGCCTCGGCCATCCTCGACCGGATCGACACCTACGTCGCCGAATACATCGGCGAAGTCCCGGCCGGGGATGATGTGACGATGCTGGCGATCACGCGGCTTGGGTGAGGTACAGGGCGCGGACAAGAAGTCTGTGCCGTCAGTTGTTGTCGGTTGTCGGTTGATTGCGCTTCGCGCGTTCTCAGAGACCGAGTCCAGTGCCATTGCTCAGACAACCGATAACCGACAACCGACAACGCACGCAAAGCCATCCGCAAGCTCTTTGCCCCGGCCGTTGAGACCTCCCCTTACAATGTCCCGTGCCTTTCCACTTCCGCTTCGCTGCCGTTCCGTGGGCGGTGATGTGCGTCGTGCTCGTGACGCTGGCGAGCGTGATCCTGCAGCGCCAGCGCGCTTCGCGCGTGGCCCGGCTCTTCTGCCTGATGATTTTTCTCGTGGCTGGATGGTTCCTCGGATTTGCGGCGATGTTCTCGACCACCTCGGCATCGCTGGCGGCGATGTTCGGGCGCCTGGCCATCGCCTCGGTGGCCTTTCTTCCGGCCGCCGTCTATGACTTCACCGCCACCTCGATCCGATCGTACGTGCGCCACCGCGCCATCGTCCTGAGTGCCTGGTTCGCCGCGGCGCTTTTCGCCGTTCTCATACTGGCCACCGACGTCATCCTGGACGGAACGCGGCAGTTTCCGTGGGGAAGCTACCCGCGCGCCGGGCGGGGCAGCCCGATCTTCTTCCTCTATTTCTTCGCCGTCCTGGCGATGCAGATGTTCGCGTACGCGGACGAGTACCGGCGAACGCACGACGAGCGCCGCCGCCGGCGCATCCTCAACCTGATCGCCAGCTTTGCCATCGTCTATCTCTCGGTCGTTGACTTCATCCCGATGACCGGCGTCGATCACCGGCCGATCGGTTATGTGCCGGTGTTCGCCTTTGTCGCCTTCGCATGGCGCTCGATCCGAAGCCATCGCTTCCAGAACATCACCGCGGCCCGGGCCGCGGGCGAGATCCTCGACACGATGGCCGATGCGCTCTTCGTCATCGACGCCGAGGCCAGGGTGCGGATCACAAACGAGGCCGTGCGCAAGCTGTTCGGCTACGCGGAGTCCGAGATCCTGGGTAAGACCATCGACGCTCTCGAATACGTCGACCCCGAGGCCAGCTTCTCGAGGACGCTGGGCGACATGCTTCGCCGCGCTCCCATCCGCGATGAAGAGCGCGTCTTCCGCACGAAGAACGGCGAGCGGATCGACGTCAGCATCTCCGTCTCCTCGCTGCACGAGCGCGAGGTCGAAGGAGGCGCCGTCGTCATCGTCCGCGACATCCGGGAGCGTAAGCTCGTCGAGCAGGAGATGCGCGACTTCACCATCCAACTGCAGCAGAGCAACCGTGAGCTCGAAGACTTCGCCTACGTCGCCTCGCACGACCTGCAGGAGCCGCTGCGGAAGATCCAGGCCTTCGGCGACCGGCTGAAAGTGAAGTACGCCGAGACGCTGGTGGGCGATGGGATCGATTACCTCGACCGCATGCAGAAGGCGGCCGGTCGGATGCAGGCGCTGATCAACGACCTGCTCGTCTTCTCGCGCATCACCACGAAAGCGCAGCCGTTCGCGGCGGTCGACCTGCAGGAGATCGCCCACGAGGTCGTCCACGATCTCGAGGTTCGCATCCACCAGGCCGGCGGCGAAGTCATCGTCGGAGCGCTGCCGGCGATCGATGCCGACGCCCTGCAGATGCACCAGCTTCTGCAGAACCTCGTCGGCAACGGCCTGAAGTTTCACCGGCCCGATCTGCCTCCGCGCGTCGAGATCTCCGGAAGGGTGTTCAATAACACCGCGCAGATCACCGTTTCCGACAACGGCATCGGCTTCGACGAAAAGTACGCCGACCGCATTTTCACGATGTTCGAGCGCCTCCACGGACGAGCTGCCTACGAAGGAACCGGCATTGGTCTGGCGATTTGCCGCAAAATAGCGCACCGTCACGGTGGAGAGATCCAGGCCAGCAGCGTGCCGGGAGAGGGAGCACGGTTTGTGGTTACGTTACCGGTGAGGCACAAAGTGGATTAGAAGATCAGTGGATTAGTGGATTTGGTCGATCAGTAATCAGGATCAGTGAGCTGGGTTCTAATCCACTAATCCACGAATCCACTAATCTACTCTCCGCGCACACGACACGGGCAAAGCAAAGGAACGCATGGCCGCACACGCAAAACCGATTGTCATTCTTCTGGCAGACGACGACGAAGAAGACCGCATGTTGTCGTCCGACGCCCTTGCCGAGAGCCGGGTGGTCAATGAGCTCCGTTTCGTCGAAGACGGAGAGGAGCTCCTCGAGTACCTCTACCACCGCGGCCGGTACGCCGATCCTGCCTCGGCGCCGGCGCCCGGTCTCATCCTGCTCGATCTCAACATGCCGAAGAAAGACGGACGCGAGGCGCTGCGGGAGATCAAAGCCGATCCGCAGCTTCGCCGCATCCCGGTCATCGTCCTGACGACGTCGAAGGCCGAGGAGGACATCTACCGGACCTACGACCTCGGCGCGAATTCGTTCATCACCAAGCCGGTCCACTTCAACGATCTCGTCGAGGTGATGAAAGAGATCGGCCGCTACTGGATCGAGATCGTCGAACTGCCCCCGGGAGTGCCCCCGCGTTGATCGGCACCCGGGAGATCCGGCTTCTGCTGGTCGAAGACGACGAAGACGATTACGTCCTCACCCGCGACCTTCTGACCGACAGCCGCCGAACACGCTTTGCCCTCGATTGGGTGGCCTCGTTCGACGAGGCACTCGGTGCCATGGGCAAGGGGCAACATGACGTCTACCTCGTCGACTACCGCCTCGGCGAGCACGATGGCCTGGAAGTTCTGCGCGAGGCGCGCGCCGCCGGCTGCCTGCGCCCGATCATCCTGCTCACCGGTCAGGGCGACGGCGACGTCGACATCGCGGCCATGCAAGCCGGCGCGGCCGACTATCTGGTCAAGGGTCAGATCGACTCCCAGATTCTGGAGCGGTCGATCCGCTATTCGCTCGAGCAGAACCGCACGCTCGAAGCGCTGCGGGAGAGCGAGGAGCGCTACGCCCTCTCCGCGCGCGGCGCCAACGACGGGCTCTGGGTGTGGGACCTCGGCGCCGATTCCGTCTACTACTCCGGCCGCTGGAAAGAGATGCTGGGATTCTCGGAGAGCGAGATCAGCGATTCGCCCGACGAATGGTTCGCGCGCGTGCACCCGGACGATGTGGCCCAGCTCCGCGCCGACATCGATGCGCACCGCCTCGGCGCCACGCCGAGCATCGAGCACGAGCACCGCATGCGCTGCAAGGGCGGCGAGTATCGCTGGATGCTGGCGCGCGGCGTAGCCGTACGCGACGCCTCCGGCGGCGCCACGCGCATCGCCGGATCGCAGACCGACATCACCGAGCGGAAGGTGGCCATCGACCGCCTCACGCACGATGCCTTTCACGACGCGCTCACCGGCCTGCCGAACCGCGCGCTGTTCATGGACCGCCTGGGCCGGCTGATGGAGCGCGCACGCCGCCATTCCGGGCACCAGTTCGCCGTCCTCTTTCTCGACCTCGATCGCTTCAAGGTCGTGAACGACAGCCTCGGACACGCCCTCGGCGATCTGCTGCTCATCAGCGTCGCCGAACGGCTGCGCATCGCCTTGCGCGCCACCGACACGGTAGCCCGCCTCGGCGGCGACGAATTCACCATCCTTCTCGAGATCGATCACCTCGCCGACGCCGTGCGCACGGCCGAGCGCATCCAGGAAGCGCTGCGCGTTCCTTTCCGCGTCGGCGAGAACGAGATCTTCACCACCGCCAGCATCGGCATCGCCCTCAGCGTCACCGGCTACGAACGGCCCCACGATGTCCTTCGCGATGCCGACATCGCCATGTACCGCGCCAAGTCGCGCGGCCGCGGAATCCATGAGGTATTCGACAAGACCATGCACGACCGCGCCGTCAAGCTGCTGAAGTTCGAGACGGAGCTGCGGCGGTCGATCGAGCGCGAGGAGCTGCGCGTTCACTACCAGCCGATCGTGTCACTCGTCACCGCGAAGGTGATGGGATTCGAAGCACTGCTCCGCTGGCAGCGCGGCGACGAGCTCGTGGCCGCGGATGAAATCGTCCCCATCGCCGAGGAGACCGGGCTGATTCTGCCGATCGGCCAGTGGGTCCTGCGCGAAGCGCTGCGCCAGCTCGCGGAATGGCAGAAACGCTATCCCGACAACGAATCGCTGCACATGCACGTCAATCTCTCCGCGAAGCAATTCCTGCAACCCAACCTGCTCGAGCACATCGCCGTGGCGCTGGACGAGAGCGGCGTCGATGCCGGCCGGCTGCATCTCGAAGTGACCGAGAGTGTGGTCATCGAGAACCCCGAGGCCGCGGCGGAACTGCTGGAACGTCTGCGCGCGACCGGAGTCGGCATCAGCCTCGACGACTTCGGAACCGGCTACTCCTCGCTCAGCTCCATCCGCCAGTTTCCGTTCGACACGCTCAAGATCGACCGCTCCTTCATCTCCACGAACGGCGACCGTCGAAACGATGAGATCGTCCGCACCATCAGCAACCTTGCCCGCATCCTCGGGATGGACGTAACCGTGGAAGGTCTGGAAAGCGCCGACCAGGTCCAGCGCATGCGCGACCTCGGCATCGACTACGCGCAGGGCTTCTACTTCTCGCCGCCGGTGGAGGCGCGGGAGGCGGTGGCGTTCCTGGCTGGATTGCTGGGTTGCTGAGTTGCTGGGTCTCGCGGTCTCGCGGTTACGCGGTCTCGGGGTCGTAACTTGCTCGGACCTTAGTTGAGCTTTCACACTGCGAGACCGCGCAACCGCGAGACCGCGCAACCCAGCAACCCACCCAATGCAACCTATTACGAACTCCTTCGTATCACCCGCAATATGCGAACGAAGGCTAACTTTCCTCCATCCGCTTCGTCTCAACGCCTCGTGTACCGCTCCCTTGCTCTCCTCCTTTTCGTTGTAGTCGCGGCCCCCTCGGTGTACGCCGCCGATGATGCGCCGGCGCGGACGATCCACCGGGCCGCCGGGCCGATCACCATCGACGGCGACCTCTCCGATCCCGGGTGGCAGAACGCGCTCACGTCCGAGACGTGGTACGAGACCAATCCCGGCGACAACATCGAGCCGAAGGTGAAGACGGTCGGCTATATCACCTACGACGACCGTTTCTTCTACGCGGCCATCCACTCGTTCGACAATCCCGCGGACATCCGGGCCCAGCTCGGCGACCACGACGGCATCAGCGGCAACAGCGACGATTTCGCCGGCGTCATCCTCGACACGCGCAACGACGGCAAGACGGCCATGGAGTTCTTCGTCAATGCCGCCGGTACGCAGTACGACGCCAGCCAGGATGACGCCAGCGGCAATGAGGACTCGTCGCCGGACCTTTTCTGGGACTCGGCGGTGAAACGAACGGCCGATGGCTGGATCCTCGAGCTGCGCATCCCTTTCTCGTCGCTTCGCTACCAGCAGAAGAGCCCGCAGATCTGGGGAATCATCCTCTACCGCAACATGCCGCGCGAACGGCGCTACCAGATCTTCGACCACAAATTGCCGCGCGGCTCGAACTGCTTCGTCTGCAACTACAACAAGGTGGCTGGCTTCGAAGGGCTGCCGACCGGCGGCCACATCGTGGCGGCGCCGTACGTGACCGCGCGTGAAACCGGAGCGCTCCGCGGCGACGGCAGCAACAATCTGCTCAATCGTCCGGCCAAGGGCGACGGCGGGATCGACGTGAAGTACACGCCGAACGAGCACACCGCCATCGATGCCACGGTCAACCCCGACTTCTCGCAGGTCGAATCGGACACCGCCCAGATCTCCACCAACCAGCGCTTCGCCATCTTTTTCCCGGAGAAGCGGCCGTTCTTTCTCGAGCGCGTCGAGCTCTTCTCCACACCGATTCAGGCCGTCTACACCCGCACCATCACCTCGCCGCGATGGGGTCTGCGCGACTCCGCCAACAACGGCCACGACAGCTACACCCTGGTCGTGGCGCAGGACCGCGGCGGCGGGTCGGTCATCATCCCGTCCCCGACCGGATCGACCTTCGCCAACCAGGATTTCGGCGCCACCGACGCCATCGGCCGCTGGCGTCACGATTTCGGTGGCAAGTCGTTCGCCAGCTTCCTCTTCACCGACCGCGAATACGAGGGCGGCGGCCACAACCGCGTCCTCGGGCCGGATTTTCAGTGGAAGCCGAACGAGACCGACACCTTCACCGGCCAGTTTCTGGTCAGCCAGAGCCGTACGCCCGACCGGCCCGACCTGGCCAGCGAGTGGGATGGCCGCAATCTCTCGTCATTCGGCAGCGATCTTTGGTGGTCGCATTCGAATCCGAAGGTCGATCTCTATACGGAGTTCAAAGACTACGGCGACGACTTCCGCGCCGACCAGGGTTTCGTTCCCCAGGTCGGCTACCGCGCCAACTTCGGCGAGGCCGGCTACACCATCCGCCCGAAGGGGTTCTTCAGCCGCATCCGGACGTACGCCATGGCGGAGTATGACTCCGAGCAGAACGGAGACATGCTCTATCGATTGCGCTCCGCCGGCTTCGGCGCCGACGGCAAGTTCCGCTCCTTCACCCGCATCCGTCTGGCCAACGAGAGCTTCCGCAACGACGGCAAGGTCCTGAGCCGCAACCAGCTTTATTACACCGTGCAGTTCGCGGTGAGCCGGCTCATCCCGCAGGTGTCGTTCGACGGATGGGTTGGTCAGGACATCGACTTCTTCAACAACCGCCTCGGCCACGGCGCGCTGGTGAACTTCAGCGCGCAGATCCGGCCGACCTCGCGCCTGACCATGTCGACGACGGATGTCGTGCAGTGGCTGAGCGAGGATTCCAGCACCGGCGTGGCAGGACGCCTCTTCACCGCCCAGGTCGAGCGCGTTCGTGCGCAGTACATGTTCACCTCGCGCATGTTCCTGCGCGCCGTCGTCCAGAACCAGCGCACCAGCGCGAACCCGCTGATCTACGGCGTCGATCTCCCGCTCCGCAGCGGCAGTCTGTCGTCGCAGTTCCTCTTCGCTTACAAGGTGAACTGGCAGTCCGTCCTCTACCTCGGATACGGCGACATCCGCGACGTGAACGAGGAGGTCGACAACACCAACCCGGCCAACCGCATCTACAAACGCAGCTTCCTGCTGTCGAACCGGCAGTTGTTCTTCAAGCTGAGCTACGCGCTACAAAGATAGGTTTCGCGGTTACGTGGTCTCGGGGTCTCGCGGTGTTATTCGTTTTCAGACGCCGCGAGACCGCGCAACCGCGAGACCGCGTCTGATCGCCTTACCCCGCACGCCGCCGCGATCACGTACTGCGGGATGACGGGAACCCGGAACCGCGGCTCCGCTTCGCCGCCCGCGGAGATGAGAAGGAAATAGACGACGGTGCCAACGATCGCGATCGCAAGATCGCGGTCGCGCCGCCAGAGCGCGGCGGCTCCGATGACGGCGAAGACGAAGCAGCAGGCCGTGTACGCATCGAGCCCGCGCTGGACGATGGTCGCCGGAAACCGGCTGACGACCTCCATCGCTTCCCAGCGGCTGTCGAAGAAATTCACCAGCAGCCCGCGCAGCGTGAGCATGACCGCGGCGCGGGGATGCTGCCGCAGCACGCGCATGGCGAATTGCGCGTAGTACCTGCTGCGCGCCGCCTCGGGCAGTTCCTCGGCGTTGGGGATGTGCAGCCTGGCTTCGATCTCGGAGTCGGCGTCGGCCTGCAATCCCTGCATCTCGCCGGTGAGATCGGAATTGAAATCGCCGTCGTCCTCGATCGCCAGCACGCCGGCGGCGCGGTAGGTCAGCAGGTTGATTCCGCCGATCGAGGAGATCGTGAAGACGCCGGTGTGATGGAGGTTGCGCAACTGCCACGAGAGCGGAAGCACGAGCGCCAGTGCCACGAACACGACGATCGTCCGCATCCGCACGCGCCGCAGTGCAAGGCAGAGCATCACCACGATGAAGTAGACGATCGCTACCGGCCGGATGAGCACCAGCAATCCCGTAAGCACGCCGGCCAGCGGCAATTTGCGGGCGTAGACGACGAGTACGAAGAGGGCGAAGAGGACGGCGGTGAAGAACGTCTCCGAGAGGATCTTGTTCGCGTAATGCAGCGTCGGCGTATCGATGGCGAAGAGAATCGCCGCCGTCAGAGCTATGAAGCGGCTGCCGAGCCTTCCGATCACCAGGAGATAGATGGCCACGGCCAGCGCGGCGTTCAGCAGATGCTGAAAGACGATGACCGGCACGACGTGCAATCCGAACGCGGCCAGAAGCAGCGGATAACCGGGCGTGCGCAGCGTCTCGATGACGCCCGTGCCGTTCACGAACCCGAGGCCGTGGAGAAGATTGCGCGCCGGCGCGACGTAGGTGAACGAATCAGGGAAGAAGTAGTCGGCGGCGCTATAGAAGAAGTAGAGGAAGTTCGTCGCAAGCGAGACCAAGGCGACGAGGGCGATGTCGGTCCATCTGCGTGCGTCTGCGTTCATCTACGGAGAAAAAGCTTATCCGCAGATGACGCAGATGTACGCAGATTACGTGCGGAGCTGGCTCTCCAGCTCCTCCGGGCGTGCCGAGCGAATCCGTGCATCGTCGAGCGTGATGACGCCTTTCCGCACCAGTCTCGCCAGCGAATCTTCGATCGAGATCATCCCCTGGCGCTTGCCGAGAGTGATCTCGCTGATGAGGTTCTCCATCTTGTCGCGGCGGATGTGATTGCGGACGGCGGCGTTGGCCAGCAGCAACTCCACGGCCACGGTGCGTCCGTCGCCCGCCGAGGCGGGGAGGAGTTGCTGGACGACGATGGCGTTCAGGCTCAGAGAAAGCTGCTGACGGATCTGCGTCTGCTGGCCGGGCGGAAAGACATCGACGATGCGGTGGATGGCCTGTGCCACATCGCTGGTGTGTAGCGTGGAGAGGATGAGGTGCCCGGTCTCGGCGGCGGTCAGCGCCGTGGCCACCGTCTCCAGATCGCGCATCTCGCCGACCAGAACGACGTCGGGATCCTGGCGCAGCGCCGCGCGCAGTGCCGACGCGAAGGAAGGGGCGTCGCGGCCAACCTCCACCTGCTCGATGACCGACTGCGCGTTGCGATGCTCATATTCGATCGGATCTTCGATGGTGATGATGTGCCGGGACTCGGCGCGATTGATGGCCCCGATCATCGCCGCCAGAGTCGTGGTCTTCCCGGCTCCGGTCGGTCCGCAGATGAGGACCAGGCCGCGGGTCGGCTTGACCAGCTCACCCAGGATTGGCGGGAGATTCAGCTCGGCGATCGTCGGGACGGCAAGTGGCAGGGCGCGGATAGCGGCGGCAAGGGTTCCGCGCTGGCGGTGAATGTTGACCCGGAAGCGCCAGGTGCGCTCGTCGACCTCCGCCGGCGCGGCCAGCCGCAGCGAAAAGTCGACCGCGCCGTCGTCGACGATCCGTTCGCGGACGCGCGGCGTCAGAAAGGTGTCGAGCAGCGCGGCCACGTCATCGCCGGAAAGGGGTGGCCCCGCGCCGCGCAGCAGGTGTCCTCCGACGCGGAAGACCGGCGGCGCGCCGGCGATGATGAGCAGATCGCTCGCCCCGCGCCGCGCCACTTCGATCAGCAGTGCCTCCAGCGGATTACCACTCGGCACCTGCGCCGCCGGCCACGGCGATCGATTGACGGCCTCGGCTGCCGCCTCGTGTTCGTTGAGCTCACGAACCATCCGGTCGAGCTCGGGATCAGGAAGGAGTCGCGTCATATCGTGCAGAGTACGAATGAAGTGTGCCAGAAGTAACGCGGTTGCGGGGTTTCGCGGTTGCGCGGTCTGGCGGGGTGATTAGCCTACATTTCTCACACGCTCACTTGAACGGATTGCTTCGATGGCGGACGAAGCGAGATCGTCGCCGGATGCCGACAATGCCATTTGAAAGAATCACGAGGAGGACGTGTGACGATTGCCTGCTTCATCCGCTACCAGATCGATCCGTTTCAACGGGAGAGCTTCCGGGAG
>WNFG01005016.1_pt1 | contig 11348 bp, 11 predicted proteins | sample 5400431 | NCBI WGS metagenome assembly WNFG01 (sample SAMN13153346, study PRJNA577476) | soil metagenome | isolation source: 120 cm saprolite under Douglas fir tree site 2 hole 3 replicate 2 | place: USA:California | collected 2015-04-18
GTCATATGCGACCAGGTTGAGCCTGCCGGCAAGCACAAGGTGGTGCGCCGCGACGTGACTCGCGTTCTGACGCCCGGGACGGTGGTCGAGGACGCTTACCTCGATCCCTCACACGCGAACTATCTGGTCGCGGCGTGGACGCGCGGCGCGGACTCCGGCCTCGCCGCATGCGAGGTATCCACCGGCGAGCTGCTCCTATGCCAGCTGCCTCGTGAGCGGTTGACCGCCGAGCTCGAGCGGCTGGCGCCGGCCGAGCTCCTGACACCTCCGGCGATAGAGGAGTACCGGTTCGATCCGGTCCGTGGACAGCAGCGGATGCGTGACCTCTTGGGGATCGCGTTCCTCGCCTCGGTGGGGGCGGCCGATGCACCGCTCGCGGTAGGGGCGGCCGGGGTTGTGCTCGACTACCTGAAACAGAACCAGGCGCGCGTCGCACCCGGGACGGAGCTCATCGATCGCACGCGAACTCCGATGGGAGCCAGGCGGCTGCGGGCATGGCTCGGCGCGCCGATGCGCGACGCCGAGTCGATCGAGCTGCGCCTGGGGGCGGTGGCCGAGCTCGCCGCATCCGCCGATTTGCGAGAAGCGCTCGCGATTGCGCTGAAACCGGTTGGAGACCTCGAGCGGCTGACCTCGCGGGCCGCCCAGGGCCACGCCAACGCCAGGGAGCTCGTCGCTCTGCGGCGCGCGCTCGAAGCTATCCCTGCCTTGCAGAAAACGGTTGCCGCCTGCGAGGCGCTTGTGATCCGGCAGCTGGCTGGGCAGGTGAGCGCCGCGCCGCGGCTGGCCCAGAGCCTCTCCCGAGCCCTGGTCGAAGATCCCCCCGCTGTCGCTCGAGAAGGCGGCGCGATCAGAGCCGGCTTCGACGCAGAGCTGGACGGCATCGCCGAGGCCTCGCGCAGCGCACGCGAGTGGATCGGTGCGCTCGAGGCATCCGAACGTCGCCGCACCGGAATCCGAACGCTGAAAGTCGGGTTCAACAAGGTCTTCGGCTACTACATCGAAGTCAGCAACGCGAACTCAATCGCGGTCCCGGACGACTACGTTCGCAAACAGACCCTGACGGGCGCCGAGCGCTACCTGACACCTGAGCTGAAGGAAAAGGAAGCGATCGTGCTGACCGCGCAGGAGCGCATCGCCGAGCGTGAGCTCGAGATCCTGCGCGATCTTGGCTCGGCCGTGGCCGAGTCAGCCACGATCCTCAGATCGAGCGCGCAGTCCATTGGGATGATCGACGCCGTGCTCAGCCTGGCGGTGACCGCAGCCGACCACGCGTGGCGCCGGCCGGAGGTCAACGCCGGCTTGAAGCTCAGCATCGAGGGCGGGCGGCATCCCCTCGTGGAACACGCGCTGCCCGCGGGAGTATTCGTCCCGAACGACCTGGAGCTCGATCCCGAGGGAGAGCAGATCGTCATCCTCACCGGCCCCAACATGGCTGGCAAATCGACATACCTGCGCCAGGCAGCCGTGATCGTGTTGCTCGCCCAATGCGGAAGCTTCGTTCCGGCCCAGGGAGCGGTCGTTGGGCTCGCGGATCGCATCTTCACCCGGGTCGGCGCGCACGATGACATCACCTCCGGCATGTCGACGTTCATGGTCGAGATGACCGAAACGGCGAACATCCTCAACCACGCGACGAGGTCATCGCTCGTGATCCTCGACGAGGTGGGGAGGGGGACGTCGACCTACGACGGCGTGTCGATCGCGCAGGCCGTCGTCGAGTACCTGCACGACTCGCCGAAGCTCGGGTGCCGCACGCTTTTCGCCACTCACTATCACGAGCTGACCGCGCTGGCGGAAACACTGCCGAGGGTAAGCAATCAGCGAGTCGAGGTGCTCGAAGATGGAGAGACCGTCCGCTTCCTCCACCGGGTCGTGCCGGGTGGCGCCGATCGCTCATATGGCATCCACGTCGCGGCTCTTGCGGGGCTTCCGTCTGGCGTCATAGCGCGTGCACGCCAGGTGCTCGGGGAGCTGGAGCGCCAGCGCCCGCTCGAGCCGCCCGAGCTGCAGCTCGGACTACCCATCGAGCTTGCTCCGGACCCGTTGCGGAAGGAGCTGGAGGAGATCGAGCCGGACTCGCTCAGCCCGCTCGAGGCGCTGCAAAAGCTGTACGAGCTGCGCGCGAGGCTATCGCCTTGAGCGACTCCATTCGCCTCCTCGCTCCGGAGGTCGCGGACGCCATCGCGGCCGGTGAGGTGATCGAGCGGCCTGCCTCGGTCGTCAAAGAGCTGGTTGAGAATGGCCTCGACTCGGACGCGCGACGCATCAACATCGACGTGCGCGGCGCCGGAAGGACGTCGATCCGCGTCAGCGACGACGGTTCAGGCATCCCCGCAGATGAGCTCGGGATTGCTTTCGTGCGCCACGCCACAAGCAAGGTGTCAAAACTTTCGGACCTCGCCGCGATCCACAGCTTCGGTTTCCGAGGCGAAGCACTGGCCAGCATCGCGGCCGTATCCGACGTCGAGTGCTCGAGCGGTGGGGCGACGATTCGGATCCGTGCGGGCGAATCAGTCGAGCAAGGATCAGGCGCCCTGCTTCCCGGCGTGACGATCGAGGTGCGAGACCTCTTCGCCAACGTCCCGGCGAGGCTGAAGTTCTTGAAGAGCGATGCGACGGAGGTCGCGGCGATCAAGGACGTGGTCGGCGCATTCGCCCTGCTGCACCCGCACGTGAGGTTTCACCTGACGATCGACTCGCGAGTCGCCGTGAGCACGACCGGTGACGGCGACCGGCGCCGCGCGATTGGTTCGGTATTCGGCGCACAGGTCGCGGCCGAGGTGCTCGAGATGGTCGGTATGCCGCTTAATCCCCACGAGCTCGCAGGCTTCGCCTCGAGTTCGCGGGGGCCCCTTCAGGCAGCCGGGATGGTCAGCCAGCCACGCCTGAGCCGCGGCAGCCGCGACGGCATCGTGCTTGCGGTCAATGGGCGGCCGATCAGCTCGAGGGCACTCGTCTATGCGCTCGAGGAGTGCTACCAGGGCCGGCTGGAGAGAGGACGCCACCCGGTCGCCGTCATCGACATTGGGATCGATCCCGAGCTGGTCGACGTCAACGTCCACCCGGCGAAAAAGGAGGTGCGCTTCCGCGATGAGGGCACTGTGTTCGCGGCCTTGCAGCGGGCGGTGCGAACCGCCCTCGACGGCAGCGAGCCGTTCCGCTACCGGCCCGTAGAAGCGATGCCCCCGGTTGCAGCAGCTCGTGTCACCCCGCAGCTCACCATTCACGAGGCGGCGATCGCGCTGGCGACGGCCGAACCGGCCATGGGCCACGAAACCGAGCCTGCGGTGCTACGGCCCATCGGGCAGGCCGGGCCGGGATACCTCGTGGCCGAGGGTCCTCACGGCCTCGTCCTCGTCGACCAGCACGCCGCGCACGAGCGCGTGCTGTACAACCGGCTGCTGGAGCGTCTGCGGTCCGGCCGCGGAATGAGCCAGCCGCTGCTCATCCCCCAGGCGGTCGATGTCGAGCCGGCATTGATCGCGGCCGCGGCCGATCATCGAGCGGACCTTGCGAATCTCGGCCTCGAGTACGAGGAATTCGGCCCGCGCAGCCTGCGCATCACGGCGGTCCCTGTCGAGATGCCCGCTGGACGGGCGACCGCCGCGGTGCAGGAGACACTGGCGGCGCTGGCCGAGAGCCGCGGCGATGGTGCGCTGGAGAAGGCGGCCGCGGCCCTTGCCTGCCATTCCGCGGTGCGGTTTGGTGATGTACTCGACGTCGCGGAGCAGCGCCGCCTGCTCGCGGACCTCGAGGCGACGGGCGACTCGGTCACGTGCCCTCACGGCCGTCCGACACGGCTGCTTGTCGAGTGGCAGGAGCTGACGCGGCACTTCCGCCGAAACTACTGAGCTCGCTACACGTGCCGGTTATCGTCGGACCGACCGGGATCGGAAAGTCTGAACTTGCCTTTCGACTCGCGCTCGCGCTGAACGGTGAAATCGTCGTCGCCGATTCGAAGCAGGTCTACCGGCGCCTTGATATCGCCACCAACAAGCCGAGCCCGGAACACCGTGCGCGCGTTCCCTATCCCATGGTCGACTTCATCGACCCGGCGCAAGGATTCAACGCCGCTCAGTTCGTCCAGGGAGCGCGGGCCGCGGTCGCAGACATCGCGGCGCGAGGCAGAACGCCCATTGTGGAAGGCGGCACCATGCTGTACGTCGATGCGCTCTGCGATGGTTTCAGCCTCACCGGCGTTCCACCGAATCCAGCGCTGCGAGCCGAGCTCGAAGGACTCGATGTCTCTGCATTGCGCGAGATGCTGCTGTCCCTCGACTCTGATCCCGGAGTCGAGCTGCAGAACCCCGTTCGCATGATTCGCGCGATCGAGGTGCTGCAAGCCGCCGGTCCGCCGCTGCGACGCCTGCGCACGCGCACGCCGCCACCATGGAATGCATTGCGCATCAGCCTGTCTGCACCTCTCGACGTGATCGACAGCAGGCTGGAGGAGCGCAGCCGGCAGCAGGTTGCGCGAGGGCTCGTGGCCGAGACTCGATCGGCGCTCGAGGCTGGGGTTCCAGCGACCGCCCCTGTGCTGACCGGCATCGGGTACGCCGACACGATGGTGCACATCAACGGTCAGCTGACGATCGAAGAGCTGCCGCTCGCCATGGCTCGGTCCAACCGCAGGTATGCGCGCAGGCAGCTGCGCTGGTGGCGGCGCGATCAGCGCGTTAGATGGTTCGAAATCGAGCCCGATCCGCTCCCCGCTATCCTCAACTACGTGAGGTCCGCAGCATGAGCAAGACGGTGCACCCTGGCGCGAGCCGCCTGAACAAGATCCCGCCATATCTCTTCGCCGAGATCGATCGCAAGGTCCAGGAGAAGAAGAGGGCGGGCGTCGACGTGATCTCGCTTGGCATCGGCGATCCGGACCTACCGACGCCCCCGCGCATCGTCCACGTTTTACAAGAGGCCGCAACGGACCCGGCGAACCATCGCTATGCGTCGTACTTCGGTCTGACCGAGCTGCGCGAGGCCATCGCCGGTTGGTACTTCAATCGATCCGGCGTGACGCTCGACCCGTCGACAGAGATTCTGCCCACGCTCGGTTCCAAGGACGGCATCGCGCACGTTCCGCTCGCGTTGGTCGATCCCGGCGACGTCGTGCTGGCGCCCGACCCGGGCTACACCGTCTACGTGACGGGAGCGTTGATGGCCGGCGCCGAGCCGTACATCATGCCGCTCACAGCCGGAAATCATTGGCTCCCTGACCTGGACGCGATTCCAGAAGAAGTCGCGCAACGGGCGAGGTTGATGTGGTTGAACTATCCGAACAATCCGACCGCTGTGGTCGCCGATCGTGACTTTCTCGAGCGCGCGGTGGCGTTCTGCCGCCGCCACGACATCATCCTGTGCCACGACGCGCCCTATTCGGAGATCGCCTTCGACGGCTACAGGCCGCTGACGCTTTTCGAGATCCCGGGAGCGAAGGAAATCGGCCTCGAGTTCCACTCGCTCTCGAAGACTTTCAACATGACCGGTTGGCGCATCGGCTGGGTGTGCGGCCGCGCAGACCTGGTCGGGCTCATCGGGCAGCTCAAGACCAACATCGACTCCGGGATTTTCCAGGCTGTCCAGTGGGCGGCCATCGAGGCGCTGAATGGGGGAGACCAGGAGACGCGCGCCGCGTGCGACGTGTACGCGAGGCGCCATGAGTTGGTCGCCGGCACCCTTAACGACCTGGGCTGGAGCATCAAGCCGCCACGCGCCACCTTTTATGTGTGGGCGCCGGTTCCTAAGGGATATGACTCGATCGGCTTTGCGGGTCATGTGCTGGACGAGGTCGGGGTCAACATCACGCCTGGTGTCGGCTTCGGCGCGCACGGAGAAGGCTATTTCAGGCTCTCGGTCACAGCGCCCGACGCTCGTCTCGAAGAGGCGATGACGCGGATGAGGAAGCTCAAGCTCTGAAATCCCCACGAAATCCGAGGCTTCGCCGCGATTTCGCGGGGACCCCTGTCAGATGATCACGACGAGGTCGCCGCGCGAGCGGGCTTATCTCATCGGTGTTCTGCTTCCAGGTTCGACCGAGGAATTGGTGCACGAGCAAATGGTTGAGCTCGCTGACCTCGCCCGCACCGCGGGAGCCGACGTCGTCGGCTCAGACGTGCAGCGACGAGGCCAGGTCGATGCGCGCCACTTCATCGGCATGGGCAAGGTTGAGGAGCTGCGCGCCTTGAGGCTCGAGGGCGAGTTCGACGTGATCATGTGCAACGAGGACCTCAGTCCGCGCCAGCAGCGAAACCTCGAGCTCGATCTGAAGACCCGGGTGCTCGACCGCACCGAGGTCATCCTCGAGATCTTCGCCCAGCACGCGCGCACGCACGAAGGCCGCCTGCAAGTCGAAGCAGCTCGGCTTCATCACCTGTTGCCACGCCTCATCGGCGCATACGCGTACGACCGCCAGGTCGGTGGGCGGCGGGGTGGCGTCGGGGCCCGCGGCGGCTTCGGCGAGCAGCAGATCGAGGTCGAGAGGCGGCGGATTCGCCGGCGGATGCGAGACCTGGAGCGCCAGATCGAACAGGTTCGTACGCAGCGACACGAACAGCGCACCGGGCGCCGCCGCGCCGCGCTGGAGACGGCAGCCATCGTCGGCTACACGAACGCCGGCAAATCGACCTTGATGAATGCGCTGACCGGCGCCGGAGTGCGGGCCGAGCACCGGCTGTTCGCGACGCTGGACCCTACGACCCGGAAGGTCGCGCTGCCCGCGGGCCGCGAGCTGCTCATCACCGATACCGTGGGGTTCATTCAGAAGCTGCCCACCGACCTCGTGGCCGCCTTCAGAGCGACCCTCGAGGAGGTCACCGAGGCTGATCTGATCGTCCAGGTCATGGATACCAGCTCACCCGCGGCGGAGGAGCAGGCCGCGACGGTGGAGCAGATCCTGGGGGAGCTCGGCGCCGCAGACAAGCCACGAGTCGTGGCGCTCAACAAGGTCGATCTACTGGGACCAGCCTCCCGGCGTCGCGCGATCGGCGCGCTGTCGGCTCGTTATCCCGGCGCCGTGCCGATCTCGGCGACCAAGCAGACAGGTCTTGCCGAGCTGCTGGACGCGATGGACCAGGCCAGCCGGAGCGACATCGTGAACCTGGAGATCCTCGTGCCCTACGGGAGCGAGCGTGTGCTCGCCGCCCTGCGAAAGGTCGGCGGGGTGGAGCGTACCGAGTACGTAGACGGCGGGACCAGGGCGTGGGGCTGGACGCCCCGGCACGAAGAACGGCGATTCGAGGCTTACAAGGTTCCTAGCGGAACATCCTGATCACGCCGCGAACCACGCCGACCAGGGTCGCGTTGGTGGTCACGATCGGCTCGTAGGCCGGGTTCTCCGCGATCAGCTTGACGTGGCCGTTGCCGCGCTCGAAGCGCTTGACGGTGGCGTCTCCATCCACCATGGCGACGACGATCGTGCCGTTGGGCGCCTCCTGCTGTGGGCGCACCAGGACCAGGTCGCCATCCAGGATTCCAGCGTTGATCATGCTTTCTCCGCGGACCTTGAGCAGGAAGAAACCCTCCTGCGCCATGTCGGGCGAAAGCAGGACGTGGTCTTCGATGTTCTGCTCGGCCAGGATGGGAGCGCCGGCCGCGACGTTGCCGATGACCGGGACCGAGACGGCGTTGCGCCGCTGGTTGTCGACGTTGACGTCCTGCACGAGCTGCACGGTGCGTGACTTGCTCGGGTCGCGCTTGATCAGGCCGCGCCGCTCCAGCTGGTTGAGATGGTTGTGGACGGTCGAGCTCGAGCTCAGGCCGACCGCTTCGCCGATCTCACGCACGCTCGGCGGATAGCTGCGAACACGGGTGACGTACCGGATGTAGTCGAGGATCTTGGTCTGCCGTTCGGTGAGCTGTTCGGTCAATTTCGTTCTCATCTCCAGCGCGTGGTAGGGCTCCGCTTCCGGCCACTCTAGCACTCTTGCGCGCCGAGTGCAAACCTTTGTTCGGGGTGCTTGACTTCCGAACACCCGTTCGATACAGTTTGCGCCGAACAGATGTACGCCACAGGTTACGGAATCCGCCCGCTGCGCTCGACTCGCCGCATCCGGCCAGTCGGCCGGTTGGCGGCCGTGATGCTCCTCGCCCTGTCGGTCAGCCTGTGGCTCGCCATCGTGGCGCACGGCGGCACGGCCGTCCAGGACTCCACCGTCGTCGTTCAGCCGGGCGACACGCTGTGGTCGATCGCGGCGCAGCGGTACCCGTCGGACGACGTCCGAGCCAGGGTGGACGGCATCGAGCGGGCCAACGGCCTTCACAGCCCGCTGATCGAGGCGGGGGAGATCCTGAAGCTGCCGGCGTAACGGGGATCCAGTAGCCTCGGGAGCGTGGAGGTCGTGCTGATCACCCGCCAGGGCTGCCACCTTTGCGATGAGGCGCTGAGCGGGCTGAGGGCTCTTGGCGTCGAGCCCGAGCTCCGGGACGTCGACGGCGACGACGATCTGTACGCCCTCTACGACTGGCGGGTGCCTGTGGTCATGGTCGACGGGCGCGTGGTCGCCGAAGGCGGGATCGAACTGGAAGCGCTTCGCAAAGCCCTACTCCTGGCCTGAGACCGTGATCAGGCATTCAGGGTCTCCCCGCAGCATGCAGCTCGCTTCCGAGATCGCGATGTCGACATGGTAGTGGTTGGCGGCTCCGCGGATGATTCCTTTGGCGAGCGGGCACAGGCCGCGCTTGGAGTGATAGCGGATGGTCACTGATTCCGGTCCGTTGCGGGTGGCCTCGAGCTCAGGCGGCCGCGCGCCGGGAGTGTTCAGCTTGACGCCCCGGTGGATCACCTCTTCGGTGTTCAGGAGGAAGTCCATGAAGCTCCAGCGCGGGTTGACCAGAAAGCCGTAGATCTCGAGCAGCCCCGGCACGATGGCCACTCCGAACTCCTCGACGAGCTCCTCAGGCCGCTGGCCGGTCGCCTCGACAAGGCCCCGCACGATCACGGCAAGCTCATCGTCGGGATAAGAGGACGCGAAGTCGTAGCCGCGATCGCCGCGCCCGGTCAGATTGCGGATCCGGGTCAGCCCGGGTTCGCCAAGACGCCCCAAAACGAACTTTTCCAGCTCGTCGTAGATGACGCCTTGCACGGATCACATCTAAGCAGGAGGGGAGGGTCAGGAAGCCCTGTGAATGCCTGGCTCCTGCCCGGAGGTGATGCTGACGATAATGACTGTTCTTCAGTCCATAGGCTCGGGGGTCCTGTTCATTACGGGCGTTTGGCGCCAAAGAGGTCTATCGCGAGGACGGATTCGGCCTTTTTGGCGCCAACGGCGCCGATTCGGGTCGCGGTGGTCTAGGCGGAGCGCTGCAGGGCCGGCTCGGCGTCCAGGCCTCGCATGAAGATCTCCAGCGGCAGCGCCGCCTCCTCGAAATCCTGCCTCAGCAGCTCCAGGTCGGCGCCCGCCTGCTGCACGCCCGCGATCGCCAGGTCGATGGTCCGCAGCGCGTCTCGTACGTAGCGCTCGAGGGGCTTGGGCAGCGGCCCTGCTGCGTTTTCCCGCCGCCAGGACTCGCGGACCTCCACGGCCAGCTCCAGAAGCCGCGCCGCCACGGATCCGGCCACCTGCCGCTCGTTGGGGTCGGACAGCAGACGGTTGACCGCCTCGTCGAACGAGCGGATCAGCCGTCGCAGCCGGACCTGGGTGCTCAAAGTACGCATGTTCGCAATCACAGCATAGCGAACAGGTGTTCGGATTGCAAGCGCTGCGGCCGCTTCCTTCAAGTAGCCCGGGGCGCCCGCCCCACGATCAGGTTGAAGAACCCCCAGGCAAAGCGCTCCACCGAGATCACCTCCACGCCCGCTCGGCGGATCGTCTGTTCGGTGCGGCGGTTGAAGTGGTCTTGCTCCAGGGCGACCAGGATGGGACTGAGAGCGTCCTGGAGCAGCGCGACCGGAAGGACGTTGCTGCGCACGTGCTCCAGAAAGACCATCGGCGCCCCCGGTCGGGCGACCCGCAGCGCCTCGCGAACCGCCCGCTCGGGATCGTGGATCGTGCACAGGCACAGGTTGAAGGCGACCGAGTCGAACGTTCGGTCGGAAAAGGCCAGGCGCTCGGCATCCATCTCGATCAGCAGCACCGGCCTGCGCAGCTGCGCCGCCTCGCCGCGGGCGAACCGGAGCATGCCCAGGCTCGCGTCGATCCCGATCACTTCGACAGAAGGTGGATAGTGGGGCAGGCTCAAACCCGTCCCGAAGCCGACGTCGAGCAGGCGGCCCCTGACGATCTCCCCCACCTTCTGCCGCCGCACCGCCAGCAGGCGCTCGGTCAGAGCCGAGCCGCGGTGGTAGCCGGCCGGGTTCCGGTCGTAGATCCTGCGCACGCGGCTCAACTGAGACACTCCATTTAGCGTGCGCCAGGTACTGATTGCGGCGGGTCTCTTGTTGCCGCTCGCCCTCGACACGTTCGCCCTGGCCGCGGCTCTGGGCATGGCCGGCCTCGAGAGTCGTGACCGCCTGCGGGTCACTTTGGTCTTCACCGCCTTCGAGGCCGGCATGCCGATCGCCGGGATGCTGATCGGGAGTGTTGCAGGGGCATTTCTCGGAGCCTGGGCCGGCTACGGCGGGATCGCGTTCCTGTTCGTGGCCGGCCTGCTCTTACTGCGACCAGGAAAAGAAGAAAGCGATGAGACCGGCCGCCTGCGTCTGCTCGCTCACGCCCGCGGCCTGGCGATTCTCGACCTTGGCCTCAGCATCAGCGTCGACGAGCTCACCGTCGGTTTGAGCGCCGGGCTGCTCGGCCTCTCGATCGTGTTGACCGTGCTGTGGATCGCCGTGCAGGCGTTCGTCGCGACTCAGGTCGGGCTCAGACTTGGCGGCCGGCTGGGCGAAGAAGTGCGCGAGCGGGCGGAATGGGTGGCCGGAGTAGCCTTGATCGTGGTCGCGCTGGTCCTGCTCGTGATCAGGCTCGCGCGCCTGTAAGGCTCAGGGCGCGAAGATCCTGCAGAGGCTGTCGGCCAGGGAGTCGGCGTCCATGCCCGGGTGGGTGAGGTAGTAGCCCACGGCGTCGCTGACCGCCCCGACCACCGCGCGCCCGAACACCCGCGGATCCTTGTCCGCATAGAAAGGATCGTGGAGCATCGCGTGACGGACCTCCTCCCCCACCGCGTCCGCGAATTGGGCCTGCAGCTCGTGGCGAACCTTGTCGACGCCTTCGCTCAGCCCGACCGACTCGACGATCAATAGACGCGCAACCGACGAGCCCTCGAAGCACGAGCGCACGAAGGTGGTGATGCCGAGCCGAAGCCGTTCGTGATGGTTCCGACCCAGCGCCGCCTCCGAGAGCACGTTGTCGATGAGCGATCCGCCTTCGTGCGCGAGCAGCTCGCGGAAGCAATCTTCTTTTGACGTGAAG